>Ga0116217_10002569_pt1 | contig 16845 bp, 18 predicted proteins | sample Sb_taG_6_FD_89697 | JGI IMG/M metagenome (GOLD analysis project Ga0116217, IMG submission 89697) | Peat soil microbial communities from Weissenstadt, Germany - Sb_50d_4_PS metaG | ecosystem: Environmental > Terrestrial > Soil > Wetlands > Peat | place: Germany: Weissenstadt | collected 2010-09-21 | reverse complement strand
CGCCCATCGCCTCGCCCTCTGCCTGCAACGCTACAACGACACGCCCAGAAAATGCCTCGGTTTCAAAACTCCCAACGAGGTATTCTTGGAACACACTGTTGCACTTCAAACGTGAATTCATCCAGGTCGTAATCACAGACTGACATATAGTGAAGGTCGCCGCCTCCTTCTCCGTCGTGAATGGGAGTCGAAGCTACCCATGCCATCAGGCTGGGCAGCTTTACCGTGCGACTGACTTTTCGATTGCCGCCCCAAACTTCAGTACACACCAAAGCGTGGGGCTTTTCTGATTCATCGTGCATGGAACTCCATAGTGCGCTCGTTGCTTCTTGTTGCGCAGACATCGTCCAGTGAGATGCCGGTCGCAAGAGATAGTTTCGTCGGATGGGCGACCCTCCATCGTGAAACCTATTTCGCACCCCGGACTCTCATTCGACAGTGGCCAATCGGGAATCAATCATGAGGAAGCAACAATGACCAAGCAGCGCATGGTCTTCGTCTATTCCATTGGCATATTTGTCGCAAGCTGGGCCTTGCAACTCGCGGGTATCTATTCGGTCCACGGCAACGTCGAAAATAATGCGATCACGCCGTGGCTCGTTGTCGCGATGATGACGCCCGCTCTTGGTGTTCTCTTACTTACGGCGTTGTACAAACCGGCTCGCCAGGACGTGTTGTGGAGGGCGAACTGGCGTACGCTTGCGTTCGCGCCCTATGCCGTGTTGATACCCACTCTGGTTGCCTTTGGCGAGATTGCGAACTTCGGCTGGATGGGTTGGGGGCGGTCCGCATGGTTCCAGTTCTCCACTGCCGGCGTTCAGGTGCCCGGCGGGCGTTGGCTGTTAGGTCGGGGAGAACAAACTTGGCCGACGTTCATTTGCAACATCGCTGTAACGGCAATGGCCTATTCATTGGTCGCGTTGATTTTTGCGGTCGGCGAAGAGCTGGGGTGGCGTGGATACCTTCAGGGACGGTTGATCCAGCGTCTCGGATTGTCCAAGGGGATTATTTGTTTGGGGTTATTGTGGTCGTTTTGGCATTTGCCTTTGCTGCTGGCCGGTTACAACTATCCTGAGAATCGCTATCTAGGTGCGCTCATATTCTCTCCGATCCTGCTGGTGGCGGCATCATTCCTCCTGGCGTGGCTTACATTACGCACCAGAAGCTTTTGGCCCGCTGCGCTGGCACATGGCGCTGGCGATTCCATCCAGGGTGGCTTGACCGCGAGTATCAGGACGACGTTACCAGGGCTATACATCTATGTAACAGAGTTGACGCTGATTTGCATTGTTGGCTTAATTTTCTACATTCTGCTGGTCCACAAGCGACACTCGGTTAAGACGGGCAGTTCCGCTTCCTTTTCAACAGAGGGTAGTAACTTTCTCGGAATGTCGGAATCTGATGGCCAGTGAGATCGGAGTCTCCTCCATGCAGGGTAGGGTCGTACTCGTGACCGGGGCGAACGGGGGCCTCGGGGCGTATGTAACCCAGGCGTTCCTCGATGCAGGCGCGACCGTTATCGGTACGTCGCGCAAAATACAGCAATCCGACTTCAGTAGTTCAAGTTTCACCGCATTGCCTGCGGAGATTTCGAGCCGCGAAGACGCTCAAGGTTTGGTGGATCAAGTTGTCGCGCGTTTCGGAAGGCTAGATGTTCTGGCACACACGGTCGGTGGGTTTGCTGGTGGTCAGTCGATCGCGGACACCGACGATGACACTTTTCAGCGGATGTTCGACCTGAATCTGAATTCTGTATTTCACATCCTGCGGGCGTCAATCCCAGCTCTGCGGCAGACGGGCGACGGGCGCATTATTGCGAACGGGAGTCGCGCAGCGCTGGAGCCCGGAGCTGGGGTCGGTGCGTATAGCGCTTCCAAGGCTGCCATGGTTTCCCTAATCAGAACTGTGGCGTTGGAAAACAAAGATGCGGGATTGACGGCCAACGTCATCTTACCCGGCACGATGGACACGCCTGCGAATCGCAAGTCCATTCCGAACGCAGACTTCTCGAAATGGGTTCGCCCTTCGACGGTTGCCAGCCTGATCACTTGGCTGGCCAGCGATGCCGGCAAAGACATCAATGGGGCAGTGATCCCGGTCTACGGCAGCGATGTTTGAAACTCTTGCAAAAATATTCGTCTACGCTCTGGGGATCTACGCGGGTCTCGGATTGATATTTGCTGTGCTGTTCGTGTGGATTGGAGTTCAACGTCTGGACTCAGAAGCACCGGGCTCGGGGGTTGGTTTCCGGTTGCTGATTCTGCCAGGAGTCACCGCCTTCTGGCCTATGTTCCTGCTGCGGTGGACGCGCGGAACTGCCGAGCCTCCCGTGGAAAGAAATCCACACCGCAGATTGAGTAATCAATGATTCAGCCACTCAGAGCCGTGCACCGCCGAGCATTTGTCGCGCTCGCCTTGACCCTGCCTGCGATCCTTCTGGCAGGGATAGAAGCACGGCATCCCGGCACGAGCCTGACCCGACGCGCTCCTGAACTGCCCGCGACCGCGTACCTGGTGCGCGAGTCGAACCGACTCTGGACACAGCATTCGATTGCTACGAAGTTATACGGCAGATCAGACAGTCCGAAAGACATCTACGTTGTTCTGCGACCGATGCAACCGCTGAACGAACCCGATTTGTTGCTCTATTGGAGCACCAACACACCGCAGGGAAAATCCTTGCCGAGCGAGTCCCTTCTCGTAGCCCCATACACCGCGGACGAAGGCTTCGCGCTTCCGCTGGAGAAGGGGCGGGCGGGCAACCTCATCCTTTTCAGCCTGGCTCATCAGACCGTGTTTGATTCTGCCAGAGTGGAGAAGTTGCCATGAGCGTTCAATATGGCGCAATCAGTTGGAACCGCCAGAAGAAGGTGTACGACCTGACGCTTGTAGCCTTACTCGTACTCTACCTCGCCGTCTTTGTCGGTGTCGGTGCTTGGCGAAACCCAAGCGCGACCGCAGAGACGCTGCTGATTCGCGCGTTTGGAACCGCTGCATTCTTGCTGCTGAACGTTGTGCTCTGTATTGGACCGTTGGCGAGACTAGACCGGCGATTCCTTCCGCTGCTTTATAACCGTCGGCATCTGGGTGTCACAACGTTTCTGCTGGGCTTGGCGCATGGAGGCTTCGCGCTGTTTCAGTTTCATGCGCTGGGGAATGCGAATCCTCTTGTCAGTCTGTTCATCAGCAATCCGCGATACGGCAGTGTCGCCGATTTCCCCTTTCAGGCCCTTGGTTTCTTTGCACTGATAATCCTGTTCTTGATGGCTGCCACAAGCCACGACTTCTGGTTGCGGAATCTCTCCGCACCCATGTGGAAGCGGCTGCACATGTTGGTGTATGTGGCTTATGCGCTGTTAGTTGCGCACGTGACGCTGGGGGCGTTGCAGACAGAGACGAATCCAGTGCTGGCCGCCGCCCTCATCGCGGGAGTCGCTACTGTACTTTCGCTTCATCTCGCAGCGGCGTTTCGTGAGAAGCGGGTGGACCGGGCGAGACATCAATCGGTCGAGGAAGGTTTCGTCGAGGTCTGCAAAGTGGATCGCATAGCCGAAAAGTGTGCGACCATCATATCTCTCTCCGGGGAGCGCGTTGCGGTCTTTCGCTATGATGGCAAGGTCTCTGCGATCTCAAATGCTTGCCAACATCAGAACGGACCGCTAGGGGAAGGGCGCATCATCGATGGCTGCGTTACCTGCCCGTGGCATGGCTACCAGTATCAGCCAGAGTCTGGGGCGGCTCCGCCGCCATTCAAGGAAAAGATTCCGACCTTCCGCGTCAAGATTGTTAAAGGATCCGTTTTCGTGCATCCCCGTCCTAACCCACCCGGGACCCGTGTAGAGCCTGCCAAAATTAACTGCACGGAGGCGCAACCGTGATGAACGACTTTTACGTAGGCTATCTGCCGAAGGCACCCACCGCGCTCGCTCGTTTTGTGCGAAAGGTCATTATTGCGCTTGGCCTGATTGCGATTATCGCAGCTCTGGTGTTGGTTGTTGCACAAATGCCGTTTGCTAATTCCGCGTTCGAATACGGGAAGCTGCGCAGTTTTGAGGGGGTTGTCGTGACGCGGCCTTTCCCAACCCTGTTAGTTGCGCGTCCGGGCGAAATCGAGCAACAAGACAAATATTCTCGTTATCTTCTGGTCGCGCCAGGAAAACATGGGGCCGACGACCTGGTGGCCAGCTTTGATGGTAAACACATCCGTCTACAGGGCCAGCTGATCTATCGTGAGGGCGGAACAATGGTGGAAATAACACCCGGCTCGATAACCGTGCTGGATGGGGCGCCCGCGGACCAAGAGCCAGCTCATGACTTGGGAGCTGTAGGCCTCACCGGCGAAATCGTAGACAGTAAGTGCTATCTGGGCGTGATGAATCCCGGTCAAGGGAAGGTTCACCGCGACTGCGCGGCGCGCTGTCTGAGTGGAGGGATTCCGCCCATCTTTGTTACGACCGATGGGCGGCAACAGTTCCTACTGGTCGGCCTTGATGGACTGGCCCTGGGACGCGACGCGCTGCGCGAATTTATTGCGGAACCAATTACCATTCGCGGGGATCTCTTGCAACTGGGAGACAGTCGCCTGCTCAAGATTGATGCGCGAACGTTGCATCATTCCCCAGACAGAATCGAGGCGGCGGTAGTGTCAGAAACCCCAAAACACAGAAGGTAAGTGGAGTCTTTGCGCATTCCATCAGGCTCTCAGGAAGCGGGCACGCACGCGAGGGTGAAGAGCCTCAAGATCCATCAGCGTCAGGAAATCAATCGTCTTGAATTCGCGATCGATCGCAGGCGGACCACAGATCTTCGCTCCCACCGCGAGGTACGCACGTAGCAATTTCGGGATCTTGTCACTGGCATTCTCTGGTGCCATCAGGGGCATTGCGAAGGCTGGCTGCGGAGCGGTACGTAGCTGGGGCTCCACCAAGTGGTCCCGCATCGCTTCATAGACCGCTGTACCATGGGCCGCGTCTTGCGAAGTCAGCGAAGAACAACCGATCAGATACCGACCACCATTGTGAATAGCATATTGCGCGATTCCGCGCCACAGCAGGTAGAGCACCTCGGACGAACGATGATCGCGGTGCACACAGGCGCGTCCCAGTTCGATCACGGAATCGCCTAGGCGCTTGTAAGGTGTGAAGTCGAATTCACGTTCGCTGTAGTAACCAACATTGGCGGAAGCCACCACTCCGGTCTGCAGCCTGTAGGTCCCAACGACCTTGCCTGAGCCTGGATGTTCGACGATGAGGTGGTCACAGACCGCGTCGAAGTGGTCGGTGTCGTAGCCGGTAGCGTGGGCCGCATCGAGGCCTTCATCTAATTCCAGGTTAAAGACGAGAAACCGCAAGCGGAACGCCGCCAGTCGGTCCGCCTCCGACGACGCGAGTCGTACGCGGTAAGAGCCCTGGGCTTCTATCAGCCCGCTCGTCTCCGCGTTGTGATCGTTATTGCAGGGAGCGACTGGCAAAGAAGCGGTCAGGGTTCGTAAGCCAGTCGCGTTCATGCTGATCCTCCGAGCAACTCTTCCCGCAGCGAAGGCCGCCAGGTGTCTGCTTGGCAAGCCCGCCGCCAGCTTCAAGACGCCATTCCCCATGCGATGCGCGGCAACCGGGAAGGTGACAGTAATTCATTGCCTCTCTTGTTCGTGTCACTTCTGACGCCTTGGCGAGTCTGATGGCTGTGTATGGATTTCAAGAAACGGAAAAACGAGGGGTTTTGTAAATGAAGAGTCTGTTTTCTACTTTCCTGCTGCTGATGGCGTTGTCGACGGTTGCATCCGCCAAAGAACTGCAGAATTTGGATCACAACGGAGTGGCCATCCAGGGCTACGATCCTGTGGCCTTTTTTACCGACAATCGGCCGGTCAAGGGCAGCGCACAATTCCAGTCTGAATATCGTGGGGCGAAGTACTACTTCGCATCCTCGGAACACAAAGCCACCTTTGACAAAGAGCCGGCGAAGTACGAGCCGCAGTTCGGCGGCTACTGCGCATACGGCGTGACCCATAGCACACGGGCCCCGATCAAGATCGAGGCGTGGCAGATCGTAAATGGACGGCTGCTGATGCAATACGACCTCGATATCAAGAACAAATTCAACCAGGACCAGCAAGGCATGCTGAAGAAGGCTGACGAGAATTGGCCTGGCCTCGTCGAAAAGTACGGCAAGTAGAGGACCGCATCATGAGCACCCAAGTCATCTCAACCATGAGTAGGCCAATGACCACTGGAATCTTGGTCTTCAGTTGGGCTTGCAGAATTGTCGCAGCAGTCATCTTGCTGCAAACGCTCTTCTTCAAGTTCACGGCGGCGCCGGAATCGATCTATATCTTCACCAAATTGGCGACATTCATCCACAGCTACGTCCCGATCGCGTCGATCGGCATGGTGGAGGTCTCGGCGCGCATTGGATCGGGAATTATGGAGTTGATCGCCGCCGTGCTGTTGCTGACACCGCGTTTCGTCTGGGCCGGAGCAGTCCTGGCGATGGCGGCTACGGGCGGAGCCATCGTTAGCCACCTAACGTTTCTTGGGATCGAGGTACAGGGAGATAAGGGACTTCTGTTCTTCCTCGCCATCGCCGTGTTTGTGATGAGCGGCATTGCTCTGTTCTTGCACCGCATGCAAATTCCGGTATTGGGGAAAAGGTTCTGACATGCTCACTCAGTCATTCAATACTGCGGTTAAGGATGTCCTGCAACAGGGCTGCATCTTTCTGGAGGGCATTGGCGACGAAATGTACTCTCGCCCGCTTGAAGGAGAGTTCACAGCGTCCTTAGGAGCCCACTACCGGCACGTGCTCGATCACTTTCTCTGTTTAGCGGAAGGAATTCGGACTGGCCAGGTCAACTACGATCAGCGGCGTCGGAACCCGCAACTGGAGAGCTCGGTGACGTGTGCACGTCTCGCAACCGAAGGTCTGATCGACGAATGCGGAGGCCTTTCTAGCGAAATTCTTCAAAGTGAGTGCGCGGTGACGTACAGCGTGGGTTATGGCGAAACCGAGGCGGAAGCGGTGAGGTCGAACCTGGCTCGGGAAGTGATGTTCTGCGTCGGGCACGCCATCCACCACTACGCCATTCTCAGAATCCTGTGTGCGGGAGTGGGACTGAAACTGCCGTACGAATTTGGTATTGCCCCGTCGACGTTGAAGCATCTGGAAGGGGAAACGGCGGAACGAGCGTAGCCGACCATGATCTCCTCTCATTCACTTCCGGAGACGCAGGCGGCCCTGGCGCTCTCCATTTTTTTCGCGACCTTCATTTACGAAGATGGCGCCACGCTGCTGGCGGCGACCCTGTCGGCTAGCGGAAGGTTGGACCCGGGCATCGGACTTCTGGTCACGTTCCTCGGAGTCTGGCTGGGAGACTTGGGGTTGTATGGTCTGGGCTCCAGCCTTGGGCGACGTACTACTCAATCACGCTGGCTGCAGAAATACCTAAACCCCGAGTCACTCGCCAACGCTGAAAGCTGGTTTGCACGGCATGGATCGCTGGCCTTGGTCATGAGCCGCGCGATTCCCGGAAGCCGCCTACCTCTTTATGTGGCCGCCGGGGCGTTACGGTTTCCGGTTCGACTGTTTGCCAAGACTACGGCGGCCTGTTCGGCTGTCTGGGTCTCCGCGATCTTTGCCATCTGGCGATTCGTTCCCAAAATATCTTCCGGCCATCAGAAATTGCTCCCCTGGCTGCTGACCGCCCTGCTGCTGTTCGTTCCGTGGCTGCTGAGCAAGAGGGCCAGATCACTCGGCGGTTGGATTCGGAAGCGCGAGAGTGTTAGAGGCTCTTTTCGAGACCCAGGGGCGGTGGGCTTATGTGCACTCTGACTGTCGTCATCGGCAACGACAAATACCTCATGGCGATGAATCGTGACGAGAAAATCGCACGGGGTGCTGGGCTTTCTCCTGAGGTGCATGAATTCGACGGCACCAGGGCCATCTATCCCGGCGACGGCAACCGCGGCACATGGCTTGCCACCAACGAATATGGGATCACGTTTGCATTACTGAATTGGAATGACATCGCACTACACCGCAGAGCTTTCCCAAAGACGCGGAGTAGAGGGCGAGTGATCCCGGCTCTGATTGATTCGCGATCGCTATCGGACTTGCATGAAGTGTTTAGCGTTTCGAACTTCGCAGGAATGATGCCGTTTCGGCTCGTCGGAGTATTTCCGTCGGAAGAGGAGATTTGGGAGTGGCGTTGGGATTCGGCTCAGCTTGAGTGCCAGGTCCACGAGTGGGAATCACGGCACTGGTTTTCCTCAAGCCTTTCGGACGAGCGAGCCGCAAGCCTGCGTGGGGCAGCATGCCGCACGGCACGCAATGAATCGGACGCCGGTTCCGTGCGCTGGCTGCGAAGACTTCAAGCTTCGCACGCAGGTGGACCGGGGCCGTTCAGTCTGTGCGTCCACCGGGAAGATGTGAAGACGCTGAGTTATACCGAAGTTGTGCTCAGCTCCGGAAGCGTACGGATGTGCCATTTCCGTGGCAGCCCTTGCACCATGACTCCGGCTGATTCAACGGAAATAGAAATTGAAAGAAAAAGACCTGTCCGCCCGAATCTCATTGTGCGGGAGGTGGGCTGTTCAGCCATTTGAATCATGCCTATTGCATTAGAACTCGACTCTGTTCCCCCAAGCCGGCCATTTCCTAGCGCCTGGATTCGATGGCGACGCAACCTGGTCGGGCGTGTGAGGCGTTGGTCTCGCTGGGAGTTTTGGCCTCCTTATTTGTTCTATCCGCCCGTGATTGCCTACATCGTTTATCTCGGAGTCAAGTTCCGAAGTTGGACGTTGTTTACCGCGGCCAACCCAGCGATTCCATCCGGTGGATTCGTGGGCGAGTCCAAGCACCAGATCTTGAACAATTTGAGAGATGCAGCTGCTTGGTTGCCGTGTTCCACTCTATTGGAGTCCGGAGAGCTGGCACAGCGTATTGCAGAGGCCGAGGAATTCATGAGGCAGCATCGGTTGCAGTTCCCGGTCGTATTGAAGCCTGATGCGGGGCAGCGTGGGTCAGGAGTGTCGATCGTGCGATCGCCGCGGAAGCTCAGTGAGTATCTCACGCATGCGGCTTTCCCGATCATTCTTCAGGAATATGTCCCCGGTGAGGAGTATGGAGTTTTCTATTGCCGCTACCCCGGCGATGAGCGGGGCCGAATTCTCTCGGTGACGCAAAAACGGATGCCCATCCTTGTCGGTGATGGAAAACAAACGCTGGAAGAATTGATCCTCGCCGATGACCGCGCCGTATGTATGTCAGACTTTTATCTGCGCAAGAATGCAGAGCGGATTCAAGAAGTCCCTGCGGCCGGGGAAAGAGTTCAGCTGGTCGAGATTGGGACCCATTGCCGAGGGGCGATCTTTCTTGACGGAGGCGATACCATTACGCCGGCCCTGGAAGAAGTCATCGACCGTATCGCCAGAACCTTCGACGGTTTCTTCTTCGGGCGTTTTGACATTCGTGTTCCTTCGCGGCAAAACTTCATGGCGGGCCGGAACATGAAGATTATAGAGCTCAACGGAGTCACTTCCGAGGCAACGCACATTTACGATCCCAATCTCAGTCTGTTCGACGCCTACCGTGTGCTCTTCCAACAATGGAGGACCGCCTTTGAGATTGGAGACCTCAACCGCGCGCGGGGTATCCAGCCCTCGTCTGTGGGCGTCCTGCTTGATGCGAGTCGCGAGTATAGTCGTCTCGCGCAAGGCCACCCGGAATGAGCTGTCCGCGGGCTCGTCACGCAGGTTGGCCATTTCGCATCTCTGCATCGTACTGGCATGGCATCTTTGCTGGACTCTCAGCGCCAACTTCCCAGAACGCGGTTTCGGCCCCGCGAGCACCAGTTCCCAACACGCTAGCATCAGATCTTTCGGGCTACCATCAGATACAGCTTGGATTCATCTCTGTACGTGATCACTTCGAACCCCAATGGTTCAAGGAGAGCCTCGAACTCCTCTCTGGTGGGAAATGGCTCAAGAAACAGATCGCTGGTGGTTCTTAGCTGATCAATGAAAGCACGCCCTTCGGGATGGCTGACCACAAGACGCCCACCTGAGCGAAGCATGCGTGCCGCATTTCGGCACGCGGCTGGTTTATCCGCAATATTCCCGTACATACCATTCATAAAGATGACGTCCAAGCTGGTGGAGGCCAAGTCCAGTGACTCGATGTCAGCATGGAAAGTGCGGACTGCTGCGTATTTGTTCTGAACCCGCTGCAGCATCTTTTCGGCAACGTCGCAAGCCAACACCGCAGTCGGCTGGTAGGACTGAATTAAGGGGATCAGGACCCCGACTCCTGTTCCGACATCCAGAACGACCTCGCCGGAGCTCAACCCGGCTGAAGAAACAATCTCCCGCAGGCGTGCCATCACTTCTAGTGGCTGTGGCCGATCAAAGACATCCACCAGTTCGTTAAAACGGCGGCGCTGATGATCCGCTATCCTGGCTTTCTCAGGCAGCATAGAGCTTTTAGGCTACCCTAAAGGCATCTGCGGCCGGAAACGCGTCCGGTACTTGCCCGGGCCAATCACACGGGTATGTGACCCCACCGACGGCAACGTGTGATTCCAGCCACAGCAAGGGGTGATTCAACGCACAGCGATGGGTACGTTCGCCTCATTAACATATGTCAATTTTCAGCGCATGGTTCCGGGAGTGCGCGATCAGGAGGCCACGCGCTATGAGCATGAACCGAAGAGACTGGCTCAAGTGGACAGCCGGCGCGGGGGCTGGCCTGGCAGTTTCGAAGACCGGCCTGGATATTCAGGAAGCTCAAGCCGCCACCGTTGCCCAACCGAAGCTCGCCGGGACCAAGCAGGTCCTCAGCGCGTGCAATTTTTGCTCCTGTGGTTGTGGGATGGTTTGCTCCGTGAAAGACGGCAAACTGATCAACCTGGAGGGCGATTCCGAGCACATTATCAACCGGGGAGCGCTCTGCAGCAAAGGCGCAGCCATGAAGGCGGCGCACGAGTCCGATCGGCGAGTGAAGGCGCCACTCTATCGCGCACCGGGAAGCGACCACTGGCAGCAGATCAGTTGGGAAGACGCTTATGCGCGCATCACGACCAAGATCAAACAAACCCGGGATGCATACTGGATCGACAAAGAAACCGATAAAACCAAGGACGGCACGGAAGTCGAATACCAGGTGAACCGTACCGACGCCATCGCTTTCCTGGGCGGGGCGCAAAACACGAATGAAGAGTGTTATCTGCTCGCCAAGATGTCGCGCCTGCTCGGCAGTGTCTGGGTAGAACACCAGGCCCGGCTTTGACACAGCCCAACTGTCCCCAGTTTGGGGGCATCGTTTGGGCGCGGCGCGATGACCAATCACTGGCTGGATCTCAAGAATGCCAAGGTGTTCTTGATCGAGGGCAGCAATGCGGCTGAGAACCACGCCATGTCCGCCAAGTGGATCCAGCAGGCGAAAGAAAACGGCGCGATTGTCATCCATGTTGATCCGCGCTTTACTCGCACCTCGGCGATGGCCGATATTTATGCGCGCATTCGGCCGGGTACCGACATTGCCTTCTTGAATGCCGTCATACATTACATTCTGGAAAAGCAGCTCTATGACGAGGCGTACGTGCGGCTGCACAGCAACGCCCTCTACCTAACTGGCGAGGACTTCGATTTCGCCGACGGTCTGTTTTCCGGATACAAACAGGCGGACCACAAGTACGACAGCGCCACCTGGTCCTATCGCCTGGGACCTGACAAGAAGCCGGCCAAGGCCAAGAGCCTGGATGATCCGCGTTGCGTCTTCGCGCAGATGCGAAAGTTTTACAGCCGCTACACGCTGGAGACGGCCTCCAGTATTACCGGTATCCCCGCCGAACAGATCCAGCAGATTGCGGAGACCATGGCCAAGAACCGGCCGGGCACCATCCTGTATGCCTTGGGCATGACGCAACACACCGTGGGGGTGCAGAACATCCGCAGCTTCGGCATTTTGCAAATGCTGTTGGGCAACATCGGCAAACCCGGCGGCGGCATAAACGCGTTGCGCGGTGAACCCAATGTGCAGGGCGCCACAGACATGGCCTTGCTGTACAACTACGTGCCCGGTTATCTGGCAGCTCCGAACCACAATGAGCCGACGCTCAAGGACTACGCCCAACAGTTTGGCACGTTCCGGGTCAAGTTCCTGGTTAATCTGCTGAAGGCGTGGTTTGGCGACAAGGCTACAGCGGAAAATGATTTCGGATACGGCTGGTTGCCCAAGAAGAACAAGGCCAAGAACTACTCGATCTTTCGAGTGCTCGAAGCGGCGCTGGAAGGCAAGATGAAGGTGCTGTACGTGGTTGGGCAGAACCCGATGGTGACCAACCCCAATTTGAACTTGGTGCATGATGCGCTGGGCAAACTCGACATGCTGGTGGTGCAGGACATCTGGGAGACGGAAACGGCGAGCTTCTGGCAACGGCCCGGTACCGATCCGAAGAAGATTCAGACGGAGGTGCTGCTGCTACCGGCCGCCTACTTCATGGAGAAGGAAGGCACGATCACCGGCTCCGGTCGTCTGGTGCAATGGCGCTACAAGGCGGTTGATCCGCCGGGCCAGGCCAAGAGCGATCTGGAAATCTTCGACCAACTTTTCCGGCGTATGCGCGATATGTATAGCACGTCCACGCAGGCGAAGGATGACATTCTGAAGCAAGCCACGTGGGACTATGAAGGCTCGGGCACAAACCAAGCCGTGCTGGCCGAGTCAGTGCTGAAAGAGATCAGCGGCCACAGTGTCAAGACGGGCCAGATGATCGCCAAGATCGCCGAGTTGGAGGCCGATGGCTCGACGGCTTCGGGGTGCTGGATTTATGCCGGCGTCTTTGGCGGGGGCAAGAACCTTTCCAAGCGCCGGGACAACAAGACCGATCCCAGCGGTCTTGGCATCTATCCCGGTTTTGCCTGGACTTGGCCCGGCAACATGCACATCCTGTATAACCGCGCTTCGTGCGATGCCAAAGGTCAACCCTTCGACGCCAAGAATAAGGTCGTCTGGTGGGAGGAAGGGGAGAAGAAATGGAAAGGCTTCGACACTCCCGACGTGCCCGTGCCCACCGATGGACCGGAGACACCGAACGGCCAGAAACCATTCCGCATGAACGCGGAAGGCGTTGCCCGGCTGATGGCGGTCAGTTATAAGGATCCCGACCCGAAGGACAAGGACCTGCCGCGGGACAGCTCCGGGGTCCCCGGCGATGGTCCGTTCCCCGAATTCTATGAGCCGGTAGAAAGTCCATCCGTCAATGCGCTACACCCGAACGTGCAGACCAACCCGTGCCTCAAGTACCCGCGCGTCAAAGGCAGGCAGCCGGTGGGCACAGTGGAGAAGTTTCCCTACGTGCTCATGACCTCCAGCATCGCCGAGCACTGGTGTGGTGGATCGGTCACCCGCAATATTGCGTGGCTGAATGAGCTGGTGCCTGAACCCATGGTCGAATTGCCGCAGAAGCTCGCGAAGCAACTGCGAATCCGCACCGGCGACCGGGTCGCGGTCTCCTCGGCCCGCGGCGAAGTCACCGTCAAGGCGGTGGTGACGCGGCGCATGGAAACCTTGCCCATCAATGGCAAGGAAGTATTCATCGTCTGGATGCCGTACAACTGGGGCTTCAAGGGACTCAGTCAGGCGCACAGCACGAATGTCCTCACGATTGATGCCGGCGATCCTAACACCGGGTGTCAGGAGACGAAGGCCTGCCTGGTCAATCTCAAGCTGCTGGAGCGGGCCAAGGCCTGAGGAGATACGACATGGCAAAAGCCTTCTTGATCGACACGACGAAATGCGTCGGCTGCCGTTCGTGCCAGGTTTCCTGCAAACAGTGGAACGATCTGCCGGCGGAAAAGACCGAGCTCCAGTCCCTGAACCTGGGGCTGCAGAACCCCACCACCCTCTCGGCCAAGACGTTCACCGTCGTCACCTATCACGAAGTCGCGGACAGCGGGGCGCCAGGCGGACTGAAGTATGTGTTCGCCAAGCGCCAATGCATGCACTGCAACGATCCCGCATGTGCTTCCGGATGCCCGACCACCGCGATGCACAAGACGAAAGAGGGCGCGGTGGTGTACGACGACGGTAAATGCATCGGCTGCCGCTACTGCATGCTGGCGTGTCCGTTTGGGGCTCCGACCGTACAATGGGACTCGCTGGCGCCCAAGATCCGCAAATGCACGGGTTGCTTTGACCGGGTCAGCGGCGGCGACGTTCCCGCTTGCGTCAAGGGTTGTCCAACCGGGGCCGTCGCCTTTGGCGACCGCGACCAGTTGATCGCGCTCGGCAGGAAACGGATCACAGATAACCCTGCCCAGTACGTGGACCACATCTACGGCGAGCGGGAAGCCGGCGGAACAAGCGCTTTGTATCTGGCGGGCGTGCCCTTCGAGCAAATGGGGTTGCAGGCGGTGGGATTCGCGAGCTTCGCTCGTCCCAGCGTCCTGGCGCTGGAGGCGGTTACCCCAACCGCCGTTGGCATGGGAGCTCTGCTCGGCTCGTTTGCTTACGCCCATTATCAGCGCAAGCTGGAAGTGGCCTCATCGGGAGAAATTGCCCTGGAGCTTGCGCCCATGCAGCCGCTTCAACCGGCGCGGCCCCAACACAAACCGAAGGAACACCCTGAGTTTGCGCCGCTGGCAGAGAAGTTCTGGACTCCATTCAACCGGGTACTGCTGGTTCTCATGAGTCTGGGCGCAATTTCTTACCTGCTCCGCTTCGTGCTGGGGTTGGGCAAAGTCACGAACTTGTCGGACACCCACGCCTGGGGTCTGTGGATCATGCTCAACCTGATTGACATCGCCGGCGCCGCCGGCGCGTTCGCTGTGGCCGGATTGATTTACGTCTTCCGCCGAGAGGATTTGTACCCGCTTGGTCGATCGGCGGTGCTGCTGGGCGTCCTGACTTACACGGCAGTGGCCATCACACTGATGGCCGATGTCGGCCTGCCCTGGCACGTCTGGCAACTAGCGGTGCAAGCACCGGCGCACTCTGCCATGTTCGAAGTGTCGTGGTGCGTGAGCCTCTACGTCACGATTCTCGCGTTCGAGTTCCTGCCGATTCCTTTCGGCGCGTTCGGTCTGCAGCGTGCCCTGCAACTGTGGCGCAAGTACTCTAATTTATACGTGGTGCTTGCGGTCACGTGGTTCGCTTACCTGATGTCCCATAAGCTGGTGTGGACGGTTTTGGCACTCGCTGTGTTTGGCCTGCTGGCATGGGTCTTCCGCCCGCGCAAAGGCGAGCCGCCGGTTCCCGTCATGCTGGCGTTGGCGGGCGCCGTCTTTTCCACGCTGCACCAGAGCTCGCTCGGTACATTGTTCTTGTTGATGTCGGACAAGCTGAGTCACCTGTGGTGGTCGCCTCTGCTGCCGGTGAACTTCTTCCTCTCCGCACTGGCGGGCGGCACTGCCCTGGTGATCGTGACGGAAATCTGGATTACGAGCTCTTACCGGCGCGTGCTTCCCATGGCGCAACTGAGTTTGCTGGGCAAGATTACGCTTTGGGCGCTGGCCGCGTTTGAAGCCGTTCGCCTGGGGGATTTGCTCGTGCGGGGCCAGTTGCCGGCTGGACTTAGAGGAACCAATGGCGTGCTGTTTGTGACTGAGGTGTTGCTGGGCGGCGTGTTACCGCTGGCGCTCTTGTCTAGCGAAAAACTGCGCCTCAACAACTATTGCCTGGGTTTCGGCGCCTTCTTCGCTTTGGCTGGTGTGGTTTTTGATCGCATGAACGTCGTGATCCTCGGCATGGACCTGAAAGGGCCGATGCCGCAGATTGCGCCCGCCCACTACACGCCGAGCATTTTCGAATGGAGCATGGCGATGGGCGCCAGCGCGGCCACAATCTTTATCTTCGGATACGCCGCCAGACGCCTCCCCATCTTGACGAAGGAACAAACGGCCGGAGATTAGTAGCCAAAGCTCGTTTCAAGCATCGATTTTCCCGGACGCTTCGGCACGATAGCGCAGGATGTCGTCATCCTTGCCCTTGGGTGAAGGAGTCAATGCTCGCGGCAGATGCGCCGCAAGGAATCAGCCCCTCGGTCATGATGTAGTCGGCGCTAGGCGTTTCGCGGTCATAGCGGTGGCACAGGTTACAGTTGATCTGCATCGTGCGCGCCAGTCGCTCACGGAGTAAAGTCTTGCTCACATCTTTTGCCAACAAAGGCTGTGCCCAGTCCTTTAGAGGCTGCGGAAAAAACTAATGTCTCGTATCAGGGCATCGCTTTAGCGATGCCATAAAGTCCTTTCGCAATCAGACGTCCCTTTAGGTGTGTTCGCGAGAACTGGCGTTTTGGCAATCCGGTGGAACCTAAGTCCCGGAGGGACGACCCAGTTCTCACGCACAGTCTTTATCGGCGGGGGCGCGAAGTTAGGACCTTTTCCGCAGCCCGCCTAGTGTAGAATTTGAAAGTCAACCCCACGCTGCCATCCTCGGCAGCGGATTCCATCGGGACGTAGCGCAGCCTGGTAGCGCACTTGCTTGGGGTGCAAGGGGTCGCGAGTTCAAATCTCGCCGTCCCGACCATTTCAAGTCGATCCCAACGAATACTTGGTGCAATCGCTGTTCTCAACAATTACTGTGAATTCGTTTACTGTGAATTCGTTTCAGTCAGCCGAGGCCAAGTAATCTGAATCACGATGGTGGTAACGAGGGTCAGCAGAAAGCTGGCCATTTGAGGAGTCAAAATTGGGCTAAGAATGGCACTCTTAAGGCCTGCTAGGGCTGAGCCGCTCCTTTAATTCTGTAAATCGCGTACCATGTACCTGCCATCAAGGCGCCGGAAAGCAAGCGCATTAACGTGTGCATGGAGGCGAAGTAGCCAGCGTAACCGGCGGCGCCGACAACCTG
>Ga0116217_10002568_pt1 | contig 16845 bp, 14 predicted proteins | sample Sb_taG_6_FD_89697 | JGI IMG/M metagenome (GOLD analysis project Ga0116217, IMG submission 89697) | Peat soil microbial communities from Weissenstadt, Germany - Sb_50d_4_PS metaG | ecosystem: Environmental > Terrestrial > Soil > Wetlands > Peat | place: Germany: Weissenstadt | collected 2010-09-21 | reverse complement strand
TCCGCTGCCGACGGCGAGCATCCGGCTGACCAGGCAGGAGTTCGAGGACGGGTTCCGGAGGCTGGAGGAGGTGCACTTCCGGCTCGAGCGCGACCTGGAGGAGTCATGGCGGCACTTCCAGGGCTGGCGGGTGAACTACGAGCCCATCGTCGACGCGCTGACGCGACTGATCGCGCCGCCGCCCGCCCCGTGGTTCCTGGCCCGCCCCGAGCTCGGCGCCGCCGAGTGGCCGCTCATCCGCAACCGGACACCGGACGAGCCGGAGGGGGCTCAGAGGTTCGGGTCCAAGAGCACCTTCAAGACGCCGTCGGCCCGGGAGTCGAAGAGCTCGTAGGCCTGCGCCGCCTGGCTCAGCCCCATCCGGTGGGTGAACGTGCCGCCGAGCGCGAGGCGGCCTGACTGGACCAGCGGGACGAGTGACGACCACGTCCCGGGTATCGGCGCGAAGACGGTCCGCACGGTGAGGCTCTTGAGAAACACCAGTCCCATGGGGAAGGGGAGCTCCATGGAGAGGTTCACGCCGACGATGGAGACCGTGCCGCCCGTGGCGACGCAGGAGAGGGCGTCGAGCACGGTGGCGTCGGCCCCGACCGCCTCGATCACCGAGTCGGCACCCCACCCACCCGTGGCCTCGAGCACCTGTGCCGACCCGGGAGCGTCACGGGCGTCGATGGGCTCGGCTCCGAGTGCCTCGGCCCGGGCCAGTCGTTCGGGCACCATGTCGATGGCCAGGATCCGGGCGGGGCCGAAGAGCTCGGCGCACTGCAGCGCCATGATCCCGACGGGGCCCAGCCCCACGACGGCCACCGTCGACCCGGGCCGAATGGAGGCCCGCAGCGCGCCCAGATAGCCCGTGGGGAGGATGTCGGTGAGCAGGACTGCCTCGTCGTCCGCGACGCCCTCGGGGATGGGGAGTGCGAAGAGGTCGGCGAAGGGGACGGCCATCGCCTCGGCCTGACCGCCGGGGAGGTCGGGCACCGTCCCGAATGCGGCCGACTTGCCGGCGCGGCAGACGTTGGGCTGACCCGCCAGGCAGGGACGGCAGACGCCGCAGCCGATCACGCCCGAGACCAGCACACGATCGCCGGGCCTCAGGCTGCGCACGTGGGGACCGGACTCGGCCACCGTCCCGATGACCTCGTGGCCCAGACGGATGCCGACGCCCGTCGGAGCGTCATGGTAGAGGTGCAGATCGGAGCCGCAGATCGCGGTCCGCTCGACGGTGACGATGACGCCTTCGGGTCCGGGGAGAACCGGGTCGGGCACATCCTCGACCCGGATGTCGCGCGGTCCTTCGAGGACGGTGGCTCGCATCCCCGCACGCTATATCGCGGGACTACACTGCTATGGGCCAAAAATCGGTCCCGGAAGGCTCCGAACCACATGACGTCCACGCTCGACCATCCTTCGACCATCAACCTCCCCGGGGTTGTGGACGAGGACATCAGCGCCTTCTTCGAGATCGAGGACCTGTGGGCGGTGATCGTCTGGAACGATGACGTCACCACCTTCCAGACCGTGATCCAGGCCTTCGTCGAGATCTTCGGCCACACGGTCGAGCGCGCCGACCAGTTGGCCTGGAAGATCCACCGGACCGGCAAGGCCGTGGCGGCCGTGCGGCCCAAGGACGAGGCCGAGGCGGCGGTGCACGCGCTGCACCGCCGCAGGATCTCGGCCACGCTGAGTCGCGCCTAGCTCGTCACGATCGGGGTCCGGAGGCACCCGCCTCTGAGGTGAAGCCCGCCCTCCGCGGCCGGCGGGGCGACGAACGGGCGAACCGGCCAGAGCACCCGCTGCGCAGCCATTCAGCGACGTAGGCCCGGCACCCTGAGTTTGAGTATATACTTTAAGCGTCCACTCAAACTCAGGGAGTGAGATGGCCAAATCGGGGACGTCGAGCAGGGTGGTGGCCAGGGACTCGTCTCGTTCGGCCGGCACCCGGAGGCAGCTGGTCGAGGCCGCCATCGAGACGCTGAAGGCGGACGGCTTCACGGGGGCCAGCGCACGGGCAATCGCAGAGCGTGCGGGCGTGAACCAGGGCCTGATCTTCTACCACTTCGGCTCGGTCGCCGACCTCCTGCTGGCGGCACTCGATTCGGTGAGCGCCCAGCGGATGGAGCAGTACGGGGAGGCGGTCGACGGCGTCGGGTCCCCGTCCGAACTGGTCGACGTGGCGATGGCCATCTTTCGGGAGGATCTCGATGCCGGCCATGTCACCGTCCTCGTCGAGATGATCGCCGGTGCGTCCTCGACCCCGGGACTCGGACCCGAGGTGTCCGCCCGCCTCGGTCCGTGGTTCGCGTTCGCCGAGCGCGCCATGGAGAGGACCGTCGGCGGGTCGCCGCTCGGCTCGGTCCTGCCCGTCCGGGACGTGGCGTACGGCATCGTCGCCCTCTACCTCGGGCTGGAGATGCTGACCCACCTCAATGGGGATCGCACTCGGGCTCTCGGCCTCTTCGACGATGCCAAGAACCTGGCCGGTCTTCTCGACGCACTCGGCTCGTCGCCACCGACGGGGGAGCCGTGACCGGCACTGCCGCCGTGTCCACCGCGCGGGCGGGCCGTCCGGCCGACACCGGGCTCGATGTGGTCACCGGCGCCTTCAGCTATTCGGGTGCCGCCATCGCGAGAGCGGTGCACGACGCGGGCCGTCGGGTGCGCACCATCACGGGGCATCCCGGCCGGGGCCCCGATGACACGGCGATCGAGGTACGACCGCTTGATTTCGACGACCAGCTCGGCCTCGTCGCATCCCTCTCCGGAGCGACCACGCTCTACAACACGTACTGGGTCCGGTTCGCCCATGGGACGATCGACCACGAGGCCGCGGTCTCCAACTCGAGAGCCCTCTTCCAAGCCGCCAGGCGGGCCGGGGTCCAGCGGATCGTGCATGTGAGCATTACGCACCCGAGCATCTCCTCGCCCTTGTCGTACTTCCGTGGCAAAGCACTCGTCGAGAGAGCTCTCGCCGAGTCCGACCTGTCGTACGCCATCCTTCGCCCCGCCATCCTCTTCGGCGGGGACGGCGTGCTGCTCAACAACATCGCATGGCTCCTTCGACGCTTGCCCGTCTTTGCCGTCGGTGGCCGCGGGGACTATCGGATCAGGGGCATACACGTCGACGACCTCGCCCAGTTGTGTGTGGCCAGGGGGGCAGAGTCGCACAACAGTGTCTCCGACGCCGTGGGTCCGGAACGCCCGACCTTCGCCGAGCTCGTCAGCTCCATCCGTCATGCGGTGGGCGGCCGTGCTCGCCTGATCAACGTGCCGGGAGCGACCGTCCCCCTGCTCTCCCGCGCCTTGGGTCTCGTGCTGCACGACGTCCTCCTGACCGCCGACGAGTACAGGGCGATGGCGAACGGTCTGGCGGACACCGATGGTCCCGCCACGGGATCGACCGCCCTCTCCACATGGTTGGCTCAGCATGGGGACACCCTGGGACTCCGCTACGCCAACGAGCTCGACCGTCATTTCGAGACCCCTCTCGCAATGCCGTGACGAGGTCGGTCTCCGTGTCCGCGCCCTCACGTTCGAACCCGGCCATGCCTGACTCCGACGGCACCGGAGGCCGGCGGGCACTGCGGGCGCTGCTGACCACCGGCGCCGCGCTCACCTTCACCGCAGCGGTGCTCGTCATCATCTTCGGCGTCATCGCCACATCGGGCGTCTACGGATCCCGGATGGCCTGGCTCGTGGGGGTGGCGCTCCCGCTGCTGGCCATGACCATGCTGCTGTCGTGGTCGGCGACCCGGGCAGCGACCCGCGCCGGCCCGGGACCGACACTGTCACCCGGAGGCCCGGGCCGGGTCGTCGACGTGCGCCAGGTGCTCCTCGCGACGGCCCTGGTGCTCATCGGCATTCCGGTCGCGCTCGCCGGCGCCCTCCTGTCGGTCTACGCCCTGATCTTCGTGTTGCACGGCATCAGCCTGTTGCTCTGAAGGGCGAACAGGCCGCGCCGTCGTCGCCGCGACGGCTACCCGGGCGCGCCCGACTCCAGCCGTGCCGTCAGCCGCGCCTTCACGTCGGGCCACTCCGCCGCCACGATGGAGAAGCGGGCCGAGGTGCGCACCGTGTCGTCCGCGCCGGGCCGGTCCGCCCGCAAGATGCCGTCGAGCTGCCCGCCGATCCGCTCGATGGCGGCCCGCGATCTCGTGTTGCGCACGTCGGTCTGGAGCGCCACCCGATGGACCTGCCACACCTCGAAGGCGTGGGTCATCATCAGCAGCTTGGCCTCCGTGTTGACCGGGGTCCGCTGGGCCGATCCGGCCAGCCAGGTGAAGCCGATATCCACGACGTCGGGCACCCCGTGGCGCTGGTGGGCGGCCCCCGGCGGCCACTGCCAGAAGGCGATCTCGCAGAACCGTGTGGCGCCCACGACCCGGTCCTCCCCGTGGGGCCCGGCGCCCGTGCGCACGGTGGCGAAGGCGACGTGCGCGCCGGAAACCACCTTCTCCAGCGCGTCGCGGACGTAGTCGGTCATCTGTTCCACTCCGTCGGGCGTGTAGGTCCACTCATAGGTGCTGCGGTCCTCGGCCGCCGCCTCCACGAGGGCGGGGATGTGCGACTCGGCCAGCGGCTCCAGCCGGACGTAGGTCCCGGTGAGCGTGAACGGCTCAAGCATGCGCGGCCGGCACGCCGGCATCTGCCGGGGGAGCACCGCCCGCACTGGCCCCGCCATCCGCCGGCCTGACGGTCGCGGTGGGGACGACGAAGTCGCTTTGGCGCACCAGCAGGAACCCGCACAGCACCCCCACGAACGCCACCGCGGCGGCGATGTCCATCAGGTGGTTGAGCGTGGTCGAGAACCCGACGTGGTAGGCGCTGAGCAGCGCGTGCCGGGCCGCGGGGACCGGGATGGACGAGGCCACTGCCTGCACCTCGCCGGCCGACAGGGCACCCTTCAGCTGCGCGCCGCCGCGCTGGAGCACCTCGTGCCCATAGATCGTCTTGCTGAGCGCGGCCGAGGTGTGCGCCACGATCTGGCTCTGGAAGATCGCCCCGAGCACGGCGATGCCCGTTGCGATGCCCACTTGGCGGAAGGTGTTGTTGGCTCCCGAGGCCATGCCGCTGCGTTGGGGCTGGACGACGGAGATAGCGCCCGAGGCCAGGACCGGGTTGACGGCGCCGATCCCCAGCCCGCACACGATGAAGCCGGGTAGCAGCACCGTCCAGGTGGAATCCGGATGAGTCGTCCCCATCAGGAGGAGCCCACCGGTGACGGCGAGCATCCCGACGCCCAGCAGGAGGCGCGACTGCACCCGCACGGTGAGGCGGCCGGCGAAGAAGGCCACGAAGAAGGCGAGCAGGGTCAGGGGGAGGAAGCGCACTCCGGCGGCCAGCGGGCCGTAGCCGAGGTCGTCCTGGATGTACAGCGTCAGGTACAAGAACATGGCGAAGATGGAGGCGGCCAGCGTGAAGGCGACCACGGAGATCCCGACGAAGGCGGGGATCTTGAACAGGCCGAGGTCCAGCATGGGGTCGGACGTGAACCGCTCGTTGACGAAGAACGCCACCATGAGGACGGCCGCGGCGACCAGCAGCCCCACGATGGTGGCGCTGCCCCAGCCGAGATCGTTGCCTCTCACGAGGGCGAAGACGAGACAGAAGAGGCTGACCGAGAAGGAGATGAAACCCACCCAGTCGATCCGGCGCTCGTGCGGGTCCTTCGACGTGGCGATCCTCGAGAAGGTGATCAGGACGGCGAGGACCCCGATGGGGACGTTGACGAAGAAGATCCAGCGCCAGCCGATGCCGCTGGTGATGGCGCCGCCGATCAGCGGCCCGATGGCGACGGCGCCGCCGATGACCGCGCCGTAGATGCCGAAGGCGGTCCCGCGGTCCCGGCCGACGAACGCGCCGGCGATCAGCGCGAGCGAAGTGGCGAACATGATGGCACCCCCGACGCCCTGCACGGCGCGGGCGAGGTTCAGCATCAGCGGGTCCGTAGAGAGCCCGCACACCAGCGAGGAAAGGGAGAAGACGACCAGCCCGGCCGCGAACACCTCGCGGCGGCCGTAGATGTCGCCCACGACGCCGGCGGTCAGGAGGAACGCCGCCAGTGTCAGGGAGTAGGCGTCGACCACCCACTGGAGGTCGGAGAAGTTCGCGTGCAGCGACCGCTGGATGTCAGGTAGCGCCACGTTGACGACGGTGATATCGAGCAGCAGCATGAAGGTAGCCGTGCAGACGGCGATCAGGGTCCACCACTTGCGGTCGAGAGCGGCCATTGGCGGAGTGTATCGACCAGGTGTTCTCGCTCGTACAATGTGACGTGATCGTCGGATCGGCCCTGACCATCGAAATCGGTGACCGCACGCTGCTCTCCGACGCCTCGTTCGTGGTCGGCGCCGGGGAGAAGGTGGGCCTGGTCGGGCGCAACGGCACCGGGAAGTCCTCCTTCATCTCCGTGCTGGTGGGCGAGCCGGCCCCGCAGCTGCGTCACCGGGGCAACGTCCGCCTCCTCGGCTCGTTCGGCTACCTGCCACAGGCCCCGGTCCCCGGCGGCCTCGGGCTGGAGCGGACCGGTTTCTCGCACATCCTCTCGGCGCGCGGTCTCGATGTGCTCGACGATGCCCTCGGTGCGGCGCGCCGGGCCATGGCCGACGATCCCTCCGAGGAGAACATCGAGCTGTTCACCGACCTCCAGGAGCAGTTCCAGACGAACGGCGGCTACGAGGCGGAGTCGGTGATGGCCCGCCTGGCCGACGGGCTCGGCCTCCGCCAGGAGCTGCTCCTCGAGGACATCGACGAGCTGTCGGGCGGCCAGCGCCGCCGGGTGGACCTCATGCGGGTGCTCTTCTTGGAGCCCGAGCTGATGATCCTCGACGAGCCGACCAACCACCTCGACCGCTCGGCCAAGCGGTGGCTGCTCGACGAGCTGGCTCGCTTCGGTGGCGCGCTGCTCGTCGTGAGCCACGACCTGAAGCTGCTCGACCATTCCATCACCAAGGTGCTGCACATCTCGAACCAGCGGCTGACCGAGTGGAAGGGCAACTACTCGCGGTTCCAGGCCCAGCACGAGGCCGATCAGACCCAGCGCGAGCGCGCGTCCGAGCTGGAGCAGCGGGAGATCGCCCGCCTCTCGACCCTGGCCGATTCCATGCGGGCGAGCACCGAGAAGCGGGCGCGCAAGGCGAAGTCGCTCGACAAGCGGGTCGAGCGGATGGAGGCCGAGCGCACGCACGTCGACAAGCGCGAGCGCGCCAGCAAGTTCAAGCTCCCGACGCCGCCCCGGTCGGGCGCCACGCCCCTGGAGGTGGCGAAGCTCGGCGTGCGCTACGGATCCAACGAGGTGATCACCGACGTCACCTTCCATGCCGGCCGGGGTGACCACATCGTGATCATCGGGCGCAACGGCGCCGGGAAGTCATCCCTCCTGCGCTGCCTCGCCGGGGTGCAGGAGCCCTCCAACGGCGTGGTGGAGCTCGGTGCCAACGTCGAGGTGGGCTACTTCGCGCAGGAGCACGAGCAGATCGACCCGGCCCGCAGCGCGCTGGCCAACGTCAGCGACGCCGTGCTCAGGGCCGAGAGGGAGCGTCGGGCGCTGCTGGGGTCGTTCGGCCTGCCGTCGAAGGCCGCCGACCAGCTTCCCTCGACGCTGTCGGGGGGCGAGCGGGCCAAGCTCGGGCTGGCGATGCTCTCCGCCGGGGAGGCGAACCTGCTGCTGCTCGACGAGCCCACCAACAACCTGGACCCCTCGTCCATCGCCGCCGTCGGCGCCATGCTCGGCGCATGGCCGGGGACGATCGTGGCCGTGAGCCACGAGCGCGACTTCGTCGAGGCCCTACGGCCAACCTACTGTCTCCGCCTCCCCGAGGAGCGCTACACGCACTGGCGCGAGGAGTACCTCGACGACGTCGAGATGCGCTAGCGGGCCTACGACACCCAGATCTGCGTGGGCCACAGCACGCCTTCGTCGTAGGCGACGGCCTTGGAGCCCTGCAGCGTGGTGGGGTTGGCGAAATTCTGGACCTTCGGATTGGCGATCGCGGCCCAGGTGTCGCGGGCGAACCAGATGTAGGGGATGTCCTCGGCCAGGTACTGGTTGACCTGCTGGTACGCCTTCACCCGGGTCGCCTTGTTGCTGGTGGTGCGTCCGGCCAGCAGCGCCGTCTGAATCCGGGGGTCGGAATTGCGGGCCATGTTCAGCGCCAGCGGCGGCGCCACGGTCTGGGTGCTCCACCACACGTAGTTGAGGTCGGGGTCGACGGCACCGAACTGGCGCCACAGCGTGGCCTGATAGGTGCCGGCCAGCGCGTCGTTGATGATCGTCGCCTGGGCAACGATGTTGATGTTCACCTGCATGCCCGCCTGCTGGAAGGCCTGCTGCAGGAACTGGGCGGACCGTAGGACGTCCGCGTTGCTGGTGGAGTTGAGGGTGAAGGAGACCGGCTTGCCGGTCTGCTGCTGGACCTGCTTGACCAGCTTGGCCGCGCCGGCCGGGTCGTAGGCGGGGTAGGAGGTCTTGGTGTAGTACTCGCTTCCGGGCAGGAAGAGCCCGTTCATGGGGGCGTCGATGCCCTTGTCGATGATCTTGGCGAACTGGGCCTGGTTGACGCACTTGGCCATGGCCACCCGGAGCGCGTGGTTGTTGAAGGGCGGGGCCGACGTGTTGAGCATCATGCACTGCACGGTCGGCTGGCCGACCACCTGCCCGCTGTTGTCGTAGTAGGACCACTTCTTGTCGCCCCGGAACTGCTGGAGGCTCCCGGGGGAGTTGGTGTGCATGATGTCGACCTCGCCGGTCTCGAGCGCGTCGGCGCGGGCGTTGGGGTCGATGATGGGCTTGTAGGTGATCGATTGCAGGTAGGGGTAGCCCTTGCGCCAGTAGTGCGGGTTGGCCGTGGCGGTCATGTGGCTGTTGGGAACCCAGTCCTGGAAGACGAAGGGGCCGGTGCCGATCGGGTGTGACGTGCCGTTGGGGTTGTTCAGCATGGACGGCGCCGCCACGTAGCCGGTCTGGGCCTGGGCCAGGTAGTAGGGGAACGGGGCCCACGACGTCTTCATGTTGATGGTGACGGCGAGCGGCCCGGTCACCGAGGCGCTGGCGATCTGGTCGGCGAAGGCCGGCCCGGTCAGGATGGAGGTGGCCTGCTTCTCGATGTTGAGGTGCAGCGCGTTGGCGTCGAGCGGCGTGCCGTCGTGGAAGACGATGCCCGGGCGCAATGTGATGGTGAAGGCGGTGAAATCCGCGTTCGACGTGATCGACTGGGCCAAGTATGGCTCCACCTGCCCGGCGGCGTTCACGATGGCGATGGGGTCCATGACGGTGCGCCCGTAGAGGAACCCTCCCTCGTCCCAGCGGGCCGTCGAGGGATCGAAGCCGCTCTCCTCGGTGTCGATGCCCATGGTGAGGGAGCCACCCCGCTTCGGCTTGGCGCTGGAGACCCCGTTCCTCCCGGGCCCGTTGGTCGCCGCCGCGCCCGCCTCACCCGCCTCGTCCCCCAGGGCGCCGAGCATGGCGGCGCCGGCACCCAGGGCGAGCCCCCCGGCCAGGAACGATCTGCGGTCATACGAATGCGACATGGCAACCCCCCAAGGTCTCAATCCCCACGTGTGACGACTACGTCGCGGTGCGACCGCGGCAGGTTACAACTTCGTGACTGATTTTGGGTGGCAGTTCAGGGCGCCAGCCGATTGAGGGTCTCGGCTGGGGTATGACAACCTGATCCCGGACGACGACAGAAGGAGAATCGAATGACGATCGCAGTCGGCGACCGTGTGCCCGAGGTGAAGGTGTTCACGTTCGGCGAGAGGGGGCCCGAGGCGACCACCTCGACGGACGTGCTGGGCCACGGCAAGGTGGTCCTCTTCGGGGTGCCCGGCGCCTTCACGCCCACCTGCTCCGACCACCACCTGCCGGGCTTCGTGCTGCGTGCCGAGGATCTGCGCGCCAAGGGCGTCGACAAGGTGGTCTGTGTGTCGGTCAACGACCCGTTCGTGATGGGCGCCTGGGGCAAGGACCAGCACGTCGGCAACTCGGTCGTGATGCTGGCAGACGGCAACGGCGAGCTGACCGAGGCCATGGGGTTGACCATGGACGGCAGCGGGTTCGGCCTCGGGTCGCGCTCGCAGCGCTACGCGGCGATCCTCCAGGACGGCGTGGTCAGCTGGCTGGCCGTCGAGCCCGGGCCCGGGCTCAGTGCCAGCTCGGTCGAGGAGGTGCTCGCCGCCCTGTAGCGAGGTGCTCTCCCGCCCATGCGATCAGCGTCATGGGCTACCGAGCCGTGTGCAACTGGCGTGTGTGACTGGTTCCCGCAAGATCGTTGGGGCGACGACCCACGACGCAGCGCCGGCTCGCCTACGCCCGGCACACCTTCACGCCGGAGTGGGGAGCGCACCGTTGCAAGGGCCCCGAGCTCGTGGTCCACGACGGCTTCGAGCGCGGCCGCGAAGTCCTCCGGGGGATCTCGCGCGGGGGGCCAGCCGTCGTGGCGAGCCTGAAGAGGCTGCTGGAGACCGGGTCACCCCTGCCGGCCCGGTAGGTGGCGGCCTTGCACCGGCGGCCCGCCGGCCCCGGAAGCCCGGCTGGCCCCTGTCGGCGGTCGGGGGCTGTCCCCCCTTGTCAGGCTGGATCTCGGTGGGTAGGATACTCAGTATTCTACTTCGAAAGAAGGGTACATGAGCATCCGCCACGCCCTCCTCGCCCTCCTCAGCGAGGGACCCAAGTACGGGCTGCAGCTGCGCCAGGAGTTCGAGTCACGCACGGGAGAGGTCTGGCCCCTCAACGTCGGGCAGGTGTACACGACCCTGCAGAGACTCGAGCGCGACGGCCTCGTGGAGTCCGACGACTCGGCCGACGAGGGGCCCCAGAAGGGCTTCCACATAACGTCCGACGGCGAGGCCGAGCTGGCCGGCTGGCTGCGCACCCCGCCCGACTTCTCCTCGCCGCCACGCGACGAGCTGGTGATCAAGGTGCTGGTGGCGCTCGGGCTCCCCGGCGTCGACGTGCACGAGGTGGTGCAGGTCCACCGGCGCTACCTCGTCGAAGTCATGCAGCAGTGGACGCGCCTCAAGGAGGACGAGTCCGGTTTCGACATCAACTTCGCCCTGGTCGTCGATGCCGAGCTGTTCCGGCTCGACTCGCTGATCCGGTGGCTCGACATGGCGGACGGCCGTCTCAAGCGAGCGGCGGCGGATGCTGTCACCGCGCCGGCACCACAGCCGTTCCCCCTCCCCAAGGCCCGGCGCAAGGCAGGAGCACGACCATGAGCTATCTCGAACTACGCGACATCACCAAGGTCTACGGGGAAGGGGCCGCAGAGGTGCACGCCCTTCAGCGCATCGATCTCTCGGTCGACGCCGGGTCTCTGGTGGCGGTCATGGGGACAAGCGGCTCGGGCAAGAGCACGCTGTTGACCATCGCCGGGAGCCTCGAAGACCCCACGAGCGGTGAGGTCTACGTCGGCGGCCGGCCGCTGTCGTCATTGTCACGCAACGCAAAGGCTCAGCTGCGCCGGCAGTCCATCGGCTATGTCTTCCAGGACTACAACCTGCTGGCCGGGCTGAGCGCGGTGGAGAACGTGTCCCTGCCCCTGGAGCTCGACGGTGTCGCGGCCCGCAAGGCCCAGTCGGCAGCGCTCGAGGCGCTCGAGGATTTCGGGCTGAAGGACCGGGCGTCGCATTACCCCGACATGCTGTCGGGTGGCGAACGCCAGCGCGTCGCCATCGCCCGCGCCGTCGTGGGCAAGCGCCAGCTGCTCCTGGCTGACGAGCCCTCCGGCGCGCTCGACTCCACCAACGCCGAGGCGGTCATGCGCCTGATCCTCGCGGCCTGCCACCGCGGCATGGCCGCCGTCGTGGTGACCCACGACGCCCAGCTGGCCTCGTGGGCCGATCGCGTCGTGTTCCTGCGCGACGGGAGAATCGTCGACCAGACGTTCCCGGTCGAGAGCCCCGAAGCGGTCCTCGCCGACCTCCCGAACCAATGAGCGTCGGCGTCCTCGAGCGACCGAGCACCGGATCTGCGCCCGAGCCGACCACCGGCGGCGTCCCAGCCCGCCGGGCCATGGTCCGTTGGGCCGGGCGCATCTTCAGGCGTGAGTGGCGCCAACAGCTGCTCATCCTGCTCCTGGTTATCGTCGCCGTGGCCGCCGTCGTGGTCGGCGCAGCCGTCGCGGTCAACACGCCGCCGCCGGCCAACGCCGGGTACGGCACCGCCGACGACCTGGCCACCTACACGAGCACCCCGGGCGTGAAGGGGTCCGCCAATCTCAATCTGCACTCGGTGGACGCCCAGATCGCCGCGCTGGAGCACCGCTTCGGCACGGTCCAGGTCATTGAGAACGAGACCTTCAACGTCCCCGGCAGCACCCAGACGTACCAACTCCGTTCCCAGGACCCACACGGCCCCTACGGCGGGCCAATGCTCCAACTGCTCTCTGGGCACTACCCGACCGGGCCGGACCAGATCGCCATCACGCCCGGGCTGGCGTCCGAGCTCAACCTCAGAGTGGGCGACACTTGGTCACAAGGCAGCAAGACCGTCGTTGGCATCGTGCAGAACCCCCAGAGCCTGCTCGACGAGTTCGCGCTGGTTGCCCCCGGGCAGGTGACGCACCCGACCACGGTGAACGTCCTCTTCGACGCACCGGGCGTGAACCCGGGGAGGATCGGGTCCAACGTCTACACGCCGGCGCAGAATGGCAACTCCAACCCGATCAACCCCGACACCATCGTGCTGGCGCTGGCGACGGTCGGCATGCTGCTGATCGCACTGGTGTCGGTCGGTGGTTTCACGGTGCTGGCGCAGCGCCGGCTGCGCTCCCTCGGGATGCTCGAGTCCATGGGGGCGACGGACCGCAACGTCCGGCTCGTGCTGCGGGCCAACGGCGTCATCGTCGGCGCCGTCGGCGCCCTTCTTGGGTTCGCACTGGGCCTGGTGGCGTGGCTCGCCTACCGCCCGCACAACGAGCAGAGCGCGCACCACCTGATCCCGATGTTCGCCCTGCCATGGACCGTGATCGTGGCGGCGATGGTGCTGGCGGTCGTCGCCACCTTCTTGGCCGCCGGCCACCCCGCCCGGGCCATCACCCGCGTCCCGGTCGTCGCCGCATTGGCCGGACGCCCAGCGCCGCCGCGACAGATCCACCGCTCGTTCGTTCCCGGCGTGATCGCGCTCGTCATCGGGTTCTTCATGTTCGCTGCTTCGGGCGCGGCCGGGAGCAGTGGCGCGATCTGGCTGATACCTGGGTTTATCGCCCTGATCGCGGGGATCATCCTCATGGCACCGTTCTTCCTCGCCCTGCTGGCACGAGTTGGACGGAAAGCACCCATCGCCATCCGCCTGGCCCTGCGCGACCTGTCGCGGTACCGGGCCCGGTCCGGTTCGGCCCTCTCGGCCATCAGCGTCGGAGTCCTCATTGCGGTGGTGATCTGCGCCGTCGCCGTCGCCCGCTACAGCAACGTCTACGACTACGTCGGCCCGAACCTGGCGTCGAACGAGCTCGCCATCTGGAGCCCCAACGGCCAGGACGGCAATAACCCCAATCCCAGCGCGCCGACGCTGCAGGACATCGAGTCGCAGGAGGCAAGCATCCACTCCATCGCATCTGCTGTCGGTGCCACCGACGTCGTGGAACTCGACAATCCCGTGCCCTCAGTCGGCCTGCAAAACCCCAGCGCGTCGGGTCGGCAGTGGGACGGACAGATCTTCGTGGCGATGCCGTCTCTGCTGCGGGCCTTTGGCATCAACCCGTCATCCATTCCTTCCGATGTCGACGTCCTCAGCTCGCGCCCCGGCCTCTCGGGCTCAGGGGTCCAGCTGACCTACGGAGGAGGAGGCGGAAAGGGCGGCGGCCAACTGATCGGTCCCGGCTCGGGCGGCGGCGGGGGTCCCGGACCGGGAAACACGAACACCTGTTCACCCGAAGGATGCATCGCCCACCCCGTCGTCCAAGAAGAGGGCCAGCTGCCCCTGGGCACGGACGCACCGAACACCGTGATCACCGAGAGTGCGCTGCGCCGGTTGCACCTCGCGAGCCAGCGCAACCTCGACGGCTGGATCATCCAAACGAACGGCCCGATCACCTCCGCCCAGATCACCAACGCACAGGCACTGGCGGCAACCAACAACCTGAGCATCGAGTCAAAGAACGACGCCCCGACGTCGCACGAGATCGTGAACTGGGCCACCGTGTTCGCCATAGCGCTCGCTCTCGGAATCCTGGCCATGAGCATCGGCCTCATCCGCAGCGAGACAGCGAGCGAGTTGCGCACGTTGACGGCCACCGGCGCCAGCTCCCGCACTCGCCGCACCCTGACCGCGGTGACCGCCGGCGGCCTGGCTTTCCTTGGCGCGCTGCTCGGGACGGTGGCCGCCTACGTCGGCCTGGCCGGATGGTTCCACACGAACGCGCTGGAAGGTGGCCTGTCCGACATCGTCGATCACATTCCGTGGAACAACTTGTTCCTCATCGTGATCGCCATGCCTGTCGTCGCCGGCCTCGTGGGATGGCTCCTGGCCGGTCGCGAGCCCTCGGGGATCGCGACCCGTCCGATGGAGTAGTCAGGACTCGGCGGTCACGCCGAAGCGCTCGGTGTAGAAGCCGAGGGCCTGGCGGCGCTCGGCGGCCTCGAGGCCGAAGTCACCCAGGTCGTAGAGCACCGTGCCGAACCGGCCCCGCGGGTGCTCGGCCATGAAGGCGGCCATGGACGCCCGGGCGCGATCGTCGAGGGGCTGGCCCGCCAGCTCGTAGACCCGCCTGACCATGGCGAGGTCGTCCGCCATGAACTCGTCGAAGCGCACGTCGATCGTCTGGTCCGGCGGCAGGACGTCGCGGTCGGTGGCGCAGCGGCGCAGCATGCGTTCGAGCCGGTCCGCCCAGTACTGGCCCATGCCCTCGACGTCGACGCGGTCGCGGGTGAGCCGGGCGGTGTAGGCGATCATGGTCGCCATCGACGCCGTGACCGACACCGGGTCGCGGTGGGTGACGACAAAGGTGGCGTCGGGGAACGTGGCGACCAGGGCGGGGAACTGCTCGAGGTGCTGGGGCGACTTGAGCACCCAGCGTGTCCCGCCCCGCAGCCACTGGAGCACCTTGAGGATCTTGAGCAGGTAGGCGTAGCGGGGAGCCTGGTCGTGCAAGAGGTAGTAGTCGCGCCACGCGGGGATGGCTGCGGTCGTCTCGAAGAGCATCGTCGAGAAGTCGATGGCCAGCAGCTGAATCTCCTCGTGCGTGTGGTCGACCGTCATCTCGTGCATGCGGTTGAAGTACGGCAGGGCGGCGTCGAGGAACGAGAGCGCCATCGCCGTGCGCTCCTTGCGGGGGTCGGGTACGCCGGGAGCGGGCTTCTCGTGCTCGGCGAGCACCGGCTCGAGGCTCTCCCAGTAGGGGAGGGACCGCAGGGCGGGGTCGGCGGACATCAGGTTGTGCAGGTGCGTGGTCCCCGTCCGGGGCAGCCCGCAGATGATGATCGGGGCCACGATCCGCTCCTCAAGGATCTCGGGGTGGTGTCGCACGAGGTCCTCAATGAGGAGCCGGTTCTTCAGCAGTCCCAAGATGAAGGCGTGCTGCTGCATCACGCCCGCCCCGTTGAAGCCGCCCTCCTCCCGCAGGGCCCGGCACAGCACGCCGAGGCGCTCGACGAAGTCGTCGGGCCCGAAGTCGTCGAGCCCCGTCTCCGTCGCCGCGGCCCCCATGAGCGCGGCGGGCTCCAGGGTGAGGTGGGACCCCGCGTCCTCCATGAAATCGAGGATCGCCCGGACGTCGTCGCCGAAGCGCGGCTCGGCCAGGTCGTCGATGCGGACCGGCGCGGGGCGTCCGCTCACAGGCTCGCCACCGGCACGACCTCCACCTGTGGATGCTCGGGGGTCGCGGCTGGGAGGAACCAGCGGAACCAGATGCGGCCGGTCCGGTGCCCGGCCGTGGACACCCAGTTGGGGTGGGCGGGGCGTCGGGGCGCCACCACGATCGTCCAGGATCCGTCGGGCTCGTACTCGACCTGGGCCCCGTTGATGGTGACCCGTTCGTAGTCGTAGTTGTAGGTGTGCAGGAGCGGGTTCCACAGGCACATGTTCCAGAAGACGCACTCTGGTGAGCGCCCGCGGATGACCAGGGCCTGATCGTCGGCCAGCTCGAAGGCGCCCATGGCGTACGCGGCGTCGCCGGCCGCCCAGCCGAAGGTCGTCGTCGGCACCGGGTAGGGCGGATCGATGACGTTGGGCGTCGCGGGCGGCAGGGGGACGATGCTCGCCTGCTCCCGCAGCCACGTCGTCATGGCTCTGAGACGCCGCGCCAGATCGGCGTCGTCGTCCCGGAAGGTGTCCGGCGGGTCGTCCGCCTGAATGTGCCACTTGGCCCGCCGCCCCGTCGCCGGGTCCTCCAGGTAGTCGCGCGTGATGGCCGCCACCGCGTCGGGCTCGAGCCGGATCCAGGCCACGTCGGGCTCCGCCGGCGGCTCGGGCGACACCACGAGGCGGAAGTTCCCTCCTTGGCTCCACCCGGCGTCGCGGCTGTTCGCCGACCCCACGATGCGCTCCGAGTAGCGGCCGTCGTTCGGCCCGCCGTAGACGGTCAGCGAGAGGTAGACCGCGTCACCCGGCTCAATGGTGACCCGGTAGGTGCGGGCGGGGTCGATGGGCGCGTAGCAGTAGAAGGCGTCGGCGTTGTCACCGCCCCATTTCTTGTACGGGCCGACGATCTCGACGAAGCGGGGCCGGGCGGTGTCGGCCCACAGGTTCACGTCGGCGGCGACCTGGAGGATGGAGAGGATCCACCTGTGCGCCTCGAGCAGGGTGGCCGGATCGTCGGCCAGCTGTTCGACCATCCGCGCGTGGGTGGCGCCAACCTCGTCCAGCAGTTCGGCGAAGGCCGCTTCCGTCTCTGTCGTCATGAGCCCCCCGGC
>Ga0116217_10002567_pt1 | contig 16846 bp, 10 predicted proteins | sample Sb_taG_6_FD_89697 | JGI IMG/M metagenome (GOLD analysis project Ga0116217, IMG submission 89697) | Peat soil microbial communities from Weissenstadt, Germany - Sb_50d_4_PS metaG | ecosystem: Environmental > Terrestrial > Soil > Wetlands > Peat | place: Germany: Weissenstadt | collected 2010-09-21 | reverse complement strand
CTAGCAGCCCGTGTCTAAATCGCCGATTTCCCGCATCGAGTTTCCGACCACATCGACCGCGATGCGGTATCCAGCGCGACATGCCAGCCGACAGCGAGCGTGAAGTCGCGGGGGATCGCGTTGATAGCCGAGATAAGCTGCAAAAGAACGAAAAATAGATGTACTACCAGATCGTCGAGTGCTCGTGGCGTGCCCGCTCCCATAATTTTTCTGAGCAGCAGCGCCAGATTGCATGCAGCCGCTTGTAGCAACAGCCTCTTCTGCACATTCTGCTTTCCGCGCACGTATAATCGCCGCAGCGCACCCGTCTCGTAAGCATGCGCGAACGTGCGCTCGACCAGTTCGCCCCGCCGCCTCAGCAACTGCTTGCCGCGACGGCCACCGATCCGTTGCCGGTTAGCATAGACGGCCGCCTGCTCTGCACGTTTGCCTGCCCACTTCCTCCGTCCGCGATCCGGTTCCGCGATGTAGGACCGCACCTCCGATTGCTGTGCCGAGACCAGCACATGTCCCGAATGGTACCCCTTGTCGGTCACCAACTCCTCCACACCCTTTGCGTTCACCTTGAACTTGCCATCCGCTGTCGGCTCTGCGATCTGTTCGGCAACCGCTTCTCCTGCCGCCGGCAGAGTCTCGCCTATCGATGTGGTGTCGCCCGCCGCCCCACCGTGTGTGGTCACGGCCACAATCGCGCCCGTCTCCATGTCAACGGCATGCTCAGCCTTGTAGGCCAACGCCGTGCGGCCGTCTTTCAGGCGCGTGATCTCGGCCCCCGGATCATGCGGGTTCACCCATTCCTCATTCGAACCCTTCTTCTTGCGTCGCCGATCCATGCGCCGCAGGGCGGCTTCATCCGTGGCTTCCAGCCCGGCGGCCTCCGCTAAGCGCTTTAGGTACTCGGTGTAGCTCTCCTCGGTGTCGCGCCGCACAATCGATTTCATCGCGGCGTTGGCCTCCAACGTGGTGGCGTCGATCCCGATCGTCTTGCCTTTCAGCAATCCCGCTCGCGCTACTTGCCGCAGCACCCAGCCAAACACTTCCTCATGCGTGGCCTCGGCCATCAGCCGGCGGGTACGCGAGATGGTCACATGATCCGGCGTCCGCTCATCCAGCCCGATCTGCAAAAACTGCCGCAAACACAACGAATCCGCCAGCCGCCACGCGATGCCTCGTTCGCTCTCCATCCCTTCAAAGAAACCGATCAGCATCACCCGGAAGTACATCCCCGGAGCCAGAGACGGGCGGCCCAGCTTCTCGTGGTAGAACTTCCGGCAGCGTGCTTCGCAGAACTTGTCGAAGCCTGCCTCGTCCAGCACCTCGTTCAGCCGCCTATAGAAAGGATGGCCCGGAGCTTCCGCTAGATCTCGGCGGTACCAAAGCTCTTCTTGCCGCTGCCGCTGTTTGCGCGTTCCCATCGCCATGCCCACACAGTATCCTGAATCATTTTCGGCGCAAAGTAATTAGTGGCTCATGGATGTGAAGGAATGCCATGATGGTAATCGGGATGGATCCCTGCAGGTTGGGGTACGGGGGTCACGGGGCGGGTGGTGCTCACGAACTTGGCTCTTGTGCGTCTTAGTGAAGGGTCTCCATCGTCGCCGTTGGGGGGTAAGAAGCAGTGATCGGCAAAGCTGCATTTTTTGTATTTTCCATCTTCGTGCTGGCTCTACTCACTTTGTCCTCTCAGGCCTCCAATGCAGGACAGGCAGCATTCGATCTTCCTCAACCCAATGGCTGCCACCCTGTGGGTACTAGAACGATTGTGTTGAGAGACCCGCACCGTAGCCGGGATCTGCTAGTCACGATGTGGTATCCGGCAGTGGAGGGTACATCCGCATTTGCACCCTACATGGACAAGAAGACTGCGAATGCGCTGGCCGAAGAGTGGAAACTGCAACCGGGTTTCCAAGGCCTCGTGCGCACGCACGCAAGACTCTTGGCACCCATTGCTATCGGCGGCCCTTTCCCAGTTGTCCTTCTGGAACACGGCTCAAGTGTCGTGCCGGCCATCTACACAGTTCTGGCTGAGGGGCTGGTGAGTAGCGGCTTCATCGTGGTCGCCACCAATCATCCCCCTGACTCATTGATTTCGGTGTTCCCGGACGGGCATGAACTAAAATTCACGCCCTACTGGCCCGCTGAAGCCGATCGACGAACCCAAGGGGTGGCCATCGGTAAGTTCGCGAACGAGGTTTTGGTGGTGGATGTGCGATTCGTTCTCGACCAGCTTCAGGAAATGAATTCGCATGATCATTTCTGGCATGGCCAGCTGGATCTGTCGAAGATTGGAATCGTGGGCCACTCGATGGGTGGAACGACCGCAGCACTGGCCACGCAGGAGGAGCCTCGCATTCTGGCCGGTGTCAACCTGGACGGCTCCACTTATCCCGGCATGAACGCGGATGTTCGGCCAATTCCAGTGCACAAGCCGTTTCTGTTTCTTGCAACCGAAGAGCACGCTTCGGGTGAAAGCCGAGCTCGTGAGTATGTCGGCAGCGAATCAAACACCTACTACGTGGTGGTGACCGGGGCCGACCACATGAGCTTTACCGACGCCCACCTCGTTTCGAGCAGGTTCACGCGCGATCTGAAACCGGACGACAGTGCATTTGAACGGGCCTTGATTACGAGCACCTATACCCGATCCTTGGTCGAGGAATTTCTTGCCAAGTATTTAAAAGGTAGTGTCGCCCCCGATCTCGACCTGGGTGTGCGAGTAGATAAAAAGTAGCAAGTCCTCCGGCGATCGGAACAGTGTCCCGGAAAACATCCGACCCTGGTGAGCACGAGATCAGCCGTGAAATGATTTTAGACACGGCCTGCTAGCAGCCTACTTCTGCTTTGTTCTCCAAGCAGCCCACCGTGCTCTCTGAGCCGCTGCGATTTTCCTGCGAGCGCCTGCTGACATAGTTCGTTTTGCTTTCACTCCAGCGTGGTGATTCGAGGCTCGCTTTGCCCATCGCGCCTTCTGCGCGAGGCTGATCCGCTTACGAGCCGAGGCTGACAAGGTACGCCTCGGTTTCGTGTAGGAACTCCCATCGTTCAATCTGCCCAGAACAGCCAGGGCCGATCTGTTTACGTGGGACCAAAAGAGATAGGCCGCGAGTTTCCTGTTGCCAGTCAGTCACGCAGCCCAAACAACTCAGAGAGTTGTCACGTGTATAGTACGCGATCAGTAGCCCCAACGGGCTGTGGAAATGCACGCGGGGCAATGAAGCAATCCCCAGGAGCGCAGCTCCGCACCTTACCTCAAGGGTTGGTATGCCTAGGCACGACTTCCGTATCGGTTCGCTTGAACGTGAAGCGTAGAATCCATCCACTCGCCACGATCTGCCCATGGGCTTGGGCCGGAGTGAATTTCCAGCCCTGGGCGGCTTCCAGTGCCAGGCGCGCAAAATACTTGCTCGGTCCGGGGGAATCCAGAGACGCGGACACCACGTTGCCGGAGGCGTCCACCTGGACTCGTACCCGTACTTTCACTCTGCCTTGAATGGTCTTGCGCGCTCTCTGGGACACGGCAGGCATAACGGTGTGAACGACGCCCGGCACCATGGCTCCGGTAGCAGTGTGAGTGGAAGCCGCTTCGGGCCTGGGCGTGGTCGCGGTGGGCTCAGTCGCAACCGACGGAGCAGCGACAGTCGAGGTTCTTGGTTCCTGAGGTTCTTGCGCAGGCTGCGTTTCTCCCGGCGTCACGGGACTCAGCTTCGCCGACGATGGCTGGGGAGAACCTGCTGGTGCCCCTTGGTGCGGCTCCACCTGGGCCGGTCGATCCGGCGGATTCGATGTCTTCGTCTTCGAGCCGAACCAGACCAGCGCAACCAGACCTGCCGCGGCAACCGCCATCAAGTACACCCACTGGGCAGACGATTTTCTTATGCTCGGCGTCACTGGCGCAAAGGTTGCCGTTGCCCGACTTACTACTGGAGCAGGTTTCAGCCGCGCCCCGATGTCAGCGATCGTCCATCGCTGCTGAGGGTCGACTTGCAAGCAGTGGCGCGCGATGTCAGAGAATGGCTCCGTCATTCCATCGGGCAGGGCTACAGCTCCCGGTCGTGCTGCGTCCAGAATAGGCAGCCGCTGGGTCAGCGCCTCGACTAGCGTCATGCCCAGCGACCAGACATCTGCCGCCGGCGAAACCGGTTCACGAGCGGCTTCCGGCGGAGCATAGATGGATATTCTGCGCTCAAGCCCAGCAGTCTCGTGGAGCGCGCACAGGTCATCGCTCGAAATTTTCACGCGATCCGCCACTGCCATGACGTTGGAGGGCTTTATGTTTCCGTGTACGAAACCCTTGCGATGAACGTAGTCCAGTGCGTCCAGTACCGGTCTGAGCATCCCCTGCGCTTCTTCCGAAGTGAGCGAGCGCTGAGGAATAATCTGCGACAGGTCCTCATCCGCATGCTCCATCACAAGATAGAGCAGTTCGGTGTCATCGAGTTTCGAACGCCCCATGTCGAAGATGCGGATCAGGCCAGGGTCGGGTAACTTTGTCGCCAGCCTCCATCGAAAAAGCTGGCCCTCTGCTGTGTTCGGATCGGCGAGAATGAGTTTAATCGCGGCCTCTTGGGCCTGGCCCTCACCATGCTCGGTCAGGAACACAGCACTGTGATCCGAGCCGCCGAGGTAGCGTTGCAATGGATATTCTCCATTGACGATCTGACCTTCCCATCGTTTCCATGTGTCGGACATGCCTGCCTCAACCAGTTGCCCGTCTGCAGCGCTATTGTATGCGCCCATCTGGGCGTTGCCGAATACCATTTCAGCAAGAGCGACTTGTATAGTGAGCCTATGGATCCGAGGCTTAGACTTCCTTACCTCGCTGCGTTTCTCCTTTGTCTGGCAACCGCGATCGCGGCGCAGACGCCGCCAGAGGCTGCCCGCGAGTACACCGCGGCACATCGGGCGGAACTCGTGCAGCAGTTCAGCGAATTGCTGTCGATCCCGAACGTTGCTGCCGATCCGGCGAACCTGAAGCGCAATGCCGAGCTGCTTCTCGCAAAGCTCCGGAAACGCGGTATCGATTCCCGGCTGCTCTCTCTCCCCGGCGCGCCTTCGGTGGTGTTCGGGCAGATCGATGTGCCGGGTGCCCAACATACGATTGTCTTCTATGCGCACTACGACGGTCAGCCGGTCACTCCGTCGGAATGGGATGGCGGCTCGCCCTTCACGCCGATAGTGCGGGATGTAAACGGCGAGCAGCGCATCTACGCCCGATCGGCCGGGGACGATAAGGCGGCTATCTTCGCGCAGTTTACGGCGCTCGATGCGTTAAAGGCGGCCGGGATCCCGTTGCGGGCGAATCTTCGCTTCGTGTGGGAAGGTGAGGAGGAGGCGGGCTCACCCCATCTGGAGCAGATCCTCAATGCCAACCGCGACCTGGTTCACGGCGATGTTTGGCTGGTGTGTGACGGGCCCGTCGATCAGAGTGGCCAACAGACGGTGGTCTTTGGAGCGCGAGGTGATGCGCACTTGGCGATCACCGTTTATGGGCCGCACCACGGGTTGCACAGCGGGCACTATGGAAACTGGGCGCCGAACCCGGCGATGATGCTGGCGCAGTTGCTTGCCGGGATGAAAGATGAAGACGGCCGCGTTCTGGTGCCGCATTTCTACGACGGAATTGAGCCGCTCTCAGCGGCCGAGAAAGAAGCGCTGGCCCGTGCGCCGGTGAACGACCGGATGCTGATGAATGCCTTTTGGCTGGGGCACGTCGACGGCGCAGGCGCGCATCTGCTTGAGCTGATCAACCAGCCTTCGCTGAACATCAACGGCCTCTCCTCGGGCCAAACCGGAGCCAGCGCTGCCAATGTCATTCCGCCCACCGCGACCGCCGATTTGGACCTGCGCCTGGTGGTCGGGATCGACTGGCGGGCGCAGCAGCAGCGCGTCGTAGACTACATTCGGTACCGCGGCTACTTCATCGTGGACCGCGAACCCACGCAGCAAATCCTCCTGGAGCATCCGCAGGTTGCGATGGTTCTGCGCGATGAGGCGAGCTACAACGCCGTGCGCACACCGATGGATCTGCCCATTGCGCGGGAGGTTATCGAAGCAGTGAAGAGCGCGCGCGAACATGTGGTGCTGCTGCCCACCATGGGAGGGAGCGTGCCTCTGGGAGCGATGGAACGCGCCGCGCAGACGCGCACTATCACGGTACCCATCGCCAACTACGACGACAATCAGCATGCCGCCAATGAGAACCTGCGCTTGCAAAATCTGTGGGACGGGGTGGAAACGATGGCTGCGCTGTTCGAGATGAAGTAGCACGAAGAAAAGGGGTGTCAAGCTCAACCGGGTCAATGAGTGTAAAGGGGATGTTACATCAACTATTATTCTCGGCGGCTGCTCTTTGCGTTGGCGTCCAAGGTCGCTTCGGGGTCAAAAGAAGAGTTCAGCAAGCCCGCCAAGAATCCTCAGGGCGTAATTTCAAACACGGTGCCGCAACACGACGAACCACCGCCGGAAGTTGTCCCGTAAAAGTTTCCTTGTCCGTCCCCAACTAAGCCACCGAGCGACCTGTTTTCTTTCGGTGCGGTGCTGTACGAGATGTGTACGGGCACGCTACCGTTCCGGGGCGACACCAGCGGTGTGATCTTCGAATCGATTCTCAATCGAGCGCCAGCCCCAACCGTCCGGCTGAATCCTGATGTTCCAGCTGGACTGGAGCAAGTCATCAACAAGGCGCTGGAGAAAGATCGCGACATTCGCTGCCAGTCTGCCGCCGAGCTACGAGCCGATCTGAAACGGCTGAAGCGAGATACGGAATCCGGTCACAGAGCAATGACTGCGCCTCAGCAAGTCAATCCGTGGTGGCGTAGAAAAGCAGCTATCAGCGGAATCGCCGCCGGGATCATCGCTGTGCTGGTGGTAGCGGCGATAGTGTATTCCTCTTCAAACACGAGCAAAGTCAGCGACATCGATTCCATCGCCGTCTTGCCGCTGGTCACGAACAGCAGTGATCAAAACGCACAATTTCTCAGCGATGGCATTACCGATAGTCTCATCGACAGCCTTTCGCAGATTCCACATCTCAAAGTCATGTCGCGGAGTTCTGTTTTTCATTACAAGGGCCGGGAGATGGACCCTGAATCGGTGGGTCGGGAACTGAAGGTCAAAGCGGTGCTTACTGGACGCTTGATGCAGCAAGGCGACAATCTGTTCGTGAGCACCGAACTGGTGAACGCAAGTGATAACAGCCACATCTGGGGAGGAGACTACAAGCGAAAAGTTTCTGACATCCTATCCCTTCAAGAAGAACTGGCGCATACGATTTCGGGAAAACTCCGGATCACCTTATCCAATGAGCAGAAGCAAAAACTTGCGAGGCAGATCACGTCGAACCCCGAGGCTTATCAGCTATACGTCAAGGGGCGATACTACGCGGACAAGTGGACGGGGGAAGGGTGGAATAAGGCAATTGAGTTCTTCCGCCAAGCCATTGATAAAGACCCGAGTTACGCTTCGGCATATGCGGGGATGGCAGAGTCCTACACGATGCTCGCCTTTAACCAATACCTGCCTCCGAATGAGGCATTCCCGAACGCAATGGCGGCAGCAAAGCGAGCGGTCGATCTGGATGATGGTTCGGCTGAAGCACATGCCTCGATGGGTCTCGTTTCCCTCATGATGTGGGATTGGGCACCCGCCGACCAAGAACTGCGGCGTGCTCTCGAACTGAATCCCAATCTCTCGGATGCTCACGAATATCGCAGTTGGTATCTTGCTGCCGTCGGAAAACTTCCCGAGGCTGTTAGCGAGGGCAAAATGGCGCAAGACCTTGATCCGCTCTCAATCTCAATAAACACGGGACTGGATACTCTGTACTACCTTCAGCGTGACTACGACAAAGCGCTGGCGCAGTGCAGGAGGGCTCTTGAGATCAGTCCGGATGCAGGAACTATACACTACGATTTGTTTGATATTTATTCCGCAAAGTCGATGCGTGATCAAGCAATTGATGAACTGGAAAAAGAAATCAGATCGGAGGGTGGGCTAGAAGAAGCAGCAAGTATCGATCAGAGCTACAGACAAAACGGTTATGCAGGGGCGTTGCGCAGGGCAATTGAGATCGCCAGTAACACTTCTGTCGAGGACTATGACCCTTACCTCGCAGCCAAGGGCTATATGCTACTCGGTGACAAGGATAAGGCCTTCGTATGGCTGAATAAGGCGGCCGACGGGCATTCTCAAATTCTTTTCATTAAATCCGATCCGTACTGGGACTCCATCCGCTCCGACCCTCACTACGCCGACCTGCTGCGCCGGATGGGGCTGCCGCAGTAACGGTTCTTCGCCGGAAGGAAGCCGACCCAGTATCCCAATCCTGGGGAGTACACGAAGCTGTAATAGCCCGACAAAGTGCTGTTTCGTCGCTTGGATGAGAAGGCCGGTCTCCGGACGGGATGCTGTACGCTCCCAAGTTATCGACGTGCTCAAGGCACTTGCACCGAGCGAAAAGATCGCTACTCCATGAGTGCGGATGGAAGGGTGGCGACAGTGGTGGTGACTCGGCGGGAGAAAAAACCTTGTCTAACAAAAAGAGAAAAGAACTGACTTGACCCCGACCGGCCTTCTCATGGAAGGCGATAGCACTCAAAACCCCTTTGCGGGGGTTCAACAGCAGCGGGAGATCAGACAGCAGCAGAGTTTGCTTCGGGCGCAGGCTGCAGCTATGCAGAAGTCTAAAGGCCGAGGTCCGCGAGACCCTACGGAAGGTGAAAGCGCAGGTCGCCGCCGCTCAGCCTGCATTGGTGGCAGCGAAGTAAGCGCAGTGAGTCAACAGCATAAAATGGCCGCCCGCGTTTGGCACATGGCACGACGCGGCGCTTACGCAGGTTCCCACTCCAACCTGGGCGGTTTCTCTTTGCGCAGCAGCGCCTTCGTGACCTGCTCGCTGTGCGCAACCTTGGCGCTCAGAATTGTGAGCAACTGCTGGCGGAGTTCAGGCTGTTTGCGCAACAGGGAAACCAAATCCGGAGGCGTCAGGAACCCCAGTTCGGCGTCGTCAGTCACCGTGGCCGTCATCCTGTAGTTGGTCCTCGTGAGAGTCGCGGGCAGGCCTACCAGTGCGCCCGGACCACAGGCGCTGGCAAGCGCTGTCGAAGCGTCCACACCGAAATCCATGCTAACCGTGCCTCTGAGAACGAGGAACATGCCGAAAGCCTTTTCCCCGCGCCGGAACAGCACAGTCGACCTTGGTTTTCGGACTTTTTCGCAGCGCCGTTCAAGCGCCGCATGCAGCTCTGAGCCAGCAATGTAGCACGCCATCCTCAACCTCCCTCTGGACGGGCCATCTGAACGAGATTAGGACGGGCGTCGCATCCCTATATATGACGTGCATCACAAGTCATTGTGACCAAACAAATGAAAACGACAAAGCCCTCCGCATTCTTCAATTGATGCAACCTGGCACGCCTCGTGAGGGAACATGAACCACTTGTCATTTGTCCGCCACGCTGAGTTCATCATGTAGCTGATAATCTTGCTCATTGGACCGTGTGACTCTGATCGGCCAATGCGTTACCGAGATCCGATGGCAGCGATATCGGGCCAGGATCACTTTCCCATTCTTCCGCATGTCCACCGTGAAAACGGCAAATTAGGACACTACCGATCATTCTTCTTTCAGCTTACGCCTGTACGCCAGAGCGGATACTGTGGTTAGTGGATGAATACGTGATGAGGAGCGAACTATCGGAAAGGCTGATACCAGCCATTGAACGAGCGACCGGGCGGTCCCAGACAGACGAGATACGCAAACCCGCATCACGTACTAACGCGGCCTAAATCCACTCCAGATAAGGCCCGACTGCGAGAAAAAGGGAATGTCTACCCTAAGAGCCTGTAACAAAACCCATCTTCACGATGGCATCGGAGGTTGGTGTGCTTAGCGGTCCAGCGAGACTCGTCTGGCAGCGGCGCTCATCGTGCCCCGCTTACTGCGGCAGTCCAACGCGGCGGAGCAGATCCTTAAATCTCGGGTCTGCCCTTGAGGAAATCCTCGTCTCCCTGGATGTGTTGAGTTCATTTGAATGACGGCTCCGGCAAGCCCTGGCGATCGGCTTTGCCGCTCGGTGTCAACGGCATTTTGTCGAGTATCTCAAAGTGGTTGGGAATGGAGTAGTCGGGAAGGTATTTCTTCAGATACCGCTTCAGGCCCTCAATCTCCACTTCCGGCCTGCAGACCAGGTAAGCGATGATCAGAGTCACGTTCTCCGAGTACTTCCGGGCCACACAAACGCAGTCGCTAACGCCAGGATGATCTCTGATCGTGTTCTCAATCTCACCCAGTTCGATCCGGAAGCCCCGGATCTTTACCTGATGATCCTCGCGGCCCAGGTACTCGATATTACCGTCAGACAGCCAGCGGGCAACATCTCCAGTTCGATAGATTCTTTCGCCGGGATTGCCAGGATTGTCCACGAACTTTTCATTGGTCAGCGCCTGGTTATTCAGGTAGCCTCGGGCAAGCCCGACCCCGGCAATGCACAACTCGCCAGCCCCGCCAATAGCCACCTGCCGACCATCTCGTATGATGCAGAGCCTGGTGTTATGGATCGGCCTGCCGATCGGAACCTTTTCAAAGTCATTATCGGGCGGGCAATCGTAGTAACTGACGTCGACCGTCGCTTCGGTGGGACCGTATAGATTCGTCAGCCGGGCCCCGCTCCGCTTTCCCATAATGTTGTTGAACTGTCTGACGTGGCTGGGCGCCAAGGCCTCGCCACTGACAAAAACCCGTCGAACGGACGCCAACCCTTCCAAAACGTGATCATCTTTTCCATCCAGATACCCGAGGAAGACGTTCAGCATGGACGGTACAAAGTGCAGGACGGTGACACTCTGCTGCCTGATGGTTTCAACGATGGCCAGTGGATTACTTTCACCTCGCGGCATCAGGAAGCAGAGTTTTGCGCCCTGCAGGGCCCACCAGAAAAGCTCCCACACCGAAACGTCGAAGTAATAGGGAGTCTTCTGCAGAATGACATCGTCTCCACCGATCGGATAGGCGTATTGCATCCAGTGCAGGCGATTCACCACGGAGCGATGCTCGATCATGACTCCCTTGGGTTTGCCGGTCGAGCCGGAGGTATAGATCACATAGGCGAGATCGCGCGCCTGATTGACAATCACCGGATTTTCCTCCGACCCACGATAAATTCCAGGATCATCAAGATTGACAATCGATCCCTCGAAGGTTGTTCTACCCGCCGTCCTCGCGTGCACCAGCAGCACTCTGACGCCGGCGTCCTTTAGCATGTAGTCGGTGCGGACTGGTGGGTTATCGGGCGGCAAGGGCAGATAGGCGGCTCCGGCCTTGAGAATCCCCAGGATCCCAATCATCATGGCGAAAGAACGTTCCACCATCAGAGCAATGATGTCTCCTGGTCCGATACGCGCGGCTCTCAACCAATGTGCGAGTTGATTGGCCTTCTCGTTGAGCTGCGCACAAGTGAGCGAGGGCCCGCCGAAAACCTTGTCGTGGTCACAGATCACGGCCGTCGCGGAGGCACATTTGGCAAACTGTGCTTCGATTAATTCCTGAAGCGTGGCGTGATCCGGGAAAGCCGCCTCGGTGCGGTTGAATTCAGCGATCCTCTCCAGATCTGCTTTGCTAGCGGCACTTGGGGCAACAGATTCCATAACAGAACTGAGCGAAAGGTTCACTGTACCGGCTGGCGGGCCCGCTGGACAAACATTCCTCCGAGAATGTGCTCATGGATCTGGGTAGTGCCTTCAATCATCTCCATGATCTTGGCGTCACGATAGAAGCGCGAAACCGGGGCGGATCCGTGACAGCCAGCTGCTCCCTTGATTTGGACTGCATCCGAGGCGGCCCTGACGGCGGCTCTGGTTGTGAAATATTTGGCCATCAGGGCTTTTTCAAACGCTTCAGGCAGATTTGCGTCTGCCGCGCGGCAGGCGCTGTGGCAGAGGAAACTGCCGGCCTCCAGGTCAGTGCCCATTGCGGCGATCAACGAGCGGATCATTCCGATCTCTCCCAGGGGTCGACCGGCTATCTTTCTGGTGGCCGCCCAGTCGAGACTCTCGTCAAAGCATCCCCTGCAAAGCCCCAAAGCGGAGCAGGCGGTGCTGATCCTCCCGTAGTGCAGACCAACCGGCGCGACATGCGACAGGGCAAAGCCCGGTTTGCCGACAACGTTGGCGGGTGGAACTTCGACATTCTTGAAAACTAGCTTTGCCAGGCCAGCGGCGCGGAACCCCATCAGATCATGAATAGGTTCCACCTCGAGACCGCGAGTTTCCCTGGGCACCAAGCAAGCCAGCGAGCGGTCTCCTAGATTCCCAAATACCAGAAATAACGAGGCAAACTGGGCGCAGGTTATCCATTTTTTTGCGCCGTTCAAAATGAAAAAGCCGCCCTGCGAGGGAGTGAATTCGGTTACCAGGGATTTGAGATCACTACCGGCCCCGGGCTCCGTCAAGGCAAAAGCCCCAATAATCTCTCCCTTGGCAAGGAGAGGAAGCCATTTCTCTTTCTGCTCCACACTCCCCCACTTCAGCAGCGACGTGGAAACCATGGCCTGGACGGTCAGCACGGCGGTCAATGAGGAAAACCCCCTGCCCAACGCCTCATTCAGCAAACCGAATGTGACCATGTCCCATCCCTGTCCTCCATACTGCGGCGGAAGACTGCATCCCAAATAACCGGATTTGGCCAGCATCGCTATTACGGACTCAGGAATCTTCTGCTCCCGGTCCCATTCCTCGGCAAACGGCTCAACGTTCTGGTTCACGAATGCCTTGAACTGTTCGTGCCTGGCTTTTTGTTGTTCGGTCAACAAATATTGCATCGGAGCGCTTTCCTGTCGACGCGGCTTCTTCTGCGGGTCAGAGTGCCGAATCGCGAAATGACAATGGCGGACTTGAGAGAAACAGGATCCGCTGCCATGAACTCACGGCGTCTCCCCAGCCCTCTGCCAGCCGTTCTTCTTCATGACAAAAGCCGTGGTCGCGTTAAGGGACTTGAAATTCTCGATGTCCAGATCGTCCATCCCTATTTCTATAGCAAAAGTCTTTTCGAGGAACGTCACCAACTGGACCGCAAACAGGGAGTTCACAATGCCGGATTCGAAAAGGTTATCGTCGTGGTGCAGATTCGCAATTCTGATCGAGCTCAGCAGGAAGTTGGTAAGGGTTTCCCTGACCTTCTTTTCTTCCTCTGCATACACGGCGTTGTTCAACGAGTTCTCTCCAGTAACGAACGCTATGGGAAAAGCCGAGGGGAGGTATCGGAGTTTCGGCACATCAGCCGGCGGAATAAGTATAAAAACCCTTTCCGGTTTTGCGCCCTAAATGCCCGGCATGAACCAATTTTCTAAGCAGCGGACAACATCGGTACTTCGGGTCCTTGAAGCTCTCATACAGAACGTCGAGAGAATTCACGACCGTGTCCAATCCTATCAGATCTGCAGTTTCCAGAGGCCCCATCGCGTGCCCGAAGCACTTCTTGAAAATCATGTCGATGTTCTCCGCGGTGGAGAGATTGTCCTGCAGGACAAAGGCGGCCTCGTTCATGAACAAGTGGGATATCCGGTTAGAAACAAAGCCAGGCATGTCCTCGACAATGATTGCCTCCTTCTTGAGCTGAGACAGCAGTTGCAACAAAGTGCTGACTGTCTGATCGGAGGTGTGCAATCCCCTGATGACCTCGACGGCGGGCTTCAAATGGACCGGATTCATGAAGTGAACCCCGACCACATTGGCGGGACGCCCGGAGGCGCTGCCGATTTGTGTGATGGAAATGCAGGAGGTATTGGCACCAAAGCAGACCTCGGGCGGTGCCAGCTTCCCCAATTTTTGGTAGAGCGGCTTCTTGATCTCCCAATTCTCGGTAACGTTCTCGATGATGAAGTCGCAGGCAGCCAGGTCTTTTAGATCGGTGGTCAGGGTCATGCGCTGCAAAGCCTCATCCCGGCTTGCCGGCGGCAGCGTCTTGCAGAGCAGAGGCGCGAACCGTACATTGTTCAACACCTCGGCTTGAGCGCGTTCGAGGATGTCAATTGTAAGGTCGACAACAACTGTTGGGATCCCGTGAAGGACGAGGTCGGTAACCACGCCAACCCCGATGTTCCCCGCGCCCACAACGCCTATTCTTCGCAAGTTCATCGAGGCCGCCTCAAGGCCCTGGATCGTCTTTGCTGCCCGCGCAGAACAGCCCCGACTGTGCTGGGCTCGCAGGAAGGACTTCCGGCGGTTGCGCTCAGTCTCGCAGCGAGAAGCCTTACGGTCGGAGACTCGAAGAGACTGATGATGGACAAATGTTGTTTCACTTCCTTCCGGATCATGGCTATCACTTGCACAGCTTTCAAGGAAGTTCCCCCCGCCTCAAAGAAATTGACGTCCAGTCCGATTCCCGGCCGGCCCAGGACCTTTCTCCATATATTAAGGACAACGGTTTCCAGCCAGCCGGACGGCTCGGTTTCCGCGACCTCGTCATGACCTCCTGTACCGAGCCGAAATTCCCTGATCGCTTTTGCAACCCGGCTGATGTCATACAGCTTTTCCCCAATCTGCTGGAGCTGCTCCGATCGGGTAGATATGCCAAATCCAAACTTCGGTGGAAGAGACGGCTTCTCCCTATTAGCCATTGCCGGCTTGTCGTTCCCTTGTTGAGTCTTTTCGTCTGGATTGTATTGGAGGCCCGCCAGGTATTCGGCGGGAAAGAGCCAGGACTCGCCTGCCTTACTTCGATACTGATCGCCGAGGTTGCTGACGAACTCCCGGGCGGGCAGATTTCTCTCCGTCGGCAGGCAGGTGAGTTCCACAAACCTCTTTCCTGAACTGAGTGCACGCTGGGCGATCCTGGACAATACCGTGTGCTCCACTCCTCTGCCCAGGACCCGGCAGCTCAGCAGAAAAGTGTCGAGCTTGAACCGATCGGCTTCGGTCTCATACATTACGACACCAACGAGCCCATAGTCGCCGAATCGGTCAGCCACCCGAACCACTAGGCATCCGGTGTTTCCACCCTTCAGGAAGTCTCTGATTTCGCCCACCGAGCGCCGGATGGTGGTGAAGTTGAATTGATTGGTTCGAAAAGTCAATTGTGAGGCACGGCCGAGCTGCTCTTCGGTTGCTTCAGCCGTTTCGACGCGAACCAGAAGGCCGGCGATAAAGTCTTTCAGGGAAGGGGTCTGCGCCCGGAAGCTCTCTCTTTGCGCATTTTCCTGATACATCCTGGTGCGGCTTCGATCCTCTTGGGTTGTTCCTGTGTGATCGAAAGCCCAGATATTTTCGAAAAACGAGGCAAACGACACTGGTTCCCGCGGCAACTGCAGAGTCAACACGCCGGGGCAGTTGAACTCCACATCAGCGCAATCCACAGGGTTGTCATCAATGAAGATACAACTGTCCAAGGCCAGATTCAGCTCGCTGGCGAGAGATTTGATGTTCTCAGACTTGCTGCTCCAGTTGATCCGCCATGCAGCGAGGTGCTCGCGTTTCAGCGGCATATCAGCTCGCTGATCGAACACGTCCAGCACATCCTTTTCGTTGTTCTTGCTGCACAGGCACAGCAGCATGCCGGCGTTCAGCTCACCGATCATGAACTGCTGCAGAACCCGGTAAGGCTCGGTGACCACGACTCCCCGGGGACCATCCTCGCCACACACGCCCTTCCAAAGCGTGTTATCGCAGTCCAGCACAATTACTTTGAATGGCTCTCGCTTCAGGTTGAAGATGGTCCGGAAGAGAGCGGTCCCGATGGCGGCGTAGCACTCCGCTGTGTAGGGAATGTCCCCCAACTGATGACCATGAACGTCGTAGTACTCGGCGACCGGATAGCGCCGCAACAGGGGCTCCGAAGCGATGGTGGAAACGCCCGCCAGCGTGCCAGCTCGTGAGAGCAATTCCCGCTCGGCGTCACCGAGCGCAACCTTCAGTTCCGCATTGGCTTCCACGACAGGGCTCGCCGGACAGAAACAGAGCACAAGAGGCGTCGGCGTCTGGCTTGTGAATGACTGCAGCGCGGCGCAAAAATCCCGGACATTGCGCTGCAGGCTGCCTGGCGCCAGCGGCGTTGGCGCTGGAGGAGCGGCGGTTTGGAAGTGCTCCGAATCTAGGCCCATCCTGTCGCCGGTCTCATCACGAGTTGCGAAAAGGTTGAATAGTCCGGAATGCTCGAGGAGCTTTTCCTGTTCGATCGCACATCGGTATCCCTTCCGGCTCAGCAGGTCGTTGATCCAACAAACCGACTCGCGGGTGGGATCGTGGATTTCGATGACGATTTGATCGATCTTCGGCCAGTCGCAATCCGCGATGCCCCGGATGATCTCCAGCTCGCTTTTTTCAGCATCAATTTTGAGCAGATCGATCCTGTCGATCTGATTTTCGCGAATGATGTCCGACACCGATGTCAGACGGCATTCGTGGGTACTGCGGCGAAGCCTGTCGCTGGTGAGCTCATTGACATACTCCTGCACGGATTCGCCGGGGACCGATCCGGTGTTGAGCATGTTGCGAACGACCGCCTGGATAGCCTCGCGGTCTTCGGCTTCATCGGAATGGAAGCCGGAGAAAACAGAGGAATTCTCATAGAAGGTAAAGGTCGCGGTGCCCTGCCTCTCCGAGACGCCGCAATTAAGAGCCTGCACGCTGGAACCGTAGGCGTCGCAGTTCGGCTTCAGGAGGTCATACGCGGCCGGAGCGGGCTCGAAGGCGTAAATCCTCGGGTTCCTGCAGCGGCTCATTACGAAAAGGGAAAACAGGCCGATGTTGGCCCCAATGTCCACCACGGTGGCTCCGTCGGGCAGGCATATACCGTGCTTTAGATAACATTCGTCCTCAAAGATCTCCTTGTACAGGTAGTTCGTTTCATACTGGT
>Ga0116217_10002564_pt1 | contig 16853 bp, 7 predicted proteins | sample Sb_taG_6_FD_89697 | JGI IMG/M metagenome (GOLD analysis project Ga0116217, IMG submission 89697) | Peat soil microbial communities from Weissenstadt, Germany - Sb_50d_4_PS metaG | ecosystem: Environmental > Terrestrial > Soil > Wetlands > Peat | place: Germany: Weissenstadt | collected 2010-09-21 | reverse complement strand
TAGAGAACCAGCCCTGGTATAAACGACAGATTCCCTGCCACAAACATCCCAAAACGTGATAAGCCCAGGAAGAAAAGGAGTAACTGGATAAGGCCAAGGAGAATACCAAGGCCTATTTGTTGCAAGTGCAAAGGGACTCGCGAGAGGACGAGACGAGGTTGCACTGTTTTCTCCTGTTCGTTGCTCTAGCCGGCATATAGGCACGCTTCGCATATTCCTGATGGAGGACCTTCAAGGAAGAACGACGTCACAAGCAGATTCATTCTCCCACCCCTCTGTTTTGTTGGCAGTCTGCGCTTTCCAAAAACGCTCTCCTATCTTACCACCTTCTTCCTCTTCGAGAGGAGAAGCGCAGTTCATTCCACCTGGATACTGTCAAGGTCATATTCATCCTTAACCGCCAGCGTATCATCCCAGGAACGCGCCAGCTTGAGCACGTATGCCGGACAGGACGCTCTCTGTTCGCGTATTGTGGACCTGAACACCTCCGCATGTCTGACGATCAAGGCACATCCTCCAGACGTTGGACAGTATGGCGGCGCTCTCACATTACCCCCCTTTTTCCGCCAAATGGCGTAAGGTGAAGCAGAAAAATCGCGACTGGGTCCCAAGAAAAGCACTGAACACATGTGGGTAAGATGCCCACATGTGTTCATTTCATGTTGAACAAGCAAAAAGGCATGATACGCCGTGAGTATCATCTTCTGCAGCGTTTTTGGCAGCAGCATATTGATGTTACCGAATATGCTCTCCCTGATACGCTTTTCAGCTCGTTATTCGCTCAGGAAGAGCGATACGTGGTTGTTGGGCAGCCAACTGTCCTCGGCCACAAAACTCCTCCCGGAGAGAGGAGCCTATGATACTCGGCAGTTCGGAACGACGTTAGAGACGCCCATCTTTTTCTTCCAGGGTGTCTTCGATATCTACACGCCAGCCTGACCTATTGAGGAGTATGTTGCCACCATCAAGGCACCCCACAAAGAACTGCAGGTGTGGGAGTACGAAGCCCATCTCACCTTCCCGACCAATCCAGAGAAGATCCTCACGCGAGCTGGTCGTGCGGGGCAGGTCCGCTGGCAACGGGGCGTATCGAGTTGACCACCAGCAAGCGGCAGGAGAGGTGTGCCTGGAAGAGACACTCATCACTCGCCAACGGGGGCGCAGTGAGTTGTACGCTCTGCTGAAGCGGCTTCACGGGGTGCAAATTTGATCATTGCAGGCAAGGCAATCTCTTTCCAGTTCATTGCTGTCGAGGCTTGCGAGAAACAGGCGGCAGCAGAACGATTCTCGCCTGAATGCTTAGCGAAAGTTGGATACCTATATCAAGGACTTCTGTCAGGGGTAGACACTTACTCCGTGTTCTATCCAGGTACTGCACCAACGTAACTCCCTCGATGAAGTCTGTCACCAGATACCAGTACACTCTCTCAGTATTGTGATCGTATATACGTGGCAGGTTGGGGTATGCCAAACCAGATAACGGTGTTACTTCACGGTTGAATGCAGCAGTAGCTTCAATAACCTCCCGAGAGGTAAGAGATCTCAAATTGATCTCCTTGCTCTCAAGGAGACGATTTCCCTCGTGGGTATCTTCTACCCTGTAGACTGCTCCAAAGCCCCCATGGCCCACCTGAACAAGAATGCGGTAGCGCTCTTTGAGCAAGAGCTCCCTCGAAGGAGTTCGCAAAGGCACTTCACAGAAGAAACATTGCTCGGCCTGGTTTTGGTTGGCAGCCCCACAGTTATTGCAGTAGAGGTGAGAAATCAGTGCCATCACTCGTATAGTTTTTCCAATCTTTCATGTATGCAGTAGTAGTAGAGCATTACCCCCTATTTCCATGCACAGATTGACAGGTGCGTTCTTGTTGGGTATAGTTTGTTGGTGAACATTTCCAGTGCTATAACCGATCGATAAGCAGACGGGTAGTTATCAGCAGTCACTTTCAACGTTCCCTGTCTCCTCTCTGATAGCTGCGCTGCTCTGTAGCATTTCGCTTGTAGTTTTCATTCAGCTTCGTTCCCAAATTTCTCTACCACTGATCACATGATGCACTTGAACGCGCAAAGGACTGGCATTGCGCGGAGGAGCCAACGACCGATCTGACCAAGAATCGTGACATATGTATCGTAGAACCAGGAACGTGGTTTTGAACGGAGGTAAGACATGCTTAAGCGCCTGCTCGCTCTTTCAGCCATCCTGGGTGCTGCCCTCGCCGCCACCATCGCCGTTGTCGTGGGGCGCAAGCGCACTCAAGCTTCCGCAGTCGTTACTACCGAGGACTTTCACCATCCTGACCGCTCTGTCTCGTGGCTGGCTGCCCTCGATTCGCTGATTGACCGTAAATTCGGCTGGTTTCGCCTGCCGCTCCTGCTTGGTATCCAGGTATTGGATGGCGTCCGCAGCTTTATGCGCGCGAAAAATCTCTATGATACCTCTAGCTTACCGACCATACCGCAGCCCACGCCTCAGCCACAGGGAGTATCCTATCTTACAGCCCGCACGGCCGATGGCACCTTCAACGACTTGCAGTATCCCTTGATGGGAAGCGTGGGTACCCGCTTCGGACACCTCTTTCCACTTGAGAACGCCTATCCAGATGCGGAGCCGGCTATTCTCGAGCCAAGCCCGCGCGAGGTAAGCCGCAAACTCCTCAGTCGCAGTAGCTTCATTCCGGCGGAAACACTCAATATACTGGCGGCGGCCTGGATTCAGTTCATGATCCGTGATTGGCTGAACCACGGAACCAGTCCGAAAGACAATCCCTGGCTCATCCCCCTGGCTCCCGATGACAATTGGTGGCAAAACCCCATGCAGATCATGCGCACCCCTCCCGATCCGACGCGCCCGCCTGGTTCGGATAACGCTCCCCCCACACATATCAATGTCGAGACGCACTGGTGGGATGGCTCTCAAATCTATGGCAGCAGCGCCGACATGCAGAAGCAAGTGCGCTCCGGGCAAGACGGGAAGCTCATTCTCACACCCCAGGGGCTGCCGCCCGACCCCCTGCTGGCCCAACTGGCGGAACGACCAGGTTGGTGGATCGGCCTGGCGATGATGTCCAGCCTCTTTGCCCGAGAGCACAATGCCATCTGCGATCACCTCAAGGCTGAGTTCCCCAACTGGTCCGACGACGAATTGTTCGACCGCGCCAGGCTCATCAACGTCGGCTTGATGGCAAAAATTCATACTGTCGAGTGGACTCCCGCCATTATCGCCCATCCCACCACACAGGCCGCGATGCGTGACGAATGGTGGGGATTGCAGGGTGAGAAGCTCTCGAACCTCTTCGGCCGACTCTCTAGCAACGAAGTTCTCAGCGGAACCCCCGGCTCGGCCACCAATCAATTCACCGCCCCCTACTCCCACACCGAAGAGTTCGTCGCTGTCTATCGCATGCACCCGCTCATTCCCGACGACTATAGTTTCCGCTCCGCCGCAGACGATCACATCATCGAGGCGCGCCAGTTCAACGAGGTGACGGATCGCGGCGCCAATGCCCTGTTGGAGCGCGTGGCTCTCGGCGATCTCTTCTATTCCATTGGCACATCGAATCCGGGCGCGCTCACCCTGCATAACTATCCGCGCTTCCTCCAGACCTTCAGGCGACCTGACGGCATCGTGATCGACCTTGCGGCCACCGACATCCTGCGCATGCGCGAACTTGGTGTGCCGCGTTACAACCAGTTCCGCCGCCTGATCCATCTCGAACCGGCGCGAAGCTTCGAGGAGATGGTGCCCCCTGAACACCCTGATTGGGCCGACGAAATCCGGCGCCTCTACAGCAATGACATCGAGCGCGTTGATTTGATGGTCGGCCTTTTTGCAGAACCGAAGCCACAGGGGTTCGGCTTTAGTAATACGGCGTTCCATGTCTTCATCCTGACGGCTCCGCGTCGTTTGAAGAGCGACCGCTTCTTCACGAACGATTTCACACCGGAGATCTACACGCGAACCGGCCTGAAGTGGATCGCCAACAATAGTATGGTGACAGTCTTATTGCGGCACTTCCCCGAACTGCGCCCGGCAATGCGCGGTCGGACCAACGCCTTTGTCCCCTGGGCCAGGATCCAGGCTTGACATGTAATGCTCGTGCCATTCTTAGGCGACGATTGCCCCAGTTTTGAGGAGTAGTGAAAGTTTAGGATATATTCTGACAGCGGAGAACACTGATCATGCAAAAAGTCCAAAAGACCTCTACCTAAGATTGTAAACGCGAGGGTCTGCTGCACGCGAGAGACCAATGGAAAGCCGATTGCACTGATCGCACATGAACCAGGCATTTTCGAGACGAGCATTCTATCATGAGGAAAGGAATTGCCGGGAATGGATAGTGCTCCTTCCCTCGAAGCATCAAACGTTGCTGTACAGCGCTTGCTTGTACAGCAACCCGTACAGCAACGCCGGCGAAAAACTGCATACATTGGCGATACGCAGTGAACACCAGACCCAGGAATGAAGCACGCTGAGGACGTTAGCGAACATTGGCGGACCTGCCCAAGCGTTTCCCGTATGCGCTACCATAGGCACTTTTTGCATCGTCTCAAGCCAGGATAGAAGGGGCTTGAGGCGTTTTCGTTTTAAAGCACTTCCCGCTAAATGTAGCAACCGTGTAGCAACCAGCGTTTTCGTTCACACTTTTTATCATCTTGTAGCAAACTTTCCCACCGACTTCGTATTGCGTCTCTGGCACGTTCAAGGGTACAAAAGCATGCCGCTTGCTGAGTTTACTCAACTCCGCTGCTTTTTCATGTCTTTCTTGCTTGACGAGTGCAGCATCTAATTGTCTCATTGCATCCTGTTGCATTCCTGGAAGGACATGAGAGTACACATCCATCGTCATACTGATCTGTGTGTGGCCCAACAACTGTTGGACGACTTTCGGATGGACACCAAGGCTCAGGAGAAGTGTCGCTGCACTATGTCGCAGATCATGGAAGCGGATATCTGGTAGCCCCGCTCGAGTGAGGAGCTTCTTAAATTCTTCAACAACATGGTTGGGGCCCAGATGAGTGCCGTGTAAGGTGCAAAACACATAATCATATTCCTGCCAGAACTCGCCAGCTTTCAACTTCGCTTCCAGTTGACTGACACGATGCTTGTTCAGAGCCTCGAGTGCAAAAGGCGCAATCATCACACTTCGACGATTCTTCTGTGTCTTTGGTTCCGCTTCCACATAGACATGCTCTCGCTCTGGCATATTGGTGGGGACACGTGATAACACTCGGCGTACTTGCAGTAGCCCCGCCTCAAAGTTGATATCTTGCCATTTGAGGCCCAACAGTTCCCCTCGCCTCATTCCCGTTGCCAGTGCTAAAGTGAACAGCGCTTCCCATTTATGTCCACGTACGGTCGCAAGCAATTGTTGCATCTGCTCCATGGTTAAAGGCTGTATTTCGAACTGTTGCTTGCGTGGAGGCGATACAAGATCACAAACATTTCGAAAGACCAGTTCCCACTTTACAGCTGTGTCTAAAGCATTATGGAGTACACTGTGATAGTAGATGATGGTAGCCGGGGCCAGGCCCTCATCGGCTTTTTTTGTAAAGAACGCCTGTACCTGCTGCGCTGTCAACTTCTGCAACTGGATATGCCCGAGACTGGGAACGATATGCAAGTAGATGGCTTCCCTGTAGCGTTCATAGGTGCGGGGGCGTAAACGCCGCCTATGTGTATTCTCAAACCAGTCCGTTAAGAATTGCGCTACTGTTTGTGGTGCGGATGTAACCAGCGTACCCAGTTGCTGGTCATGTAACACGATCTTCAATTTCTCTTGTACTTCTTTTCGTGTCTTGCCATAGAATACTTTTCGTTTGCCTGAGCCCAGTGTAATACTTCCTACCCATTTCCTATCTGCTTTCCGGTAATAAATTGATCCCTCGCCGTTTTCTCGTTTTGCCATAGTACCTGCCTTTCTAGCGCTCTGTGTCGACATATCAAGAACATCGACACACTGTAATGAGCATTCCGCATTTCTATTCTTTCTTATAGTTTCCAGAAAAGCCAGTATACGAACATATGTCCTATTAGTAAAAGGGGAAATGTCTCGCTCCTCATGGAGATGTTCTGATTGATTGCTGGGAATATCACAAAAAGTAGCATTCAAACCAAGTCTCGTCCCGAGTTCTGACGCATCCTGCCGAGTTGTTTGTTGCAACTTCTTTGCAATGTTGAAGAGCCGCTTCGCATATGTGCGATTTTACCCAGTGGTTTGGATAAAGGCATTCAGCTGCACGCGTTTCTGGGCAAATGGTGCCTCGTAATACTGTAGGGCGAACTGCTTGAGCAATGCTCATCTGCTTTGAAGACTCACTCTTTGAGGGCGTTTCATAACTGGGAATCCTGCTCCCAAAGATGAGCTAGAACGCGCTTAGGAGAACGGATGAGATCAGGACGGCCAGCAGGCTCGAGCAGCAAGGCCAACAATGACGGAAGCAGCATAGGTCAAGGCAACCTGTGAGGCAATCTCGGACCAGCCACACAGGGGAGGGCGTTGGAGATGAAAAAAGAGAAAGACGCGACCAAAGAAGCGCTCGATGCCACTGCGTTTCCCGAGTTCTTCTTTGGTCCAGGTAGGAGCTAAACAGGAGCGATTCTTGTGACGCTTGGGGGTCCACGCAATGACGGCGACGGCTCCCAGGACCGCATGAATCCAGGCAATGAGGTGCAGACCCCAATAGGCAGCATCCAGGCGAACGATGCGGGGACGGATGTGGTAGAGTTGTACAGCCCAGGCTACGAAGCGCTTTGCAAAAGGGGCATCATGAGCAGGAGCAGGAGAGAGCAGAAAGAAGAGAGGCAAGCCAGAACCGCGACAGATGAGGGTATGAACCCGGTAGCCCAGCAACAGAGGACGAGGATGGTGAGCAGGAGCGTGCCCGAAGGCGGCATCAGGGTCACGGTGTCTCCAAGCCAGGATGGGGGCACTGTCAATGATGAGATCACGGGCTCCGATGAGTCGTCGTCGGAGAGCTTGCACAACAGTGAGCACGAAGAGTGACTCGTGCAGAGGCGCTCCTGCGGCGTGGCGACGTTTGCACTGCTGGGATGTGCTCGGAATACGGGGGAGTCCCTGGTTGTCCACTGGCAATCCACAGGCAAGGGCCAGAGCAGGCCAACTCTTCAGCCAATCGTGCATATCCTGATAAGATAAGCGCCACAAGGTACGCAACAAGCCGATCAACAGTAAGCTCTCCTCGCGATAGATACGCGGAGCTCCGCCAGGGCCTGCTGGCAATGGTGGGGGACAACGACGATGGGCCGTATGAACCGCCATACGACATAACAGGAGGAGATGCAACGTCGTGACTAAGGTCAGTGCGTTGATGTGGAGGGCAGAACCCTGTTTCGCTTGCGCACGCTGGTAGGATGGTGGTGGGACAGGTGCCTGTTCTTTGACGATTGTAGGCATCATAAGCTGATCTCCTTGACGAGGGAACTAGCCTCGTCAAGAGTCAGCTTACCTTACTCTGACAAGTATGAGCTGGGGTTGCTCTTCATTGAAGAGCTTTTGGGGGTTAGGAAACGCCCTCACTCTTTCTCACACGTTTGCCTCCTCTGAAATGATTCGACGCGAAACTGTTCTGCCAAAACGACAGCAACGCCACAAGTTGCCTCATGGAAAATCTGTCTCAGTGAAAACACGATACCTATTTCAGTTGGTTTGGCAAAGGAACATGAGCGAAGAGGTGTTCTTGTTGCAGAGTTGGAAAACACTTCGATAGTAGGTGGGTTTATGGAGTGTCCAAAGGCAGATTTTTCGTGAGGCAATGCGTAGCGAATAGGATGAATGGGTCATATGGAAAGCCAATAAACTGAGTTGACATCGATTTTTCAGGTTTTTGGGAGAGTGAGCAGACACCGGCCTTCCAGTTTGAGCTTAAGGTTCTTTGGATCATGGCTCATGTACAAGATGAGCAGAAGTCCCCCACCTCTTGTTTCGTTTCTGAAGAGGTTCTGCGAGTGAGCAAGGTCCTGTTCTCTTGCCTCTAGCCCTTCTGGCCTGTAAGTGCGATTTTGACCAAAAGATACGACGTGCCATATAACTACGCATGAGATTTTCACAAAGTGGCTCTAGAGGCTGATAGACATACCTTGGGAACCTTCACCTCGCAGGCAGGAGGTAAGAGCGCAATCTGTACTATTTTCGGGGATAATGGATCTCTCACGGAGGGGAAGAACCGATTTTACATGCATGGAAGTAGAAAAAGAGCAAGCTCAGCCTCAGTTATATGGCACATCATATCTTTTGGTCAGAAATACACTGATAGGCCATAAGCGCTTCGTCGATCTCGTTTGGCCGTTTGAGATTCCCGTCGTCGTAATACTGTTCCGACTGTGGCATCAGGAGACCATTCAAAACCGGGTGAGTTGGATATCAGCACCCGGTTTTGAATGGTCTCGCTAGGGTCCATCAATGACACGATGTAGTCCTAATCCCATAGCAGCTATCGGCGCCCTTTGTTCGATTGCTTGCTGCATCACCTCATCACTGTGTTATGGCTTAATCGCAACCGCTATCTCGCCTCACACTTTTGAGTTTTTCAACATGCTGTTCTGACGACATACACGATCCTACTCGCACCCCTATTACACCTCAATATTTATAAGGCCTGGATATCAGCCAGCACTCGGTTATCTGTTCGCATCAAATTAGTGAACTGCAGCTCCCATAACTGCACATCTTTATCGCTTCCTGGTGCTGGTCTCAACCCCGGTATGGTCCAGTGCATTCCAATCTCCGGGCGCAAGGCGGGCCGTCGTTCCGGCTTGCACTTCTTGCCGCCCTGCGTTATGGCGCTCCAACTTCTTGGAGCTGTACCGGAGGAGCTCGAGATCAAATTCTCTTTTTCTCTGCAGGCTGGAAACTTCCACGGCTTCGAACTCGCCGGCGGTCTGGACCCTCATGTCGGCCTTGCTGATGCGCGCATTCCTGATGCGAATGCTTCGCCAGTCACCGTCCACGTTCTCCGTGCGCAGCTGATCGACATGGAAGAGGCGCTTATTCCCATCCGTGTGAATCTCCAGGGCTTGTGCTTCCCCGGTAAAATCTTCCACGCGGATCATGTCGCGCGCCTCACCTGATGATTGAGCCTGGATCTCAACCAGGTTGCCCGATTGGGTCTGCCACAGGTGGTATTGCTTTCCTCTTACCGTCAGCGTCAGCGGTGAGCTGCCGGCCGGCCGCTGGAGGAAGTAAAGCTCTCCGGGCAGCTCTCCTTTTTTCCCCGCAGCATACCAGGGCCAGCGGGCGACGCCTTTCAGTTGCGCTGCAATGCTCGTTTCGATCTCGCTGCGCTCCAGGTGCGGGCTGTCGCTCGTATAGAATCGGTGCCCCTCATCATCTTCAATCTGGGTGATTGCCGCGCCCACCCCGCTGACAAAGAGCGTGGTTAATCCGGTGAAGACAAAGCCGAGGCTGATGGGCTGCCGGGCCTTGTGAAGCTCGAGCGATGTTGAAATGGCGAAGCACCAGCCGTTGTTCGAGCCATCATATCTTACTCCGTCTGAATACATGCCACCCGCTTTCTGATCGTATGTCCAGTCGGAGGGTCCTCGGACGACCAGGATGTTGTGCCCCCCGGTGTAATAGGCACGAAAGGCGTTATACGGGCGGTCTGAGTCCCAAATGTAAATCAGTTTTGTCCCGGCCGGGTATCCGGCCGGGAATTCATCCACCCGGTAGGGTACGAGAGTGTGGGCGGCATCTCCAAACAGCCCATTTGAAAGGGAAAGCATGGCGTAATCCCCGCTGCCGAGGCCGCTTTTGATCCTGTCAAAGGCTGCTTCGCCGTTGTTCAGGTTCCCGGCTTTGACCATATCCAGGAAATTTTGAATGCCCGGCGCGCTGAACTGGCGGGCTTGCATGATGTTGATGGCTTGGTGCAGGTCAGTCCGGTCGGGACCGGTATAGTTGCCGGAGGGTCCAACACCAACAATATCGCCAGTGTAAAAATTGGCTGGGGAACAGAAACCCAGGAAGCCGCCGAATTTGTACAGCGCCAGCGCCAGCATGCTCATGCCACCGCAGTTCCCTTTGGAAGCGCAGCTTTTGAAAATCTCATAAAAGGCGCAGTCCAGCGGAGCTTCTACACAATCCTGGGTGGGGTTGATCGCCAGGTACGTCCTTGTGTACAGGTCCCATGAGAAGTCATTGGCTTCACCCCAATTCTCAAAATAAAATCCGTTTACGACCGGGTCGAATTCACTGGTGATAGACATGGCAGCAATCTCCTGGAAATGATCACATCAATACCGGTACAGCAGGGGCAGGGACGCCTGGGAGAGCCTGCCCTCTCTGTCAACCGACTGAATACAGTACCAGTAATCCACCCCGCGCCTGGCAGATGTGTCGCTGAAATCGTTTCCGGCGATCACGTTCGAGACTTGACGGTAAGGTCCGCCAGCTGTGCTGCGGAATACCACAAAGCCCTCCAGAACGGTAGGGTCAAAGACCGGTCCCCAGCGGACTTCCAGGCCGCAGCCTGGGGCCGCCTGGCTTCCCATCGCCTGGACAACCGGGGTCACCGGCAGGTCGCACGTATAGGTGAAGGTGCTGCTGGAGGGCAGCTTTTCAAGGTTGGATGCTTCGCTTTCGTTCCCCAGCCAGTCAAGGGCGGAAACCCGGTACCAGTAGATCTGGTGCGGTACAGCGGTTGCGTCAAGATATTGCCCGTGCACAGTCAGCGGGTCCGGCTCAGCAGGGATATCGCCGCAGGACGGCGGCAGGCCGGGCCAGGGCGCAGGTAGAACAGTTCCGTCGGTGAGCACACAGGCGAGAAACACTGGTGGCTCAAACTCTTTATCGGAGCGGTACACGTGGAAGGCGTGCAGGTCCTGGACCGGGGAAGCAATCCACTCCAACAGCACGGCGTCATTGCGGGCACTCATTCCGGTGATTACCGGGGCGGGTGGAGGGGTTTTTTCAAGCAGGCGCATGCAAACATATTCTTCGCGCCGCGCCGGGCAGCCTCCAATGCCTTGGTACAGATTCTGGGCTACATCATAAGCCCGTACCCAGTAGGCGTAGCACAGCGGGGAACCCTCAGGCAGGCTATAATCGTCAAAGTAGATCTTCCCGGTGTGGGTGAGCATATCCTTTGACTCGCCCAGTGTGACCTGCCCTACCAGGGCAAGGTCGCATGTGCCGGTGAGCCTTTCTTTATGGCCGGGCCGGTAGATCAAACCGCGGTCGCACACGCCGCGGTAGATCTGGTATCCGGCTAAATCGGGCTCGGAGTTCGGCTTCCAGTAAACGCGGATATGGTCCGGAAATCCATCCGCGCCGTCTGGTTCGGTGGGGCCGGGCGGCGTGGTATCGGGTATGCGCCCCGCGATGATCGCGGATGGAGCGCTGGTATTCCCATACGGGTCGGAACAGCGCTGGCGGTAATAGAAGGTCTTTTCCCCGTAAGGGGGCAGCAGGATCGGGTCTGTGTCGACCCAACTCAGCGTGGCCGTGGCAGCATCCTGGGGGTTTGCGTTGATCCAGCTCACCTGCTTGGCTGCCAGCGTGGTCAGGTCTTCTAGGGTTTCACGGTTGTCCGCGCGGTAGATGAAATAAGTCTGGGTTATATCGGGCAGCTGGTGATTGTCAATATCACGAGTCACCTTGCGCCAGGTAAGCACCAGCCCGGGCGTGGCGAGCTGCGCGGAGACGTGCAGCTCGTCAGGCGCCATTGGCGGTGTAGTGCGTACCGGTATGGCGGATAGAGCTGTGCTCCAGCTGCCTGTGCGGCTCAGGGCATCCCTGGAGGCAACGCGGTAATAATAGGTGATTCCATTTTCCGGGCCCGTCACCATAAAACCTTCCACTTGGTGATTGACCGGCAGGCCATCCACATCCCAGCGTTGAAAATCTAGAAAACCGGGCTGCGGCGGAGTGATGGGCTGGTCCAGGATGTTCTTATCAACATCGTAGAAGACCGGCTCAGGATTCACCTGCTGGAAGGGACCACCGGCGTTGGTCGAGCGCTGCACCATATAGCTGTAAGCGTACGGGTTGCGGTTCCACAGGGAGAGCACTTTATGATCGCCGGCGGAAAGAGTCAGCCCGGAGGGGGGATCCGGCAAGATGAAATGCCCGGCCCAGACGAGCACGTTGCGCGCCAGGGTGACTTCGTTGCCATCCTTTCGCACTCCACGCAGCTCGTAGGCGTAGTGCTGGTCGGCGTTCACCTGCCGGTCGATATAGGCTGTCCCGCGCGCCTGGCGCATTTTCAGGTTACTGGTTGCCAGCGTGTCGAACAGGTCTTCTTCTGCCTTGGTCAGCCCACGATCCAGGGCGGTACACGGGTCGACAGCCGGCTGCGCACGTCCTGGCAGTTCGACGCCGGTTAACGGATCGACAGCCGGGCGGCGCATCCCCGCCAGAGCAGTGCGGTTCGCAAAGTGGGCCCGATTGCGTGAGTCGGGTATGTTGCGCTAGTCGTGCCTTGCTGCCAGCGCGGTGAAACCGTTGGTCAGCAGGTTCCACTCGCGCGAACCTTCCGGAATGAACTTTTTCATCTGTGCGCAGGTGCGTACAGGTTCGATCAGCCTGCCGCCGTTGATCGGGCGGCCGGGCCCGGTGCTTGTGCTGCCCGCCATAGTCCGGTAAAGGTTGTAGCCCTGCATTGTCACACTCGGCTCCCAGGTAAGCACCACGAATGTATTCCCTTCGGCATCTATTCCCGCCGAGGTAGCCTGCATCAAAGTAAAGGCGCCTTTGTCCATTTCATACCAGGGCAGTGATTTTCTATTTTCCGTGCTCATTGCTCTCTCCTAACATCACTGAAAGCAGCCGCTGTTTATGAATACAGGTAAAAGCCGCTGCTGTTAACGCCGCCGGTGACATCGACCGAAGCGCACAGCACCCATAATACGCAGCCTTCCAGCCCGAAGGTGCCTTCAAAGTATGTTGGAATCGGGCCTCGCAGGCTCAGATTGGCCCAGGCGGAGGCGCTCACCAGGCCTCCCAGGATCTCTCCATGGACATACACGCCGCAACTGCCTATGACGTAGGGGAGGCTAACAATGTCGCTCCAGGCACCGCTCAATCCCGGCGGAGTGTCGCTAAAGGCGCCCATCCCGGCATATAGGTCGACGCCGCCCCCCAGTACGTACCAGTTGACTCCGAAGGAGAGCTGCCCATAGCCGAACAGGCCGGTCAGGTAATCCGGGAGGATCGCATCGGAAACGCCGAAATGGGGATTGGTCGGCTGTAGGACCCAGGCTAATTGCTTGGGAACATGGTGCCCCAGGAAGAAACCGCCCTCCAGGCCGCCGCTGGCTACCCAACTGCAGACATAGATCCCCATCCGGCCCTGCAGGTACTGCATATCTGGTCCGACGTGCCAAGTGATCTGTCCCTCGCCGGATAGCCCCGCCAGCACGGCGTCGCAGTTAATCCGCCCGATCAGTTCGCCTTCTGCAATAGCCTGTTCGTAATCAAAGAGCAGATGTACGGAAGCAGAAAGCTCGACGTCAACCGCCGAAACCGACATCATCATGTCTCCAGAGGCATAGAAATCGAGGGTATTCGGGGTGACGTTGATCTCGATCTCCACTGCGAAGCCGGCCTTGGGAGCCAGGATGCTCATCCCGGTTGCGACGCTTTCCTCAAGGATCCCGTAAAACGACATGCGGGTCATCAACGGGCCTTCGATTCGGGCGCAGCCGCCGATCTGGCCGATAGCGCCCAGGCGTGAAACCAGTCCTATGTCGATGTCGTGGCTGGCAGTTGAACTCAGGCTGATATCGGTCGCATCGTGATGGATCTCGATCTCCGCATCCAGGCCATCTGAGTGGAAGAAGGCGATCTCTGACGTCCCGGTGCCGATGAACCCATCCTGTAGTGAGTCGTGATAATTGACATCGGCATCCGGGCAGTCGATCATTGCCAGGTCATTCGATACGATATCTTTCCAGGTGCCTTCGAGGTGCAGGTTCGTCGCCTTGCAGCCCGCCCCTTCGCCGGTCTTGGGCACCGTTACCCTGCGGTTGTTATACGGCGCGGCAGAATTTGCATCACGGGCATCGCGGATGTTGACATAACCAGGCCCGAAGAAGTTAAAGTGGATCGAACCGCAGGTTGCCAGGTATGGATCTACCGTACCAGGGACGTACTTGGAAAGCATGATCTGGTGCGGGTTGTAAGGAATGCCGTCAAAGCGCTGCCCATAGCTGTTGAGGTTGAAATAGAGCTGGCCCAGGTTGCCATCCGCCAGCATTTCCCCCCAGGTCAGGACGAACGCTGTGGCAAAATGGCGCGGCTCGCTGATCCCGGCAGCTATAAAGATGATCCGCCCGGTGCGCACGCTGACGATGCCGGCTTGGTCGGGAGCGCCGGTCGGCACCAGTTGGAGCTGCCAGTAATCCAGCGGCACCCCGCCTGACGGCAGGGCGATATCGCCGCCAACCAGGTGCCCGGTAGAAGTGATCTGCATATGTTTGAAGGTCAATGCAGGGATGGCGTAAGGCTTGGGGATTTTGAACTTGCCGCTGAAATTGGAATCATACACCGCGCTGCTGACGAACTGGGCCAGCAGGTTGTACTTGTCATTGTCGAACATTTTCGCTTCGAAAGGAATGACGCCGACATATCCTGGACGAGCCGGCTCCCCTAGCTGCACGTTGTTCAACTGGAATTGTGTCACCAACTGGCCGTCCAGCCCCTGGCTGCCCACTCTCAACCAGCCGTGGGCGTACATCAACTTAATTGGGTTGCTGGTGCCGCCCACGCGGTCGGGCGAATAAACCACCGCTTCATCAGACGTGGTGAATGTCACCCCGGCCATCTGGTACGCTTCCAACTCGGGCAGCGTGAAGTCCACCAGTGTTGAGATGGAAGGCGCAATGAAGCTGCCTCCTGATTCGGGGCAAAAGCTGGGCAGCGGGCCGGCTGGCAGGTATAAAACACCCTGCTGGGCTGGGGCCGTCCATGCGATCACTTCAGCGCCCGAATGGATCAACTCACCCCAGCTCAGGAGCTGGCCGCCGTAATCCACCTCACCGGCCAGGTCCAGGTCGGGCTGCACGCTGAGCGAGTTAAAGCTGACCACGACCTGAGTGCCGGGTGCCCCATTGCACACGGCCTTGCGAGGCAACTCGATCAACCCGGGGCCGAGTTCGCCGTTCGACACCTGGCTGCTACTGACCAGCAGCCAGCCGTTCTGCACCCTGAATGTATATTCGCGTGGGTTGAGGGCATGAAACTGGCAGCCTCCCTGCAAGGTGAGCAATCCGTCAAAACCATCATGGGTGACAATGGCGTTCGTAAAGCCGTACAGGCCTTGTAAATAGCCGCTGTTGCATGGATCGGGCACGTAGTTTTTGCCGGTGGCCTGCCCGTTCATCAGGAACAGGCTTCGCCATGCCGCCGGCCAGCCGGGCGGGCTTTTCGTTGTGCTGAGGTCGAGAACGTAGCCCTTTCCTTCTATTTCCAAACCCGTATCGCCCAGCAGCCACGGGCCGAAGGCAGTATCTGGCGCTTCAACGTAAAACTCGCAGTCAGGCGTCAGCCGCACCTCACCCAGGTTGAGGCTGGCGGGCTGACAGTTATCGACGTTTGCTATGCCTCCCGGCAGCTGTACACTCACCTCCCCGCTCGCTCCAAGCGGCGTAAGCTTCAGTGACGAAGACGAAATAGAAATGGTAAATCCCTCAATCTGCAGTTGTATCACCTTTGGGATAGCCGGATGCGTCGGGTATACCGCACTGCCGTCGACAACGCGCCCTGTCGCTGGCAGTGATGGTTCCAACTGCACGGTTGCATTTTGAAACTCGACTAGGATCTGTCCTTTGCGTTTAGCGGTTTCGAGCCAGCCCAGTATGCTTTGGTTAAGCTGGACCATCGCCTGAAGATCGGCGGGGTTTGCTGCTAGGTACAGGGTCAGCTTTTGCCCGACCTGCGCTTCCGGCTGGACGCGTAACGCATCCATAAAGCTGATTTGGGTCTGCGGATTCGTCACCCGGCGCACAACTTCCAGCGTTTGCTCCAGGCGCGGGAGGCCCGTGAAGATGCCCGGGTCCAGGGATACAATCGATGAGCTATCGCAATTAAACTTCAGCCAGGCAGTGCCGGACACCCCGTGAAATTCTTTCTTCGCTAAATCCCATGTGCCTGCATGGGCAATCTCTTCAACTTCCAGCGAGAAATCACCGATCAATAATGTTCCTGGAAATGCATGAGCCTTGCTTGGAAATTTCTTGAGGTTGTCTTTCATGCCATCACTCCTTCAATTTTGTCCTTGTTGTTGGTGAAGCAACCTGCCTATCGGGATCCGTCAGTCCGTAGCCAGAGCCGGACTCGTGGAACAGCGAACGCTGTGGGCCAGGGCCCAGGCGGCCTGAGTTCGGTGCAATGGGCACCGTCATGGAGCCAGTTCCAGAGACCGGATTTGCGGCGAATTTCTCCCCAATGCCGCGAACTGCGCCACCAACTTTTCGAGAAAGGGGTCAACATTTCCAATCTTGAAAATTGTACGCTAAGCCCTTGAAGGAATCCTAGGGAACCATCAGTAGAACCGGGACGAGATGGAGTACGAAGGTGTGACTAGCTGAGACAATCTATGTCTATGCCAACCTGTACGCTGCATCTCTAAAGTGAGATGATGGAACGAATACAATATCGTGTTATTTTACCTTAGTAGACGCACGATCAAGCAAACGGTTAGATTTCCAAATTATATATTTTGAATCTTTACAAGTATAACTCATAAATATTATAAGCACAAGTGAGTATTACTACTTGGGTGCGTTTCATTTTTTTGCACATAGCTCTGCTGTAGCACCAGGGGTGGCAGGAGGACGTCGGAGAAAGGGTTTGCGCCAGGAGTACCCAGAGCCAGGACGGGCCGTTGGTTGTTTCTGG
>Ga0116217_10002563_pt1 | contig 16853 bp, 23 predicted proteins | sample Sb_taG_6_FD_89697 | JGI IMG/M metagenome (GOLD analysis project Ga0116217, IMG submission 89697) | Peat soil microbial communities from Weissenstadt, Germany - Sb_50d_4_PS metaG | ecosystem: Environmental > Terrestrial > Soil > Wetlands > Peat | place: Germany: Weissenstadt | collected 2010-09-21 | reverse complement strand
TCTCGCACGAGGTTCTCTTGAACTTCTGGTCTTGGGTCCACGCGCCGCTCGAAGACAGCGGCCTCCTGGCGACGGGTACCGGTCTGAACCTCAAGGAAGTCGATGAGCGTCTGTATCTTTCGGTACCTGCGGGCCTGCTCAATATTCACGGTCAGGCTCCACTGCCCACCTGCGTCTGGGCCTGCGAACGTCGTCCAGATACGCCAGGCATGCTCCTTCACAAGTGCCGCTAATCGCAGAATTTCCGCCTCAGTCGGTGTGAACGGGAGACCGAGTCGGATCTCCTCGCTAGTCACCCGTAGTTCTTCAGGCGCTGTTGATGTCGAGGGATGAAATCGAGCGGACCGATCGCCGACGTAGCGAACCGCCGAGACGAAGCGGCCAACATCTGCATCCGCCGCCCTCAGATGCATAAGCCCGGTTAGGCTAATCCCGACTCGCGTCTCGGCCCGAAGATCGAATGACCGTTGGGCGGTAACTCTCGGGGAGACGAAGTCCGCTTCGCTGAGTTGGTAGTAGCTGTCGCGTGGTTCGACTTCGAGTTCGCGCCAGATGCTCGCACTAACGTACTGAAAGGTTGGCCACTCGCCCGCGGCACAGAACGCATTCCACATCAGCTCCAGCATGCGCCACTGTGGGCCGAAGGGCACCCGCGTTTCTGGCTGGGCTTCCACTACAGCGCCTGAGAGAGGCTCCACCGCCGAAGTGATCGCGCCGGGTACGGCGGGTAGCCGTACTTGTCGCGGAGGACTTTAGCGAGGCTGAACAGGGAGCTTGGCCGTGTCATTTCGGTCAACCGAAGAACTTGGTGGAGCGCAAAAGCCCTCGCCTCATCCAGCCGCACGGGCTTGCCTTTTTCGTCCGCCACCCCTGCGTGGAGCTCGTCCGCGAGCGCACCAGCGGCTGCTAACCAACCGCTGCCCGCACCAAGCACCTCAAGGTCACGAGCGAAGGCTCCACGGGAGTGACCCGCAAGCTTGTAGACGAGAAGGTCGACCGTCTGTCCTGGCAGCGGATAGGCGTGATCGCCGAACTCGATCGTGACTGCGCCGTCTGCGGCGACGATACGACGAATCGTTTCGTGCGAGCAGTGAGCGATCTCGGCAACCTCACGAAGCGGCACGTCGGCCCGCACCGATTCAAGAATCGCTTGACGCCGCTCCTCTTGCGCTTCGAGGAAGCGCGATTCCGCAACTTGGAGGCGCGATAGCGCATGTGCGGCTTGGATCGGGTCGTGCGGCATTTGGCACATATTGTGCCAATCGGGGTCTTACAAGTCAAATCGCACCAATACTTGACCGTGTGACGGCCTACTTGATCTGATCGATAACGAGCAGTCTCGTGGTTGAGCGCCTCAGCACGTTCGAGGCCAACGCAATCCCGTGCTGCTCTTAGCCCGAAGGAGCAGCCTCAGGTTTGCGGATCGGTTCCTTTGCCTAGGAAATGCAGCTGGGGCAGGTAGTTGGAGTAGTGTGGGCGCAGTGACGGGGCGCGAGGTGTTCAGCATTGATGCTGTGGGTGGCGTGCTCGGCGGTTGGGTGGTGGGATCTGGAGCGCCTGTGTTGCTGCTGCATGGTGGTCCGGGTTTGAGTTTCTCGTATCTCGACGACCTGGCTGTTGAGCTTGCAGCGGACTTCCGCGTCGCTTCTTTTCAGCAGCGCGGGCTTGAGCCCTCGACGTTGAGCGGGCCGTTCAGTGTCGGTCAAGCCGTCGATGATGCGGTTTCGGTGCTTGACGGATTGCAGTGGGAGCGAGCTCTCGTGGTGGGCCACTCCTGGGGTGGCCATCTGGCGCTGCGAGTCGCGGCTGCTCACCCAGAGCGGCTGCTTGGCGCGTTAGCGGTCGATCCGATCGGGGTCGTGGGCGATGGTGGAATGGCCGCCTTCGACGCCGAGATTGTTGCGCGGACGCCCAAGGGCGCGCGCGAGCGTGCTCGAGAGCTTGATGACCGGGCGCTGGCCGGCGAGGGAACCGCCGAGGAGTCCCTTGAGTCCCTCAGGCTCGTGTGGCCTGCCTACTTCGCCGACCCCGAGAACGTTCCGGCGATGCGGGCTTCTGTCGAGGCCTACTGCGGCATCGTTGGCGAGATGACCGCAGGGATGGATCGCGTCGCGGCCGAGCTAGCCAGGGGTGCCGTGCCGTATGGCATTGTGGCCGGTGCGGCGAGCCCAATCCCGTGGGGTCAAGCCGCTCGGGCGAGCGCTGAGCTGTCTTCCCGATCGTTTCTCGATGTCGTTCCCGGTGCGGGTCACATCGTCTGGTTGGAGGCTCCAGGCCGCGTCCGCGCGGCTCTGAGGCGCCTCACCGAAGACAGCGCCACGATGTAACGGCGAACGAACGTCAGGGCGCCGAAGGCGGGCAGGCCGCTGTCGCTTCGATCGATTTGCAGAAGCGTTCGTGCGAGTGCGCGATACTCGGCGCGTGGATATGGGCGGTCGGCTGATCGATCTCGCGCCACGGACTTTCTTCGGTGTTCCGGGCGTGCGGGATCTTGCTTTGCTCGATGCGCAGGTGGCTTTCCTTGGGGTTCCGTACGACGGGGGCACACCTCAGCCAGGCATCCTGACCGGCCAGCGGGCGGGTCCTGCGGCGACGCGCGCGGCGACCGATACGACGCTGTATTACCCGCCGTTGGCGGGCGCGGGAGACGATGGCGGTGCCGAGGGCTGGTATGACGTGGAGGCTGATCGGGATTACCTGGTTGGAGTGACGATGGCGGACGTTGGCGACGTCGCGATCCAGGGGTCCGACACCGAGGCGAATTACGTGCGGATTACCGGTGCCGCACGGACGATCGTTGAGCGGGGTGCGCTGTTGGTGGCTGTCGGTGGCGATCATTCGATCAGCTACCCGCTCGGGCTGGGGATGGAATCGCTGGGGGAGTTCGATGTCGTGCACGTCGACGCGCACGCTGATTTCTTTGACGATTTGGATGGGGCTCGTCTCACGGGTGCTAGCCAGTTGCGACGGCTTGCGGAGCTGCCCTTCGTCGGGACCGTCAGCGCAGTCGGAGTTCGAAACGTTGACCGTCCCGAAGTGGACGGTCTCTGGGAGTTCGGAGGGCGCTGGGCGACCAGCCTCGACGTGATCGAGCGCGGAGGAGACGTCGTAGTACGCGAGCTCGTGCCGGACCAGACGGCGCTGTACGTCTCGATCGACATCGATGTGCTCGACCCGTCGGTCGCGCCGGGAGTGTCGCTGCCGGAGCCGGGCGGGCTCAGCTACCGGCAGTTGCGGCGGGTGTTGGTCGAAGTCGCACGGCGCGGTCGCGTGATCGGCTTCGATGTCGTCGAACTAAACCCCGCGCGCGACCCGTCAGGGGTCACGTCACGGGCGGCCGCATGGCTCATCGCGCACTTTCTCAGCGAGATCTTCGATCAGCCGCGCGAGCAAAGCTAGAACTAAGCAAAGCTCACCCAGCGGTCGACGCTAACAGCGCTCCCCGGCGCCGTGCTTCGTGTGCTCGGCGATCACCTTGCCGACCTCGGCGGCTGACAACCCCCTCGGGCAACTGGTCTCCTGTGTGCGGTACCGAGATCACCTTCGCAGCGCGCCAGGTGGTCGCCGTCATCCCATCTAGGTGGTGCAGCAACCTGGGCCAGGGAGCCATCGATCGCCCGCCGGCGCCCCGCGCCACGCTTTCGGATCGGGCTATGAGCGGCAGCGCGTCGCGCTGGCCGTGATCGTGCTCAAACTGACCGCGCTCGAGACTGCCGGTGGCCGATCGCCGCGACCGTTGGATCTCGGTCGTCGAGGCGATTGTGCTCTCGCTGGTCGCGGTGCTACCAGCCTATTCGGGCTTTGCAGCCGCCAAGAGGGCAATAGGGCAACGGAGTCATCAGTTTCGCTGGCGAAGGCTTCGGCGCTAGGGACAAAGGCCAACCGAGCGGACCTCGAGGCGATCGTGACGCGCACGCTCGACTCGGTGTCGTTCAATGCGTGGCTCGCGCCGTTCACCGCCGGCAACGTGAAGGCGGAGCAACTGGCAGAAAAGCGTCTTCGGCCTGAATACAGACCTGCGTTCTACGCCTGGTTGGCAACCGACCCGGCGCACAACCCGAACGCTCCGCCGGGGCTGGCGTAAATGCCGCAGTACGTGATCCCACAGCAGGTAGCCGCCAACGCCTACGACCGACAGGCCCACGTGGCGTTCGCGACCGGCGAGAGCGCGGGCCTGACCTCCGACAAATACGTGCGCGATACGGTGTTTCTCGCGACCGTGCTGTTCCTGGTCGGGATCAGCAGTCACTTGCGGATCCGCCAGGCACGCTACGCACTCGTGGCGGTCGGCGTAATCCTGCTCGGGTTCTCGATCGTTCAGCTACTCGGGCTGCGGCACCGCCCTGAGTACCGCACCGCCCGGCGTCAACACAGGCAGGCTCTCGCCCACTCAGCATGCGGCGCCTCGATGCGTTCGGCTTCTGCACTCAGCTCGCGAAAGTAACGCCCGCGGTGGCGTCGCCATCCCGACAGAGCCAGTGCAATCCGCCGTTCCTGCTCATCCTCCATGAAGGCGGCATCGCGCTCATACCGATCGGCGAGTTCGAGGCTCGCGTCGGCGAGCAACTGCAGCTCACTTGCCGCGAGTACCTCCAGGCATGCATCGAAGGCGATAAATCGTTCGAATGACACCGGTCCCAATCCCCTCTCTTCTGCGCCTACGGGGTTAGCTGTCGGACTCGCGCTGAGAGATCGCGCTACGCCACATAAATGCGGCGATTCGCCCCCAGAGCCAGGGCGGCTCCTTTGGGTTCCCCGCTCTCCGCACGCCGGGCGCGTGGAGATTCGGCTGGGCTTGTATGTTCACACGACAGAGTACCGGGATCGGGCCGCGGGGATGACCCGAATGTGAGCCTCAACCCCGGACATTGGGGCTTATTCGCGCCTAGGACGCTGTCGCAAAATCCGGGGGGTTGGTTGTGGTTTCGCGTTTTTTGGTCAGGGCTGGGGTGGTGTGGTTCTGTCTGGGTGGGTTGACAGAATGATCTCCTGAGCAGGGCTTTTACGGCTGATAGGAGCAGCCGGGGCCTGCGTCAGGAGGTCGCTGTGATGATGACGGTTGCGCAGGCGTCTGGGGTGGTTGTCGGGTGTGGGGAGGCGGGTGCGACGCGTGTGTACGTATGCCCGCAGCGCGATCAGCTGTTCTTGATGCCCGTGTCGATGCGCGATTGGCTGGAGGAGGGGCATCTGGCGTGGTTTCGTGCTCGACGTCGTCGCCGAGCTGGATACCGGCGCTCTGCATCGTCGTCCTGGCGGGTGTCCCGGTTACCGGCGCGTGCTCGGTTTCCGCGCATTGTCGGGCGGCCACGGGCAGGGGGTCGGATGGCCGGCGCATGGCAAGAGGAGGTCTCGGCGCTGTTGGCGGCCGAGGCAGATGCGTCGCGCGAGTCACGGTTCTGAGTTAGACCGGCGTCGGGTGGGGAACGCTCGGGGACGTGCCGGGCTGGGGCGGGGCTATAAGTGGCGATCCGATTGCGAGCAGGGAAGCTCGCGGCCGAGCGGGAAACGGGTTGCCGACCTGACCTTCTTCATCGAGGCGAACGAGCCATAGCTGCTGGCGCTCAACGGGTACGCAAACGAGGAAGGCACCGAAGTCGGCGTCGTCCAGGTGCACCCGAACGTCGCCTCGCTCGAGCATCACATGCGGCTGATCGCCGAGCGCCCGGCCCGCGTCTACGGTGAGACGCTCGCGGCCACGACGGGCATTCAACTATGCGGAGAGCCGACGGGTGCCGTTCTGAAGATGCTCGAGCGCCGGGCGGGCGCCGGCCCACCCGTCACGGTAAAGGCCCATCACCTCGGAGGCTTCACCCGCACACGGTCCAGCTGATTCGAGCAGCTGACGGGCTCGGGCCCGCGCCCGAAGCGGCCGGGACTGCAGGCCGGCGCTGAGCAAGTCAGCCTGCGACCCGACTGTGGCCTAGTCCCGGGCGAAGGCCGCGGCGAGGTAACGGTGCATGAGATTCATGACCCTCGTTCTTTCTTCTCTCATCACGCCGATTCACGCCCGCTTCGACGGAAACGGTTGAGCGCGAGCATTGCCAGGACGGTCCGCGGGTGGTAAACCAGTGGGAAGTAGCTGCGCGCGCCGACGTGCGCGCGAGCGGGGTTTGACCGTCCGAGAGGAGCAAGAGATGTCGTTCAGCGAAGATCCCACCCAGGCATCGAACAAGGCGCGGCCGCCGGCGAGGACCCGGCCGGATCTGGAGCGGCCGACACCGCGATGGACCCGACCCAGGGCGCAGAGGTGGGCGAGCAACCGTACGAGGACCCCACTCAAGGCGACGAGGTGGGCGAGGGCGCGTACGAAGACCCTATGCAGGGCTCTGAGCTCGGGTCGAGTGCCGGCGAGGACCCCATGGCGCCATCGAACTGAGCGTTCGCGCGGGGTTCGCGCGCCGGTCTGGAGGGGAGCGTCCGCGAGGACGGCCCGGTCGCGGTGTCGTGTGTTGCGCCGATCGTGTCCGCCCTGGAGTCTCAGCCGATGTAGTCCGGGCGGATCCGGACGGGTGGGAGACTCGATTTGTGGTGTGAGCACCATGGATGGGTCGGGATGAGCGTGGAAGGATCGGCTGCCGGGTTCGATCAGGATTAGGAAGGCGATGGGTGATGGCGATGTCGAGTAGCGCAACCAGGAAGACGGGTCGGGTGTCCGCGCGCGGTGGGGCGGCGGCGATGGCGGGGAACGCGTCGGCGGGCGTGGCGGTGCCGCACCTGTCGATTGCGGAGCGCGTCGCGCGTGGTAGGGCGGCGCGGGCGGAGGTGCCGCGCTCGAGCCATGCCGTGTTTGAGCCGTCGCCGAGTCGTGCTGATCCGATCGAGCTGTTGGAGCGTCAGGCGAGTACGCGGGTGCCGGAGCTGGTGCCGATCCGCTACGGCCGGATGCTCGTCTCGCCGTTTACGTTCTACCGCGGGGCGGCGTTGATCATGGCCCATGACCTGGCGGCGACTCCGCGTTCGGGCCTTACTGTCCAGTGCTGCGGTGATGCGCACCTGTCGAACTTCGGCGTGTTCGCTTCTCCCGAGCGGCGGCTGGTTTTTGATCTGAACGATTTTGACGAGACGCTTCCGGGTCCGTGGGAGTGGGACGTCAAGCGGCTTGCCGTCAGCATGCTGATCGCCGCGATCAATAATGGCTTCGCGGTCAAGGACCAGGAGCGGATTGTGCTCGGGACGGTCGAGGGATATCGAACCGCGATGCAAGGCTTCGCGGGGATGAGGAACCTCGACGTGTGGTACTCGCACATGGATGTCGAGAGTGCGATCGCCGAGCTCGGCGCGCAGATCAAGCCCTCGATGGCCAAGCGGGCCGAGAAGACCCTCGCGAAGGCCCGCACTCGCGACAGCATGTCCGCGTTTTCGAAGCTGACCGAGGCGGTCGACGGCCGCGTGCGGATCGTCGACCAGTCGCCGCTGATCGTGCCGATCGCCGAGCTTGCCGGCGAACACGGCCGTGAGGAGGTGTTCGAGGCTCTGCACCAGCTGCTGCGCGGATATCGGAACACGCTGGAGTTCGATCGACGTGTCCTGCTGGAGCAGTTCGAGCTGGCCGACTTCGCGCGTAAGGTCGTGGGTGTCGGCAGCGTCGGCACGCGCGCGTGGATTGCGCTGATGGTCGGCCGGGATGGGCAGGATCCGCTGTTCCTGCAGATGAAGGAGGCGGAGGCATCGGTGCTCGAGGAGTTCCTCGGCCCGAGCGAGTTCGCAAACCACGGCGAGCGCGTGGTCACCGGGCAGCGGTTGATGCAGGCCAGCAGCGACATCTTTCTCGGCTGGCTGCACGTCGACTCGGGGATCGACGGCAAAGCGCGCGACTTCTACGGCCGCCAGCTGCGCGATTGGAAAGGCTCGGCGGAGATCGAGCAGATGGTCCCCCCGGGACTGCGCCTGTACGGCGGGCTGTGCGGCTGGACGCTCGCGCGAGCGCACGCCCGCAGCGGCGACCGGATCGCGATCGCGTCCTACCTCGGCAAGGGCCCAAGCTTCGACCGCGCGATCCTCGAGTTCTCAAAGGTCTACGCCGAGCAGAACGACCGCGACTACCGGGCATTGGCAGCCGCGGTCGACGCCGGCACGATCACCGCCCAGACAGGACTATAAGCGCCACTGCACGGACGCTAGGACAGCGCAGAGTCAGCGACAGGCGCGGACCGCCACATCGATCAGGAAGGGATCGTCGACTAAGCAACGTGATCGCCCAGCCCGGTGAGTGAAGCGCGCCGTGGCTGGCGAGAGCAGAACTTGCGCCGAGCACCGGACCTGACTGGGCGGTGCAGATCGGCAGTTCTGCACGTCGGGCGAAGCCCGGGCTTCTGGGCGTCTTTGCCTGAGTGGTCGTGGGGTCATCCGTTCGGGGTCATGACGGCGGCGTGTCTGCGTGGCAGGTTGGCTCGATGCCCGAAGCGAAATCGTGAAGGAGATGTGTGATGCCGAGAAGCCAGCGCGAGGTTCTCCCGATCCCGGATCGCCCATTTACGGGGCTGATTACCTTCGACGCGAAGGATCCGAACACGAGCTTCCCGCCGATCGAGCCGATCAGACCGCCGGCGGGTGCGCCGAACGTGCTCCTGATCTTGTTGGACGATGCGGGGTTCGCGGCGATGAATACGTTCGGGGGGCCGTGCTCGACCCCGACCGCTGATCGTTTGGCCGCGGGCGGTCTGACGTATAACCGGTTCCATGTGTGCGCGCTGTGCGCGCCGAGCCGCGCGTGTCTGCTCACCGGGCGCAACCATCATGCGGTGGGGATGGGCGCGATCACCGAGGGCGCGACGTCGGCGCCGGGGTACAGCTCGATCCGGCCTGATACGGCGGCGCCGTTGGCTCAGATCCTGACGCTTAACGGCTACTCGTCCGCTCATATCGGTAAGTGCCACGAGGTGCCGGTGTGGGAGGCGAGCCAGATGGGGCCGTTTGATCGGTGGCCCACCGGCAGCGGGTTTGAGCACTTCTATGGGTTCCTCGGCGCGGAGACCGACTACTACCGGCCGGACCTGTACCAGGGCACCACCTCGGTCGAGCCACCCAAGACGCCGGAGGAGGGCTACCACTTCGACGATGACATCGCCACGCACGCGATCGAATGGGTGCAGCAGCAGAAGGCGCTGATGCCGGACAAGCCGTTCTTTGTGTATTTCGCGCCCGGTGGCACGCACGCACCGCACGCCGTGTCAACGGAATGGTCTGATAAGTACAAAGGGAAGTTCGACCAGGGCTGGGACGTGCTGCGCGAGGAGATCTTCGCCCGCCAGAAGCAGCTGGGCGTGATTCCCGCTGATGCTGAGCTGACCGTGCGACCGGAGGAGATCCAGGCGTGGGAGGACGTGCCGGATGACCTGAAGCCTGTGCTGGCGCGGCAGATGGAGGTCTACGCCGGCTACACGGAGCACACCGACCACCAGGTCGGTCGGGTGGTCGACGCGCTCGAGGATCTCGGGATTCTCGACGACACGCTGATCATCTACATCACCGGCGACAACGGCGGCTCGGGCGAGGGCGGCCCAAACGGCACGTTTAACTGGATGATCCCGCTCAACGGGGCGGCGGCGATCGAGACGCCCGAGTTCATGGCGTCACGGATCGACAAGTTCGGCACGCCGGAGGCGCTGAACCACTTCGCGGTGGGCTGGGCGCACGCGATGGACACCCCGTACCAGTGGGTGAAGCAGATCGCCTCGCATTGGGGCGGGACCCGCAACGGAACCGATCGTGCACTGGCCGAACGGCTTCAGCGAGCGGGGGGAGATCCGCACCCAGTTCAGCCATCTGGTCGACGTGGCCACGACGGTGCTCGACGCGGCTGGAATCCCGGAGCCGACGTTCGTCAACGGCATCCAGCAGATGCCGTTGCACGGCCACAGCCTCGTCCCGTCCTTCCACGACGCGGATGTGCCCGAGTTCCGCGAGACACAGTACTTCGAGATGCTCGGCAACCGCGGCGTCTACCACCAGGGCTGGACCGCCTGCACCAAGCACGCCGTCCCGTGGATCCTGACCGGGAAGTTCCCCGCGCTCGACGACGACGTCTGGGAGCTCTACGCCCCCGAGGACTGGTCACAAGCCCACGACCTCGCCACCGAGATGCCCGACAAACTGCACCAGCTGCAGCGCCTGTGGCTGATCGAGGCGGTCCGCTACAACGTGCTACCGATCGACGACCGCAAGGCGGAGCGCTTCAACCCCGAGATCGCAGGACGTCCCGTGCTGCTCCACGGGAACACGCAGATGCTCTACTCCGGCATGCGCGGCCTCGGGGAGAACCTCGTCCTGAACATCAAGAACAAATCGCACGCGGTCACCGCCCAACTGATCGTCCCCGAAGACGGCGCGAACGGCGTCATCCTCGCCCAGGGAGGCATGTTCGGAGGCTGGAGCATCTACGCCAAGGACGGCCGCCCGAGCTACTGCTACAACCTGCTCGGCCTGCAACGGTTCACGATCGACGGCGAGAAGCAGATCCCGGCCGGCGAGCACCAGGTGCGGATGGAGTTCGCCTACGACGGAGGCGGCCTGGCCAAGGGCGGCACCGTCTCGCTCTACATCGACGGCGAGAAGACCGGCGAGGGGCGCGTCGAGCGGACCGAGCCGATGGTCTTCTCATTGGACGACAAGACCGACGTCGGCAGCGACCGAGGCACACCGGTCAGCGACGACTACCGCAGCCCCCACTCGTTCAACGGCCGAATCCTCTGGATCCAGCTCGACATCGGCGAGGACGCACAAGACGCCGACCACCTAATCACCCCGGACGAGCGATTCCATCTCGCAGTAGCCATGCAGTAACACCGTGACCTTAATCCAAGCGCGACTCGACCCACGCGCCGCGACCATACAAGACGCCACCGACTGCCCAAGTGAGACAACTCAGTCAGCCAACGAAAAGGCAAGAAATCGATGACAGACGCATCCCTAGATGAACTCGGCCCCGTCGACTACGTCGTCGTCGAGTTTCCGGCGGGCGCCAGCAACTTCACCGGCGAGATGGCGGCAGAGCTGCTCAGGCTGGTGGACTCCGGAACCGTCCGCGTGATCGACGCACTGATCCTGACCAAGAACGACGACGGTACCGTCGACGCGATCGAGCTGTCCGAGGTCGCCGAGCTCGGAGAGCTACAGACAATCGAGGCCGAGCTGGCGGAGCTGCTGGCCGAAGAAGACGTCGAACACCTCGCCGCCGCCATGGAGCCGGGAAGCACTGCCGGAGTGCTGATCTGGGAGAACCTATGGGCAGCGCCATTCGCATCAGCAGCACGGCGCTCAGGTGGCCAACTGATCGCCAACGGACGGATTCCCATCCAGGCGATCATCGCCTCAATCGAAGCCGACGAAGCAGCCACGACCGAAGGAGAATGAAAATGCCCCTCAGACCAGCACGCGTAGGCAGAGTCGGCGTCATCCGCGCGCCGGTAGCGAAAACCGCGGTCGTGGCCAAGGCCGTCACACCTGGCCCCGCGCCAGTCGCGAAAACCGCGGTCGTTGCCGCCGCCGTCACACCGGGTCGGCGCCGGCGGCGAATCTAACCGCACCTCGCCGGTACCGCTTCACCCGGCCGCCAGATGACAGCCGGCAGCCCTCACCGGCGCAACGACGTGCACCGCTCGGGACGAAACCAGCGGCCCGGGAGTCTCGCCCCAAGCGGACCTCTTCGCCACCATTGCGATCAACTCTGGATCCTTTCCCGCGGTCTGCGCGGTTGCTTGCCCAGCAATGCGGGCGACTGTACTCCATCGACCGAGGCCGCCGCTCGACAACGAATGGACCCAGCGTCGCCGGCTTCTCCTTCCCATGCGAGGAGCAGGCCGCCGATGGTCAAGTCCGCCCATCTCGAGGGCCGGCTGATGCGATCCGAACGATCGCTTTCGCGCTCCTGGCGGCGGCTGTCTCATCGCCCGAATCCCCGCCACCAGAAGTAGGCGCCGGTGCTCCCGTTCCGTGGGCGCCTCGGAGGGCTCCTGGCTCCACCACCTCGACCCGCGGGTGGGCGAGGATGCTGGTGAGGTCGCCCTCGGCAAACCGGCCCGCGTCGGCGTACGGCTTGTCCTCCCCACCTGCAGGAGGCATTCAGCGCGCCTAGCTCCCCGCACTTCCCATTCAGACCCGCGCACTGCACCCTGCTCGACAGTTTCTGTGGACCGACTTTGTGTGGAACCCCTATTAGACCCACGGGGAGATTTTCTTGTGACGTGTTTGGGGTCCGTCCCGGTTGCTAGCAAGGTGACCCCGCCCCCCCCGGCCACACTCGTACCGAGACAAACCGACTTGTTAAGAGCGTTTGAAGCCGGATGGATTCGCTGAAGGTAATTGGTCCACGTTGTCGGCCGGTTCTTAGATTCCCTGTGTCCTGTTAAGGAATCTCACGGCAGAGCGCCCGTTCGCTGCGCTGGCAGATTACGTGACTAGGAGGTTCCCCCCGGATGCGGGCCAGAACAGCCCTGAAGCACTGTGCCCACCTGTCGAGGGACGTTTGCGTTTCTCCAAGCAGAGGCCGCGGGTGTCCTCCTGCCGCGACGATCTCACAAGCCCGGCTCCGCTGCTCCTCCTCCTTCACTGCAGTGTCCCCAGTTTCGTGGAGACAACGCGGTACCACCGCTCTTTGGGCGGGAGCGGTAGTGCAGCTTGGCCGTCGTTGATGTTTGTTTTTGCAGCGCGCTTATCGAGTCGTGCGCCGAGCCGGGCGCACGCTTATGGCCCGGCGTCACGAGTGCGGGCAGGCAGACCTGAGCTCAGCGGTCACTAGTCCTTCGCCTGACGCAGCGCAAACCAGGCGTCTCCAGGTCCCGGAGACACGATCTGCTCCGCTCCTGCGGCCGGGGGCGCGTGGCATTCGAGCGGACGGCGCCTGGACTCACCGGCCCTCGTTCAAGCGCGAGAGACGGGCCTCTTCCTCGCCAGTCCGAACAGTCGTTGGTGATCGTCGGCGGACGCCACGACCAGATCCGCGTCGGGATGGCGTGCGGCGAAGCGCGCAAAGCCTCGGTTGCCGTCGAGATCGTCGACGAGCAGAAAGCCCCCGGAACGCAAGGCTGCAAAGGCGTGCTCGCACTCAAACAGAACGTTGCGAGTGCTGTGGCGGCTGTCGTGGACGAACAGATCGATCTCGCCGAGGCGCGCCAGCAGCCTTGGCAGACGACGACGACTCGAGCCGTGCACGTAGGACCAGTTCCCCCGCAGCCCCTCCGGCACCGCTACTCCAATCTCGCGGTTCCGAGCCACGATCGTGAGCGGCGGCAGGTCGATGCTCCATAGGCGTCCGGTGCCGTTGGCGGCCAGCGCTTCCAACAGCCCGCAGGTGGTCGCGCCATGCCCGACACCCGTTTCGACTACGTTCGCCGCCGGAAGGTGGCAGGTCAGACACCAGGCGGCCCGAACTAGCCCCGGATCGCCGTCATCGTCGCCACCGTAGTTCTGACGTCCCACGCGCAACCCGTGGTGCGCCATCGTCTCGACGATCTCGCCCCACAGCCGTGCGAAATCGCCGGCCAGCGGACATGGCCATGGCGCGGCGCACAGCTCGTGAAGCCGTTTCTCCCAGCCATCTTCACCTCGATATGTGCCCGGTGGAGGAGCGAGCTGGCCGCCATGGCGCGCGCGTTCGTACCGGGCCGCGAACTTTTCCTTTGCTTTCTCCACGCCCTCGAACGGATCGCGAGCGGTGGCCCTGACGGCTCGGATCGCGTAGGTAAGGCGGCTCGGGCGCAGTGGATCGCGGTACGCGGACACGCCCGGCATGATCGCAGTCGGCGCAATCGCGTATCACGGGTTATCGACCACAGGTCAACCGGGGACGGGCCCGCCCGCCGACTGAGCGTTCGACAGCATGTTCGTGAATACCGCCGACGTCCATCCCGTGCGGAAGGCACGACTACAAGATGGCTAGCTGGGTGATTCGGCAGGAGGCGTCCGACTGGTCGAGCAGGACGCTCCCGTCCTGCATGGGAAGCGGAAGCGCGGACCAGGACGCCTGCGGTGTGCGTTTCAGCGTCGCGCTCCTCCTGCAAGGCCACATCGGGATCCCCGAGTAGAACCGCGAAGACCCGAAGAATCACTGACCGTCTCGCGCAGGCCGGGCCAACAACACCAGGCGCGCAACCCGGGCGACACAATCGCCAGAACATGCCAATGGGACTCGGGTGCCGGCACGGCAACCACCGCGACTTGACTCCGCGCGGGAGTTAGTCCAATGTTGCTGCGACGATCGCACGACCGGGGAGAGGAGTCCGCCATGCCAGAACCATCGATCGATTACTCGTGCCCCCACTGCGGGGAGAGCACGACGTATCGGCTCGTGCCCGAGGTCACGCCGGACTAGGCGGCGGTTGGGCCTCCCAGCGAGATCCCGTCGATCGACCTGCGCTGCTTGCGCTGCGGCACAAGCGAGACCTACAAGGTGGTGCCGGATAGCGCGCGCACAGCCTCCTGACGTTCATCAGGCCGGGGTGTAGACGCTCGCACCCTTCGACCCTGAGCGCGGGCGTTTGGTGCGGTCGACCTCGGTGCCGAGAGCGGCCGCGTCGCCCTCGGCCAGCTCGCTGGTGAGCAAGTCAGCGTAAATATCGTTCATCGCGTCGCCACCCACCCCGTGCGGCTCACGATCGCCCGCACTGGGACCTGCCGAAGCCGTTCGAGGATTCGCTGGAGCGAATCGGTCATGCGGCCCACTGGGACGACGATGAGGGCTAGGGCGTGTCACCTCTCAAGAGGTTCCCCGGGGGGAGGTCTTTGCGCACTTTCACCGATATCGACGCCGAGGGATACCGATCGCTCGACGACGGTGATCCCATGCGTTTCAGCTCGGAGCACTGCCCGCGTGCAAGACGGGTACTACTACCGTGCGACGCGCGTCGTGCGACTAACCCGGTAAGCGCGCTTCCAATTAGATCGCGCTGACTCGTCCCGAGCCGATGCCGGCGGGCCGCCGAGAGTGCTGCTAATCGCGCAGATAGCAGTCGTTGGCCCGCTGGGACGGCCGGAAACCGGCTGCGATGAGCCTCCCGCTGAGACGCGCCCAGAACTCGTCGCGGATCTGGCTGAGGCGAAGCTCGCCGGTCACGCCGCTACGCTACCCGTGTCCTCCGACCTCGAGCGGAGCGCGTGCCCCCGGAGACTAGCCCGACGATCCGGCAGAGACCCCGCAAGGTGAAGCGGCACCAACACCATCGTCGTGAAGCGAACGGGCGGATTCAATCGGTCGTCGCAACACTCGATCGAGAGGAGTTGCGATGGGCAAGCCGAAGCGGCGCAAGTCGGATCTGGCTGGGCGGCCGTTGATGCGTTCGCCGGGGCGTCTGCCGGGCTGGCGCAGGGAGCATCGGCAGCGGTTCTGGGCGGCGATCGCCCTCGGCGTGACGAGCGAGGCCGCTGGCGTGCAGGCCGGTGTGTCGCCGGCGGTTGGTGTCCGATGGTTCAGGTAGGGTGGCGGGATGCCGTCGGTCACCCAGGCGCCGCTGTCAGGGCGTTACCTGTCGTTTGGCGAGCGGGAGGAGATCGCTCTGCTGCGCGCCCGCGGGTGCGGGGTCCGGGGGATCGCGCGCCAGCTTGGCCGCTCGCCGTCAACGATCTCCCGCGAGCTGCGTCGTAATGCTGCGACTCGCGGTGGCGGTCTTGAGTATCGGGCGAGCACCGCGCAGTGGCATGCGGATCGGCGGGCGCGACGTCCGCAGCCGGCCAAGCTGGCTGTGAACGCCCAGCTGCGGCGGTATGTGCAGGACCGTCTGTCTGGGGCTGTGGAGCGTCCTGACGGCGGGGCGGTGAACGGTCCCGAGGTCACGTGGATCGGCCGGCGTCACGGTCGTCGCAAGGACCGGCGCTGAGCGAAGTCCTGGAGCCCGGAGCAGATCTCCAACCGGCTGCGGTTGGACTTCCCGGATGATGAGTCGATGCGGATCTCGCACGAAGCGATCTACCAGTCGCTGTATGTGCAGGGCCGAGGCGCGCTCAGGCGCGAGCTGACCGCCTGCCTGCGCACGGGCCGGGCGCTGCGGGTCCCCCGAGCCCGGGCGCGGCGCGGCAAGCACTTCGTGACCGACCAGGTCCTGATCAGCGAGCGTCCGGCCGAGGCCGAGGACCGTGCCGTCCCCGGGCACTGGGAAGGTGATCTCATCCTCGGACTTGGTAGCTCCGCGATCGGCACGCTGGTCGAGCGCACCACCCGGTTCACGATGCTCCTTCACCTCCCGCCGATGGAGCACGACGGTCCGCGCGTGAAGAACGGTCCCGCGCTCGCCGGGCACGGCGCCGCTGCGGTCCGCGACGCGATCGCCAACACGATCACAACGCTGCCTGAGCAGCTGCGCCGATCACTGACCTGGGACCAGGGCACCGAGATGGCCCAACACGCGCAGCTGCGGATCCAGACCGGCCTGCCAGTCTACTTCTGCGATCCGCATAGTCCGTGGCAGCGCGGTACCAACGAGAACACCAACGGGCTGCTGCGCCAGTACTTCCCGAAAGGCACCGACCTGTCCAGGCACAGCACTGAGGACCTCGCTGCGGTCGCCGTCGCCCTGAACGGTCGACCGCGCAAGACCCTCGGCTGGAAAACGCCCGCCGAGGCGCTCAACGAGTACCTGACAACAACCGTCTGAACGGACCGCACCTCGCTCCAGTCGGCGGTGACGAGCGGACCTTCGCCGCCCCGAGACGTCAAGCAGCCGGCAGTCACCAGGACCCGGTGGAGCTCACGGCGCTCACGGGCCCCCGGCTGATGGGCGCGCACGCGGCTATCGCCGCTCCGGCCCGCCCCTCGGGGCGCGCCTCCGCGACGACAGCCGCGTCACCCCACCAGCCGAGCACCATCTCACCATCCCGAGTCCGTCACTCAGGAGAGGTACTGTCACGTCAACAGGCACTGTTGC
>Ga0116217_10002560_pt1 | contig 16866 bp, 4 predicted proteins | sample Sb_taG_6_FD_89697 | JGI IMG/M metagenome (GOLD analysis project Ga0116217, IMG submission 89697) | Peat soil microbial communities from Weissenstadt, Germany - Sb_50d_4_PS metaG | ecosystem: Environmental > Terrestrial > Soil > Wetlands > Peat | place: Germany: Weissenstadt | collected 2010-09-21 | reverse complement strand
GGCGGGCTGGGTGGTGTAGGCGCCGTCCTGCTGGGTGACCACGACACCGGTGATGGCGCCGGTCGGATCGACGGAGGTGACCTGGAGCTGGGCCGGCGTGAAGGAGGTGCCGCCCAGGACAGTCAGCACGTCGCCCACCTGATACCCGGCGCCCCCCGCGACGATCGCCGCCGCCAGCGCCTGTGTCCCCCCGTTGTCCTGTACCTTGAGATCGAAGTTCGTCGTGCCGTTCACGTCGGGGTTCAGGGTGTAGGTGAGGTTGCCGCTGGTGTCCACCGCGGGCAGCACGCTGAAGAGACTGGGGTTGGTGACGTTGCTGACTATGGAGCGCAGGATGGTCTGGCTCGCCTCGTTGGCGTCCGGGGCGCCGCCGGCGTCCGGGTTGAAGTTGGTCACCCAGCCGGTCACCGTGTTGGCCCCGCTGTCCTCGAGGACGACGGGCGGGTTGCTGGCGGTGAACGTCGGCTGGTCGTTGACGAACAGGACGCTGACGGTGAAGGTCTGGGCGGTGCTGGTATCGACGCCGCCGAAGGTCAGCGTGAAGCTGGCGCCTGAGGCCGCCGGGGTGGTCACGTCGTTGACGCTGACGGGGTTGGCGGGTTGGGCGGTGTAGGCGCCGTCCTGCTGGGTAACCACGACGCCAGTAATGGCGCCGCCGGCGCCGACGGAGGTGACCTGGAGTTGCGCTGGCGTGAAGGAGGTGCCGCCCAGGACAGTGAGCACGTCGCCCACCTGGTAGCCAGTGCCCCCCGCGGCGATAACCGCGGCCAGCACCTGGGTGCCGCCGTTGTCCTGGACCTGCACGTCGAAATTCGACGTGCCGTTGAGGTCGGGGTTAAGCGTGTAGGTGAGGTTGCCGCTAGTGTCGATGGCCGGCAGCACGCTGAAGAGTCCGGGGTTGGTGACGTTGCTGACGATGTAGCGCAGGACGGCCTGGCTGGCCTCGTTGGGGTCGGGGCCGCCGGCGTCGCCGCTGGCGTTGAAGCTGTTGGCCCAGCCGCTGAGCGTCTGCTGGGACGTGGTGTCCTCGGGGACGGGGGGCGGGTTGCTGGCGATGAACGTCGGCTGGTCGTTGACGAACAGCACCGAGATAGTGAAGGTCTGGGCGGTGCTGGTATCGACGCCGCCGAAGGTCAGCGTGAACGTGGCGCCCGAGGCGGCCGGGGTGGTGGCGTCGGTGACGCTGACGGGGTTGGCGGGCTGCACGGTATACGCGCCGTCCTGCTGGGTGACCACGACGCCGGTGATGACGCCGCCGGCGCCCACGGAGGTCACCTGGAGTTGGGCCGGCGTGAAGGAGGTGCCGCCCAGGACAGTGAGCACGTCGCCCACCTGGTAGCCGGTGCCCTTCGCGACGATAGCCGCGGCCAACGCCTGCGTCCCCCCGTTGTCCTGCACCTGCACGTTGAAATTTGACGTGCCGCTGACGGCGGGATTGAGCGTGTAGGTGAGATTGCCACTGGTGTCCACGGCCGGCAGCACGCTGAACAGGCCGGGGTTGGTGACGTTGCTGACGATGTACTGCAGGACGGTCTGGCTGGCCTCGTTGGGGTCGGGCCCGCCGGCGTCGCCGCTGGCGTTGAAGTTGCTGGCCCAGCCGCTGAGCGTCTGGGGGGCCGTGTTGTCTTCGGCGACTGGGGGCGGGTTGGTGGCGGTGAACGTCGGCTGGTCGTTGACGAACAGGGCGCTGATGGTGAAGGTCTGCGCGACGCTGGTATCGATGCCGCCGAAGGTCAGCGTGAACTTGGCGCCCGAGGCCGCCGGGGTGGTGGTGTCGGTGACGCTGACGGGGTTGGCAGGCTGGGCGGTGTAGGCGCCGTCCTGCTGGGTGACGGTGACCCCGGTGATGGCGCCGCCGGCGCCGACGGAGGTCACCTGGAGCTGGGCCGGCGTGAAGGAGGTGCCGCCCAGGACAGTGAGCACGTCGCCCACCTGGTAGCCAGTGCCCCCCGCGGCGAGCGCCGCGCCCAGCACCTGGGTGCCGCCGTTGTCCTGGACCTTGACGTCGAACTTCGATGTGCCGTTGACGTCGGGGTTGAGCGTGTAGGTGAGTGTGCCGGTGGTGGACACCGCGGGCAGCACGCTAAAGAGGCCGGGGTTGGTGACGTTGCTGACGATGTAGCGCAGGACGGCCTGGCTGGCCTCGTTGGGGTCGGGCCCGCCGGCGTCGCCGCTGGCGTTGAAGTTGCTGACCCAGCCGCTGACCGTATTGGCGCCGCTGTCCTCGGGGACGGGGGGCGGGTTGCTGGCGGTGAAGGTGGGCTGATCGTTGACGAACAGCACCGAGAGGGTGGCGGTTGCCGTGGCGCTGCTGAAGGCGGTGCTGCCGCCGTTGATCGTGGTGTCGGCGGTGCCGCCGTCGGCGCCGTACACCGAGAGGCCGCTCGTCAGGTCCCAGGCCCGGAAGGTGAAGGTACTGGTCCCGCTGAAGTCGGGGTTGGGCAAGAAGCGGATTTGGTCGGGGCTGGCAATGCCGTTGCTGTTGGCTTCCAGCAGGACGGCCGCGGTGGGGAAGCTGTCCACGCCAGGGATGGCAACGAAGGTGAGCGTGAAGGTGGCGCCCGAGGCGGCCGGGGTGGTCACGTCCGTGACGCTGACCGGGTTGGACGGCTGGACGGAGTCAGCGGCGTACAGCCCATCCTGGACGATGGTGACGCCGGTGATGGTGCCGCCCGCACCGATGGACGTCACCTGCAGCTGCGCCGCCGTCGAGAACGTGCCGCCCTGGACGGTGAGCAGGTCGCCCACTCGGTAGCCGCTGCCTGCGGCGGCAAGGGCCGCCGCCTTGGCGTCGAAGGGGCCGAAGTCGATCCAGATCGTGCCGTTGTCGAGGGAGTACTGCCAGTCACCGTTGGAGTCGTCCACTCCGGTGACGGCGATACCCACCGGGGCGGTCGTGGGCTGATAAGGCGGCGTAAAGGTGGTCTGGTAGCCCGGGGTCGTGAAGTTGTCGGCGTCGGTGATGTACGCCAACGGGGCGGCCATCGCGGTCACGAAGTTGTTGACCGAGGTGCCGAGGATCATCGCCGCGGTTTGGTCCTCGAGGACAGGCGGGACCGGGGCGAAGATGGCGCCGCTGGCGGCGTTGTTGAGGACCGGTGCCGTGTTCGTGAACGGCTGGTACAAGAAGCGGGCCGTGTAGATGTCGCCGGGGGTTTCGCCGTTGATGCCGTTCTGGTTCTGGTCCATCTTGTCGCCGGAGTAGTCCGAGATGTTCGGGCCGAGCGAGACGTGGTAGAAGCCGAACGCCTCCGACGGGTTCGCGAAGACGATCTCGTACTCGTTGTGATTTGTGGCGCCCAGGTCCAGGATCGACGCCACTGGGACCGGGTTCCCGAACGGGTCGGTCACGAAGTTCAACTTCGCGGTGGTGAACGTCGCCGGATCGACCGGCCCGCTGAAGGTCACTAGGATCCCGTCCAGGCTCACCCCGTTCCCATCGACGACGGGGCCGATCGACGCCACGTGCGGGCCGGCCACCGGGTTGACGGCGTAGGTGTACAGGGGGTTGCCGCCCGGCACGCGGACCTGGTCATCGAGGCGGATGGCCCAGGTTCCCACGCCGTAGGTGGTGGCCACCAGCATGTTCCGCCCGTAGGGCTGCGACGGGATGCCGTTGAGCGGGTCGATGTTGCCCAGGGAGAGGGCCAGGTCGGTGACGCCCAGGGACGAAGCGGTGGGGAGTACGCCGCCCGCCTGCAAGGCCCCGTCGATGGTGGTGTCGGGGAAGTAGGTCCAGGTCTTGCCCTGGTCGAGCGAGCGGTAGACCCCGCCGACGCCGCCGGCGTAGAGCACGGGGTGGGTGGGTGTTGCCGTACCACCGCCCGAGGCGGCCAGGCCCTGGTTGCTGGTTGTGTAGGTAAAGGTCGTCGGGCTGGGCACGGACGCGATGATCACGATCCCGTTGTAGCCCGCCACGCCCACTCCCGAGATCTGCACCGTCTGGCCGACCGTGAAGCCATGCGCGGCCGTGGTCGTGATCGTTACGACGTTGCCGACCTCGCTGGCACCGACCGGGGAGGCAGCAATGGCGATGCCGCCGGAGGAGTCGGGGATGCCGTAGCGCCAGTCGGCCTGAAGCGCGGTCAGGGACTGGAGCGTGGCCAGGGCCTGGGCGGGGTCGTTGAAGAGGGTGCGCGTGAGGGACGCGCTGAAGAGGTTGCCGGTGACGTTTATCCAGGTGGGGGAGGCGACGGACGAGTCGGGCATCCAGTAGACGCCATCGGAGGTGACGGCGTAGGCCTCGTGACTGCCGCGATTCGGGTTGGCCACGATGAATTGCACCGCCGACCCATCCAGGCCGGTCGAGATATTGTTCCAGGTGGGGGCGCCGGCGCCGACGCCGCCGCCGGTAAAGGTCACGTAGATGTGGCCGCCCGTGGTGCCCACGTAGATGAAGTCGCTCAGGTTGGCGTCGGCGTTGGCCGGGGCGCCGAAGGCCAGGGCCGGCGCATAGGTACTGTCGAGGTCCTTGGGATCGGCAATGGGGAACCACTGCACGCCGGTCCCGAGCGACGGGCCAGACGTCAGGAAGATGCGGCCGGCCTGGGAACTCATGACGATGGAGGTGCCGTCGATGGGGTTGACGGCGAACTTGGAGCCGCCCTCGTAGGGCCATTGGCCCGACGCGGGGTAGCCCGGGTTGTCGCCCTTCTGAATCAGGCCGGTGGTGCGGCTGACCTCGTTGTTGACCGGGAAGACGACCGTCCAGAAGTCGGTGGGCAGCGGGTTGCTACCGCCGCAGCAGGGCCACTTGTAGTAGTAGGCGTTGCCCGAGCCGGTCTGATCGACCTTGACGCCGGCGCCGTCGCCGCCGGGGCCACTCCAGTTGAGCTGTCCCGTATCCAGCACGCTCGCGGTGGACGTCGGGAAGCCGTCGTCCTGGGCCACGCCGTAGAACTCCGCCTGGGCGATGTCGGCGGCCAGTGTGCTGGGCTGGGTGGCGCCGTCGTAGAACTGGGTGATCTGGAGGTTGCCGTTGCGGCTGCCGCCGACTTCGACGGCACTGCCGACGTCGCCGATCGGGTTGCCGGTGCCGTTATCCGTGCCCGTCCAGATGCCCTGGTCGTCGCCGAAGATCAGTCGCGTTAGTCCGGTGACCGGGTCCTTGAAGGCGACCAGTTGGTGCTGGTCGGTGCCGCCCACTCCGCCGCCCAACACGGTCGCGTCCTCGGGGTTACCGCCGCTGCCGCCGACTTCCTCACCCCCGGTGAACGAGTTGTAGCGGGCGTCCTCGCCGCTGTTGCCGAAGCTGGCGATGTTGGTGAACTGGAGCGAGGAGGGAGTCAGGAACGGGCTCTCGGGGTCGCGCAGCATGTTGAAGTAGGGCGCCAGGGGCGTCACGTACGTCGTCGGATCGTCGGGGTTGATCATGCCGTAGGGCTGGCCCGCCCCGAGCTTGGCGCCGGTTGCGGCCGAGATGCCGCCCCCCTTGAGGGTGACCGCGCCCTGGGTGCTGAGTTGGACCGTTCCGCCGTCGTTGTTGCTGTTGTCGTAGGCGACCACCGCATACGGATCGACGATGGTGCTGATATCGACGCGGATGAAGCCGCCATACAGAGTGTTCAGGTCCGGGTTGGCGTCCGCGGTGCCGCCGATGTAGACGACGTTGGCGTTGTTGGGATCGACGGCGAGGCTGACGTTGTAGTTGGCTTGCGGGAACTGCGCGCTGCCGGTGACGCTGTCATCGGTCGCGATGGAATCGTTGTTGGTGGACGTCTCGGTGGGCTTGAACGGGTTGAGGACCGGCAGGCGGACCTTGGTCCAATTGAGGCCGAAATCCTTGGTGACGTAGAGGCCGCCGAACGCGCCCCCGGCGGTGGCGACGACGGCGTAGCACCACCCTTCGTAAAGGGTGTCCTCCAGGGGGTTGCCGGTGAGGGCCGGCGCGGCCAGGGTGATGCGGCCGCCGCCCCCCTGAGAAGGGTTGACGCCGTCGTTGGTGATGGGGATGGCTTGATCGGGGGTGACGTCCACATCGCGGCGGATGGCGTTGCCCGAGTTGCCGTTCTGCAGCGTCATGGCGAGCGTCGCGGTGGCGTTGTTGGTGAAGTAAACGCCCTTCCCTTCGACCGCGGCGTAGAGGATCTGCAGGTTGCCGGTCGAGCCGGCGCTGCCGGCGGCCAGCACGACGTCGCTGGCGTCCCCGGCCTGCATCAGCGTCCAGTGCTGGCCGGTGTCAACGCTCCGCCAGACGCCGCTGCTGAGCGCCGCGTAGACGATCACTTGCCCGGTGGGGGCGGGCTTGGGATCGACGACGACCTTGAACGCGGTCGAGCCCACGAATTTGTGGTCGCGCGAGGCCGAGCTGATGGGCAGGATGTTTCCGGCGGCATCGACGTTGGTGCTGCTATCGAGCACTTCCCAGGTGCGGCCGCCGTCCATCGAACGGAGGAAGCCCACGCCCGGCGTGCTGGTGCTGCCCTCGCCGGTGGCGACGAAGATGATCGACTGGTTGGGGTTGTTGTTCCGCCCGAAGACGGCGATGCTGCCGGTGTTCAGGCTGTTGGCGGGGCCGAGGTTGGTCAGGGGTATCCAGGTCGGCCCGTTCGGGTTCGTCGTCATGAAGTCGGTGGTCTTCCAGACGCCGCCGCTGGCACCCGCCGTGTAGACGGTGTTGCCGCTCGGGTCGGAGGGGTCCACGGCCAGGCCGCCGATGCGCCCCGAGTCGCCGCCGTTGTTAATTGACGCCGGGCCGACCGCCGTCCAGGACTGCTGCGAAACCGAGTTGGTCGGGTCCTGCGTGAAGATGCGGAACGGGGCCGTGAACTGGCTCGCCACCAGGGCGCCGACGCCATCGACCGTATTCTTCAGGTTCAGCGACCAGCTGACGAGGGTGCCGTTGATGGTGGACGAGTTGCTCGTGATCTCCAGGGTCCAGGAGCCGAGCGAGCCGTGGCCCTTGAAGGCGGTGGTCAGCGGTTGCTGGGGGTTGTACGGCCCCGCGCCGATGCCGATCCCGGGCACGGTGGTGGCCAGCTGGATGGGGGTCAGCGCCGCGTCGTCGAGCGTGGTGTTGGTGAAGTTCGCGTGCGGGGAGCTTCCCGAGGCGCCGACGCCCGAGAACAGCAAGTCGGACGTGCCGTCGGGGGCGATCAGCGTCGCGACCAGGTCCGGGTCGTTGTTGTGCTTGATCGTGAGCGTGACCGTGGCCCCCTGCACGATGTAGCTATCGGGGACATTGATTGTGGACTCCACCGTTTGGCCGGCAGGCAGCGGCGTGTTAATCAGACCGGAGGCATAAGGCGCCTGCAGGAGCGTGCCGCCGTTGATGACGACGCCGCGGAGCAGGTCCACGCCCGCGTCGAGGGAGGTATCGACCTTGTTACCGAAGAAGAGCGTGAGCGTGGCGTTGGCGGCGGACGGGGTGGTCACGTCGGTCACGCCGGTGGTGGAAGGCGGATTCACCGTGTAGGATCCGGGATCGACGAGTTCGACCCCCGTGATGGCCCCGCCGTTGACGGTGGTCACCTGGAACTCGGCCGCGGTGCCGGTGCCCCCCTTCACGGTGAGGAGATCGCCGACGTTGTAGCCGCTGCCGCCCGTCACGACCGTCGCCCGGTCCAGCGAGGTGTCCTCGATGTAATTCCCTTGCGAGTCCGGGCCGACGACCACCGTGTAGGTGCCGCTGACGGTCTGGGTGGGGAAGCTGATGTGGAAGGTCGTCGCGGTGGTGGCAGCGGTGTAGCCCAGGGTGAAGGTCGCGCCCGTCCCGGTCCCGCCGATCACGGTCACCGGAGTGCCCGGCTTCAGGGCGTACAACCCCGGTGTGAGAACGAACACACCGGTGATCGCTCCCGTGGCGCTCACAGAAGTCACCAGGAGCTGGGCTTGCTGTCCGGCGGCGAACGTGCCGCCCATGACGGTGAGGATGTCGAAGACGTTGTAATTTTTAGCCGCGTTCACGGGGACCGCCGAGCTGACCCCGAGGGTGTACGGCGAAACGGTGACGGGGTTGAGGGACCAGGCGTTGAGGGTGCCGGCGGCCCCGCTGTTCTGGATGCGCAGCGTCCATGTCCCGAGGTAGTTCTTGCCGTTGAGAGCACTGAGACCGCCGAAGGAGAGCGTGAAGGTAGCGCCCGAGGCCGCCGGGGTGGTCGCGTCGGTGACGCTGACCGGGTTGTACGGCTCGACGCTGTACGCCCCCGACTGGACGATGGTGACGCCCGTGACCGCACCCCCGGCGACCGACGTCACTTTGAGTTGCGCCGGCGTGAGGAACGTCCCGCCCTGGACGGTGAGGATGTCGCCGACCTTGTACCCGCTGCCCCCCGCGGAGATTGCCGCCGCGAGCACTGGGGGGACGGGACGGAAGAGGCCGGAGTAAGGCGCCGTGCCCGCGGTGATGAGGGTGGACGCGAAGTCGTCGAAGATGGCGGCGGTGAGGTTCGCCCCCGACAGCGTCCCTGCAGGGACGAGTTGCACCTGCGTGCCGTCCGGGGCAATCAGGGTGACAGCCAGGGCGGAGACGTTGGCCTGGGTGATGTCCAGCCCCACGCTGAGGTCGTTGACCTGCAAGGAATCCGTGATCGTCAGCGGGACGTTCAGCGTGCCGGCCGCGGGGATCGTTTGGGCGGGGGTCGATGTATAGCCGACGCCGCCGCTGGTGACGGTCACCCCCGTCACCTTGCCGCCGGCGATGGTCGCGGCGCCAATGGCGCCGACGCCCCCGCCGCCGGTGAAGACGACGGTCGGCGCCGACGTGTAGCCGCTGCCGCTGTTGGTAATGGTGACGGCCGTCACGAGGCCGCCGACGATGGTGGCGATGCCGCTGGCCCCGGAGCCGCCGCCGCCGGAAAAGCTGACCGCCGGGCCGAGGGTGTAGGTCGTGATGGGGCCGAGCGGGCCCTCGATGCGCAGGACGTTGGCGGGGGTGAAAGTCGCTGGCTGGATGTTGCGGTCGAACGTCACGTCCACGCCGTTGTTCGTGCCATTGAGCACGAGGTTGTCCGTCGCGGACGTGCTGGCAGCCGGGTTGAACGCCACGCTGGTGCTGGTGACGTGCGGGCCGGGAATAATGAGCGGCAGCGTGCTTGAGTCGTAGGGCAACTGGAAGGGCGGTCCGGCGGTGGGGGTCGGCACGGCGAACACGTCGCCGGGGCTCGTGCTGTTGGGAACCTCACCGGTGACGGCGTTCTGATTCTGGTCCATGAAGTTGCCGACGGTGGGAGAAGCAACCGTCTTGATGCCATCATTGATGGTGGGGGCGCCGGTCAGGTTGCCGATGGCGTAGCTGTAAGTGCCGACGGCGCTGCGCTCCTCGCCGGTGTTTAGCTGGACCAGGAAGGTGGTGGCCAACACGTTGTCGGTGGACGCGGGTAGCCGCCCGAAGGGCGTAAAGCCGTCGAGAGGGTTGACCGTGTAGTCGGCGGTCGGGATCGTGACGCCGGGCAGGGCCGCGGGCGTGACGGTGTCGTGGTAGACAATCGTTACCTGGTTGGGGGTGAACGAGCTGACGACGACGGGGCGGTCGAACTCGATGACGAAGCCGTTGAACTGCCGGGTGCCGTCGGCGGCGAAGGTGTTGTTGTAGGTGGCGGTCCCGACCGGCGAGGTGAAGTCGGCCACGATGGGGCCCATGTCGCCGAAGATGATGCGCGGGCCGGCCGCGAGGGTGACGGTGGCGCTCTTGATGAACGAGCCGGCGATGTTGTCGTTGCTGGCGAAGACGGGAATGACGTGGCCGGCAACCATGACCAGCCCCTGGCGGTCGCCGAAGCCGAACGACGTGCCGTTGACCGCGGGCACCTGGCCCTGGTTACCGGGCACCGGCTCGATGGTGATGCTCTGCTCGGTGATGGCGTCGGTGGCGGTCTTGGGGGTGTTGAGGAAGGTGCTGGTGCTGAAGGTGTGGCCGCCGTCGATGCTGTCGCTGAACGAGTTGGCCACGCGGAAGAGGGATGGGTCCCAGCGGCCGTCGTAGTACATGACGCCGACCGTGCCCGTGGTCTGATCGACAGCGACGGTCGGCATGAATTGCGGCCGGGTCCCTTCCGAGAAGCCGTCCGTCACGGAGTCGTCGTTGACCTGGACCGGCGTGCTCCACGTCGGCGCCCGGTTCGGCCGCAGGTTGTCGCCGGTGATCAGGTCGATGTTGGTGTCGGTGGCCGGGTTGCCCTTGGGGGGGGCGGCGGTGTAGGCGAGATAGATGCGGCCCTCGTAGGGGCTGTAGGCGCCCAGGGTGTTGTCCACGGCGAGGGAGATGCCGGGGCTGATGCCCTGGGGGCCGGAGGCGTTAGTGACGAGGGGATAGGGCTCGTTGGCCGCGCCGGTCACCGGCGGCACGCCGGTAAGGGCCGACAGGCCGGGCACGGTGCGGTCGGTGCCGAAGCCGGTCGTGCTGATGTGCGAGAACGTCAGGGTCCAATTATCGACCGATTCCACGGGGGCCGTAGCGGTGTTGTCATTGACGTTGTCGGTGACCCGGAGGGTCCAGCTGCCGTTATCGACGTTCGTCCCGGTGGTGACTCCCGGGATGTCGAGTTTGCCCACCTGCGGCGTGAAGCGGGCGATATAGGGGGCCGTGAAGCTGGCGTCCGAGATCGAGCGGGGCGCGTCGTCGTCGAAGACCGTGCCGACGTCGTAAGTCGTACCCCCCGTGGTAATCTCGCCGAGATTGGCCCCAGAGATCTTCGACGTCGGGTATTCCACCAGGAAAATCCCGTTGCCCGGGGAGACGCCGGGCGCATCCAACTCGATCGTCAGATCCTGGACGCGCGGGTCCGTGAGGTCCAGCGTCACCTGGAGGTCGTTCACGTTGAAGTTGTTCGGGAGAATCACGTTGTCCGTGTAGGTTCGCGTCTCCGGGACGTCGGTGAAGCCCAGGTTCAACGAGGCGCCGCTGCCGGCGCCGCCGGTCGCGGAATTGGGAGTACCCGGCCTGACGATGTAGAAACCGGGGTTGCCGATGCTCACGCCGGTGACAGGGCCGGGGGAGTTATTCTCTGTAGTATTGAATGTCGCCTGACTCCCAGGTTGCGGCCCGGGGGTCTCCGTCGGCGGGGCCGCTGGGTAGATGGTGCCCCCCGCGGCTGTGAGAACGTTGCCGGTAGTGTAGTTGTTGCCCCCGTTGTTGATGCTCACTGAGGAGACGAAGGATCCCGCATCCAGGAACGTCCCGGTCCCGCCGTTGAACGAGTAGCTGGCCGCCGCGGGGTTGGCCGCGACAGCGTTGTCGGGCTGGCTGGCATCGAGCTGGAAGGTGTTGTTGCCGTAGTCGTTCCAGGCGAAGGTCAGCTGGCCGCCCGTGACCCGCCCGTCCGCCGAACCCTGGGTAAAAACGAGCTGCGGGTCCGAATAGTGCGGTGTCACGCCGCCGTTCGGGATCGCCGGCGTGTTGCCGCCGTCGCTGACGATCTGCGGCGCGGCCCAGTTGGTCCCCCCGTCGCCCGAGCCGGTCGCCATGATGACGTTGGCTTCCCAGTTGTTCGGGGCGTTGGCGGGCGTCTTGTTCGTGGTGTTATAGGCCACGTAGAGGGCCTTATTCACGCCCGCGGTATTGGCGCCCGTGGGGTCGCCGACGATGGTAGCCATCGTGTCGGTCTGGACTCTGTTGCTGGCCGCCGTGGTGTCGGTGAACGAGGTCACGTTGTTATCGACGGCGACCACGGGGTTCTCGATCGGGTCGGCGCCAACCCACTCCTGGATGACGTTGTTGTTGACGGCCTGGCTCAGCCCCCCGTTGTTGAGGAAGTACCATCGCTGAAAGACCAGTGCCCCCGAGGTGTTCAGGGTCGCGTTGCGCTCGATGTCGGTGATGTAGATGTTCTGCGCCCGGTCGATGGCCACTGTGGGGTCGGTCACGGTGGTGAAGGGGGCGTTGGTAGTGGGGTCTTTGACGTTGACCTGGGCGTTGATGAAACTAGTCCACGTCTGTCCACCATCCTCCGAGAAGCTGGCGACCAGGGCGCTGCCCGTGGTATGGACCTCGACCAACCAGGAGGAGTTAATGGGGTCTGCAGCCACGTCCGGGCTGAAGCCGGTCAGCGGCGTGGAACCGCCGCCGGCCGCCGGCACCTCGATCGTCGCCGGGTTCGACACCAGCGCCGCCGGCAGGACGGACGGCATGGTTCGGTCTTCCAGGGCTTCCACCCGGGGACGAGGCGCGAGTTGCACTGGCTTCCGGTAGGTCGCGAGGCGGGAACGGGAACTCGGCCGCAGCCAACGATTCCAACTGGAATTGCGCAGCCACCGCGACCAGGAGAAACCAGACATGTTACGCCCTTTCGTTCCGCGAGATCGAGGCAGGACAGTCAGCGCTGACAGCAAGACGGCGGGGTTACAGCGCGCACCCGCAGGGAAGGATCCGGAGGATGGACCGAGTATTTGACGTTTTACATTACCGGGGCCCGGGGGGTGTCGCAAGGAAATTAAGTGACCCGGCGCTGTTTTTGTTTTGTGTCGAAGGAAATCTTGTCGGGGTGCGCGGCTTCGAGGGGCCCCTGCCCGGTCCTGAAGTCGGTGCATCGGGCCGCCGTATTGGCACGATCTGAAGAACGAGGTGGATCGGTGAACGTCTGACGAGAGAAAACGGCCCCGTCAGCTGCCGCGCGAGCCGCCGTCATCCCTGCCGGGGGCGATTTCGCAGTTGTCGCAGCAGGTCATACTCGTGACGGGCCTGCGCCTGATGCGTAGGACTGGCGAGCAGCTGCCCGAAGCAGGCCTCCGCCCGGTCCAGGTCGCCCAGGCGGGCGTAGCAGCGGCCCAGGTTGAGGAGGGCCGGCTCCCCCATGATGGTGGGATCGAAGGCCGCTGAACGGTCGTACGTCCCTGTCCGCCCGAGGTGAAGGTTCCTTTCCAACAGTGCGGCCGCGTCCCGGAAGTCCCGGGCCTGAAAGGAGTTGTGGGCCAGTTGCCACAAGAGAGGTGGGCTGTGGGGGAACCAGCGCAGGGCCAGGCTGCGGGCTTGCGCCGGTGACAGGCGGCTGCGGGACTGCTGCGGCGAGACGGTGAGGAGGTACTCGAGCAGGGAAGCCACCGTAGGCGTCGGCGCGGCCGTCGCGTCGAGGGCCGTAAGGACCAACTCCGACGCCTCGGCCAGGACGGCGTGGCCCCGCGGGTCGTTCAGCCGCAGGAGGTTGTGGCCGTACTCGATCAGGTAGTGCAACTGGCCGGGCCGGTCCTTCAGCTCCAGTTCCAGGAGGCGCGTGGCCCAGCGCAGTTTGTCCTCCGTGAGGACGGACAGGTAGCCGTGGCGCCGCACCAGGAGGTCGGTCAGGCCGACGTGCTTGTGCTCCCGGCGGGCCAGCACTTCGAGCGGCAGGGCGAAATGAGGGTGGAGGCGGCCGACGTATCGCAGGTCGGCGTGCCGGCGGACCAGGCGCGGCTGCCACGCCTCGGTCGCCTCGTCCGGCCGGTCAGCTTTCATGACCTCCTGCACGCGGACGACGTAGGCCAGGGCGTCCGGCCGCGCGAGGAGGGCCGCCAGATGCTCGGGCGAGTGGGGCAGGAGTTCCTCGTCGGGGTTGAGCCAGAAGACCCAGTCGCCCGAAGCCTGGTCGAGGGCCTGGTTCTGCGCGGCGGCAAAATCGTCGTGCCAGGGAATCACGCAGACCCTGGCCCCAGTGGCCCGCGCCGCCGCCACGGTCCCGTCGGCCGAGCCGGTGTCCGCGACGAGGACCTCCGCCCCGAGGCCGGCGACGGAGCGCAGCGCGGTGCCGATCCGGTCCGCCGCGTTGCGCGTCAACAGGCAAATGGTCAAGGACATGCGAACTCCGGGGCAGCTGTGGGCCGGGACTACGCCGTGCGCCATTCTAACACCGGCTCAGCCCGTTGCCAGTAGGGCGCGTCACGACTCTCGCCGGTGCGTGCCCTTTCCGGGGCGGCCGGTTTTTCGCGCGAGGCCGGAACTGACGGTTGAGAGTGGGGTTAATACCCGTGTGGTTGACTCACACCCCGTATCTCCGATTCCGTGAAGGAGACTCGCTATGCGTCTGTGCAAATTCGTACTGGCCCTCGCGGTCGTGGCACTGCTGAGCGCCCCCGCCCTGGCTCAGCGCCAACGCGGCGGCGGCGGCGGCCGTGGCACCAGCCTCGATGGACTCGCCGAGAACAAGAGCGTGCAGGAGGAGCTGAAGGTCGATGAGGACCAGGCGAAAAAGGTCAAGGACGCCGTCGCGAAGGTCAAAGAAGACCTCAAGGACGAGTACACGAAAATCGGCCGCCAGAGCACGGCCAGCGACGACGAGAAAGCCGCCGCTCGCAAGAAGACCAGCGAAGCCCAGGCCAAGGCGCTCAAGGACGTCCTCAAGACGGACCAGATGAAGCGCTTGCAGCAAATCCATCGTCAGCAGGAAGGCCTGCGCGTCTTCCAGGACGAGGAGGTCCAGACGGCCCTGAAGCTCAGCGACGACCAGAAGTCGAAGCTCAAGGAGATCGGCGAGGCCCTCCAGAAGGAGAGGGGTGAGCTGTTCCCGCGGGGTCAGAAGCCCAGCGCCGACGCCCTTACCAAGTACCAGGGGCTGCAGAAGGACGCGATGAGCAACGCCCAGAAGACGCTCACCGATAACCAGAAGAAGACCTACAAGGATCTGACCGGCGAACCGTTCGAGGTCAAGTTCGACCGCCAGGGCGGCCGGCAGGGCGGCAAGCCGGGCGGGGGCAAGCCGCGCAGCGACTTCTAACCGTCTCCGGCTCCCTCATCAACATCGCTCCCCTGCGCCGGCTCGCGGGCCGTCGATCTTTGATTGACGGCCCGCGAGCTGTTTTGCTGGACTTCTCGACGGCAAGCGGTTAGAACGTGGGGAGAGGCCAATCTTCCCAGTTCCCGCGTGATTGACGACCATGGAGCCCTCATCCCCCCTTGACGTGCGCCCCGAGGTAGCCGCCGCCCTCCGCGAGGGTCGGCCAGTCGTCGTGCTCGGGTCGGGGCCGATGGCCCACAGCCTCCCCTGGCCGATCAACCTGGAAGCCGCCCGGGAGGCCGAGGCGGCCGTGCGCCGCGAAGGGGCGGTGCCGGCGACCATCGCCGTCTGGCAGGGGAAGCCGACAATCGGCCTGGGCCCGGCGGAACTCGAAGGGCTGGCACGGGGGCAGAGCGCCTTCAAGGCGGCCCGCCGCGACCTCGCCGCGGCGATCGTCCAGGGCCGCACCGCCGCCACCACCCTGGGCGCGAACCTGGCCCTGGCCCGCCGCGCCGGCATCCGCCTCGTCGTCACCGGCGGCGTCGGCAGCCTGGGCCGGGCTGGCGAGCACGTCCTGGACATTCCGGACGACCTGGTGGAGTTGTCGCGCGGCCCGGTGGCCGTCGTCTGCGCCGGCGCCAAGGGCGTCGTCGGCCTCCCCCGCACCACCGAGATCCTCGAGAGTTTCGGCGTGCCGGTCGTGGGCTACGGCACCGACTCGTTCCCGGCGTTCTACGTCCGCCAGACCAGTTACTCCGTCTCGACCCGCGTGAACAACCCCGGGGAGGCGGCGAAGCTGCTCGCCACCCACTGGGCCCTGGACGGCGCCGGGGTGCTGCTGGCACAACCGGCCCCCGCCGAGGCCGCTCTCGACCCCGAGCTGTACGGCCAGAGCCTGCTCGAAATCGAGGGTGAGGCCGCCAAGGTCCGCAGCAAGGACCTGACGCCTTTCCTCACGTCCCGCCTGGCCCGGCTCACCGGCAACCGAACCCTCAGCGCCTACAAGACGATCCTGGCCAGCAACGCCGCGCTCGCGGCGCGCATCGCCCGCCACCTGTCCGGGGTCGGGACCGCGGAGCCGGCGCCCCAACCGAGCGCCGCCCGATAAGAAACTGTAACAAGAATGACTTGGCCGCTTGCGGCTTCGCAATCTTTCCTGCGAAGCCGCAAGCGGCAAGAGGGGTGTTGATACGGTTTCTAAGGACTCGCCGATGGCTCCGTGGAAGATTGCCGGCGTGCAGATGGATTGTCGCCTGGGTGACGGGGCGGCCAACCTCGACCGGATGCGGCGCGGCCTGCAGGAGGCGGCCGACCAGGGGGCGCGCCTGATCGTCTTCCCCGAATGCGCCCTCACCGGCTACGGGTTCGACAGCAGGGAAGAAGCCTGGCCGCACGCCGAAGCGTTGCCGGGGCCGTCGAGCGAAACCCTGGCAGCCGACTGCCGCCGGCTGGGCGTGTCGGTCGTCTTCGGTCTGCTGGAGCGCGACGGCGACCGCCTCTTCAACGCCTGCGCCCTGGTCGGCCGCGCCGGATTCGTCGCCGCCTATCGCAAGGTCCACCTGCCCTGCATGGGCGTCGATCGCTTCGCCACGCCGGGCGACCGTCCGTTCGCCGTCCACGACCTTGGCGGCTTGCGGGTCGGCATGAACATATGCTACGACGGCAGTTTCCCCGAGTCGGCGCGCGTGCTGGCGCTGCTGGGCGCCGACCTGATCGTGCTGCCGACGAACTGGCCGATGGGGGCGAGGGCGGCGTGCCACCTCCCCGAGGCGCGGGCGCTGGAAAACCACGTCTACTACCTCGCGGTCAACCGCGCCGGCGAGGAGCGCGGCTTCCGCTTCGTCGGCCGCAGCCGCCTGATCGACTACCGCGGGGAGGTCGGGGCCGTCGCCGGCGAGGCCGAGGAGATCGTCTATGGGGTGATCGAGCCGGAGAAGACGCGGGACAAGCGGGTCGTCGTGGTGCCGGGCAAGCATGAGGTTGATCGCGTCGGCGACCGCCGGCCGGAGATGTACCGGCGGCTCTGTGAGTGACGGTCGGGCGAAAGGGACCAGCCGCGAACAATGAACGCGACACTTGCCGAGACCTCATGACGAGTCGAAGCATCGGGGGGTAACGCAACCCGCGCCGAACCGACCCCGTCACCGTTCCCTCGGGTGGAACCAGGCCGCCAAGGCCGTTTCGTTTCACGGGGGGGTGAAACGAATCGCGTTTCCCGATGTCCTTGTCCTTCCTCGCCTTGCGC
>Ga0116217_10002557_pt1 | contig 16898 bp, 19 predicted proteins | sample Sb_taG_6_FD_89697 | JGI IMG/M metagenome (GOLD analysis project Ga0116217, IMG submission 89697) | Peat soil microbial communities from Weissenstadt, Germany - Sb_50d_4_PS metaG | ecosystem: Environmental > Terrestrial > Soil > Wetlands > Peat | place: Germany: Weissenstadt | collected 2010-09-21 | reverse complement strand
TTGGCGACGTCCCGATACCAGGCGGCCGGGCCGTCGATGGCGTAGTCGATGATCTCCATCAGCCTGCCTTGGATCTCGTGTGGCTCACCCCGCCACCCGTCCACCGGCTGGTTGGGGAACACGCGGGGTGTGCGCCCGGCGTCGTTCATCAGTGCGGTGAAGCGTTGGGCGGTGTCGCGGTCGCCCTTGCCGTCCAGGTAGAACACGGGCGCGTCGCTGCACTTCGCCACCACCCACGCCAGGCGCAGCAGCGTCTCGGTCTTCCCCGACCCCGTCGCACCACACACCAGCATGTGATGACACAACCGCTGAGGGGAGAACACGACCAACCCGCGGTCTACGGGCAGTGCCCGCTCGCCCGCCAGGCGGCGCGCGAGCGTGAACCCACGCTCCCCGTCGGCTTCACCGACAAGAGCGCCGTCAGCCATCGACGGCTGCGCATTCGACGCTGGAGCGGGCCGGGGCCGGCGGCGCCCGATGATCCCCCGTGCGGCCGCGGCGGGCATGGTCAGGTGTCCTCTCGGCTCGGAAGCTGCCGCACTCCGAGGGTCGGCCAACGGCTTGTGTCGGCGAGCTGGGTGAGCTGCCGGTGTGGCCCGGGGGCGCAGAAGTAGACGACCGCGTCGAAGCGGCCGCCGAGCTCGTCAAGGATGCCCGTGACGCGGCGATGGCTCTTGACGGTCAGCTCCACCTCGATCGCGACCCGCTGCCCGTCGGCCAGCACCACCGCATCGGGTAGATGCTGGCCTGCTTGCCGGTCGCGGGCGAGCGTGCGCTCTGGGGTCCATTGCGAGTCGGGGGAGCGCTGCTGGATGTGCAGCCGCACATGGTTGACCGCGGCGATGTGCGCGAGCAGTCCGACCCTGGGCTGCCACATGCCGAAGCCTGACCCGCACGCGCGTAGCCCTGCTGTGGTCGGGAGCACCCATGTGGGTTCACCGGCGAGCAGCCGGCGTGTGGTGACCATGCCGTGGTCGCGCAGCCGCGCCAATGTGCGCTGTACCGTCCTCGGGCCTGCGCCCATCAGCGTCTCTAGATGGTCGGTGCGGGCGGCGTACTGCTCGCCAACCCAGGCGAGCAGGTCCAGGTCGCGGCGGCGCAGAAGCTTCCCACCAGGACAGGCCGCTCGCGGGCGGGGCGTCGGCGCGACTCCCCGTGCGCGCAGGCCGCTGGCATGCCAGACCAACGGCGCGCTCACCTGCTCCCCTTCCCGGCCCCGCTGTCTTTGCCTTGGCGTAGATACCAGCCGTCGCTGCGGCTGATAAAGCGTGTGGTCTTTGCGCGATACAGGTGCGCGGACACGCGGCCCGCGGTCACGCCCAGCGCCGTTGCGATTTGCCTGGGCCGCGACCCGGGATGCTCAGCCAGATATGCCGCGATGTCGTCTTGGGTGATTTGCCCTGATGGTCCTTCCCCTAGGAGTGTGGATCGTGCGGCTCTGAGGCGTTCGCGTTCGCCTAGAAGCTGCTCGTGGCTTTCAAGCTGTTGATCGAGTGCTTTTAGCTGCTGGTCGATCTGTGCGACCACGCCACGCGCTGCTCCGCCGATACCGCTACGCGAACGACCAGACACAAAACACCTCCACACAAGAACAACAGCAACTATCGACAGACTACACGCGCATCATATGTCTGTCAAGAAATCACACGCTACATATCATGTAGGAGGTAAGGCCGGCCGCGAGCACGCGAGCGGCCGGCCTTACCCGCCTTGACAGCCCACAGCCCATGCAGTCGTCGTTGTTGTTGTTTGTTTTGTTTTGAATCTCCCCTTATCCCAGGATCATCTACCTGCCCCTGCACCCTGCCATCACATCTTCTGCTTCTGCCTGCCCCACCAACCCCAGTCCAGGTCATTGACCACCGCATCACAGCGAAGCGGAGAGGGGGTGGTCAATGACCTGGCCCACCACACCACACCCGCCCGCAGGGCAGGCAGAACCGCACTGGAAAGCCAAAAGCAGGGTGCAGGCGTGTCCAGAACGTGACGCGAAACCTGACGCAACACACGACAACAACCACGACACGCCCAGCGACAGGCTGCCTGTGTCGTCCGTCGCCGAGCACGCCGGGATTCAAGCCCCCTGTTCCAGACGGCCCAGCTTGCGCGCGATCTCAGCAGCGGTGATGTCGTCGAGGACAATGTCCACCTCGACGCAGCCTGCCTTGAAGTTGGCGCTCGCCGACGCACCACTGGAGACGTGCTGATCGAAGATGCGCTCGACATCGATCGTCACGGCCTGGAGCGCCTGACGGTCAAGCGTCTTGTCGGGCGTCAAGACGATCATGACGACGTCGTCGTGGATCGTCCAGCGCATCACCTGGCCGCCGACCGTGAGCATCCGGTCTCTCGCCACCGCTTCGGCGCGCCTTACGAGCTCGCCGGACTGGACCCCAAGCCCACCCGCCAATGCGAGCAGGACCTCATAACGCAGGTCAACACGGCCCGCTTCAATCGAGTCCAGACGCCCCGGAGTGAGTCCAGTCTCGCTCGCAAGCTGCTCGGCGCTGATGTTGTCGCGCTCGGCGCGTAGTTGACGGATGGCTTGCCCCAGCGCGATCAACAACCAGCCGCCCTGGGCGATCTGTGCATCTGGCGCAGACGATGTGTCCCATAGCGCGATGTTGCGCCGGCTGACACGCCGGGCACGACGCATGTCGCGCTCAGCGGGCTCCAGCCGATCGTCGCCCGGCTCGCAGCGATCATCGATGTCTGACTCGTCGTCGCTGGGCTCTGCCCACTCATACAGGCAATGGATGGCCGACCCGATGCGCCTGCAGCCGCGCTGCAGGCGCTCTCCCATCGCAAACCACTCATCCGAGTGCGCGGACTGACCGGCTCGTCCAGCATCCAGCAAGGCGAACGTGCCCAGCGCGGCTTCGCCCAGCGCCTGATCGAACCCAACCATGTGCTGCTGCGCGGCCGCACGCGCCTGATGCCAAGCGATGTGCTGGGGAGACTCGGGCAGCACCGGCACACCCCCCTCAGCCCGGGCAGCGCGAAGCCGTTCCTGTCCGGCCTCGGTCAGCGACCACAACACCACGCCGCTCTTGCCCCCTGTGCTCAACAGACCCTCGCTCTCAAGGGCGCGTAGACGCGCACGCAGACGGCGCGCGTCGCGCGAACGCGCAGGGATATGCAGATGCCCGCGGATCACCCACACGGGAACACCCTCATCGGCTCTGGCGCGATGACGCGCCGCACGCTCGACCGCCGCCAACACCAACACATCAAAGACCGCGTCCTCACAGACCGCATCGGTGGGGTTGCTCATTCTCGGTTCCTCCATTCGCTCGGAGACGCCGAAAGACAGCCAGCGACAAGCAAGACCAGCACCCAGCCTGGGTACGCTGCCCTTGCGCCGGGAGCCGAAATCTCTCGGAGCCACGCCCCCGGCTGCTCGAACAGCGCGGGGGCACTATTTACTTTGTCGTCCTGCTCAGCCGGTCCGTGCTATGGGCCGCCGGCAAGCCAGCCCGCCCGCACCGCCGCCCTGGTCGCCCACACAAACCCCTCACAGCGATGCACCACACCCGCCGCATGCAACGCGTCGATCGCCACAACCACGCTCACGTCGCCGCCGAGCTCGCGCTCAAGCTCGCCCACCGACCACGGCCCCTGAAACTCCGAGAACAACAACACCCCCAGCAGCGCACGCTCCACGCACGCCAACCCGACATCGTCTGCACCACTACGCTGATCGCGCATGGGAAGGACCTACCTTTCCGTGCCACGGCCCCGGGGCAGTACCAGCTGTCGCCGGGGCCAAACTCTCGCTGACCAGCCCAAGCTACACGCCACAGCGGGCAAACGCCAGGAAACCCGGCAAACCTGGCGCGAAAACGCTCATAAGCCGTTCGGCTCGACCGTTACTCTCGACTCTGGCACTTGATGGCTACCTCGTCCTCGTGGCCTCAATCGAAAGGGCGCGCCGCAAGAGTGCTAGCGCGCTTTCTCTGAGGCGCTGTTCGGCTTCGGGAGCTGGCTGGGCATCCCGCTCGGCACTCCGATGGGCGTACCGACCGCGTGCCTGATCCATCGCTGAGATATCTTGCGGCGTGATGTCCACTGGCTCCGCACGACTGGCACTGAGCAGGTCCGTGAGACGTTCGGAGAGCACCTCTGGGCGCGACCGCTTCCGCACACGAGCAAGCGCAGACTTGACAGTCATCACAACTCGATCGCGCTGTTCGGGAAGCAGCCGCTCAGGCAAAGCATTCAGCGTCGCCCTTACAGCCGCGTCGATCTCCTCAGCGGTTAGCAGTTGTGGCTCGGCTGCCATCACGGCGTTGGCCTCGCGCTCGTAGATCCGGAAGTAATGGATCAGACGGGTGGGTCCGTCGTCCTCGGTCATCGCGAGCCGCCACGTGTCCAGGTCGGCGCGAAGATCGGCGTCGTCCTGTAGTCGAGTGGCCGCCTCAAGGTTGTATCGGTCGTTCTCGATCCCGTGGATCGAGATGGCTGTCAGCGAGGCCAAGAGGCCAATCCCCGTTCCTCCGATGGGCTGTTTGGCGCCCTCTAGCTCGTCAACCCGAGGCGGTGGTATTGGCTCGAAGACGACCCAGTTTCCGTTCGCAACAGTCAGGATGTGGCAGAGGTCGATCGCTTTGCGCAAACACTCGGGCTCAGCATCGACGAGATACGGCTGCGCTGTTGTGACGCTCAGCTGCGCCACGACCGGCGACGTGTCGTCTGGGAGACAATCGATCTCGAACCAGTCGCTGCTGCGCGTACCGCGGAGCCTGGTACTCGCATCTGGGCCGTGCGCGCCACGTGCTTGCACGTTGTAGGTCATCTTCCAGGCCGGGGGCATGTCCACGGACGAAGTATCCCCTCGTTCGCTGTGCGCTGCTTGGTGAACGTCAGGAGTTCCGAATCAGGCCGCCGGGGCGTTCTTTCTCGGAGCCACGCCCCCCATGCCCAAACCTGGCGCGCAAACGCTCATCATGGTGTGGCCTGCGGCGCATGGCGCGCGCCGAGCTCCAGACTCAAGGCGATCCGAGCATGTGATTCCAACAGTCAGAAACAGGTGTTTGGCAGTCTGTAATTTCGGCAATACCTAGAGGACGTGAAGGTGTCTCCACCTTCATATAGCCACCGTCCGTGGCATGACAGGCGACGGTGGTCGAATGCCATCTGTATTTCCTAAGAATCATAAACCTCACGGAAGATTCAATAATGCATACGGTTCCGGTTGAACGAAGGATCTTTCTGGGCGCCTTGGTCGCGCTCGCGTTGCTCGCTGGCGCTCTGTTCGCCAGCACTCCGAAGGCATCTGCCGAAAAAAGCCAGTGTTCACTACACACGATCTGCATTTGGGAAGGGTCCAACTTTACGGGCGTATTCCACCACTTTTCGGAAGAACCCGGTTGCTACAATAAAGAACGCTGGCCTTTTAAGTCCGGCTGGAACCGCGGTAACCATAACGTCGAATTCGGCAACCACAAAGGCCTCGTTTCCCCTGGCGAATCGTTCTCCACCAATGGAACCGGCTTCGAAGGACTACTCTGCGTTAGATAGGGGCTTCAGCTCTGACGCAGACGCATAGTAGTGGGAGGCCCCCGCGGGGGCCTCCCTTCTGCTCTCGGCCGCGATCAGCGTGGCCGCCGAGGTGAAGGGTCCTATAAGAAACCTTCGAGTTAGTGGCACCCAGGCCACCTGCGTCGCCCATGCGAAACGCCTCGGCCACCAGTCGCGCATCCTCCTCGCGGCTCGTAGTGCAGATACCGCATGGTCGTCTGGATGTCGGCATGCCCCATCCACTCCTGCACACGCCTGATGTCGGCCTTGGCGATCATGCGCGTGCCGAACGTGTGGCGCAGGTCGTGGAAGCGCAGCGGCCGCAGGCTGGCGTCTTTCAACGCGGCCTTGTAGCGCCGACGCAGCGCTGAGCCGTCGAGGAAGGCGCCGGCGTCGCCGGGGAAGACCAGATCGTCCTCGCTCGTGAACAATGCGCGCTGAGAGAGCTTGGCCAGCACGGTCGCCACATCCGGCGCCAGCGGCACCGAATGCACCTTGCCCGACTTGGGCGTGGTCAACGCGCCACCGGCGTAGCTTGCCCTCACGCGCAACGCTGAGCCGGCGAAGGCCATGTCGCGCCAGCGCAGCGCGAGCAGCTCGCCCATCCGCAGCCCCGTGAAGGCGGCTGTCAGGAAGATCGCGCCGTCCTGCTCGGACCTGGCGGCCCGCACGAGCGCCCACACCTCCTCGGGCGAGAACACCTGGATGTCGCCGCTGCGTGCCAGCGGTGGCTTCTCCACGTCGCTGACGTGGAGGATCACCAGCGCCTTCGTGCGCGTGCTTTTCTTGCCGCCCATGCGCGCCAGCCAGGCCTCAACGATCTCGCTCGTCACGTCCTCCACGCGCATATGCCCGAACGCCGGCAGAATCTTGCCGTTGATGATCCAGCGGTAGCCCTGCACCGTCGAGGGCTTGCGCTCGCGGTCGTGCTCGATGTAGCGCATGAACTCCGCCGCGGCGTCCGCGACCGTCGCGCCCGTGCGCACGAGGCCCGGCAGCGTGCCGCGGCGTGCCTGGTCGAGCAGGTCGCGCAGCCAGTCCTCGGCCAGGCGCTTGGTGAAGTAGCCGGCCGGCGGGCGGCCGCGCTCAGACCACGCCGGGCCTAGCTTGCGCTGGACCTGGCGACCGTCGGGCAGCCGGTACTTGGCGTACCACACCGGTCCGCGCTTGCGATCGACACGGAACACGTGCCCGGTGGGCACCTGCTCGGTCGCCGCGGGCAAGGCCAGCCGGTAGGCCGAAGCGGTGGGTCGGGGGACGGGATCGAAGCGCATTGTCGGTCCTTTCCTTCTCCGACGAGCGCCCCGTCTCGGGACATATTGGGGACACGGTTACTTTTCGTAAGTCCCGCGGCCAACGCAAAAGCGCAAAAGCGCAAAAGCCCGCGTTTGCAGGGCCTTTCTCAAGCCGACGCGGGGACTCGAACCCCGGACCCCTTCATTACGAGGTCATCGTCAAGGCGTCGTACGATGAGGTGCTTGCGATGGGCGCGATTCGACGCACGACAGTCACGTGATACGGGCAAACCCAACACACAGGCGAAAACTGAGGTATAGCGAGCGTCGTGAACTCGCCGAAACCGGCGCTCTAGCGCCGCTGGAGTTTGACGACGTGCCAGACTCCTTTATCGGCGCCTTGTCGTACCGAATCGGACAGGGCATCGGGGCAGCCGGCGTCGGTCAAAGCTTCGCGAAGGCGTTGCAGGCTGCCCTCATCGGCCATTTTGGGCTAGAACCCGGTTTCCATGTCGAGTCGCTGCTGCGTCGCTTGCCAGTCCCTGAACTGCTTGACGTTGTCGAGATCGTTGCTGAGGAGGGCGAGAAAGCTCGTCGGTATGAGCGCTCAGTTCGTTCTGCTTCAGGTGTGCGTCGCGAGTCAGCCTCGAAGGCCGCGATACCGGACTTCGAACGCAAGTTCAACGAACTTGCCGATCGACATCGTTTTGGCTATCGCCTGGAAGGCGGTGAGGCTGAGCGCATCGGATCGCCAGCACTATCTGAGGTGATCGTAGGACCCGCGCTATTTGCCAGCCAACGTCCCGGCTGGGACCAAGTCGAGCGCTCGTATCGGGAGGCGCTCCGCCACCAAAGAGGCGGCCCTGACGAGAACGATGATGCCCTCACCGCTGCGTCCGCAGCGCTTGAGTCGGCTCTTAAAGCGGCTGGCTTGGCAGGCCCAACCCTCGGGAAGCTCGCTAAGGAATTCAAGATGTCGGCCATCGCTGCACCTCAACTCGGTGGCGTACCGGAGCTTCTCTGCGGCTTGCTCGAACGCTCCGCCGCCGTGCGCAACATTCATTCTGACGTTCATGGTCGTAAGCCCGGGGAGAATCCCAACGTGCCTCAGGAGATGGTTGATCTATCGATCCATCTCACTGGTGCTTTCATCGTGTACCTAGAGCGTGCTACGCGCTAACTGGATGGGGTTGATCTAGAGGTCGCACAAGAGCTTTAGCGACGGCACTGTCATGCCCAGTGCGGGGCTCAAACGCGCCCAATCGGATCAAAGCTCTTCCGTGAGCCCGTTGCCGTTGCAGTGGACGTAGTCAGCTCGGTTTAGTGCCCGGCGCGCCGTCGTCGGGCTCGTGTGGTTGGGAGCCGCGCTTGAGTTGTGTGCAGGGTCGCCATGGCGGAGGGAAGGACGGCGAATCCGCCGTCGCGCGTGAGGAAGTCGGTAAGTCCGCTCGCTGTGAGCGTGGCGGCGTGCACGGCGTCGTAGGACTGCAGGCCATAGTCCTGCATCAGCTTGGGCACGTCAGGGGAGACCTCGTGAATCTCGATCACCGACCAGGTCAGCGACGCCAGCGTCTTCTCCCAAGCCTCGTGGGCTTGGCGCAACAGCCGCGCGGCTCGGGGCCTTACGCGGTTGTCGTAGCGAACGTGGCGAAGGCTCTTGCGGGGATGGCGCTCTCGCAGCGCGAGGTTGAACACGGCCTCCCACAGCTCGATCTCCAGCAGCCGGCTGAATACGACAGCGGTGCCGTGGTCGGCGAGGCGTTCGAGCAAGGCAACGCACGGGCGGTGCTCTTGCTCGTTGGGTAGGAGCGCCTCGGCGACCACGTTGGTATCGAGCACGACCGCCTTGGGTGGCTGCCAGTCGGGCGCGTCGAAGGCGAGCACTCCGCGCGGGAGCGGCGGACGACCTCGCCGGGTCACTCCGCGGCTAGTCCCGGCCGAGGGTGATCGTGTCTATTCGCGCGGTGGTTTTGATGCGAGTCGCGGCTCGCCTGATCGCCTGCACACGCTTCTTCGGGTCCGTCTCGGCGGGCGTGTGCACGCGCGAGCGCCAGCCGTTGCTGGCGACCTTCCCGTTCTGCGGAGCGGCGCGTCTGGTGGAGGTCTGTTGCTTGGCGGACATCTCGGTCATCGTAGCGTGGTCCTCGGAGTTCGCTCGAGCGTCGCGGGCCTAATCCATCCGGTGGCCTGCCCCTGCCGGAGTAATGGCCAGTCGGTCGCGCGAGTGCTGACGGCCACCATCGCTAGGGTACTTCGCGTGATCAGCCAAGGAGACATCGCCCCCGATTTCGAGCTGCCCGACCAGGACGGCAGGGCGGTCAAGCTCTCGGACTTCCGCGGCCGGCCGGTCGTCGTCTACTTCTATCCGAAGGCCGCAACGCCGGGCTGCACGACCCAGGCGTGCGGTGTCCGCGATCATCGCACCGACTACGAGCATGCGAACGCTGTCGTGCTGGGGATATCGCCCGATCCGGTCGCCAAGGTCAAGAAGTTCCACGACAAGGAGCGGCTGAATTTCGCCCTGCTGGCCGATGAGGATCACGCTGTTGCCGAGACCTACGGGGTCTGGGTCACCAAGAGCATGTACGGGCGCACCTATCTCGGCAATGAGCGAACGACATTCATCATTGATCCTGCTGGGAACGTGGCCGAGGTGCTGCGCAAGGTCAAGCCATCCGAGCACGACGAGCTGGTGCTGCAGGCGCTCACTAGAGCGACCCCACCCGCGGTCTAGCTCGGTAGAGCACCTTCATGCAGATCACGGACCACCTTGCGTTCAGCGTGTCAGTGGGAGTATCCGTCCGATACGTTTACTAACCTATGTGATTAGTCTATACATAGACTTCTCGACCCAGACGCCGTATGAATCGGCCACCGCGTGATCTGAGTCGGCGAGCAGACGGAAGTTGAGGTCCTGCTTATCGTGGAACTTCTTGACCTTGGCGACCGGGTCGGGAGAGATCCCGAGGACCGTGGCGCCGACCTTCGAGTAGGCGGCCTCATGGTCGCGGACGCCGCACGCCTGCACAGTGCACCCCGGCGTGTCGGCCTTGGGGTAGAAGTAGACGACGACCGGCTGCCCGCGGAAGTCCGAGAGCTTGACCGCGCGGCCGTCCTGGTCGGGGAGCTCGAAATCTGGGGCTTGGTCGCCTGGCTCGATCACGCCAGGGATCCTAGCCTCCTAAGACGCGCCTGCGTAGCGGCCACCGGTTCCCGCGACCGTGTCCACGAGCTCGGCGTGAGGGAGCGTCATAAACGCCTCGACGATCGCCGGATCGAACTGACTGGCGCTGCAGCGCCAGATCTCCGCGGCGGCGTGCTCGACGGAGAACGCCTGCTTGTACGGACGGGCGTGGGTCATCGCGTCGAACGCGTCCGCCAGCGCCGTGATCCGCCCGCAGATCGGGATCGCCTGCCCTCGCAGCCCGGCTGGATAGCCGGTCCCGTCCCAACGCTCGTGGTGGGTGAAGGCTATCTCGGTCGCCATTTTCAGGATCGGGAAATGGCTGTCGCCGAGAATCCGCTTGCCGATCGCCGTGTGCGTCTTGATCACGGCGAACTCCTCTGAAGTGAGCTTGTCTGGCTTGAGCAGGATGCAGTCGGGGATGCCGATCTTGCCGATGTCGTGCAGCGGCGAGGCGCGACGGATCGTCCCCACCAGCTCCGCGTCGAGGCCCAGCGCGATCGCCACCAGGCTCGCCGTGCGCGCGACCCGCTCGGTGTGGCGATTGGTGTCGTCGTCGCGGTACTCGCCCACCAATGCCAGGCGCTCGAGGTCCTCGAGCCTCGCCGAGTCCAGCTCGTCGAGCGTTCGGCGAAGCTCGGTCAGGTCGCGCATGATGCCGACGGATCCCGTGTATCTGCCGTCCTCGCTCCAGATCGGAGAGACGGACAGCTCCACCTCGAGCAGCCGTCCGTCCTTGGTCACCCGTTCGGTCTCGATCCGCTTGACGCGCTCGCCGCTGCTGAGCTGCTGGCCGATCGCGCCCGCCTCGCCTCCGCGACCGGGAGGAGCGAGCATGGTGATGAGCTTGCCCACAGCCTCTGCTTGCGAGTATCCGAACAGCCGCTGCGCGCCTTCGCCCCAGTACGTGATCAACCCGCGCGGCGACACGCCGAGCACGGCGTCACCCGCGGACTCGACCAGCGTCGCCAGCTCGATCGCGCGCTGCAGGTCTGGCGAGCCCTCCGGCGTCCGGGACGTCGCGGGTCGGCCCCGTCTTTGCATGTCGCGTCGCTGCCGGGCCGCACGCGCCCCTGGGCGGGAGACCGCTTGAGCCATATAGACGTATCGGCCTCGACACGGCTCGCTTGAGCGAGCAGGGCCGTCAAAAGACGATCGTGCGGCCCTCGTGCACGAGCACGCGGTCATCGAGCTCGCTGCGCACCGCGCGCGCGAGCACCATGCGCTCTAGGTCGCGCCCGACCCGCTCGAGGTCCGAGACCGTGTAGCGATGCCCTACGCGCTGCACATCCTGCTCGATGATCGGACCCTCGTCCAGCTCCTCGGTCACGTAGTGAGCGGTCGCGCCGATCAGCTTGACGCCACGCTCGTAGGCGTGGCGGTATGGCTCGGCGCCGGCGAAAGCAGGTAGGAAGGAGTGGTGGATGTTGATCACCGGACAGCCCACCCGCGTGAGGAAGTCGCCCGACAGGATCTGCATGTAGCGCGCGAGGACAAGCAGCTCAGCGCGGCCCGCGAGCTCGTCGAGCGCCAGCTGCTCAGCGTGCGGCTTGGTCTCCCTGGTGACCGGGATGTGCACGAACGCCACCCCCAGCCCCTCGACCTCCGCGCGCAGCAGTTCGTGGTTTGAGATCACACAGACGACGTCCATGTCGAGCTCACCGCGGCGGTTGCGCCACAGAAGGTCCAGTAGACAGTGATCCTCGCGCGAGGCCATGAGCGCTACGCGGCGGCGGTCACACGCATAGGCGATCCGCCACTGCATGGCAAAGCCCTCGGCGAGGCCGCCGAAGGCCGCCTCGAATGCGGCGCGGTCTGAGTCGATCGCCGGCAGGTAGAAGGCCGAGCGCATGAAGAACGTGCCCCGCTCCGGGTGGGTCGAGTACTGGTCGGAGCTGACGATGTTGGCTCCCTGCTCGAACAGGAAGCGCGACACCGCTGCCACGATCCCGGGCCCGTCGGGACAAGAGATCAAAAGCCGCGCCGTGTGGTCGGCACCGCGTCCGGTATGGGATCCAAGGTAGGCCATCAGTGGCTGACCGCCGCCGCCGCCAGCTCTGACACCAGCCGGTCCTCATAGAAGCGCTCGAGCACGAACGACATCGACGGCATCCTAGACAGGTGTAACGCAAACGCAATACTGTTGCCGATAGTGCAACACATACAGGATTCGAGCGGCCCCTCGGACACATCACGGCCACAGCCGGCGACCGATCGGACCGGAGGCGCGCGCCCCGTCGCTTCCGTAGCCCGGGCACTGGCGCTGCTCGACGCGCTGCGCGAAAGCGAGCAGGACCTGGGCGTCAATGAGTTGGCACGACGGATCGGCGTCAGCCCCAGCACAGCGTCGCGGCTGCTCGGCACGCTGGAGGGAGCCGGCATGGTCCAGCGCGACGGACAGGGCCCGTTCCGTCTCGGTCTGGGGCTCGTAACGCTCGCCGACCGCGTGCTCGCGCGCCTGGACCTGCGGGCGCTTGCGCGCCCGGTGCTGGTCGAGCTCATGGAGCGCACCGGCGAGACCGCGACGCTGTCGGTGCCGGGAGAGCGCGAGGCGATCACCATCGACTCCGTCCCATCCCAGGCGAGCGTGGTCAGCATGGCGCGCCTCGGACGCCCGAGCATCGCGCATGCGACCGCCGTGGGCAAGGTGATGCTCGCGTTCGGCGGCAGGCCGCTGCCGCGAGAGCGCGACCTGAAGGCCCTGACCGAGCACACGATCACGGGCCGCGCGCGACTGGTCGCCGAGGTGCTCGCCGTGCGCCAGCGCGGCTACGGGACCGTGTTCGGCGAGCGCGCGCCGGACGTCAACGCGATCGCCGCCCCGGTTCTCGACCGCGCCGGCGGCCTCGCGGCGATCCTCGGGCTGCAGGGCCCCGCCAGCCGCCTGGAGGACCCTACGCGCCTGCTCGGCGAGCTGCGCAACGGCGCCGCCACGCTCACGCGTGCGCTCGGCGCGGAGCGCTGAGAACACAGCGATGCTGCGCCCGCTAGCCACCGTGCCCCGTTTCCTCACGCCGCTGGCGCTGGTCGCTGCGGCACTCGGCCTGGCGATCCCCTCCCCCGCGCTCGCCACGCGCTCGGACCTGTTGCTCGCGCTGCTTGTGCTCGCGACCGCGCTGGGGATCTCGTACGCCGATCTCGCCCGCCTGCGTGACCACGTGCGCGCGGTGGCGATCCTGTCGCTGCTACCGCTGCCCGTTCTCGTGGGCGCGGCCTGGCTGCTTGGGCGCCCGTTCGCACCGCTCGTACGCGACGGGCTGCTGGCTGTCGGGCTGTCCTGCGCGGAGGTCGCATCGGTCGGCCTCGTCGCACTGGCCGGCGCCGACGCAACGATCGCACTCGGCGCGGTGACTGGCTCGCTGGTCCTCGCCGCGCTGGTCGGGCCGCTGGCGATCGGGTGGCTGTCGGGGAGCGCCGTGCACGCCAGCTCCGCGCACCTGCTCGCCCGCTTCGCACTCGTAGTGCTCGTGCCGTTGCTCATTGGCGTCGCCGCGCGCAGCCGCGCTGCGCTCACTATGCGCCTCGCGGCGGTCGACGCCGAGCGCGAGGGCGTCGCGGCGCTGACCGTGGCGGTGCTCGTCTACGCCGCGCTCAGCGGCGCGCATGGAGCGCACCACCTCGGCGCAGCGCTGCTGGCGAGTGTGGCGTTCCTGATCGTGTGCGTGTGCCTGGCCGAGCTGTGGCGACGTATGGACGGGCGCCGGGCGAGCGCCGTCCCCGGCGCCTTCACGATCGCGATGCGCGACTTCGCGGTCGCGGCGGCCCTCGCCACGCAGGCCTTCGGCACGGCCGCGGGTGGCGTGCCGGGTGTCTACGGGGTGGTGATGCTGGTGGTCGCGGCGATCGCCGCCGGGCGGTTCTCGGGGGCGTAGCCGGCGTCGAGAGGGTTTGACCCCCGTCGTTCACGTAGTTTGCCACGTCGTTTCTGGTGCCCGGCCATCTAAGTTCCAGAAGATGGCCATTTTCCATATACCTAACCCGGCCCCGACAGCCCGCCGACCCTTTCTCGGCATGCGCACCGCAGCGGCCTGTGCCTTGGGGCTCTTTGGTGCAATGGCCGCTGCGCCCAGCATCGCTGCAAGTCGGTCGACTTCTTCTGGCCGTTGTAGCCCGGCAGCATTCACAGGGCGGGTTGGGCCACACCCAGCTCGTTGTCAGAGGCGAACACGAGGAGCTTCGGGAGCGCGCGGACCGCAGGGACACTCGGGCGTCCGCGGCCCGACGGGTCTCTTGGGCCTACCCGGGCCGGGCGGCCCCGAAGGCTTGCAGGGCTTGCTTGGCGCCACCGGGTCTACCGGGCTGATCGGACTCACAGGCGCCACAGGGGCAACGGGACTATCCGGACCAGCCACGGGCACCATGGGACCAGCGGGGCTGACCGGTCTAACCGGCGCCACAGGACCGACTGGACTCCCAGGACTACCAGGAGCCATAGGCGCGACTGGACCTTCTGGCTCCAGCGGAGCCCCGGGCGCCGCCGGACTCGATGGCGCCATAGGCGCAACTGGATTCACAGGCTCCAGTGGAGCCCCAGGAGCAACCGGACTCAACGGCGCCACGGGAACCACGGGACCAATCGGACCCGCCGGTGCGACAGGATCCGTGGGACCAATCGGGCTGGCGGGCCCTGCCGGGTCCGCCGGAGCAGCTGGACCCACAGGCGAAAGCGGCGCCACGGGAACCACGGGACCGACCGGACCCACCGGAGCCACAGGGTCTACGGGGCCGGCTGGCCCGGAAGGGTCATCTCGATCATCCGCATACGCCGAGTTCTACGCCGTAATGCCGCCCGACAACGTGGCGACGGTCGCGGCCGGAGCTCCGGTCCAGTTTCCCCAAGACGGTCCGGCCTCGGGTGGCATCATCCGACTCAGCTCGGCCGAATTCCTGCTGCCCGACGTCGGCACGTACAGCGTGAACTTCTCGGTCTCAGTCACCGAGCCGGGTCAGTTGGTCATTGCGCTCGACTCCGGGAGTGCCATAGCCCAACTGCCCTACACCGTGTACGGGCGAGCCACCGGCACGAGTCAGATTGCCGGCGATGCGCTCGTCACGACCGTCAACGCGAACTCGACGGTCGAGCTTCGCAACCCAGCGGGGAACACGCCGGCGCTCACGATCACACCGCTTGCCGGAGGCGCGCAGCCCACCGTCGCTTCCATAGTGATTCAGAAGTTGAGCTGAAGCTGGCGCCCTGCCGGCCAAGAAGAATTCGACCTCGGTCGAGTTCGCCACGCGTTCCGAGAACGGACGCTCGATCTAATCAGGCCTCTGCAGAGCGCTGCGCAAGGCGCCGGGAGTCGTGCCAGTCTCCTCGCGCACCACCCTGCACAGGTGGCTCTGATCGCTGAAACCGACGTCTGCGGCCAGGCGTGCGAGATCACGCTCGCCGCCCGCCAGCCGGTGCATCGCCTCGCGGACGCGCAGGCGCATCCTGTGGCGGGCCAGCGTCACGCCGGTGGTCGCGCGGAAGACGCGGCTGAGATGGTGGGGCGAGACGCTGAGCGCCTGGGCGATCTGCGCGAGGGAGAGCTCTGGGTCGCCGGCCAGCGCCTGGCGGGCTTCGTCGACGAGCACGCGCCGGCGACCGGCCGTCTTGGGCTGGCCGCTGCCCACACGGCGCCCGTCGACCGCCTCGAGCAGGCGCGCGCCCACGGCGATGGCGCGCTCGAACACGTCATGCCCGTCCTCATGGCGCCTGGCGTCATGAAGCAACATGCGGTGGGCGAGGTCCAGCTGCGGGCTCACGGGCAGCGGCGCGGTGGGCAGCAGCCACTCGCCGCCCCACAGCGAGGCCACGAGCGCACGATCGAGGGACAGGACCGTGCAGTCGTCGCCGTGCCCGTGGGGGTGATCGAAACACTGTTCTTCGCCGGGGTGCATCGCGTAGGCGACCGTCGCGTCCAGCAACGACTCCACGCCGGCCACGCGGCGCACGAAGCAGCCGCGGCGCACGAACACCAGCGCAAGCGTGCCCGCGCGCTCGATCTCCCGGCCCGGACCCGCAGGATGGCGACAGGCCACGTCGTCCAGCTGCAGGCCGTCGGCCGCGAACACGCTCGTCGAGCTCAGCACCCGTCGATCGTCGCACACGAGCACGAATGTCCAAGACCGGCGGCGCGGCGGTCGGCGAGCATCCGGCCCATGGCAACCATCTACAAGGAACGACGCATAGAGGTGCCGGTCGAGGACGCATGGGATGCCCTCGCCGATTGGGGAGCCCTGCACGAGCGGCTGGTGCCGGGCTTCGTCACAGACGCGCGCCTGGACGGCACAGACCGGCTCGTGTCCTTCTTCAACGGCGGGACCGCGCGCGAGCGGCTGGTCAGCTCAGACGCCCAAGCGCGCCGGCTGGTGTGGTCGATCGTCGACGGCCCGTACAGCCATCACAACGGCGCCGCCCAAGTGCTCGCCCACCCCGACGGCGGCACGCGCTTCGTGTGGATCGCCGATCTGCTGCCCGACGATCTCGCACAGCCAACGGAGGCGATGATGGAGCGCGGCATCGACACGGTCAAGCAGACGCTCGAGAGCGCCATGACGATGCAGTGAGCAGCCGCCCGCGGGTTGTGTGATTCTCAGGTGCTGCTGCCCATGGCACATGCGCCGCTGCACTCATCTCCGCCGCCGTCTCCCGCCAGCGCCAGCGGCGACGAGCCGGCGATCCACACGGTTGGGCTATGTAAGCGCTATGGACCCACCATGGCGCTGGACGACCTTGACCTGACGGTCGCAGCGGGCGAGATCTACGGGTATCTCGGTCCCAACGGCGCTGGCAAGACGACCACGATCCGGCTGCTGCTTGGGCTGCACCGGCCAAGCGCAGGCAGCGGCGCGCTGTTCGGCATCGACGCGTGGGGCGATCCCGTCAATGCGCACAGGCGGGTGGCCTATGTCGCGGGCGAGCCGTTTTTGTGGCCGTCGCTGACCAGCGCCGAGACATTCGAGTTCCTCGCTCG
>Ga0116217_10002556_pt1 | contig 16901 bp, 12 predicted proteins | sample Sb_taG_6_FD_89697 | JGI IMG/M metagenome (GOLD analysis project Ga0116217, IMG submission 89697) | Peat soil microbial communities from Weissenstadt, Germany - Sb_50d_4_PS metaG | ecosystem: Environmental > Terrestrial > Soil > Wetlands > Peat | place: Germany: Weissenstadt | collected 2010-09-21 | reverse complement strand
TCTTTGGAGCGGTCAAGTTTAGCGTCGGTCTTGAACGTGGTGGGATACGGGTGCACCTCGAGAACGTAGTCGCCATCGCTGAGCCAGTCATCGGCGGCTTTCTTCACCGTGGCCGGGGTCGCGGCCTTCACCCACTTCAGATAGTCCTTGTAACAATCGGGATTGCCCCGGAAGCTCTGGCAGCGCGCAATCAGGTCACTCTTACCGCCGAAGCCGCCAATCCGTTCCACGATCCGCGCATACCTTCCCAGAATCTGCGTCTTGGCCAATTGCAGCTCGGCCGCGCTGGGGCCGTTCTTAAGGAAGTTCTGCAATTCTTCGTCTGCAGCCTTTTCCACCTTGCTCAGATCTCCGCCCGGATTCGCGGTGAGCGTGAAGTCGAACTGCCCGCCGATCTCGTTGGTGTCATTCGTGGAAGTCGCGCTGGTCGCAATCTGATCTTTGTACACCAGGCGCTTGTAGAGCCGCGAAGTCTTACCCTGGCCGAGCACGCCCGCCGCCAGGTCCAGCAATGCTTCTTCGGGGGAACCAAATTCCGGCACATTCCAGATGCGATACAGGCGCGCCTGCGGCACGCGATCCTGCACCCAGCCGCGATGCGAGCCCGTGCGTTTCGCGATCCACACTTCCTGCTTGGCGATGGGCGGCCCAGGAGGAATCTCGCCATAATACTTTTCGACTTTTTCGCGCGCCACTTCCGGCGTCACGTCGCCCGCAACTACCACCGTGACGTTGTTCGGACCGTAATAAGTCTTAAACCATTCCTGGACGTCGCTCAACGAAGCAGCGTCGAGGTCTGTCATGGAACCGATTACCGTCCATGAGTAGGGATGGCCGACCGGGTAAGTATTCTCTGTGATGAGCTGATCGGTAACTCCGTAGGGCTGGTTCTCCCCTTGTCGCTTTTCGTTCTGCACCACGCCGCGCTGCAGATCGAGCTTCTTCTGATCGAGCACGCCGAGCAGATGACCCATTCGGTCGCTTTCCGCGAACAGCACGTAGTCCAGCATGGAAGTGGGGACATTCTCAAAATAGTTGGTGCGATCGTTATTGGTGGTGCCGTTCAGGTTCGTGGCCCCAACCTTCTCCATGGCGTTGATATACGTATGATTGAAGTCGTCGCTGCCACTGAACATCAGGTGTTCGAACAGATGGGCGAATCCGGTCTTGCCCGGCTTCTCATTCTTCGACCCCACGTGATACCACGTGTTCACCGCAACGATCGGTGCCTTGTGGTCTTCATGCACCAGCACGGTCAGCCCGTTGGCGAGCACAAACTTGGTGTACTTGATGTCGGGAATCGGGATGTCCACATTTGCGGCCGCAGCCGGCGCCTTATGGGCCGGCGCAGGTGCCGCTTGGGCAAAGACGGAGATCGAACTGCCAATCACCGCTGTGATGGCAAGCAGACCCACAACCAATACAGTCAGCTTATTTCTCAAGAGTGCCTCCATGAAATCCGGATCAGGGCTGGGATGTTCCGCAAACACTCTACACAAGAGAGGCACCATTCGTCACGAACCCACGGAATCAGAAAGATCCTTTGAAACCCTTAACCACGAAGGACACGAAGGTTCACAAAGGAAAACCAAATAAGGGGTTCCTTCGTGATACTTCGTGTCCTTCGTGGTTAAGGCATTCTCTTGCAGCGCCAAAATGACCCATTCCCTGAATCAGGCTTTAATGCTGGGCCGGTTCCGCTTTCAAATAATGATCGAACCATCCCATCAGCCGCTCCATGATGTCGCGCTGATGTGCCGCCTGACGAATGGCGTGGCCTTCGCCCTCATAGACCACAAATTGCGTTTCGACGCCCAACGTCTTCAGCGCGTGCCAGAACTCGCGCGATTGCGGCTCCGGCACTTCGCCGTCGCGTTCGCCCACCAAAATCAAGGTCGGCGTTTTAACATTCTTGATAAATGTGATCGGCGAGCTTCTGGCGTAAACCGCGGGATCGTCGTACACCGAGGCGCCGAAATAAGGAATCATCCATTCGTCAATGTCGTTCTCCCCGTAATAACTCTGCCAATTCGACAATCCGGCGCCAGCCACCGCCGCACGAAAGCGGTGGGTCTGGGTCACGGCCCACATCGACATGTATCCGCCGTAACTCCAGCCAAAGATTCCGACCCGCTGATCATCCACCGGCAACGTCTTCACGACTTCGTCGACCCCAGCCATAATGTCGCGAAAATCCCCATAGCCAAAGTCTTTGACGTTCCCCTGGGTAAACTTCTCGCCCTGCCCATAACTTCCGCGCGGGTTGGGAAAGAGCACGAAATATCCCTTCGCCGAAAGCTGGTACAGATTGAAACCTCGGCCCGGCCAGCTTGGGCGCACAGCCGCCGCCGGGCCGCCGTGCACGATTACCACCATGGGATACCGGCGGCTCGGATCGTAATCCTTGGGATAGAGGAGCCAGCCCTGGATGCGCATGCCGTCGCTTTTCCAATGCAGGCTTTTCATCTCGCCCCAGTCCGGACGGACCGCGTCGTTATAGTGCGTGAACTGTTTCCAGCTTCCGACGGATCCCACCCAGATATCCGCGGGATGTGTGGCCGAACTTCGCAGTGCGGCCGAAGTGTCGCGATTCGATGAAAACGACACCGCCAGCGACTCCGCCCCCGACCAGAGGTTCACTACCTTCCCGCTATTAAAATCCACGGTAGAGATGCCGGACTGCCCATCAGTGTTTTCGGTAAACAATATCTTGTCTGGGACCGTCCAATAAATTCCATTGGGAGAAGTCGCGATTCCGGGAGTTACGTCGCGCGCGTTTCCTCCGCCCGCCGGCACGACAAAAATGTCGCCTCCGGTGGAGCCTTCATCGCTCATCAGCCCCTCAATGAAGGCGATGCTCTTCCCGTCGGGTGACCAGCGTGGCTTCGCGATCTGCCAATGAGGCTTATAAACCGGCTGCAGTTCCCCGCCAGACACCCCCAGCTTGTAGATCTGAGCGACGTACCAATTGGAATCTCCCGCACCATGGGCGGCAATCAGGGCAAAGCCCTTGCTGTCCGGCGACCAGTCATACTCGTAGACGTACACGTCGGGCGGCGACAGTTGCCTGGTCGTGCCCGACGCCACCTCAACGGTGGTGAGACGCTGTTCATATGCCTTGCTCTCGACGACTCCAGTTTCGGGTGTCATCGGCATCAACGGCCCTGCCGCCCGCGGCGCATTCTCCGTGAACAAGATGGCTAGCGTCGTTCCGTCGGGCGACCACGCCGGGTCAGACAGGAACCCTTTCAGGCTCGTCAACTTGCGCGCCGCGCCATCCATCCCCGCCACGTAGAGCTCTGACTGCCCGTTGCCCACCGCATCCGAAAGAAACGCCAACTGCTTACTGTCGGCCGACCACGTGATGTCTCCCTCACGCGCGCTACTGCCGTCGCTGGCTCCCGAAACCCGCTGTGGCTGCGAGCCGGACGCCTTCAGATCCTGCACATAAATGGCCGAGCCCCCACCTCCACCAGCCACCGGTTCCACCCACCCCACATGCGTTCCATCCGGCGAAATAGCCACCTGCCGGATGTTTCTGACAAAATTCGCCTCTTGTGCTGTCGCAACCGTAACTGCAGCAAAGAAAATCATCCACCCGAGAGCTATGGACCCGGGAGCGATCCTCGTCCGCCGTGATCTGCCTCGACTGTTTGTTTTCATGGGAGTAGGAGTCTCCTGACTGAGAAAGCAGCCGCCATCCTACACCGATTCAGCCTGTTCCCGCACCCAGCCCCCCTCCCGGGACGCCCCTTACCCATTGGCCACCCTCCCGGCCCACGCCGGCAAAAACTTTTTTTGAAACGGTTGGGGCCTTCTCTGCACTATCCCAATAAGTGGAGGACATCGCCTTGTAGCGGTGAAGCCACATTCACGAACCCAGCCCGGAAACCACTGGGTGAGGTTCTCGTAAGTGCCGGAGTCGATCCGGGGGGAAGCGGCTCCGGCGCTTCTGAATTTAAGTCTTCCCCAAGAAGGTACAGATTCTCTTAACATTCGATCCAATTTGCATGCGGTCCAGGTTCGCAGGAGCATGATCCTCCCAATGCAGAATGCCCGGCCCATCGCGCCTCCGGTTCGCCGTCGTGGCCATCTCTCGCTCGTGAAGCGCCCCGCCGCGCCAGCGCCCGCCCCGGAAAACGGCAGCGGCTCGCCATCTCCGGTGCTACACTTTCTGACACTTCCGAATGTGCGGGGCAAGTACTTGGAGTTCCAGTCTTTTGATGAGGCCTATCTCAGCCGCTTGCGGTCCGGTGACTTCCGGACACAGGAGCATTTTTCGGCTTATTTCGGCACCCTGATCAAGATCAAGCTGGGCTCTCGCCTCAAGTCGCCCGAGGCCATCGAAGATGTGCGACAGGAAACCTTTGCCCGTTTTTTTGTGGCCCTGCGCGATGGCAAGATTCTTCAACCCGACCGCTTAGGATCGTTCGTCAACTCCATCTGCAACAACGTCCTGTTGGAGCACTACCGGGCGGCAACCCGCAACACTTCGCTGGACGAAGAGGAAGAAAAGAATTTTCCTGCCATAACTGTAGATCTACTGCGTGCGCTCAGTGCACGAGAAACTGAAAAGAAAGTCCGCGAGATCCTGGAAAAGATTTCCGAACGGGACCGCCGCCTGCTTCGCGAAGTTTTCCTGGAAGAGCGCGATAAAGACCAGGTTTGCCGTGACTTCGGCGTCGATCGGGAGTATTTGCGCGTGCTGTTACACCGCGCCAAGCAGGCATTTAAGTCATCGTATCTGAAGCATTCGGGAGAGAATCCCCCAGATTTTGCTCCAGCTTAGGAATGTTGCAATGCCGCGAGGCGTTTATTTATGCGAGGGGGAATAAAGCCATGGACCACACAGCGGTGGTTCGAGAAAAAATGACGGAACGATACCTGCTCAACGAGCTCGAGTCCCAGGTTCGGGACGAGTTCGAAGAGCACTACTTTGACTGCTCGGAATGTGCCCTGGACGTCAGCGCGGGCTCCCAGTTCGTGGAGCACAGCAAGCTCGTCCTGGCGGAAAATTCCGAGCCGGTTCCCGTCCGCGCGACTTTGCGCCCGGATCCCGTTCGCGGATGGTTTGCCTGGCTGCGTCCGGCGTTTGCCGCGCCCGCGCTGGCGCTCTTGCTGGCAGTGGCCGGATATCAGACTCTGGTCAACTCGAAGTTGCAATCAGAACTCCGTCAGCCCCAGGTTTTGCCAGCAGTTTCCGTGAACGTCGGGACATGGGGCGCGGCCGCCACTGCCGTGCCTGAGGGCCAGGGCCTTCTCCTGCTTGTGAGAATCCCGCCCGACGGCGCTTTCGTGCGCTATACCGCGGACGTGCGTAGTCCCGCCGGAAAGCCGGAAGGCTCATTCACCATCACACCCGCAGCCGGTCAGGATATCTGGTCGGTAACGATCCCCAGGATCACTCGGGAAGCAGGAACTTACACGCTGGCGGTTCACGGCGTCACCTCGGCCGGAGAAACCAGGGATCTGGAGAGCACGACCTTCCAATTGCAAATTCAAAGATGAGTTGGAACCGGGCGGAGGTACACTATGGCCACTATGACCGAACCACAAGCAGCCACCAGCGCACAAACACCCTCCCATGAGTACCATGCCGAGGCCCACGTCCTCAGCGGCCACCTGCAGCGTCCGATCGAACAGAAAATCGAACGCCACGCGCCCGTCAGTTTGAAAGACCGGAGGGGCGGTCACCTCACCCGCTTCACCGAAGACGTCAGCATCGAAGGACTGATCACCTTCACCAAAGGCCACACCCGGGTATCGGGAGCCCGCAGCCTGAAGAATAACGGCTGGGTCACGCTTTCGACTTCGGTCGTGGAAGGCCTGAATGTTTTCGAAATCATTACGGCCGACCGGCTGGTGTCGCAGGTCTCCACCGATCATCCCTACGAGAATGGGCATGTGCCGCACGTGACCTTTCTGGGCACGCAGTTTACCAACGTCCAAGTCGGCGGGTTTCCGCTCACACTGACCCTCAACCTCGGCATCTGTGGAGAGCGCCGCCCGGCCAGCGGCAGGACTTACCTGCAGGATCCCGAATTCCTCGGCAGAGTGAAAGACCAGACCCAAACAATCGCCGCCAAACCCGGTCTTCCCACGGAGTTAAAAGCTCAGTACGATAAGAAGCTTGCTTACATCAACACGCTCATCAGTACGGCCGACGCGGATTCTCGCGGCAGTCACGAGCCCATCACATGTTCCCTGGTCCAGAGCATCGGCGACATTCCGATTCCCGGCGTGCAGATCTTCGGCCACGTTCTGGTGATTCCGGAGTTTGGCACGGTGGCCCTGGGCGAGGTCGAAGTGGGCGAGACGATGCACCAGGGCTCGGAAAAGCCGAACCCCTACTTCGAACTGACGGTCGTCAAGATGCAACTGGGTTGTGTCGGCCACGGCAACGCCTCCGCCGGAACCAGCAAGAGCAACGGCCAAAGCTATCCATAGCAATAGCACTCGGCGGGATCGTTCTAATGCTCGCCGGTGAGCTTGGCTGCAGCCGCCCGGATACTCCTCAGGCTTCTTTTCAGCATGCCCAGCAGACGCTGAGGCACGGCGCACTGATTCGCGCCGAGAATGAAGCCAGGCAGGGCTATCAGCGCTTTCATACTGCAAGTCCCGAGTGGGCGGCAAAGTTTCGAAACCTGGAAGCCGAAGCCCTGCTGCTGCGCGGTCTGTATTCGCCCGGGTTGACCCTTCTGGAGTCTGATCCAACCCTCCCGGAAACTAAAGATTCGGTCATTGAAGGCTTAGTCCTCAAGAGCGCCGCCCACGCGCGTCTGCATCATTTTCCCGAGGCCGAGCAATACATTCGCCAGGCGGAGAAACTCTGTGACACGTCGCCGGAAATAGCGTGCGGAGAGGTCTTCCGGGCGCGCGGCATCTTGTCCTTGCAGCAGGGCCAACCCGATATCGCGAAACATTTCTTTGAACAAACCCTCGATTTTGCCCGCCTCCACGGTGATCAATTCCTGGAGGCAACAGCCCTTCTTAATCTTGGGCTAGGCGCGCTCGAGGGACAACACTACGACGAGGCAATGGACAGGACCGATGCCGCTTATCGCATCGCAGCAGTCTTGGATGCGGGCACGATTGCGACCAAAGCATTGGGCAATCTTGGTTGGGCGTACTACAACCTGGGCGACTCTGAAAAGTCATTGCAGTTGTCGCTTGAGGCCGAGCAGCGCGCGATTCAAGCCAGTGATGTCATCGACCAGCTCTCCTGGATCACCAACGCGGGATACGTATACGACCAGTTGCATGATTTCCCGCGCGCCCGACAGTCGTACCTGAAGGCCTTGGACCTCGCAAGAGACTCCAAAGGTCAGGAAGATATCTACAATGCGCTGCGGGCGTTGGCCTTGGTATCGGTCGAGAACGGCGATGTGGATGAGGCGCGCAAGTATTCCGACGAAGCGATTAAGATTGCGCAGGCCGACCACAATCGACTCGACGAACTCTACCCACTCCTGGTCAAGGGCCTGATTGCAGCCCGGTCAGGCGACGGGGCTGAAGCAGAACGCATATTCCGCGAAGTCGAGCACGATCAGCACGGCAACGCCTCGCTGCAGTGGAGAGCGGAGCATGCTCTGGCGCGACTCTATGAGGACGAGAAACGCCCGCAGGATGCCGATCAGGAGTATCGCGCCGCGCTCGCAACCTTCGAACAGGCGCGATCGTCGCTGCAGCGTAACGATTCGAGGCTCCCTTTTTCTAACAATGCGTCCCCGATCTACGACGACTACATCCACTTTCTCGTGGCTCGGGGCGACCCGGAACAGGCCCTGCGCTGGGCGGACAACAACCGGGCTCGAACTCTGTTAGAGGGCCTGGGCCGGCTGTCGAAGGAATCCACGAAGGGCGGACCTCCCGCGCTCAATCCCCGCGAAATTTCCCGCCAAGCCAAGGGCGTGCTGCTCTTCTACTGGCTGGGGGAGAAACAGTCGTACCTGTGGACCATTACGCCCCAAAAGACCACTCTGTTTCCACTGCCTCCGGGCTCCGAGATTGAAGCGATGGTGCAGCGCTATCGAACGGCGCTCCAAGGCTCGCAAGACGTTCTCCAATCCAGTGAAGATGGACGCGCCCTCTATCGCACGCTCATCGCCCCCGCGAAGCCGCTGCTCACGAATGATGCCAGGGTATTCATCATCCCCGATGGCAGCCTGAACAATTTGAACTTCGAAACCCTGGTCGTCGCCGAGCCCAAGCCCCATTTCTGGATTGACGATGCCGAAGTTGCCGACGCCAGTTCGCTGCGCGTACTCGCCGCGTCCTTCCTCCACAAGAGTGCACGCGACAGGATTGCCCGCGAAAAGATTGCCCGCGTCCGGGTCAGCGAAAAGAAACGCGCCCGCAGCCTGCTGCTCATTGGCGATAGCGTTGCGCCCAGCAAGGAATACCCTGAGTTGCGAAGGGCCAGCCAGCAAATGGCGGACGTCGCGAAACATTTCCCCGCAACCCAGGAACAGGTTTACCAGCGCGACCAGGCGACCCCGGCAGCCTATCTGGCCAGCAATCCCGAAAAGTTTTCTCACATCCATTTTGTCGCCCATGGTATTTCCAGCCGCCTCAGTCCGCTCGACTCGGCGATTGTGCTCTCCAAAGGCGCCGGCGAAACCGGCGGGTTCAAGCTCTATGCGCGCGATATTGTGCAGAACCGTTGCAAGCCGACCTGGTTACGATCTCGGCGTGTTACGGCGCGGGAGAACGCGCATATTCTGGCGAGGGCTTAGTCGGACTCGCATGGGCATTCCTGCGAGCCGGCGCTCACAACGTGATCGCCGGCCTGTGGGAGGTGACCGACGCATCCACCGAACAACTGATGGATCGCTTCTACAACGAAATGGACAAGGGAGCCAGTCCGAACGCGGCTCTACGCACCGCCAAGCTTTCGCTACTCCATGGCCGCGACTTCCACAATCCCTTTTACTGGGCGCCGTTTCAGCTCTACACCGGGTCGTGATCGCGGTAGTTTATTCGGTCGTGTAGTTAATCTCCATGCCCCGAACCTGGATACTCGATGCATAGAGCGCGATCATCGCGACGATCACGATCCCCAGCACCGCGACCGGAGTTGCAACCGGATCGGAGTTGGAAACCAGCAACGCAAACACCGGCGGTGTGCCGGGTGAAACGGGGATATCCACCGGGCACAGCGACTTGAGGTAATAGATGACGCTGAACTGCTTGAGCACCGCCGGCAGGAACGGGTTGATCGCTTCCCAGATCAAGATCGCCGCCGCCGGCAGAATCGGATTCTTGAACATCATGCCCGCCACCAGAAAAAACGCTCCGTACCCGAAGCAGGCCAGCACGGTCACTCCCACGTATATCGCGGCATGCTCCAGGCCATGATTGTGATAGAGATACACGTCGCGCGCGCTCGGACTGAAGTGCCATAGAAACGCAACGGTTTGCAGCACTTCGCTGGTGACAAAAATCACGCACGTCGCCAGCAACCCGGCAAGAAATTTTCCCGCCATCAGAACTTCGCGCCGGATCGGAGCAAGAAAGTAGAAGTGCAGGCTGCGGTCGAGGATTTCGCCGCGAAACAGATTCATGAAAATTCCCAGGCATCCGAAAAAAATGGCCAGCCGCAGAAAAAAGAACTGGAAGACCCCGGCGAACATGATGGAGTCCTGGCCCAGGTTGGAACCTTCCTGAATATTGATGCTCTCGACCTTGCCGTCCACCAGCCCTACAAATAAATCGTTCTGCCCGTCGGAGTAGTGATAGTCCTCGTGAGAAACCTCCACGGTCGAGTACGGTCCGCTCGGTGGATGGTCGGTCGGTCGATTGTCCGCCGGGGGATGATCTACCGGTCGGCGGTCCGTCCAATGAAACCTGACCGGAGGTTTTCCCAGGATTGCAACCACTTCGTCCCGCGTCATGCCCGATTTCACCGCCAGCAAATCCTGGTACGTCAGCGGCTTTTCGCCCTGCCGTGCGACGCTCGCGCGCCGGCCCTGCTGGCTCGAGGTTGCCACCGCGTAGGCCATGAAAATCAGCACCGGCAGCGCCGCCAGCAGATAAATCCACAGGCCTCGCTTGGCGAAAAACGTCTTCCGCATTTCAAGCCGGACTACGGCCCTGATCTGCGCCCACCAGACGCTCATCCTCCCTTTCGTCATCGCAATGCCTCTTCGTTCCCGATCAAGTATTCGTAAACCGAAAGCACGTCGTCGTCCGCCGGGGCCACCGATTCGATGTCGATCCCGTTCATCGCCAGCTGGTTCAGTGCCAGATAAAAGCGGTCGGCATCCCGCGTTTTCAGCATCAGGCCATGCTCGTCCTTGTGGATGGAAATTTCGATGGCATGCTCATCCTCGAACATCTTCGCCGCCAGGTCCCGCGGCTTGCTGCAGCGGATCAGAATCTGCGTGGGATGTTCCTGAATCTCGCCGCGCACGGTGGAGATCTGTCCCTCCGCCACCACGTAGCCGTTGCTCAGCAGGATCACCTGGTCAGAGATGACATCGACCTCGTGCAGGATGTGGCTGGAAATAATCACATAACATCCCTGCGCCGCCGTCGCGCGAAACAGCGCGATCATTTCCGACCGCGCCAGCGGATCCAGGCCGTTCAACGGTTCGTCGAGCACCAGCACTTTCGGATCGTGAGCCAGCGCCTGCGCCAGCCGGATTCGCTGCCGCATCCCTTTGCTATATCCGGCAATGTTTCGTTTCGCGGCATCGACCAGATTCACCCGCTCAATGACGCGCCAGGCCATTTGCTCGGCACTTTGGGCGTCCCTGCCCGACAGCCGCAGATACGAATAGATAAACTGAAATCCCGTCAAGCCTTTCGGGAACGCGTCGAACTGCGTGGAGTACCCCAGAATCCGGAACAGATTCTCGGGATCATCGGTCTTGTAGTCGAGCACCTGCACTCGCCCGCGCGAGGGTCTCACCAGGCCGGTCATCAGGTTCATCAGCGTCGTCTTGCCCGAGCCGTTCGGACCCACCAGGCTCGTAATGCCCGGAGGAATCGAGAGATTCACCCGGTTCACGCCCAGAATCTCGCCATAGAACTTCGACACGTCCTCGAACACGATGCGATCGTTCACTGGGTCACGCTCACTTGATCACCTCGTAGGCGCGCACCTTGCGCATAAGCAGCCCGAGGCAGATCGCACAATAGACGAGCAAGGCGATCCACGCCTGCCCGACCGGAATGGCATGATACGTATCCACCTGGAACAGCGCATTCCACACCGTTCCCATGAGGTAGACAATGTCGAAGAAATGGCCTGATTCGGTTCTCATTACTCCGTTTATGGCCTGAGCAAAGCCGGCTCCGAAGGGAAGCACGCCCACCAGCAAAGCGCCGGCCACGATTCTCCATTTCACCCACGCCGAAAGGGCCATCGCGAGCAAAGACAGAATCGCGATCCAGATCAGGGAAGAAATGACCAGACTGCCCGCAATCCAAAGGTTGTTCCAGGCCCAACTCGTCCCTGCCAGACTGGCCTGCATGATGAACAGAACTAATCCCGGCACCCAGGTGATTTGCGAAAGCAGAATTGCTAGCACCGACGACTTGCCCAGCACGTACTCCACTCGCGAAAACGGACGGCAAAAGTACAACGGCAGCGCTCCATTGGCCAGATCCGGCGAAATCAGCCCCGGCCCGGCAAACGCCGTCAAAAGCAACGCAAACACTCCCTGCACCCACATCAAATGGAAGAAGAACTTGTTATCGATCGAGAGTACTCCTGCGGGCATGCCGATTTGCTGCAGAAAGCTCGCGCTGTGCGCGAGGTAGATCATGCTCAGACAGATCACTGGGTAGAAAAAACAGATCACAAACAATGCCGTCAGGAACTTCGAGCGGAACAGGTTGCGCCGCGAGTAACGGAACAGAACAAAGCACCGCGACCACGCCGGAGTCAGCCCTCCCGAATATGGCTTGTAGTTACGCCGGTAAACCGCCATCCCTGCTCCCCGGCCATGGCGTTAAGCTTTGCACGTCAGCTCTCAACTCTGAGCTCTCAGCTTTCAACTTTCCATGGCCTTCAGAAAAATATCTTCCAGTGTGTCCCGCCGGAAATTCATTCGCCGGATGCGCACTTGCCGTTCCGCCGCCAGCCGGAAGATGTCGCGAGTCTCCACTCCATCCGCCAGAATCATCTTCATGCGATTCGCGGTCACAGCGCACTCACAACCCAGTTTCTCGATTGCCTCGGTGAAATCGCCATTCGCGCCGTAAGTCTCCAGTTCCAGGAATCGCTTGTTGGCGCGGCGCTCTTCGTCCAGATTCGAGTAATGCGCGATCCGCCCCTGTTTCAGAATCAGAACCTCGTCGCAGGTGTCCTCGACATCGCGCAGCAGATGCGAGCACAGCACAATCCGCATCTCCTTGCCGTCGCGAATGTCCTTAATCATGCGGATCATCCTCTGCCGCGCCGAAGGATCCAGCCCGTTCGTCGGTTCGTCCAGGATCAACAGCTTCGGCCCGTGCACGATCGCCTGCGCCAGCTTCGCCAGTTGCTTCATGCCCAGCGAATAAGTTCCCAGCTGGCGGTAACGTGCCTCCGCCAATCCAACGTAGAACAGCGACTCGTGCGCCCGCTCCAGCGCCATTTCTGACGGCAAGCCTGAAAGCTCCCCCATCATCTGGACGAATGAAACCGCGCTCATCTTCGAGATGAACGCGTCATTCTCAGGCATGTAGCCCACCAGCCCGCGAATTTTCCGGATTTCCGTGCCGACGTCGTACCCAAACACCCGCGCCGATCCCGCCGAGGACTTATAAAAACCGAGAAGGGTATTGATGAGAGTGGATTTGCCTGCGCCATTCGGACCCAGCAGTCCAATCGAACGCCCGCGCAAAGCAGCGGTCAGGCCGCACAGGATCTCCCGGTTGCCAAACCGCACCGAGAGTCCCTGCATTTCAACCAGCGGTGGAAGCGGAGCAGCAGGCGGCATCGGTTCCATGACCCCGTCTGCTGCTCCGCGTTGTGCCGTCGTGCTCACTGAGTTGGATCTGCCGGATGATTCATTTCGCCGCCCAGAAACATCTGCGGCAGGAACGGCCCATTATGACCCATGGTTAACAGTGTGCCCAGATCAAATCCCATGAATCCGGTGTTGCTGGCCACCACGATCCGGTCCGTCTCGCCATAGGCATAAATCAAGCCCGGCGCGGAGTTGGCCGTGAGCGCGTCCACCGATTGCTGCTGCTGCCGGGTCAAAGTCCCGGTAGCTTTCAGTTGTTCGGCGAGCGGACCCACCACCGGTCCGATGTTGTGGTAGAAGATTGCCGAAAAATTCGTGTATCCATCGTTCGGCAACAGTGCCTGGAAGCTGGCTGCATGCGCCAGCGTGTAACCCGCCTCGCGCGATTGAATGGCCCGCGAGATGGTGCCCATATCGGGCGCTGCAATGAGATAACTGTCGACAAAGGTGTAGTCAATTTCAGAGTTCGGCTCGTTGGGACTGCTGATCACGAAGTAAGTCCGCGAACCAACCTGCCGCTGCGTCAACTGCATGGTATGGCCCTTTGGATTTTCCCGGTTGAAACTGTCCACCAGTTTCGCAATCGTCGACTGCAGCGTCGTCGGATCGTACACCTCGAAGATCAGCTTCCATCGTGGTGTCGGGATCATCGGTCCGTCAAACGCCATCGTAACCTCGCCCCCAAGCGGCGCAGCCAGATCGTTCAACACATTCACGCCCGTCTTGGACTCGAAGTCGGCCAGATGCTCGGTGAACTGCGCGTCGCCGCTGCCGATCATTTTGAACATCTCTTCCATGATGCTTCTCGGATTCTTGATCACCGCCGAGGTCACCATGCTGGCGTTGGGCGAAACGAACTCCAGCGATCCCATCGACGCCGGCGCCGCCAGCCACGACGCCACGCCCTGCCGCTCCGAAGCGAACAGCAAGTCGGCATGGCTTTCACTCTTCCCGCCAACGTCCCGATGTTCCATCGTCAGATATCGCACGTCCCCTATCCCCGGCGGCAGTTCGTGGCTGTTGCCACTAGCTTGTACGTTCTGCGCGACAATTTGTTCCATGTCCACGCACAAAATCCACTCCGCGCCTTGTTCGTAAGAGCGGACAATCTGCTGGTAAAACGGCGTTTGTGCAAATTGGCCGCTGCTGCCCTGTTTTGCGCGGGCCGCCGCACGTTGCAGTTCCGGCAGGTCTGGACTCGCGATCAGCAGATCGTTGTTGACATAAACCAGCAGGGGTTTACCGGGCGCTGCCGTCGCCGTCCACGGATCCCGAATCGTCTGCACGGCCACTTGTGAGGGATCTGAACTGAACTTGCGGCTCGCGTCCTGCAAGAATGCCTCCAGCCCCCCCTGCTTCACTTTCGCAAGAATGACCGGCGCCGAATATTGGGTTCCGTTCTTGGCAGCCGCAATCACGATCTCATCGCCCAGATAGCTGCTGAACGTTTTCACCTGATTCAGCACGTCGTCCAGCTTCGGTCCGTTTCCTTTTTGTTGTTGATTCCACCAATCCCGCAGTGCCGGACTCTGCTGCAACCGGTCCTGGAAAAGCCGGCTGGCTTCGCCAATCGTGTTCGTAAGATTGGGAATCGCCGCATACACCACCGTGTGCTCGGGCACGTACGGCAGAAGTTCAGAGCTATAGCGCAATCCTGGCCCCGGAATCGCCGCAAACTGTTTCTGCAGCACCGCGAAGTCGCCCAGCAGGGCAAGATACTTCGCAGAATTCTTGCTCCACGCGATTTCGTTTTGGATGGGAACTTTCGCGACGCCACTGGAAGTCGCTTCATCCCCGGCGCGCAGGTCGGTCGTGGAACCTCCGAAATCAGCCCGCACCACGCCTTCAATCACGGCCACGCGCGATCCCTTGGTCCCATGGTTCACGGAAAAAATCGTGCCCTTCACCGAGACCACACCATCATCGGTCGCGACATACAGGCGGCCGGACCGCTGCTTGGCTGCCTGCACGATCACTTGCCCGCCCTCCAGATGAATCGTCGTGCCCTTCCATGCTCGTGATACCGAAAGATCAGAGCGCTCTCCCATCTCAACCAGAGACCCGTCGAGCAGCCGCACCACCGCCGTCGATCCCTTGGCCGTGCGGATCTCTTCTCCGTTTCTGATCTCATAGCCCGCCGGAATCAGCCGCACTTCCGCGCCCGATCCGGTGTAGAGCGACCCATCCACGGTCTGAACCGCAGCGCGAACCACGTGTTGGCCGGGGAGCAGCCCGCCGGTGAACGCCACCACTGCAATGGCCGCCGCGAAGACCGCAGCCGCGCCCATCGCCCAGCCCCAGGTCATTGAGCCCCAGGCCATCGAACGGGGGCGCTTCTTGTCAAACCGCAAAACGGTTTGCGGTTCTACCGACCGCGCGCGCTCCACGGCGTGCCGGCAGGCGACACACGCATGAACGTGATCCTCAAACAGAAAGGCCCGCGCCGGCGAGAGTTGTTTTTCCAGATATCCCGGGATCAGCGCCTGAAAATCCGCGCAGCTGCGCAGCGTGTGGGCGCTCAGGTCCGCAGTTGGAGCAGTCCCGGCAATCGATTTGAAGACCCGCTCGCCGGCCTGCGCGACCGCCTGGTCGTCCACCTGTTCATTCCGAATTTCCGACAGCAAACGCTCGAAGCCTTCATTCTTCATGTCATTCTTCATGGCCTGTCTCCTGATCATCCTCAATAAGCTCGCGATCAATAAGTTCGCGTCACCAGATACGCGCCCAGCTGCTTGCGCAGCTGTTGCCGGGTGCGGTGGACGATGACGGCCACCAGCACCTGTGAAATGCCCAGCATCCGGGCAATCTCCGGATTGCTGAATCCCTCAAGAAAGCGCAATGCAAATATTTCTGCCGGACGCGGCTTCAGTTGAGCCATCGCCCGCCCCAGCGCCTGCCGCAGCTCGCGAGGATCGTCGTGGGCAGGCTCCGCGGGCAAATCCGGGAGTTCCACCGTGCGGTCGGATTGTCGCGATCGCATCACATCCAGCGCCGCATTGATCGCCGCCCGGCGCAGATAACTCTCTTCATTCTCCAGCACATCCGCGCCCGCCGCCCGGCGAAACAACCTCAGGAACACGACCTGCGACACGTCCTCGGCATCCGCGGCGTTGCCCGTGATCCGGTACGCCGTGCGGAAGACCAGGCCATGATGCGCCCGAAACACCCGCTCGAACTCGCTCGGGACTACGATTGCCAGCTCCTCTGCCAGTGCGCTTTGCAGGGTACGCCTCCAGTAGCTCTGTTTCACCACTAAAGACGGAGGCGAGGATGAGTTATTACAATCTCATCCGCGTTTATTTTGGATCGGAACCGCAAGTGTCCCCTGCAGCTCCGGCCACAACCTGTATCATATTTGGGTTTAACGGGTTAGACGCACAATCATGGCGAAACGGAACATCAAGGCCAAACCCGAATGCAGGTGGGACCTGGTCAGCCTGGGCGAAGTCATGCTGCGCCTCGACCCCGGCGACGAGCGCATTTCCACCACGCGCCACTTCCGCGCCTGGGAGGGCGGCGGAGAATACAACGTCGCTCGCGGCCTGAAACGCTGCTTTGGCCTGGACACTGCGATCGTCACCGCGCTCGCCGACAATCCCATCGGCCGCCTCGTCGAAGACCTTATGCTGCAAGGTGGCGTCAGCCAGAAATACGTCCGCTGGGCGCCGTATGACGGCGTCGGCCGCACCGTCCGCAACGGCTTGAACTTCACCGAACGCGGTTTCGGTATCCGCGCCGCCCTCGGTTGTTCGGATCGCGGGCACACCGCCATCTCTCAACTGAAGCCCGGCGATGTCGACTGGGACCGGATTTTTTCCAAGGACGGAGCCCGCTGGTTCCACACCGGCGGAATCTTCTGCGCGCTTTCGGAGACCACGCCGCTCGTGGCGCAGGAAGCGATGGAAGCCGCCAAGCGGGCCGGCACCGTGATTTCCTACGACT
>Ga0116217_10002555_pt1 | contig 16903 bp, 17 predicted proteins | sample Sb_taG_6_FD_89697 | JGI IMG/M metagenome (GOLD analysis project Ga0116217, IMG submission 89697) | Peat soil microbial communities from Weissenstadt, Germany - Sb_50d_4_PS metaG | ecosystem: Environmental > Terrestrial > Soil > Wetlands > Peat | place: Germany: Weissenstadt | collected 2010-09-21 | reverse complement strand
TGTTTTGCGACGGGCCAAGCGCCGGGGCCAATGGGGACGGCGCATCCATTGAACGCGCCCTATCAGGCGTTTCCCGCTTCGGACGGCTGGATCACTGTCGGCGCCGCGAATCAGGAAAATTGGTTGCGGCTACTCGAGGCGCTGGGAGCGCCGGAATTGCGCGACGATCAGCGCTTTGTAAACAACGCTGGGCGGATGCGCAATCTATCCGCGCTGACGGAGGCGCTGTCGCCGTTGTTCCAGCGCCGTACCGTGGCTGAATGGCTGCGACGTCTGGAGGAATCCGGCGTTCCGGCGGGGCCTGTGCTGGACGTTGCCCAGATGCATGCCGATCCGCAGGCGCTCGCGCGGGAAATGATCGTCGAGACCACGCACCCCACGGCCGGAAAGGTGAAAGCGATCGGTTTGCCGATTAAATTTTCGGATACGCCGGGTGGTGTGCGCAAGGCCGCGCCGTTGTTCGGCCAGCACACGCGAGAAGTGCTTAGGGAGTACGGCTTCTCGGATGCCGAAATTGACCGGATGGAGGAACTCGGTGCTATCCAAATGCCAGCTTCAACCAAGAAAGGCGCGACACGATGAGCCAGGAAATCATCTATGAAGTCAAGGATGGCGTGGGCCGCATCACGTTCAATCGCGCGCAAGCCCGAAATGCTTTCACTTTCCGGATGTACGAGCGCCTTGCGGAAATCTGCCAGGAGGCATCAGCCGATTCGTCCGTGAAGGTTCTGGTGTTGACGGGCGCGGACGAAAAAGCATTCGCGGCAGGAACCGATATTTCCGAGTTCCGAAATTTTTCCACCGCGCAGGACGCGCTGGATTACGAAGAGCGAATCAACAGCCTGCTCGACTCTTTTGAACGCATCCCCATTCCGACCATCGCCGCCATCGCCGGGGCCTGCACAGGAGGCGGCACGACGATTGCCGCTTGCTGCGACCTGCGTATCGCAGCGGCCAATGCCCGCTTTGGCGTGCCGATTGGCCGCACTCTCGGCAATTGCCTGTCGATGTCAAATTACGCCAGGCTAGTGGCGCTGCTAGGGCCGGCGCGCGTAAAGGAAATTATCTTCACCGCCCGCCTGATCGATTCCGCAGAAGCGCGCGCAATCGGACTCCTCAGCGAAGTGCTGCCCGACTACGGGGCCCTACAGAGCCGCGCGGACGAACTCGCGCGAACGGTCGCCTCCCAGGCCCCGCTCACGCTGCGCGCCACCAAAGAAGCACTGCGCCGCATCAAGGAAAAAATGACCCCCGAGGAAGATGGCAATCTGATCTTGACGTGCTACATGAGCCAGGATTTTCGCGAAGGCCTGGACGCCTTCCTGAGTAAGCGGACCCCAAAATGGACGGGAACATAGTTAGCCTATTAGGTGCGTCAGTGATTACCACAGAACGTCTGATTCTCCGCCCCTGGAAGAACGAAGATTTTCTTCCCTTTGCAGAGATGAATGCCGACCCAAGAGTGCGAGAGTTTTTTCCTTCGGTCCAGACGCGCGAGGAGAGCGATGCCGTAGTTCGGCATTTCCAGGCCACCTACGAGAGAGACGGATTCTGCATGTTTGCTACGGAACTAATCGCGACCGGGGAATTTGCAGGTTTTATCGGATTGCAGACGATGAATTTCGTTGTGCCGTCAGTGGAACAACCCGCCGTGGAGATTGGCTGGAGGCTGTCGCATAAGCACTGGGGTAAAGGGTTGGCAACCGAAGGCGCACACGCCGTATTTCGGTGTGCGTTTGACACTCTTCATCTCCGCGAAGTGGTTGCGATTACAGTGCCCACCAATCTTCGTTCACGGCGCGTGATGGAAAAAATCGGAATGCAGCATCTCCACGAACTGGATTTCGATCACCCGAACATTCCCGAGGGCCACCCCTTGCGAGCGCATCTGCTGTACGCGCTCAAAAGGGACGCTTTTGTCGAAAGCTGAAAAGGATCCAACGGGCGGCATAGCGCCAGTCAATGGCGCTATGGCATTTCTTGCGTCGGAACAACATTAGTCCCGTCGCGGGTAAATTCGAATCGAAGCGTCCATGTACTCAGGACGCCTCGGCCACCTACCTTGGGCGGCTTGAATTTCCAATCCTGCGCTGCTTCCAGGGCCGCTCGGGCGAAATATTTGCTCGGTCCGCGCGATTCGAGTTCCGCATCCTCCACGTCACCCGAACGGTCGACATTCACTTTGACGCTGACCCGCACCGTTCCTCGAATGCTATTTCTCGCGGACTGGAGCACTTCAGGCGTGGCTTGGTGAACGACCTCCCCGTGGGCCGGGGAGGTCGCCGGAAATTTTTCTACGGCGTTTGTTTCTTCTTCGTGCATCGACTCGGGATGAATCAAAGCAGGCACCGGAACAGGAGCTTTGGAGCTCCGTTCCTCCTCAGCAAAGTTCGATTTGTACGGTATAGTTGAACGTTCCTTCGGCGAGGGCGCCACTTGTTTCGGAGCAGGTGGAACGACCGGCTGTTCGACCGTGGCGACGGGAACCTGCGGAGCATCTGCATGGCGGCGCAAGAGCTTCGGCCCTGCCAGAATTGCGGCTAGCGCAAGCGCGCATCCGGCGGCGATAGGCACTGCGTAGCTGCGGCGTTTTGCGAGCGGCCTTGACGGCCGCGCGATAGGCTGCGGCTCAGGTAATGCAGTGCGGACCTCGGGCGCGATCGATCGGACCTGGGATTTTTGTGCGCGGCCCTCCAATCGAGTTGCGATTTCAGCAACCGTCCATCGGCCCTGAGGCTGGCGAAGTAGACAGTGACGCGCTATGTCGAGAAAAGGCTCCTGCAATGTTTGAGGGAAGAGCGGGTCCTGTTGCTCCGCCGTTCGAACGACTGGAAGATTTTGCGTCAGTGTCTCGACCAAGGTCATGCCCAGCGACCAAACGTCACCCGCAGCTGACATTGTTCGAAGCGCCGGGCTGATGCCCAGCGCATATTCGGGCGGATCGTACGGAGTCTGTTGGCCGGGACCATCCAGCGATTCCCCCGCGCGGCTCAGCGCGTCGCTCGATACTTTCAGTTCGTCGCCGCTGGCCATGATGTTGGCCGGTTTGATATGGCCGTGCACGAAGCCTTTGCGGTGAAGGTAGGCGAGAACGTCCAGGACGGAATCAAGCATCTCCCGGGCTTCGGCAGGCGTGAGCTCCCGGCCGGGAAGAACCTGCGCAAGGTTCTCCTCGGCGCACTCCATTACGACATAGACGAACAGCACGCCGTCAAGCTCGAAGCGACCCGTTTCATGGATCGGAATCAGGTGGGGATGAGACAGTTCAGCGGCCTGTCGCCAACGCGAGAGTTGAAGTTCGCCATTTTCTGGAGTCGCGGGAATAATTTTGATGGCGGCTTTTACAAGACGTTCACCTTCGTGGCGCTCGGTAAGGAATACCGCGCATTGTTCGGATCCGCCTAAGTATCGAAGCAGCGGAAATTTCCGGTCGAGAATATGGTTTTCCCATTGTTTCCAGTTGTCGGACATGATTCGACCTTCTCGAAGGGTAGGCCAGGGAGTGGCACCATTGTACGCAAGGAACGAGTCCAAGGTGTCAAGCGAATGCGGGCGAAGTGCCCATGCGGATAAGACGGCAGGGTGCGCGTGCAATTTGCCTGGCGCTTTTCGGCGCGCGTTCGCAGGACCGAGGGCGGCGCAGCTTTTCGCGGAATATTGCCCAATCGACTCCGATAAAGGGATAGTGACGAAGTGGTTGAATCCTAGATCCAGCGCCCCTGCGCGAGACTCCGAGAAGGACAAAAGCTTAGCAGCCACCTTTGAAACTGCGACTCACCCGCGACTCTCATCGGCTCAGCAATACCGAATTATAAATCCCGCCGGAAACTTTGGCCGAGATACTAAGGGCCTGTGGCAGCCACCAAGTCTTGCGCAGGAGGGCGTGGCGTGAGTGCTTCATGCGATCCGCGACGAAGGCCGCGAGCCACAATTCTCCAACGGTTTCAGCGACGAGCGTGCCGGAATTGTGTACGAACGGGCGCATGAGGGGATTCCTCTCGTACCCCCCATTTTCAATCACCATTCGGGTGGGAACGTCATCCAAGATGGCTGCTCCAGCGTTAATCTCTGCAAGGAGCGTCACGTGTTTGTCATAGAACGGGCGGGTAAGGAAATTGCCCTGCGGGGCAGGCTTGTCAGGGAGTAGCTCTTGGGCTGGAAGCTCCTGCGCCATCACAGGCGCAGCGATGAACAACAATGCGATTACAATGCGGGCTGGCAAGACCATGATCCACCTTCGTTCCTAGCAGTCAGTAAAGTTAACTCGACGATGGATGTGCGGGTGATCAATGGTCCGCGTGAGCGCGAGGGCCAATTTGGATACCTTGGGACCGGTGGCCGGATACGTCGAGGTTCATGATCCTGTCCACCGCGTCTGACCCGCAGGTGCTACACCGGCCGTGGGAATCCAGCGCAATTTGTTCGAGGCAGCTAACGCACAACCACTGCTTCCTCATTGGTTCCCTCGATTGCCGGGGGCCGAAGGGGTGGCGGAACATGTTTTGGTAGATGAGCAAAGGCTGGGCCAAGAGTGGAACTAGAGCAGCTTATCGTGGTGACTTGTGTTCTGTTGATCAAAGGCAATCCTACCGAAAATGCTGGCCTTATCTCGAACTCGGCTTAGAGGCGCATAGAAACACTTTTTGTCGCACAACCACAGAGCCGAAAAACTGTAAATGCTTCCAATCACTGCCATTTTTTACATCTGCACGGTTTCAACGCTGCCTGAGGTTTCCTGGCAATACAACACGGCGATCAAGGGATCACGACGAAGTTGTTAAATCCGCGGTTGGCGTCCTGGAGCGACGAAAGCCCTTCGTTCACTTCTTTGAGGGGGATGCGGCGGTGCTCCAACACCGAGAGATCCAGCGTCCCTGCGCGAGCCATCTCCGCCAGCTCTTGTCCCTCACCGGTCGTGAACCAGCAGGAGCCGATTAGTTGGATGTTCATTCCCATCAACCGGTGCACGTTCAACGGCAGCGGTTCGCCCACGCCGCCGATGTTGACGCCGCGCCCGCCGCGCCGCAGGGCATTCAACGCATCCTGCATGGCGCTTGACGGAGAGCCTGGCGGCAGCGTATCGATTACCGCATCGACGCCCTCGCCGTCCGTCACTTCCGTGGCCCATTCGTGAACGGGTCGTTTTCCGACCGCGAACACGAATATCCTTTTTGGAGCGAGAGCCTTCACGCGGTCCAGCAGCGTTTGATTGCGGCCGGTGCCGAGTATCGTCGTCACTCCCGTCGCCAAACCCACAAGCGCGACGCACAGGCCCAGCGCGCCGCCGATCCCGTTGACGAGCAACGAGCGCCCTGGACCAGCGCCCGCCTTGCGAATGGCGGCGTAGGCAGTCCCCAGATATCCGAATCGAGCGCCCTGCTCGAAGCTGACATTGTCAGGAAGCTTGACGAGCGCGCTTTGGGGCGCGGTGATGTATTCCGACATCCCGCCATACGGATATGCATCGAATACAACTTGAGACAAAGGCCCGCGCCCGAAATAACCCTGAAAAGTAAAACCGCGGCAGTTTACGATTTCGCCGCTTCGACAGGGGCGGCAGGATCCGCATCCGCGCGCCGGGTTGACGTAGACGCGCTCGCCCGTTCGGATCGAATGAACCTGGCTGCCAACCTGCGACACGATGCCCGCCACATCCAGCCCGAAAATCGCGGGAAGTTTCGGCAGCGGCAGGTAAGGAAACCACTCCGGCCATTTCGTGAGCACATTCTTGAGATTCGGCACGACTCCGCAGGCTTTCACGGCCACAAGCACGTCCGTCGGGCGAGGTTCCGGTATCGGCAGCTGCTCGAGCAACAAGGGCCCGCCGATTTCGTGCATGCGGGCTGCAAGCATCGTCTTCATCCCCGACTCCCCTGGATTTAATTTTCTCCAAATGCGGAGGCTGGCACAGGCGATTTCCGCGACAGCCTATCACAACCCGCCCGCGAGCAGAGATTTCTACTCCGGCCTGCAGCATACAGGAATAGAGGGTGAGAATTGAATTGTGGAGGAATGGCGCAACCGCAAGATTTTCTGGCTGTGGGAATGCCGTTGTAGGTTTGGAGGGGGGCAGGAGAGCAGGATAACAAACTGAGCGCGGGTGAATCAGTCCTCCTCGGACACAATTCACCCCCTAGCGCGAATTCACTTTAATTTCGAGCTATTTGGCCTTCCATGCGAGCGACGGCTTAGTTTGCTGAAGCGCCGACTGGAAGCTCTTCGGTTTCCTTGCTTCCCTGAATCGACGATTGGGCGCGTTCGATCTCGATATGGCCCTTGAAATAGGCGCCTTCCTCGATGCTGATTCGGGTCGTCGTAATATCGCCAATCACCTGGCCGTCTTTCTTGATCTCGACGCGGTCGCGCGCGCGGAGATTGCCGGAGGCATTGCCGTAGACGATCACTTCGCGAGCGTTGATTTCCGAATTCAGCTGGGCAGTTCGCCCGACCGTCAGGCGGTGGCCACGAAGGGATATGTTCCCTTCGACCTTGCCGTCGATCTGCAGGTCTTCGTCACTGGTGATTTCGCCCTTTACCGTAATGGTTGAACCCAGACACGCCAAAGTGCGCGCGGAGGGAGCGTTGGGGCGGGGGGCCGGGCCAGCAGGTGCATTCATCGGCGCGCCGGGGATCCTCGACTCTTTGGACGAAGATGTCCCAGGCACATCGGGCTGCGTATCCTTATTCCACATGGTTCCTCCAACCTACGAGTCAAACGTCGATTCGGTCCTTTAGGACCCGTCTAAGGATTACTTTAGGCGGATGAGTCAAGAGGGGCTACCGCAAAATGGCAAAGAATTGCTTACAACTAAACCTGCCCACCGGGACAGGTCGGGCGGAAAGGAGCGGATGGGCACTAATCAGGCAGTGGCAGCTTTAGCGAGCACGGGAACTTTCTTGCCCAGCCCAACCTTCAGTAGCAGGATTTCGAGAATGCCGTCACTTAGTGATGCCTTTACCTGATCCGGGTTGATTTCAGACGGCAATTCCACGGTACGAAAGATTTGGCTGGAGCGCCGTTCGGCGGAGACGCCCTTCTCGTCACTCTGTTCCGATGCCTCTTCCCGCCTCCCGGTAATGCACACCGAGCGAGGCGCCACGCGCACTTCTAATTCCTTTTCACTGAACCCCGGCACGGCAGCGAGGATCGCGAGTCCGGTCTCCGTCTCCAGGACATCTACTTGGACGTCCAGGAGAATCTCCGACACTGCCTGGAGCCAATCTTCACGGTCATGGCCATCCACAGATCCCCGAAGTTCAAACAACTCGTAGGCGCGACGCGAGATCAGATCTCTGAACTCTTGCGAGAGCTCAAAGAATGCATCGCCTGGATTCAGAGTAGACACCTCCGGCGCCAGGAATCGTTTCGATTCCGTTTCGATTCTCATGTCTGTTTTCTCCTTAGTGTGAACTTTTCAGAGTGAGTGATTTTGACTGGAACAGGCAACGTATGCGGCGTGGACAACAGAATCATTAACGGGCACGGTAGACCAAGTCAACTGTGGATATCAAGAAACATTGGAAGGAAGTGATAAGTGAAAGGCAACACCGGCCCACGATGAAACATTCTCCGCAGGAGGAGACGCCCCGGCCGTTTGCTGCGCTCGGCCGTGCGCCGCATCTTCACACCGCGCCTACTCGTAATACGCCGGCGCGTGCTTCAGCTTGTCGCTTTGCGTTTTCTCGTGATTGATCCACAACTGCGCGTGATAGAAGGAAATCAGATCGGCCATTCGCTGCATCGACAATTGCGTCTGAATTCTTTGCTCGGCGGGCATGGTGCTGAAGTAGGGGATGCGGCGGTTGTCCCAATTCTCTTGCAGGTGAACGGCGTCGCCGCTCAGCAAAATCCAGCCTGTTTTTGATAAATGAACGAGGCAGGATTGATGGCCGGGCGTGTGGCCCGGGGTATAGATGATCATGACCGAGCCGTCGCCGAACACGTCCTGGTCTTCCTGCACCAAATTCACCGGATGATCTTTCAGGAATGTAGGTCTCATGTCCGAGGGAGGTTTCGCAATCCCCGTTTTGCCCGCGGCAAAGTAGTAGTCATATTCAGCCTTCTGAATGAGGAACGGCACGGCAGGAAACAATTCGGCGTTGCCGATGTGGTCGGGATGAGTATGAGAAATTCCCACGAACTTTATGTCCGAAGGCTTGACGCCGATCGCGGCAAGTTGAGACTCGAGCGTCTTCGCGCGTGTCCAATGAATGTCCGTCGCCGGATTGTTGGCCGGATACCAACCGTCGGGCATGGAGGCGACCGCATCGGAAATTCCGGTGTCCCAGAGAAAATAACCGTCGGCGTGATGGATCAGATAGCAGCTGACCGAGATGTCGATCGGCTTTCCGACGTTGACGCCAACCGTCCACCGGGACTCGTCGTTGGCGTGGCCTTGCCCGCAATCGAGCACATACAGCCGGTCGACGCCTTTGCCGCTCGGTTGCGCCCAGGACGCGCTCGACAAAAACAATCCGGCAACTGCCAAGAAAACTATGCTGACACGCTTCATTGGAAGACTCCTGCGTAGCTTTTCATGGAATTTTGGTGATGACTCCCGGGAACGCCAATCTCCTGATTGGCGCCGCGCAAAACGTCCGCCGCAGCGGAGAGATTGGCGTTCCCGGGGTTCCCTCGTGGATTTTTATTTGTCCGGCCCACCGGGACATCCTCCGTTGGCCCCACCGCAATCGCCTCCGATATGTTCCGGCATTCCTTTTCCGGCGACCTCGGTCCTCATCCCTGCGGGATCCTGAATGGACCAGCCATATTTGCTATCCGCTTGCGGTTTGTAGCCGCGCCGCTCCAGTTCGGCTTTGGCGGCATCCCGGTCGAAATTCTCTACCGCCAGCGAGAAATGCGCGACATACGCTTTCTTTTCGGGGTGCTGGCTCTGGCGGAGATAGAAATAATTCTCACCGAACTTGAGGAAACAGATCGGCCCACCTTGCGCGTCCACGCCGAACACATTGCCCGGCTTGTAGTAGACCAGTTTCATTCCCAGCAGGTTCATATAGAAGTCCCGCGATTGATCCACGTCGGCAACGTTGTAAACCAGATGGCTCACGCCAAAGGCCTTGAACCCCTTACCGTCGGGCCCGGGAATCGAGCTAAGGTTTTTGGTGCCATCCGATTCTTTGGCGGTTGGCGACGCGGCCCCGGGAAAGACGCCCTTCGTCGCGCAGATTTGAATCGTGGTGCCGCTCGGGTCCTTGATGGACCAGGCGTAGGCGCCGTCAGGTTTCGGTTCGAGCCCCCGGCGTGTCAGTTCGGCTCCCACCGGCTCCAGTTGAAAATTCTCGATGGAGAATGCGAAGTGATCGACGTTGCCCTGGCCCATTTGCGCGGACCAGTTTCCGGCCGGCCGGTCGAGCGGCCTGTTGAGCGGGCGAATGTAAATGGCATTCGGTGGATCGCCGCATTCGACCGAACATTGTTTGCCGTCGTCATAAACAAGCTTCATCCCGTACAAATTCACATAAAAGTCGCGGACCTTCGCGTAATCGGCGACTTGATAGTTGATGTGATTGTAGGCCACTGCTTTGAGGACCATGCCGCCGGACATCGCTGTTTGCGCGCCGCCGCCGGCAAATGCCGTGACTTCGGGCGACACGCTTGCAGCGAATGCCGCGGTCGCTGTCAGGCCCAGCGCCTGCATGAGCTGGCGCCGATCGATTTTTCCGCTCTCGAACGCCTTGCGGAGCCCTGCAATATTTTGTTTCATCGCTGATCCTCCAGGAACTGTTCGCTCAAACTCAACAGCCGCAGTGACGGGATTGTATGCCTGATCCGTTTCGGGTGGCATAAGTTTTTGGTAGCACAGGCTTCAGCCTGTGGGGTTTGGTTCTTGCAAGGACTAACCCCCACAGGCTGAAGCCTGTGCTACTAAAAACTACTTCAAAAGCGGGCTTGCCTTTGCCGTTGGAGGATGCGGCCGCGACTGGAGGAATGCGTAAATGTCAGCCAGTTCCTGGTCCGAAATGACTTTGGCGGTATACGGCGGCATCTCTCCCGTAGGCTTGCGAAGGTAGCGAGAGAGCACATCGAACGGGACGGGGTCGGGAGCGATCCGCGGTCCGGTCATCGTTGAGCCTTGTCCTTCGCGGCCGTGGCATTCGTAGCAACCATTCTTGTTGAAAATCTTTTTTCCGTTTTCGGCATTTCCAGAAGGAGTATCGGAGGACTTTGATTCTTGGGCCGCGTCCATTGGCCTAACGTGAGCGGAGCCGAAATACAGAGCAATCGCGAGAGCCAGAGCGACCGCGAACCTGTAGCCACGAAAAGTTTTCATCCTTGCTCCTTGGGGCGCTTCAAAGGGCGCCAGCTCGCTCTATCGAGGTTGAGTGACAACGTCGAGCAGTGCCGGCTCGCCGCGTTTGACCACCGCAATCGCTCGCCGCAGGGCCGGCGCAACCTCGTTGGGATCCGTGATTGGACCCTCGGCATATACGCCCATGCTCTGCGCGAGCTTGGCGAAATCCATAGTGGGGTCCTCGAACGTTGTGCCGATACCGGCGCGGTCGATTCCGCGATTGTGACGGTTGGCCATGCGCTGCACGTGCATCAGCTCTTCATGATAGGCGCGGTTGTTGTGCATCACGCTCAAGATCGGAATGCGGTGATGCGCCGCGGTCCACAGGACGGCGGGAGCAAACAGCAGATCGCCATCGTCCTGAATGCTGACCGAGAAGCGGCCATGCTTCTTGTTCGCAAGGGCTGCCCCTATCGAAGCGGGAGCGTTGTACCCGATACCGCCGCCGCCCTGCGTGCCGATGTACTGGTATTGCTTTTCAAAAGGCCACAGCCGCAGGGGCCACCAACTGAAGTGCCTTAGAATCGAGACGAGCGACCAGTCTTCATTCTTGATCTGGTTCCAAACCTCGGCGCAGAGGCGCCCCGTGCTGACGGGACTCGCGTCCCAAGCGTACGTCGCATCGGTCCGCGCCTGTTCCAGCGCGCGATCGTGCGCCGACGCCAGCTTGGCGCCGCGATCCTTTAGGGCTTGCTTGCGATCTGCGGTTATCAAGCGCTTGGTTTCCTCGATCAGCGACGGAAGAGTTGCTTCCGCATCGGCAGCCATGGCCAAATCAACTCCGGTGTAACGGTAGAAATCCTGGTAATTGGCTTTTGTGTACAGGTCGCCGGTGGTGATGCTGATCAGTTTCGCATCGCTCTTCATGATCGGACGCGAAGTCCGGTTCACTTGATCGTGCATCGTGTTCAGCGCGTTCCAGAAGTCCGTGGCTTCCAGTCCCATGATTACATCCGCGTTCGCAACCACAGCGCCGCGACGCGAAGATTGGTTGAGCGGATGCCGCGTGGGAAAATTCATGCGCCCGGCCTGATCGATCACCGGCGCCTGGAGCGTTTCGGCAAGCTCGACGAGCAAATCGATCCCGGCCTGCGTTCGCGCGTACCGGTCCACCACGATCAAAGGATTCTGCGCCTGAACCAGCATGCGAGCCGCCTCGGCGACCGAGCCGGAATCGCCCTGCGGAGGCGCCGCCAGCGTCAGCTTCGGAATGTGCAGCGCAGCGTCCGCGGGAATCGGATTTTCCTGGAGTTCGCTGTCCGCCACGAGAAGCACGGGCGCCATCGGCGGCGTCATGGCGATCTTGTAGGCGCGCACCGCGGATTCAGCGAAGTGCGACAAAGAGATGGGCGCATCGTCCCACTTCACGTAGTCGCGGACCATCGCCGCGGCGTCCTGGACGCTGTGTGGCCATTCCCCATACGCGGAGTCTCGTTTCGTGGCGTCCAAATTGTTGCCAATCACGATGTAGACCGGCACGCGGTCGCAGTAAGCGTTGTAGATGGCCATCGCGGCATGCTGCAATCCAACGGTGCCGTGCGCGAAGATGCAGAGCGGCTTGCCTTCGATCTTGGCGTAGCCGTGGCCCATGGCCACCGACGACTCTTCGTGGCAACAGGAGATGAACTCCGGATCCTTGTTGCCTCCGTAGTTGATCACAGATTCATGAAGCGCACGGAAACTCGAACCGGCAACCGAGCAAACGTATTCGATGCCGAGGGACTTGATGATGTCCACCATGAAATCCGAACCCGAGCGATCCAGGGTCAGCACTTCGGCATCCGCGGGCGGGTCCGATTCGATCATCGGCGGCATCAACGGCATGGCGGGTGACGGCCGCTCTTCGACCGGCTGCGCAGGCGAAGCCTCTGCTGGTGCGGCAGCCAGCGTTGCCGCTCCAGCGACCACGCTCTTCAAGAAGTCTCGACGGCCAGCGGGTAATTTTTTCGATTTCGCCATGGGTTCTTGCCTCCGCTCCTGCACCTAGCCGGAATTATTTTTTTTCGGTCCAACCGGCAACATACGACTAACCGCCAGCGAATGCAATCCTCGCTCGCGGCTACCGAGCCTCTGGCCGCCTGGCGATCAACACACAAATCAACGCGACTACAGCTAGGGCCGCAGCTGTATAAAAAGCGATCCCGTAGTTCTTATACCTGTCGAAAAGAACTCCGCCGATCGTGGGGCCGAGAATTCCTGAAAATCCCCAGGCGGTAAAGATCGAGCCGTAGTTCGTCCCGGCATACCGCGTGCCCCAAAAATCAGACACCGTCGCGGGAATCACCGAGGCTTGCGCGCCATAGCAGAAGTAGACGACAAAGATCAGCACGTACAGCGCGGCGATATGCGCGCCGACCCAGTACAGCGCGGGCATGGAGACACCGGACATTGACAGCACAACACGCAAAGTATTGAGCCTGCCCATGATGTCCGACAGCCAGCCCGACAGGACCCGGCCGGAGACGTTGCCGAAGGCGCCCACCACAAGCCCCAATGTCGCGACCGTAGCGCTGGCAATGCCCTGGTTCTGAGCGAAGGGAATCAGTTGGCTGATCACCATTAGCCCGGCGGTGGAACCCAGTCCGAAGCCAAACCACAAAAGATAAAAAGCAGGTGTGCGCACGACTTCGCTCGGAGTGAATTGATGGCGGCTGTAAGTGATCGTGGAAACGGAACCCTTTGTTGCTGGTTGCCGGTTCGTCTCCGGATTCTTCATCAAAAAGGCGCCGGTCACCGTCATGACGAAAAAAATTCCACTGAGAATCACGCAGGAAGTCCGCCATCCAAAATGGGGAAATAAAACCAGATTGGCGACCGTTCCGAAAATGGCCGAACCGCCGCCATATCCCGCAAGCGCCAGGCCGATCGCCAACCCCATCTTGTCGGGAAACCACTTGGCCATGACGGGGACGACGGTTCCGTAACCAAATCCGTTCCCGATGCCTCCCAAAACGCCGTAGAAAAAATAGAGGAAGTACAGACTGGTCGTGTAGGAAAAAAGGAAAAAACTCAGCGTGATCAATATGCTCCCGGTCAGGGAGATCCAAAAGGGCCCGAAGCGGTCTTGAAGTCTGCCGGCGAGAAGCAATGAGGCGGCAAACATCACGGCCGCGAAAGTAAAGACCGTGGAGGTCTGCGCCCGCTTCCATCCGAATTCCTTTTCCAGCGGGGTGACAAACACACTCCATGCGTAGAGTGTGCCGAGGGCCAGAGTCATAAGAACCCCGCCGAGCAAACGCCACCAGCGGCTGATCGAGGCCGCTTCGCCACTTATCCCGACGGGCAGAGCTATGGATCGCATTGAAATGCCGCTGGGCGGTAGAGTCGCTGTCATCAACCCTCTTCCGTTCATGTTTTCCGAGGTTCGATTTTCGGGCCTTCGATTCGCTTGGGAACATGCCCTCGCTTATAAATCATGACGGTTCGCTTGAATTCGATGACCACGGTTCCATCTTGTTTGAAGCCCGTGGTTTTGAAGCGCACGATTCCAACATTTGGCCTGGACTTCGACTCGCGTTTCTCGAGAACTTCACTTTGCGAATACAGAGTGTCTCCATCAAAGAGAGGATTCGGCAGGCGCACTTCATCCCAGCCGAGATTGGCCATCGCATTTTGGGAAATGTCGGCAACCGATTGTCCTGTAACGACCGCGAGCGTAAATGTGGAGTCAACGAGCGCCCGGCCGAATTCCGTTTTTGCCGCATACGCATGATCGAAGTGGATCGGGTTGGTATTCATCGTCAGCAAGGTAAACCAAATATTGTCGGTCGCAAGAACCGTTCGGCCCAGTGCGTGTCGAAAAACATCTCCGATCTCGAAGTCTTCAAAAACTCGTCCGGTCCAACCCTCTTTAGTTGCCATCATCGCCTTCCTTAAATTACCTTAGTAGAAATCAGATCATTTTCTCGCGCCGCCAGCTTGCAATCGTCTTTGAATCAAAACCGAATTCAGCCAATATGGCGTCGGTCTGCTGGCCCAACGCCGGCACTTCGTTCATGACGGTTTCCACATTTTCCATTGTGACCGGGGGAAGTAGCGCCGGCAGCGGGCCCGCCGGTGAATCCACCGTGCTCCAGCGCCCTCGGGCTTTCAATTGCGGATGTTCCACAAACTCCTGAACGGTGTTTAGCCTGGCGTTGGCAATGTGCGCGGTTTCGAGCCGCGCGATAATTTCGGCGGCGGTCAGATTCTGGAAAACTTCTCGCATCGCTTGATCGAGCTGCGGACGATTCTGAACTCGCTTGGCATTGGAATCAAAACGAGAATCCGCGAATAGCTGTGGATTTTCCAAAACCACTTCGCAAAATTTTTTCCATTCGCGTTCGTTCTGCAGACCGATATACACCACTTTGTTGTCCCGGCTCTGTACTGGCCCGTAAGGCGCGATGGTGGCGTGGTTTGCGCCCGAGCGCCGCGGGGCCGATCCTCTGAACGAGTAGTACGCGGCGTAACTCATCCATTCCGCGAGCGAATCGAAAAGGGAAGTCTCCAGCGCAACGCCTTCGCCCGTCTTCGACCTCACCAGCAAGGCCGTCAGTATGCCGGAATAGGCATACATTCCGCAGGCGATATCGGCGGCCGAAATCCCAACCTTGCACGGCGTTTCTTCCGTCCCGGTAATGGAAATCAATCCGGTCTCGGCCTGGATCAGCATATCGTATGCCTTTTTGTCCCGGTACGGCCCCGAGGATCCGTAGCCCGAAAGATCGCAGATAATGAGACGCGGATATTTTTTGCGCATCTCCCGAGTGACGAGGCCGAGCCGCTCCGTGGCCCCGGGCGCCAAATTCTGGACAAAGACGTCTGCCTTTTCGATCAAGCTTTGGAGAACTAATTTGGCTCCCGCTTGCTTCAGATCCAGCGTCAAGGATTCCTTGGATCGATTGAGCCACACGAAGTGGCTGGAAAGCCCTCGAACGGTTGCGTCGTAGCCGCGCGCAAAGTCTCCGACCTCCGGCCGCTCGATCTTGATCACGCGCGCGCCCAAATCCGCAAGTTGCCGAGTGGCGAACGGCGCAGCGACCGCCTGCTCCAAGGAAACTACCGTGATTCCTTCGAGTGGCCGCATCAATACGACCTGGGCAGGCCCAGAACGTGCTCCGCCAGATAGCTCAAAATCAGGTTCGTCGAAATGGGCGCGACTTGATACAGCCGCGTCTCGCGGAACTTGCGCTCGATATCGTATTCTTCCGCGAAGCCGAAACCGCCGTACGTCTGCACCGCGACATTCGCCAGTTCCCAGGAAACGTCGGCCGCCAGAAGCTTCGCCATGTTCGCCTCGGGGCCGCACGCTTTGCCGCTGTCGAACAGGGTGGCCGCGCGCGCGACCATCAGCCGGGCCGCCTCCAGGTTGGCGTATCCGCGGGCGATCGGGAATTGAACGCCCTGATTTTTTCCGATCGGCCGGCCGAACACGACTCGCTCATTCGCGTAGCGGCAAGTGCGTTCCAGGAACCAGCGCGCATCGCCAATGCATTCCGACGCAATCAGGATTCGCTCCGCATTCAAGCTGTCCAGCAGATAGCGGAATCCCTGGCCCTCCTCGCCCACCAGATTTTCGGCGGGAACTTCCAAATTATCGAAAAACAATTCCGTCGTGGCGTGGTTCATCATCGTGCGGATGGGGCGAATCCTCAACCCGTGACCCACGGCCTGGCGCAGATCGACCAGAATGGTGGAAAGCCCCTCGGTTCGTTTCTTCACCTGGTCTGCCGGAGTAGTGCGCGCCAGCAGCAACATCAGGTCGGAATGTTCGGCGCGTGAAATCCAAATCTTCTGTCCGTTGATCACATAGCGGTCTCCCGTTCTGACCGCCATGGTTTTTAGCTGCGTGGTATCCGTGCCCGTATTCGGCTCGCTCACTCCGAACGCTTGCAGGCGAAGAGAGCCATCGGCGATCTTCGGCAAATATTGCCGCTTGTGCGCCTCCGATCCATGCCGCAAAAGTGTCCCCATGATGTACATCTGCGCGTGGCACGCCGCGGCATTTCCGCCCGAGTGGTGGATCTCTTCGAGGATGACGGAAGCCTCCGTAACGCCGAGGCCAGCGCCGCCGTATTCCTCGGGAATCAGCGTGGCCATATACCCCGCATGCGTCAGGGCCTGGACGAAGGCCTCGGGGTAGGCGCGCTTCTCGTCGAGCTCCCGCCAATATTTGTCCGGGTATTCGCGGCACAATTCGCGGACGGCGGATTTCAGTTGTTCGCGCGATTCGTCAACAGAGCTGTTCGTTTGATTCAACGGAAGACCTCGTCCTCTGGCGAGCGCTAGCGTAAACTCTGAAACTCTGCCTTGCCCTAAAGGCTGGCAATCGCTTGAATTCGCAAAACGCCACACGGCAGGATAGCAGAAACAAATTGTAGAGTATCTTAACGAATGCCGGCACTCCGCGGGAGGGAGAAATCGTGGACCCCATAACTCGAACGCTCGTACATTTTTCTCACTCGCTCAATTCCAAGGATCTGAGCAGTGACGTCGTCGAGCGCGCCAAATATTTGCTTCTCGACTATCTTGGCGTCGCGATCGCCGGGTCGCTTACGGAGTCCTCCCAGCCGATTTACGGGATGCTTGCGCGTTCGGCATCCGATGGC
>Ga0116217_10002552_pt1 | contig 16922 bp, 13 predicted proteins | sample Sb_taG_6_FD_89697 | JGI IMG/M metagenome (GOLD analysis project Ga0116217, IMG submission 89697) | Peat soil microbial communities from Weissenstadt, Germany - Sb_50d_4_PS metaG | ecosystem: Environmental > Terrestrial > Soil > Wetlands > Peat | place: Germany: Weissenstadt | collected 2010-09-21 | reverse complement strand
GAGAATCGCCAGAGCCATTGTCCGGTCGCGGCCGATCCGAACAACTGCACAGCTTGCAGATGTCGTATCAGCCGCGGCCCGGCCAATGAATCAGGCAGAACGAAGGATTCATCCCGCGACAAAAACTTTCCAGGCACTCCGAATCTTCGTAAACGACGAATTGAAGGACCTGCGGGCGTTGCTTAGCGCGGCTCCGCAGTTGCTCAAACCGGGCGGACGGCTGGTGATCATCAGCTTCCACTCGCTGGAGGATCGCATCGTGAAAGATGCACTCCGCGAGGGAGTGAAGCAGGGTCACTACGAGTTACTGACCAAGAAGCCGGTGACCGCCGGAGAAGAAGAGATTGATCGCAATCCGCGGTCGCGCAGCGCGAAATTGCGGGCGGCAGAAAGAGTTTAAAGTTTGTCATTCCGAGCGAAGCGAGGAATCTTCAATTTGCTTGCGCGGACAAAAATGCAGATCCCTCGTTTCACTCGGGATGACAAGCTTAATAAGAATTTCCGGGACGGCATCGCCTCTCACACACAGGGCGAAAACAAATCCTTACCTTCTCTCGATGCCGTCCCGGAGAGATTGGGTGAGGAGACCAAAGTAAAACGGAGGCTGGTGATGTTTACGGGCAACTTGATTGACGAACTGATTTCAACTGTTGAGCGCGCGGAAAAGCACGCTCACAAAACTGGGGATTCTCAGGAAGCGAAACTGCCGTACTGGTACGTAGCGACGGAGCGCGAGCGAGCGTTCGATTCGAAGTTACTCGGGGTGGCATAAATGGCAGCAGCTGTTATTGCCGTACAAGGCTCAGTTCGCAGCACCCGGCGCAAGCCCTGCTGGACCGGCACGCCAGAGATCTACTTTGCCAAGCCCATCGACAATTCGCGCCTGATGAAAATTGAGGACCCTCGGCGCAGCCGCGAGATGAGGCAATTCGGCGTCGCCCTGAGCTGCCTTTTCCTCCTCGTTATGATGTATACGTGGCAGCACTTCAAGGCGATAGAGTACGGCTACAAGATTGAATTCATGAAGAATGAACGCAATGGACTTGCGGAGTTGAATCGCACGCTCCGACTGGAAGAAGCATCGTTACGGTCGCCGGATCGCATCGATCGGCTGGCGCGGCAGTACGGAATGCAGCCGCCGCAGGCAGGTCAAGTGCTGCGCATGGATTCGGCCCCGCAGGACGCGGGCGCACCAGTGATGGCCGAGGCTTCAGTCTCCGTAGTCTCGTTGCCATAGGGTCGTGGAGGACGAGCGTCTTCGCCCGTCCAGCGAGAAAAAGATTGGCCACGGATTTACACGGATGAACGCGGATCAGTTAATAAATCCAAAGTATTATCCGTGAGTATCCGCGCAAATCCGTGGCTCGGGTTCTGGCGGCTTCCGGGCCGCCATGTTTGTCTAGAGGGCGTGATCCGTGGTTGCCAACACACCCCGCAACAGCACCAATACCAGGCTCTACTCGCTGGCCGCCATTCTCGTGCTATGGTGCGGCGGCATCTGTCTGCGTCTGGTTTACCTGCAAATCTTTCGCTACGGGAGCTTTGAAAAGCGCGCCATCCATGAGCGCGAACGCACCGAGGAAGTATCGGCCAGGCGCGGAATCATCTACGACCGAACCGGACACGAACTGGCGATGTCAATCGCGGTCGATTCCGCCTTCGCAGTGCCCACGGAAATTCCCGATCTTGCCGGCACCATCTCGCTGATTTCGAAGATCACGAAGACCGATCCTCGCGAAACCCTGGCCAAATGCAAAGCTGCCCGCACGTTTTGCTGGGTCGCGCGCAAGTCGGACGCGGAGACTGCCGAGCGCATCCGCGCCATGAATCTGCGTGGCATCTATTTCCAGAAAGAATCCAGGCGTTTTTATCCCAAGCGCGAACTGGCTGCCCAGGTGCTGGGTTACGTGGGAATGGATGATGAAGGCTTGAGCGGGATCGAGCGCCAGTACGACGACAAGTTACGCGGCAGCCCCGGACGCATGCTGATCTCCGTTGACGCCCACAAAAAATGGTTCGGTAGTGTGGAGAAGCAACCGGAGCCCGGTGAGAACGTTGTCCTGACAATCGACGAGCAGATTCAATACATCGCCGAACGCGAACTGGCAACCGCCATGGAGCAGACCCATGCCATAACCGGCACGGTCATTGTGCAGAATCCGCGTACCGGAGAAATCCTGGCGCTGGCTAATCAGCCCACATTCAACCCGAACTTGACGAAGGAAATTACGCCGGAGCGCCTGAAAAACCACGCCGTCAGCGATGTCTATGAGCCGGGCTCGACTTTTAAAGTTGTAACTATCTCGGCGGCGCTGGAAGAAAAGTTGACCCGTCCTGATGAAGTTTTCGATTGCCAGATGGGATCGATTGTCATCAATGGCATGCGCATTCGCGACAGCAGGCCGCATGGATTGCTGCCGGTCTGGGGCATTCTCGCGGAATCGAGCGACGTGGGTGCGATTAAGATCGCGCTGCGCCTGGGCGAAGACCGGTTTTACAAATACATTCGAGCCTTTGGATTTGGACAGCAGACGGGGATTGAGTTGCCTGGCGAAACCCGAGGGTTGACCAAGCCAGTCAGCCGGTGGTCGAAAGTTTCGATTGGCGCGATTTCGATGGGACAGGAGATCGGCATTACTCCCCTTCAACTTTCGACCTTAGTTTCGACAATTGCCAACGACGGTGTCCAAGTGCCGCCCCGCATCGTCGCGGCGATGACCGATCCGCAACCTACGCCGCAGACCATTGCTTTTCATCCCGCCGACAGCAGGCGCGTCATTTCGTCCATGACCGCAGCGCAGATGAAGCAGATGATGCAAAAGGTCGTGCTCGAAGGCACAGGGAAACGGGCAGTCCTCGAAGGATATTCTTCCGCGGGCAAGACTGGAACTGCTCAAAAAGTAGATCCTGGAACGCACGCGTACTCTAAGACTAAGTACGTCGCCTCATTCGCCGGGTTTGCGCCGTTGAATAATCCTGCGATCGTGGTGGCCGTCATTCTCGATTCGGCTGTCGGCCTCCATCAAGGTGGGCAGGTTTCGGCGCCCGTGTTCCAGCGCGTCGCGCAGCAGGTTTTGGAATACCTGCATACGCCGCATGATGTGGAGTTGCCTCGAAGCCGTCAAATGTTGCTGGCTTCGCGTCAAGTGAAGACGCAGGAACTCGCGGAAGGCTCCCCCGACCATTTGGGAGAGGTTTTGGACATCGCTGAGGCTCCAACCACAAGTTCAGCTCCGACACCGGCGACTACTCTCGCCAGTGCAACGCCAGAATCAACTGGAGGTGTCGTAGTTCCGGCCGCCGTTCGCCAGCGTGAAACCGTGGAAACATCATTTAAAGACTCGAAGCAATCTCCAGCGGCAGAGAATTCGCAGTCGACCGCGGCATCCGCCGGCGATCATCTCCCATCCAGCGGTACGGTTGTGCTAGACGCCGAGCAGGGAGGAATCGTAGTGCCCTCATTCGCGGGCAAGAGCGTGCGCGGCGCGATCGAATTGGCCGAGGACACCGGCCTGGATTTGGATGCAGTGGGGAGCGGCTTGGCCCGGGATCAGACTCCTGTGGCAGGATCGCATGTCGCGACGGGATCGCGGGTGACGGTAAAGTTTGGCCGCTGAGGAACTCACGCAAGCCCGCGTGCCCTCGTACAGGACGTCAGACGAGAGCCTCCTCTAGGTTCAGGACATTGAATTGGAGTAAGCTCACAATAGAATTCCAATGAATTTCCTTCAGCTTCTGGACGGCGCGGAAGTCCTCGCCCAGAGCGGTAATCCGAGCGTCAGCGGGTTGGAATACGACTCGCGACGAGTAAAGCCGGGCGATGCCTTCATCGCCATGCGGGGTGAGACGAGCGATGGAAACAAGTTCATCGATAAGGCGATCAACGCAGGTGCGGTGGCAATCGTCAGCGACTCAGCGAGTGAAAAACCGCGTGAAAGAGTGGCTTGGGCACAGGTGTCGCACGGACGCCGAGCGCTGGCGCGACTGAGCGCGAATTTCTACAAGCGCCCCGCCGAGCGGCTGGCGCTCACCGGCATCACCGGCACCAACGGGAAAAGCACGACTGCATTTCTCCTCGAAGCAATCCTCCGCGCAGCCAATCGCAAAAGCGCGCTGATCGGCACAATCGAATATCATGTTGCCGGAAAAATCCTTCCCGCCCCACATACGACGCCTGAAGCGCTCGATCTGAACCGAATGCTGGCCGAGGCTCTAGACAATGGTGCGACCGAGGCTCTAGACAATGGTGCGACCGAGGCGGTCATGGAAGTCTCCTCGCATGCTCTGGCTCAACAACGTGTCCACGGGATTCCATTCGACGTGGCCGTTTTCACCAATCTGACTCGCGACCATCTCGATTATCATCACACTATGGAAGAGTATTTTGACGCGAAGCGGATTTTGTTTGAAGGCTGCGGCACTGATCCGCCCCGCGTAGCCGTGCTCAATGCTGAGGACGAGTATGGTCAGAAGTTGGCTAGAGTCAGCAAGAAACAAGGTTCAGAAGTTTTGATGTACGGTCTGAACAGCGGTGACCTGCACGCCGGTAAACTGGAGATTACCTCGCGGGGTACGCGATTCGACCTGGTGACGCCAGAAGACGTACTGCCCGTTTTTTCTCCGCTGATCGGCAAGGTGAACGTGTACAACATCCTCGCGGCAGCGGGATCAGCCTACGCGCGCGCCTGCAAGCCGGACGAGATCGCGAAGGGAATCGCTTCCCTGGCCCGAGTGCCGGGACGTTTCGAGCGCGTAGACTGCAAACAGCCGTTCACGGTAGTCGTGGACTACGCCCACACCGATGACGCACTTCGCAACTTGACCTCGCTGGCACGAGAGTTCGTGCAACAGGCAAGGCAAAAGGGGCGGGTGATTACGGTATTTGGCTGCGGAGGCGATCGTGACCGGGCCAAGCGGCCGCGGATGGGGGAAGCTGCCGGTCGAGGCAGTGATTTCGTGATCCTGACCTCAGACAACCCGCGCAGCGAGGATCCGCTGGCGATTATCAATGACGCCATGGTGGGCCTGCAGCGCTCGGGGGCAAAATACAAAGTGGAGCCCGACCGCAAAATAGCCATCGCTTTCGCCATCCGGGAGGCCGCACCGGGCGACATCGTTCTGATTGCGGGGAAGGGTCATGAAAAGGTGCAGGTCTCGCGCGAAGGATCTATTCCGTTTGACGACGTCGAGGTAGCCCACAAGGCCCTGCGCGACGCGGGATACGACTGTGAGGCCGCAAATGTCGCCGCCGGAAAGAACTCATGAAGCTTCCGCTCACTCGAGTCGCCGAATTTCTTTCCGCTAGTGGTGAGTTCGACCACGAGGCAGTGGCGCAAGGGTATTCGATTGACTCCCGCACCGTTCAACCGGGTGAGCTTTTCTTCGCGGTCAAGGGGGAGCACATGGATGGCCACGATTTCGTGACTCAGGCGCTGGAAAAAGGCGCCGCGGCTGCGATCATCCGTGGAGATCAGCGCGCGCGCTACGTGTTGAAAACCGGCTTGATCACGGTGGACGACACCTTGGTTGCGCTGCAGATCCTGGCCAGTGCCGTTCGGCGGTTGTGGGGAAAGCCGATGATCGGGGTGACCGGATCGACGGGAAAGACCACCACAAAAGAAGCCATCGCGCACGTCCTTTCGACCCGCTTCCGAGTGCTGAAATCCGAAGGCAACTTCAATAATCATTTTGGCCTTCCCCTCATGCTGCTGAAAATTAAGCCTGAGCACGACCTTGCTGTGATCGAGATGGGGATGTCTCACGCGGGCGAGATTGCCGCGCTTGCGAAAATCGCGCAGCCCGAAATTGGAGTGGTAACAAATGTCGCGCCCGTACACCTGGAGTTCTTCGACTCGGTGGCGAGCATCGCACGCGCGAAATACGAATTGATTGAAGCCCTGCCAGCGGGCGGAGCCGCGATACTGAACGGAGATGACGAATACGTTTCGCAGTTTGGCCGCGATTTTCGCGGCAACGTAGTTCTGTATGGCTTACGCGCGTCGGCGGACGTGCGGGCGGAAAACATCGAGCCCCAGGGATCGGAAGGGTCCACGTTCGATTTAGTAGTGGACGGCTGCCGCGAAAAAGCCGTCTTGCGGTTGGTTGGCACGCACAACGTCTACAACGCGTTGGCGGCGGTCGCGGCCGGACTGAATCGGGGGCTGAGTCCCTCAGAGGCCGTCGCCGCTCTGGCTACGCTTGCCCCGGCGGACAAGCGCGGACAGGTCGTCAAGCTTGGTAACATCACCGTCATCAACGATTGCTACAATTGCAATCCGAAAGCACTCGAAGCCATGGTCGATGCATTGGCAGGTATGCCTGCGAAGCGCAGGATCGTTGTCGTCGGGGCGATGCTCGAACTCGGGCCGGCTGGCGATGACCTTCACCGGCAGGCCGGTCAACATATTGCCGGCAAGAAAATCGACCTGCTACTCGGAGTGCAAGGTCAAGCGCAGCAAATGGTTGAAGCTGCGCGCCACGCTGGCATGCAGGCAGAGTTCGTGGCCACGCCGGAAGAAGCTGGCGAATGGCTGGCCCGCGAAACCCGAGACGGAGACGTCGTCTTGCTGAAGGCATCGCGCGGAGTGAAACTGGAACGAGCGCTCGAGAAGTGGCAGTCGCAAAAGTCATCAGTCGCACATCGTTAGTCGCGTGTGGGCCAACGACGAACGACCGATGACCCACGACTGCACGGAGGCTGATTGCTCTATTGGCTGTTGTACGAAAAACTGTTTCACTATTTCCCGCCATTTCGTATATTCCGCTATCTGACGTTCCGGACTGCGTTCGCCAGCCTGACTGCACTGTTCACGGGACTCATCGTTGGCCCGCTTGTGATCAATCGTCTCCGCGAATTTCAGATCGGGCAATACATCCGCGAGGAGGGTCCCAAAGCCCACCAGAAAAAAGCTGGAACTCCGACGATGGGCGGTTTGTTGATTGCCATCTCTATTGTGATTCCGACTTTGTTGTGGGCGGACCTGACCAACCGATTCGTATGGATTGCTGTCCTTGCTACCTCCGCCTTTGCTGCTATCGGCTTCAGTGACGATTACATCAAAGTTGTGCATCGCAGGAATCTGGGGCTGACGGGTAAAGCCAAAATCGGTTTCCAGATCGCCACCAGTGTTCTCATTGCGGTCGCGCTGATCGTGATGCAGACTCGGGGTCTTTATTCAACCAAGCTTCTGGTGCCTTTCTTCAAGCAATTTCGACCTGACCTGGTCATCGGGAGTCTGGAACGCTATCCTCACTTGTGGCCTTTGGCGTTTTTGCCGTTTATCGCTTTTGTTGTGCTGGTGATCGTGGGATCCAGCAACGCGGTGAACCTGACCGACGGGTTGGATGGTCTGGCCATCGGCTGTACTGTGATCGCCGCCGGGGCTTTGGCCGTGCTCACCTACGTCAGCGGCCATGCGACCTTCGCTTCCTATCTCGAATTGGAGCGCATGCCCCAGGTGGGCGAATTGACCATTTTTTGCGGGGCCATGGTGGGTGCGGCGATCGGCTTCCTGTGGTACAACGCACACCCCGCGGAAGTTTTCATGGGAGACGTAGGTTCACTCGCGCTCGGTGGCGCGATCGGGACGGTAGCGGTAATGATCAAGCAGGAACTGCTGCTACCCTTCATCGGCGGCGTATTCGTGATCGAGGCGATCTCGGTGATCCTGCAAGTGGCGTCCTACAAACTTCGCAAGAAGCGTATCTTCAAGATGGCGCCCATTCATCATCATTTTGAGCTACTAGGTTGGTCGGAGTCTAAAATTATTGTGCGCTTCTGGATCGCGTCGCTGGTGTTCGCGTTGTTCGCGCTGACGACCTTAAAGCTAAGATAGTTCTTTACCACAGAGACACAGAGTCACAGAGAGGACAAAGAAGGGGACAAATCAGGGGACAAATCAAAGATTCTTACCAGTGGGCAAACTGTGGCTGCCTAAAGATCTTCTTGGTTCCTCTGTGGCTCTGTGACTCTGTGGTGGAATAGGATCTCGTGGACGTAATCGACAAACGCGTGCTGGTTGTTGGACTCGGGAAATCCGGTGTCGCCTCGGCTCTTTTTCTGAAAGCGAGGGGCGCACGGGTAACCGTCTCCGACGCCAAGCCCCAGGACCAATTGAAAGACGAGATTCCGGTATTGCTCGATCAGGGCATCGCGGTGGAGACGGGCGGGCATGGAGAGCGTACTTTCGGCGGCCAGGATCTCATCGTGGTGAGCCCCGGAGTGCCGACGGACGCGCCTCCGCTAGTGCAAGCGCGTGCCCTCGGCGAAAACGTCATTGGTGAAATCGAACTGGCGTCTCAGTTTTTCCCCGGACGAATCGTCGCCATCACTGGTTCCAACGGCAAGACCACCACCACGACTTTGGCGGGCGAGATAGTCGCGGCCGCCGGACATCGCGTAGCGGTGGGCGGCAATATCGGCACACCTGCGATTTCGCTGATCAAGGGAGCTACGGCTGACACAATCGCCGTGTGGGAGGTCTCAAGCTTTCAGCTCGAAACCATTCAGACATTCCGTCCGCGGATTGCCGTCGTTCTCAATGTCACGCCTGACCATCTCGACCGGCATCGTACCTTCGCAGCGTACACGGACGCAAAGGCACGCATCTTTGAAAATCAACACGCGGAAGATTTTGCGGTGCTCAACGCCGATGATCTGACCTGCGTTGAACTGGCGGCTCGCACGCGTGCACAGGTCTGTTGGTTCAGCAGGACCAGGGAAGTGAAGCAGGGCGCGTTTGTTCACGACGGCCGCATCCTCTTCCGCGACCACAGCGGTCAACGAGAGATTATGCTGGTCTCCGAGATTCCCCTGAAGGGTGGGCACAACGTCGAAAATGTTCTGGCCGCAGTCTGCGTCAGTGCTCTCCTGCGTTGCGAGCCCGCACGAATCCGCCAAGCGGTTCGCGACTTTAAAGCGGTCGAGCACCGATTGGAGCACGTAGCAACCATTTGCGGCGTGGAATATTACAACGATTCCAAAGCCACCAATGTCGACGCCACCATCAAGGCGATCGAGTCTTTCCCGGCAAACATTCACCTCATCCTCGGCGGCAAGGACAAGGGCAGCGACTACACGGTGTTGAATGACCTACTGCGCCAGCGCGTAAAACGTGTCTATACCATTGGGGCAGCGGCGGCGAAGATCGAATCGCAGATCATTTCTTCGAAAGGCGGGGGTCCGGAGCTCGATCACGCCGAAACTCTGGAAACCGCGATCAGGCACGCGGCCGAGGCTGCAAGCGCAGGGGATATTGTATTGCTTGCTCCAGCTTGTGCCAGCTTCGACCAGTTCCGCAACTACGAGCACCGAGGGAAGGTATTCAAAGAAGTCGTAAAAGCGTTAGCGGAGCAGGCGAACCAAAAGAGTTAAATCCAACCGAAAAATTGTCCGAGAAAGGCCTCCGCACCTCGTGTCTCCGTGGTGAAATGAAATCCTCTCCATGGCGAAGCGCGTCAGTGTCGATGGCTGGCTGTTTGCGGTTACGCTGCTCTTGATCTTCATAGGGCTGGTGATGGTTTTCAGCGCTTCCGCGGTTATGGCGAAAGAGCGCTACGGCTCGGGCTATTTCTTTCTGTTACGACAGTTAGGGTGGGCCACAGCCGGAATTCTGGCCATGGTTGTGGCCATGAAAGTTGATTACCGCCAGTACAGGCATCCTGCGGTAGTCTTCTCTTTGCTCGGACTGACCACCCTGTTGCTCATCTCAGTATTTTTCCTCGATCGCGCCCACCATACGCATCGTTGGTTTCACTTGGGTCCGCTCTCCTTCCAACCCTCCGAAATGGCCAAGCCGGCGCTCATTTTGTTTCTGGCGTTCTTCCTGGAGAGCCGTACGAAATCGATGAAGGATTGGCGGAACACAGTTCTGCCCGCGGTCGTTCCCACGCTGATCTTTATAGCCCTGATCGTCTTCCAACCCGACCTCGGGACTGCGATCGCTTGCGCCGCAATCACAGGCTGCGTCTTGTTTGTGGCGGGCCTGGATTTGCGCGTTCTCGGATATGCTTTTGTAGCATCTCTGCTGCCGCTGTATTTCCTGATCTTCCACGTGGCCTATCGACGCGACCGCATCCTCGCTTTCCTCAATCCCTACTCGGACCCGCAGGGCCGTGGCTTTCACATCATTCAATCGTTGATCGCGGTAAGCACGGGTGGCATTACCGGCGTCGGTCTAATGGAAGGCAAGCAGAAGCTCTTCTACCTGCCGGAGCCCCACACCGACTTCATCTTCGCCGTGACCGCTGAGGAACTGGGATTGGTGGGAGCGCTGGTGATCGTGCTGCTGTTCGCCATATTTCTCTGGCGAGGCATTCGCACCGCCCTGCGTACGCAAGATATGTTCGGACACTTCCTCGCAGTCGGAATCACCAGCATGATCGTAGTGCAAGCTTTCATTAACATCAGCGTAGTGCTCGGGCTGATGCCGACCAAAGGCATCCCGCTGCCGCTGGTCTCCTACGGCGGCTCATCTCTGCTCGTGACCCTGGGCTGCATCGGCGTGTTGCTGAACATTTCAAAGCAAGCCGAATAGCCCGTGTAGAGCGGGCACTCCTGCCCGCTGATGTTGACCTGAAACCAATAAGCTGGCGAGCCATCTGCCACTACGCAGCTAAAGGGTTAACTTCCAGGGCATCTCAAGAAGCCATTCCGGTTTATAGTCACTGCATGCGGGCCATTCTAGCGGGAGGCGGGACCGGCGGACACGTAATCCCCGCCATCGCCATCGCCCAGCAACTCCAGAAAGATTACGCCGCCGAGGTCCTGTTCATCGGTACGGCGAGAGGCATCGAGAATCGATTAGTCCCCGCTGCAGGATTTCCCCTAAGCCTGGTCCAAGTAGGTGCCTTGAACCGGGTGAGCCTCACGACGCGGCTGAAAACAATCTTCGATCTCCCCCGAGCCGTGTGGGATTCCCGCCGCATCCTTTCGGAGTTTCGCCCCGACATCGTGATCGGCGTCGGAGGATACGCTTCTGGCCCGGCCATGTTGGCTGCAATATTGCGCCGAGTCCCAACGCTCGTGTTTGAGCCGAATTTCGTCCCAGGATTTGCCAATCGCCTGGTAGCCCCACTGGTTTCGGGAGCCGCCGTGCACTTCGCCGACACCGGACGTTATTTTCGCCGCTGCGAGGTGACCGGAGTGCCGGTCCGCGAGGCCTTTTTCCAGATCGCTAACCACAATCCTACGAATAAAAGGACCCTGCTCGTCTTCGGAGGAAGCCAGGGCGCGCACGCGATCAACCAGGTGGTCATGGATTCGGTAGCCGACTTGCGCCAGCGTGTTCCTGGAATTCACATCGTCCATCAAACCGGCGAACGTGACTATAATGACGCTCAAGCGGCGTATGCGAATTTGGGCGGCTCGGTTGAGGCACATCGCTTCATCGACGACATGCCGGGTCTGTTTGCCCAGGCAGATTTGCTGATCTGCCGCTCCGGGGCAAGCACGGTGGCCGAGGTGACGGCGGCGGGCAAGCCAGCAGTTTTCGTACCGTTTCCGCGCGCCGCCGACGATCATCAAAAGCGCAACGCGGAAGCCCTGGAGCGGGCGGCCGCGGCAGTAATGCTGGAAGAATCTAACCTTACTCGCGATAGCCTGGTAGAGGTCGTGAGCAAACTATTCAGCGAGGCATCGCGGCTGCAAGAAATGGGCGACGCAGCCCGCAAACTATCGCATCCAAATGCCGCGCGCGACATCGCAGCAATGGCAGCGCGGCTGGCAGGGAGCAAGAAGCAGCCACAGATCTAACGGATTAATCTCTTCGCAGATCCGCGTTCATCCGTGTAACTCCGTGGCCAAGAAGTTGACTTAAATGTTCGCCAAAATTCAACGCATTCATTTTGTCGGGATCGGCGGCATCGGCATGAGCGGTATCGCCGAGGTGTTGCTGAACCTCGGCTACAAGGTTTCCGGCTCCGACCTCAAAAGCTCGACCGTCACGCAACGCTTAGCCAGCCTGGGCGCCACGGTTTTTGAGGGACACCGCGCCGAAAACGTTGTCGGCGCTGAGGTGGTTGTGGCCAGCTCAGCCATTGCGTCGGCCAATCCAGAAGTCTCCCAGGCGCACGCCCTCCACATTCCCGTAATCCAGCGCGCCGAGATGCTGGCCGAACTGATGCGCCTGAAATACGGCATCGCCATCGCCGGAATGCACGGCAAGACCACAACCACTTCCATGGTCGCGGCCGTATTGGCAGGCGGCGAACTGGATCCCACCGTAGTCGTCGGCGGCCGCGTCGACGCCATGGGATCGAATGCCCGTCTCGGTAAATCGCAATATCTCGTGGCCGAGGCCGACGAGAGCGACCGCTCGTTTCTCAAGCTCTCGCCAATTCTCGCCGTCGTCACCAACATCGATCGCGAACACATGGACTGCTATCGCAACATGCGCGACGTCAAACGCGCTTTCTTGGATTTTATGGATCACGTCCCCTTCTACGGAATGGTCGTGGTCTGCAACGACGATCCCCTGCTGCGCCGCATGCTCCCGCAAATTCAGCGCCGCACGGTCACGTACGGCACGCGTCGCGGTTCCGACTTTCACATTAAGTCAGGCGAGCCGGTGCTCAACCCCGGCGAATACCGGCCAATCAGCCGTTTCCATGTGACCTTTAGGCAAAAGCCGTTAGGCGAGTTCCACCTCCACGTCCCCGGCGCGCACAACGTGCTGAACGCTACGGCAGCGATTGCAGTAGGGATCGGTCTCGACGTCAACGTAGAACAGATCCGCACCGCGCTAGAAAACTTTCGCGGCGTGGATCGTCGGTTCCAGTTACGAGGCACCGCATCCGGCGTCAGCGTGATCGACGACTACGGCCACCATCCCACCGAAGTGCGGGCCACCCTCGCCGCCGCGCGCCAGTGCGGATTTCGCAAGATCCACGTTATATTTCAGCCGCACCGTTACACTCGCACCCAGTTGCTAATGGACGAGTTCGCCAACGCATTCGACGATGCCGACACGCTGTTTATCCTGGACATCTACGCCGCCAGCGAGCCGCCGATCGAGGGAATCACCGGAGAGGTCTTGGCTCAACGCATTGAAGAAGTAGGCAAACACGAAGCCCGCTACGCCAGTTCGTTCGACGAAGCCGCAGAAGCAGTAGTCGCCGGAGCGCATGAAGGCGAAATGATTCTGACTCTCGGCGCCGGCAGCGTCTCGCAACTCGGGCCTATGATTCTGGAAAAACTTCAAGCCAGGCAGGAGATGATCGCCGAAGCGCCAAAATCCCTGGCTACAACCTCGCGGGAGTAGGATTCGTGATTGGGAAACGGGAAATGCCTACGTCCTCGCGTGCTGTTCCGATTTCCGAACAAACCAACGAAAGCTACCGCTTACATCCGTGAAGTGTGAAAATGATTCTTACCGGTATGGATCAATCCCACCAACCCGAACGCACGATAAACAGCCGCCGTTATCCGAGATATGAACTCGAAACCGAACTGAAGGCAGCGATCCATGCAATGGATCGCCCTGGAACGGAGCACCGCGAGATGCGCGGCCGTTCCTTGAATATTAACGAGGGTGGAATGGGAGGAATATTTGTTTCGGGCTGGGACGTCGGCACGTCCGTGGCCTTGCAATTCTCGGTCCCGATTGCCACCAACCCGATCAAAGTAAAAGGCGTCGTGCGAAACCGCACCGGCTACCGCTACGGATTTGAGTTCACCGATTTAACCCCAGAAGAACGCGAAACCATCACCCGCACCTGCAGAACCCTCGACCTCCTGCAATAAAGGGGCACCAAAGTAGGAGCGGCGCTCAGCCAGTGCGATCGAATCCCACCTCCGTTGTCATCCTGAGGAAGCGGAGTCTTCGGCTCGGCCGAAGACTCCCAACGAAGGATCCCTGCACCACCTAGCCCCGGCGAAGAAGGCAACTCCCAAATCAGGCCGTTTGATCAGAGTCTAGCCGCCAGCTTTAGTCTCCCGTCAGAACAATCGAACTCTGTTGACCGCTGCAGTTCTTTGCCGGATCGTAGATTGCCGATCCATCCCGCTTACCTTGCGACGCGCGGAACATCAATATTCCGCCTTTGACTTTCTCCGGCAGTCCCTTGAATTGCGTTTTGCCATCGACATTGGTAGCCGCTTCGAGATCAAGCCGCCGCACGCCCGCGAATCCGTAAGCGATGTGGACTCGAATGCGTGCGTCGTAAACCGGCCCGCCTTTCGCATCGGTAACAGTGAAGCCGACCGAACAAGGGCCAGCTTCGCCGTCCATCACGGGAACCTGGTGCGGATCAGGGGTCTGCTGGCCATCGGCCGCTATGAGACCATTTGCGAGAATTACCAATGCGGCAGAAAATAGGATGCTCTTGCCAAAGTGGATAAAGCCGGTCACGTGTGGTTCCTCAGCTGACACTATAACCCGACCGCAGCGAGAAAAAACAAAAGCCGTCAGCTTTTGGCTGACGGCTATAGAGACGTAGCTAGCTACGTCTCTACGAGTTCTCGTACAACAACACGCCTTCGGTTTCTTTCGAGTCCACCGGATGGTAGAACAGCTTGTTGTCCCCGAGGAAGACCTCGATGAACGCCGGCCGGGTAGCGATCGTGCCCTGAATCAAGGCCTCAGAAAGCGGGTCTTCGATGTATTTCTGCAACGCCCTGCGTAGCGGGCGCGCGCCGTAGCTGCGGTCCACCAGCGTCTGGCTGAGAATCCACTTCTTGGCTTCGTCGGTCACCGTGACGGTGATCGCCTTCTGCGCCAGGTTCTGGTTCAACTGGCTGACCATGAGTTCGAGAATCTGGATCAGGTCAGTCTCACTCAAAGCGCTGAACAGGATGATTTCGTCCAGGCGATTGAGAAACTCGGGATTGAACGTGCGCTTCACTTCGTTCTTCACCAGATCCTCGACCTTTTCCGAAATCATGTCTTCCTTGCTCGACTGGAAGCCCAGACCCTCGCGGCGCTGCAAGTGACGCGCCCCGATGTTCGAGGTCATGATGAGGATCGTGTTTTTGAAGTCGACGGTATTGCCCAATCCGTCGGTCAGTTGCCCGTCTTCAAACACCTGCAACAGAATGTTGAAAACATCGGGATGCGCCTTCTCAATTTCGTCCAGCAAAACCACCGAATAGGGCGCCCGCTTCACCCGCTCCGTGAGCTGACCACCTTCTTCATAACCCACATATCCCGGAGGCGAGCCAATCAGCTTCGACACGGAATGCTTCTCCATGAATTCGCTCATATCGAAACGGACCAGGGCTTTCTCGGTGCCGAACATGAAGTGGGCCAGGGTGCGGGCTACTTCGGTTTTTCCAACGCCGGTGGGACCAAGGAACAAGAAGGAGCCGATGGGCCGGTTCGGGTTCTTCAACCCGGCGCGGCTGCGGCGGATGGCGCGGGCCAACGCGCTGATGGCTTTATCTTGCGAGATGATGCGCTTGTGCAGTTCTTCCTCAATGCGCAAGAGCTTCTGGGTTTCTTCTTCCTTGATCGAAGTGACGGGGACCCCGGTCCAGCGCGAGACCACGTCTTCGATGTCTTCGCGGCCCACTACGCCGGTGGAAGATTCGTCCAAATGATATTTTTCGCGAAGAGCGCGCAGGTTCTCGCGCTCTTTGCGTTCTTCGTCAGAATAGAAACGCGCCTTCTCGAACTCGTGGTTCGCGATGGCGTTTTCCATCCGGTGAACGATGAACTTGATGCGCTTCTGCACCTCGGTAAGTTCCTCAGGCAGCGAAGTCTGGCGCAGTTTTACGCGCGCGCCGGCTTCGTCGACCAAGTCAATTGCCTTGTCGGGCAGGAAGCGGTCGGGAATATAACGGTTCGAGTGCGATACCGCGAAGTTGATGGCGTCATCGGTGTAAGTGACGGCGTGGAACTTCTCGTACCGGTCTTTGATCCCGAACAAAATCTTGGTGGCGTCAGCTTCATTGGGCGGCGGAACTTTGACGGCCTGGAAACGGCGTTCGAGCGAGCGGTCTTTTTCGATCGACTTGCGATACTCGCCCGGCGTGGTTGCCCCGATGCACTGAATTTCGCCGCGTGACAACGCCGGCTTCAGGATGTTGGCCGCATCGAGCGAACCCTCAGCCGAACCTGCGCCGACCAGGGTGTGCAACTCATCAATGAAGATGATCGAGTTCTGCGACTCCATCAACTCCTTCATGATGGTCTTCAGGCGCTCTTCAAACTGGCCGCGATACTTGGTGCCCGCGACGATCAATGAGAGATCGAGAGCCAGGATGCGCTTGTCGGCGAGAAACGATGGGACTTCGCCATCGGCGATGCGTTGCGCCAGACCTTCGACGATTGCGGTCTTGCCCACGCCGGGTTCGCCGATCAGCACTGGGTTGTTCTTGGTGCGTCGGCAGAGAATTTGAACCACGCGTTCCAACTCGCCGTCACGTCCGACGAGCGGGTCGAGCTGAGAATCCATTGCGGCCTGGGTTAGGTCCCGCGAAAACTCGCTCAGCAGCGAAGATTCACGCTGTCGCTGAGGCTGAGCCTTCTCCTGGCTGGTGCGAGCCAATTCCTCTCGGATGGTCGAGAGTCTCAGGCCACGCTCGTGCAGAATTTCAGCCGCAAAGCATTTTTCTTCTCGCAACAAACCCAGCAGCAGATGCTCGGTGCCAATGTGCTTGTGGGAAAGACGTTCTGCCTCTTCCGCGGCATAGGCGAGCACGCGCTTGCACTCGTTGCTCAGCGGCAGGTCCACGGAAGTGGAAACCTTCTCGCGGATCGTGGTGTGTCCTTCGATCTGTTTGCGAATCGATTCGACCGAAGCATGCGAACGCAGAAAACGATTGGTCAGGGCTTTATCTTCGCGCAGAAGTCCCAGCAGAAGGTGTTCCGTCTCAATATAAGGAGACCCGAACTGGCTGGCTTCGTAGCGCGCGAAAAAGATGACGCGCCTCGCCTTCTCCGTATAACGTTCAAACATATGGCCCTTTCCCCTGAGCTCTCGGG
>Ga0116217_10002548_pt1 | contig 16927 bp, 6 predicted proteins | sample Sb_taG_6_FD_89697 | JGI IMG/M metagenome (GOLD analysis project Ga0116217, IMG submission 89697) | Peat soil microbial communities from Weissenstadt, Germany - Sb_50d_4_PS metaG | ecosystem: Environmental > Terrestrial > Soil > Wetlands > Peat | place: Germany: Weissenstadt | collected 2010-09-21 | reverse complement strand
TCGGCATTGAGCCGCTCATCGCCCGATTCATTGAGGACGAAGGATTGCAATGCTTGAGTTTAATTCGTGCGGCACCGGTTGTGAACTGCCACACGGCTTTTCTATGGTGGCGCTTGCGACTAACTTGCGACTAAGTTGCAAAATTGCCGGCGTCCAGCGCTGAGGCACTAAAAGGAAGTGTTAAAGAGTCAAGTGTGTCAGAAGGAGAATAAAGTGCCAAAATCATGTCCAGGACCCGGGATCATCGATCGGCGGAACAGGGTTCACTGGGTTTTTGGCCGAGTTTGAGTTTGCTCTATTAGAAAGATGCCGCCGGCGGGTCGTCCTGACATAGGTTTGTCCGGACCCTGGCGCTGGCCAGGAGGCTTCTCAGGCTGGGTCATACGACGTATCGGAATCGCTCGAGCGATGGAAGATCTCAGTTAACCGCCTAATCGCGGCGGTTTCTTGACCGAGATAATTCCACTGCGGCAACTGTCCGGGACCGGCGCCATTGCGCTCCCCCGAGATAGGCGGCATCTCGCCGACGGAGCATCCGTGTTCCGGCCCAGCGCAGTGTAACTGGCTGTGAAACTACCGCCTTACCATCAGAGTCGGCATGAGTGCTCGACACTGGTTCCATTTCTGGAAATGGCGTTAATGGCGTAGCTTGCGAAACTCGCTATATTTTGCTAATTGTCTAAATATATGGCTGAGCGTAAAAGCAACAGATATTTTTGTCTAAGCTATAGAATGATATTTGTATGTTATTTATATATCAGAAATAAATACAGATGGCCGCATTTTAATTTACTATATGAAATCTAATTACTGATTGATATTTATAAAATCGTTAACTATAGATATTAAATTATATTAATATTTTTTACAAAATATAGCATTTATTTGCCCGAAAATCACAGTTCATGCCACTAATATATAACTCATTTGGGCATACAAAATGCGTTTTTTCTGGAGTAGCATTCGGAAAATAAGATGACACCTGTTATTTGGCAGATGATTTTTGGGGCGATTTGATGCGCATAAACGATTTCGACAATGTGCCTCATTGTTTTCAAATTGCGGTGACTCAAAAGCCAAATAGCGTCGCTGTTCGAAGTGCCAAGGAACGATTAAGCTATATTGAATTCGATACAAGGGCCGAATCGCTCCGCGAGCGGCTTGCCGCCGCTGGAGTCGAGCTCACTTGTTGGGATACTCCTAGACCGCTCAGTCTTGGCCGTCACATCCTTCCTTGCGGTGCTGAAAGCTGGGGGGACTTACGTGCCGCTCGACACGAGCAGCCCGCCACAGAGCATCCTCGATATCATCAGGCGCCACAAACTGGCCTGTCTCGTTTCGAACGCCACGACTCTTCGGCGTTTGCCTCAGCTCGCCGTCGAGGCGGTGCCGGTGATCGATGTTGATACCGCACCGTTAACGAGGCTCGCGGGCCGGCCTGTTCAAGCCGCGAAAGTCTCCGGCTCGGATCCCGCCTGCATTATGTTCACTTCCGGTTCCAGTGGGGAGCCGAAAGGTGTCATTATTCCGCATCGTGCCATTCTCCGGCTTGTCAAAGAGCCGAGCTATATGCGGTTTTCGGATGATCAAATCTTTCTGCAATCATCACCCTTAGGCTTCGATGCTTCGATTTTCGAGATTTGGGGCGCACTGCTCAACGGCGCTGAGCTGGTGGTTCCAGGAGCGGGCTTGCTCAGCTTCGGAGAGATAGGCGCCGCGATCGAGGATGAAGGCGTGACCACGCTGTTTCTTACGAGTGGTCTCTTCAACCTTATGATCGATCAGCGTCCAGAGCCATTGCGAAAGCTTCGCTATTTAATCGCGGGCGGCGATGTCATGTCACCCACTCATGTCGCCAAGGCGGCAGCGCTTCTCGGGACCGGGCATTTCATCGTGGCATATGGACCGACCGAGAACACAACCTTCACTACGACTTTCCCGGCGCCGCCGGATTTGCCAACCAATACGCCAGTGCCAATCGGTTGGCCGATCGCCGGCACGGTTTACCGTATTCTCGATGATGAAATGCGCCTCGTCCCCGAAGGCTCGGCGGGGCAGCTCTATGTTGGCGGGAATGGGCTCGCGCTTGGTTATCTTAACGCGCCCGAGCTTACGCAACAAAAATTCATCGAGGACCCTTTCGCGGAAGATCCTGCGCAACGGTTGTACCGCACCGGCGATATCGCACGCCGCGACGAAACAGGTCTTCTGCATTTTCTTGGCCGCATCGATAATCAGTTCAAGGTGAACGGCTACAGAATTGAGCCAGAGCACGTGGAAACCGTGCTTCGGCGGCACCTGCCGCTCACTGACATAGCCGTGGTCGCCTGTGCCTTGACGGATGGTGCCAAGCATCTGGTTGCTTTCGTCATTCCGCTCCCAGGCACCGCCTTTTCCGAGGCGGATTTCCGGGAGGCCGCTACGAGTTGTTTGCCGCCGCACATGATCCCGGCGCGTCTGGAGACAGTCGATGAATTTCCGCTAACCCAGACCGGCAAAATTGACCGTCTCGCCCTTAGCCGCCTGGCCGCGAACGTGCGAGTCAAAAAATCATCGAACTCACATTATGCCACTCCGATCGAGGCCACGCTGGCCGATCTTTGGCGCCGCCAGCTTCGCTTGGAAACTGTCGATGTCGATCAAAATTTTTTCGACCTCGGCGGCACCTCCCTCCAGCTGCTTGGCGTGCATGCCGAGCTCGAACTGCTTTTTCCTGGACAGCTTTCAGTCCGGGATTTGTTCGATCTGCCGACGATCCGGCACCTCCAAGCCCGGTTATCGGGAGCGCAAACGGCAGACGTCACCGCTCGCGCCACGACACAAGCCGCGTTGCAGCAACGGGCGCGCCAGGGCCGCGTTCCTTTGTCAACAGTCCCCGCGTCCTCGGCCAGAGGTGACTAATGTCCACCGAAGATGTGCTTCCCGCCATCGCCGTGATCGGGATGGCCGGCCGCTTCCCTGGCGCGCCGACGATCGAGGCTTTTTGGGACAATCTCCGTCGCGGCGTGGAATCCATCACCCATTTCCCTCCGGAGGAGCTGGAAGACGCCTTCGGCCGCTCGGTGCAAAGCCAGCCTGGCTATGTGTGCGCGAGGTCCATTTTGGAAGGCGTGGAGCTTTTTGATGCGGGCTTCTTCAATTTCCTGCCTAGAGAGGCGGAGCTGACTGACCCGCAGCAAAAAGTCTTTCTGGAAATCGCCTGGGAGGCGCTGGAAAGCGCCGGCTACGACCCCGCCGCCTTTCCTGGCGATATCGCTGTCTATGCCGGAAGCAGCATCGATACCTACCTACTTTATAATGTGCTGAGTGACCGGAAGCGGGTCGAATGTTTCACCGGCAACTATCAAGTCGCGGAATATCCAACTCTGGTCGGAAACGGAGCCGATTTCATCTCGACGCGCACCGCTTATAAGCTCGATCTGCGCGGTCCGGCCTTTACCGTGCAATCGGCGTGTTCCACCTCGCTCCTCACTGTCGCGGAAGCTTGTCAATGCCTCCTTGATTATCGCGCCGACATGGCGATCGCGGGCGGTGTATCGATTACATTCCCGCAGAAGCGTGGCTATCTCTATCAGGAAGGCGGCATGGTCTCCCCCGACGGGCATTGCCGCAGCTTCGATGCCGATGCAGCCGGGACGGTGTTCGGCAGCGGCGCGGGCGCCGTCCTATTGAAGCGTCTCGACGCCGCCTTGGCCGATGGCGATCCCATCCGCGCTGTCATACGCGGCAGCGCAGTCAACAACGACGGTGCGAGGAAAGTCGGCTACACGGCGCCGAGCAGCGATGGTCAAGCGAAGGCCGCCGCCCTCGCCCAAGCCTTGGCAGGCGTGACCGCCGACGCCATTTCCTATATTGAGTGCCACGGCACAGCCACGCCGCTTGGCGATCCGATCGAAATCAGTGGATTGACCAAGGCGTTTCGTGCGACGACCGATCGCAAGGGATTTTGCGCGATCGGCACGGCGAAAACAAACATCGGACATCTCGACATCGCCTCCGGTGCCATAGCGCTCATAAAAACCATTCTTGCGCTCGAACATGAAAGCTTGCCCGCAACGCTTCATTTCAAAACTCCAAACCCGAAACTCGGCCTCGAGGATAGCCCGTTCTTCGTCAATGCGGAGCTCAAAGCCTGGCCGCGCGGCGAGAAACCACGCATCGCAGGAGTCAATGCCGCTGGCGTGGGCGGCACCAATGTCCATCTGATCGTCGAGGAAGCGCCGTTGATACCGGCCGCCGCCGCAGCCGGTCCGGATGAAGACGCCGCGCATCTCTTTGTCCTGTCGGCCCGCGATGACATTGCCTTGGCGCAAGCACGCGGCCGCCTCGCGGCGCATATTGAAACGCATCCGGAACAGAGCCTCGGCGACATTGCGTTTACTTTGCAGACTGGCAGGCGCGCTTTCAGCCAGCGTTTCGCCTTTAGCGCCAGGGGCAAGCGCGGCGTCATCGAAAAGCTCGGCGGCGCCGGCAAGAGCCGCCGCGTCCCCGCCTAAGCTGGCATTCCTCTTTCCAGGCCAAGGCGCGCAATATGCCGGCATGGGTCAGGGTCTTTACCGGCGCTATCCGATCGTCACGCAAACGATCGACCGCTGCACAGCGGTTCTGGAGCCTTTGCTTGGCCTCGATCTGCGCACAGTGCTTTACGGCGACCCGGAGGATGCCGGACCACGGCTTCAGGCAACCGCGCTCGCGCAACCCGCTTTGTTCAGTGTCAGCTACGCCGTCGCGGCCTTGTGGCGCAGCCTTGGACTCGAGCCCGCCGCCATGCTTGGCCACAGCATTGGCGAATTCGTCGCGGCGGTCCTTGCGGGCGTGATGACGCTCGAAGACGCCTTGAAGGTGGTCGCCGCGCGGGGCGCCCTGATGCAGGAGCTGCCGGAAGGAGCGATGCTCGCCGTCATGCTGACGGAACCCGAATTAAAAGCCGGCCTGCCCGCTGACCTCTCGATCGCGGCCGTCAACGCCAAGGCCATTTGTGTTGTCGCGGGGCCCCACTCCGCGATCGGCGCTTACGCGGAGGCGTTAACGGCGCGCGGGACTGGTTCGCGGCGTTTGCGGACGTCCCATGCCTTTCATTCAGCCATGGTCGATCCGGTGATCGAACCCCTGGCGGAAATCCTACGGCAAATTCCTCTCAGTGTCCCCCGTGTCCCTTACGTCTCCACCATGACGGGACGCTGGATAACGGCCGATCAGGCGACGGACCCGCTTTATTGGGCGCGGCATTGCCGCGAGACGGTCCGTTACGCGGCAGCGCTCGAAAGCCTTTGCGAAACCGAATCTCCAATTTTACTGGAAGTCGGACCTGGGCGGACGCTCTCAAGCCTCGCACGCCAAAGCAAAATTTCGCGCGCAGTGCCGTTGATCACCGCGTCGCTGCCAGATCCCGCCGAGAAAAATGATGGGGACGCGGTCTTCCTTGATACGCTCGGACGTTTGTGGGCCGCTGGAATGGCGCCGGATTGGCGCGCCCTCCACGTCACCACACCGCGGCGGCGCGTCAGCCTGCCGACTTACCCGTTCCAGCGGAAGCGCTATTTTATCGATGCCCCAAGCGCCAACCCTGTTGCGGCCATCTCTTTTGAAGGAAATAATATTAGCGCCATGGCGAACGAAACATTGCAACCGGCCCCCGCTGGCCAAATTGGGCAACACTCCGAGACGCCCAACCGCCAAGCGGCGATTAGGGCAGAACTCGCGGCTTTGCTTGAGAATCTTTCGGGCATTGACGTCGCCAATGCACCGAGCGGCACAAGTTTCCTTGAGCTCGGCTTCGATTCCTTGTTCCTCACGCAGGCGAGCCAAGCCATCAAGACCCGCTTCAATGTCGCCGTGAGCTTTCGCCAAATGATGGGCGACCTTGCGACGCTCGATGCCGTGGCCAATCATTTGAACCTTACGGCGGAAAACTTCGCGGTCGAGGTTGCGCCAATCGCGCGGAGCCAGGGCGTGGACAGCCCTGCCCTCCCGCTTCTAGCCGCAAGCCCCACAACCGGCCTCCCCTCTATTTCCGGGCCTGGACAAGGTATCGAGCAAGTCATGGCGGCGCAGCTCGCCAGCATGACGGATCTCATAAATCGCCAGCTTGAAACCTTGCGGCAGCTTGGTGGCGCCGCACCTTTGGCCGGGATGGCTGTCACAGGGACGGCACCGGTCCGGCAACCAGCACCGGCACCTCTTCCAGAGAAACCGCTTCTTCCAGAAAAGCCGCTTGCCGAAAAAAAACCCGCCGAGGCTTTCGGCCCATTCAAACCCTTTTCGCATTCAGGCGACGCTGGTCTCGACACGGGACAACGCCGTTTCCTTGCCGATTTGATCGAGCGCTACACAAGCCGCACACGCGGTTCCAAGGAAATGACCCAAGCCTCGCGGGCCGTGCTCGCCGATCCCCGGGTCGCCGCGGGATTTCATCCGGAATGGAAGGAAATCGTCTATCCGATTGTCACGGTCCGCTCCGAGGGCTCGAAGCTTTGGGACGTCGATGGCAATGTCTATATTGATCTGTTGAACGGCTTTGGCCCGACCGCCTTCGGTCACGCGCCCGATTTCGTCCGTGACGCGCTTATCGCGCAAATCCATCAGGGCTTTGAATTAGGTCCGCAAACGCCTCTCGCGGGCGAGGTTGCAAAGCTCTTTTGCGATCTCACGGGCAACGAGCGGATGACGTTTTGCAACACAGGTTCGGAAGCGGTGATGGCGGCCATGCGCATCGCGCGAACGGTGACAGGACGCAACAGGATCGTCTATTTCGCCGGCGATTATCATGGCCAGTTCGACGAAGTTTTGGCGCGCGGGGCGGTTCGCGACGGCGTTACACGGGTGTTTCCGATTGCTCCCGGTATTCCGGCCGAATCCATCGCCAACATCATCATATTGGACTATGGGACAAAAGAGAGTCTTGCCTGGCTCGAACAGCACATCCATGAGTTGGCGGCGGTAATGGTCGAGCCCGTGCAGAGCCGGCGGCCGGACTTCCGTCCCCGGCAGTTCTTGGAGGCGGTGCGCGAGCTGACAGCAAAAGCCGGGACCGCATTCATCTTCGATGAAATCGTCACGGGTTTCCGCGTCCATCCGGGCGGCGCGCAGGCCTTGTTCGGCATCCTCGCCGATCTCGTCACTTACGGCAAGGTGGTCGGCGGTGGCATGCCGATTGGCATCCTGGCCGGCAAGGCCGCGTTCATGGATGCTCTCGATGGCGGGTTCTGGCAATATGGCGATATGGCGATGACTCCTATCCGGCCGCCGGCGTCACTTTCTTCGCCGGTACTTTTGTACGCCACCCGCTCGCGCTTGCCGCCACCGCTGCAGTGTTGAAGCATATAAAATCGGCCGGACCAAGCCTCCAGGAAAGATTGTCCGAGCGTACCGGGCGTCTCGTGGACGAAATTAACAGCGTCTTCGAGCGGCATGGCGTGCCGACCGAGATTCATAATTTTGGATCGCTCTTCTACCTCAAATTCCCTCCCGAATATCATTTCGCGTCGCTCTTCTATTACCTGATGCGTGAACAGGGCATTCATATTCAGGAAGGCTTCCCTTGTTTCCTGACGACCGCCCATGACGATGCCGATCTTGCGAAAATCGTCGAGGCTTTCGATGCTGCCTCAGCACAAATGACGGAGGCGGGTCTGTTTGGACGGCCGCCGGAGGGATCGCGAGAACGTCAAGGACAGCTTACCGAAAGCCAAATGGAAATTTGGCTCAGCGCCCAACTCGGCGATGCCGCTTCCTGTGCCTTCGATGAATCGGTCACACTCGATTTGCGCGGGCCGCTCGACAAACAAGCGCTGCGGAAAGCTGCGCACGACCTGGTGCAACGCCACGAGGCGCTGCGCATCCGTTTCGCTCCGACGGGCACGGGCTTTACCGTGCTGCCGGTGGCACCGCTAGCTTTTACTGTTGTCACGGATGGCGAGGCGGCGACTCTCGATGCCCGTCTTGCCGAGATCATCGACAGCGAAGCGGCGACTCCCTTCAATCTGGTCGATGGACCGCTGATCCGCTTCATTTTGTTGCCGGACACGCGAGAAGACCGCCATAAACTGATCATTACCGCCCATCATATCGTCTGCGATGGCTGGTCGATGAACATTCTTTTGGAGGAATTGGGAGTCCTTTATTCGGCCCGCCTCAACGGAACTACGGCCAATCTGCCGCGGCCGCATGGATTTGCCGATTACGCGGCGCGGCATGGGACGCTGCAGCCGGAGGCGGAGACCTATTGGCTGCAACAATTCGCGCACCCGCCGGAGCCCCTCGCTCTGCCGCTCGATCGTCCGCGTCCAATGCTCAAAAGTTTCCGTGGTGATACACTGCGTGGAACGATTGAAGGCTCCTTGTTCGAGCGCGTGAAAAAGACCGCCGCGCGCAACGGCTGCACCTTGTTCGCGGTGCTGCTCACTACCTATCAGCTGCTGCTTGCCCGCTTGAGCTCACAAAACGATATCGTCGCTGGAATTCCGACGGCCGGACAGAGTTTGCATGGCGAAGGCCCTCTCGTCGGCCATTGCGTCAACTTCCTGCCCTTGCGAAGCCAGTTCGTCGAGGGCGTTACTTTCACCGAGGCGGCGCGCAAAACCAAGCAGTTGCTTCTCGATGCAGCAGACCATCAGAGTTACACTTTTGGGTCTCTCGTCCGGGCGCTTGACCTGCCACGCGAGTTCAACCGGCTTCTCTTGATCGAAACGCAGTTCAATTTGGAGCGGATCGAGCAAAATCTTCACTTCGAGGATCTTACTGTCTCGACCGACGCCAATCCCAAGCGCTTTGTGAATTTTGATCTGTTTTTCAATGTCATCGCGGAAGACACCCAGCTTATCATTGATTGTGACTACAGCACTGACCTGTTCGATGCGGCAACTGTCCAGCGCTGGATCGGCCATTACCGGACGCTGCTCGAAGCCATCGCCAGCGATATGGACCGGGAAGCCTTGCGGCTGCCGATCTTGACGCAAGCGGAGGAGAATGCGCTGCATGCAGCCTTCACTGGACCGGTTACTCCCATCCCCGAACTCGCGATTCATGAGTTGGTTGATCTGCAGGCGGCAACCAGTCCAGAGGCTGTCGCGGTCCGCTTCGAGGACACTACCGTCACCTATCGGGAACTCGTGGCGCGCTCGGACAGACTGGCCCAGCGGCTCATCGGCGCCGGTGTCGCGCCAGAAACTCCGGCCGCGATTTATCTCGACCGGTCCGTCGAGTACGTCATCGCAATGCTCGCAGTGCTCAAAGCGGGCGGCGCCTATGTCCCGCTGGATCCAATCTATCCGCGCGCGCGGATCAACGCGATCATCAGCGAGGCCGATGTCAAGATTGCCTTGACATCGGCAAAGCTCGAAGGCGACATTAAGGCAGCGGTTCCTGTTTGCATCAACCTTCAAGACATTGGTCCGGATTTCGCTGAGGAGCCACGGCGCGGCATGCCTCGGGTGCACCCGGCCGATCTCGCTTATCGTATCTACACCTCTGGCTCGACGGGCCAGCCAAAGGGCATCGATATTGAACATCGCTCGGTCGTGAACCTCTTGACAGCGATGCAGCAAACGCCCGGCATTCGTGCGTCCGACATCTTCCTCGCCGTTACGCACCATGCTTCGATATTGCCGCGCTCAAAATCTTCTTGCCATTGACGACCGGCGCGCAGCTCGTCATCGCGAGCCGTGCCGACATCATGGACCCGTTGCGTCTGGTCGGGCTGATCCGTCGCTCCGCAACGACAATGATGCAGGCCACCCCAGCATTGTGGCGCATATTGCTTGAAACCGGGCTCGATCCGAAAGAGCTTAAAATTCTGTGCGGGGGAGAGGCACTGGACCGGAAGCTCGCCGAGGATCTTGGCCCTGGCGAAGTATGGAATATGTACGGACCCACCGAAACGACAATCTGGTTGCTCGCCCAAAAGCAAGGCGCGGGTCCCATCGATTTTGGCCAGCCAATCGCGAACACCCAAATGGTTATCCTCGACGCGGCGGGCAATACCGTGCCAATCGGGGTGGCGGGAGAATTATGCATCTCTGGTGCAGGGCTTGCTCGGGGATATTACAAGAATCAAGCACTAACCTCCCAAAGTTTTCCGCAAAATCGGTTTTGCGGCGGCACGAATGGTCGCCTTTATCGTACCGGTGATCGTGCCCGCTACCTTGCGAATGAGCGCTTCGAATTGCTCGGACGGACCGATAGCCAAATCAAATTGCGCGGTTTCCGCGTCGAACTTGGCGATGTTGAAGATGCGCTGAGACGGGTTTCCGGCCGGCCGGAAACGGCGGCTGTCCTCCATGGCGACGATCTTGTCGGCTATGTCGCGGCTCCCGACGGGGCCCTCGGGCCGATCATGGATCTGCGAGGCAGACTACGCGAGGAATTGCCGGATTATATGGTCCCCGCGCAGATCATGCGTCTTGACTCGCTTCCGCGTACCCAGAACGGCAAGATCGATCGCAAGTCGCTGCCGCTGCCTCAAACGACCCGCGTGGAGCGGGTCATCGTGGCGCCGCGGACACCGGTTGAAGCAAAGTTCGCCGATCTCTGGGCGGACGTGCTGCGGACCGGAGAAGTCGGCATTCACGACAATCTCTTTGCGCTTGGAGCGGATTCCATCGACCTGTTCCGCATCGCGGCGCGGATGCGGGAACTGGGCTTCAATCTCGACGCCGCTGACCTGATGCGGCATCCGACGATCGCCGAACTGGCGATAGTTGCGGACATGCAACCAGAGGAACATGGTCTCGCGGCAAACGTTGGTTGTGCCTTCCCTGCGAAATTTCAGGCGCCAGGCCGGCCGGAGCCCAGCATGATAGCGTCTTATGGCGTTGATGATGCGCCAGCACGCATCGCGCAAGACAGCGGAGAACTGGTATTCCCGTGTTCGGCGTCGCAGCAGCGGTGTTGGTTCATTCAGGCGCTCAATCCAGACAGCACGATTCTCAACATCGCCTTGCTTTGGGAAATCAAGGGCCAGTTCAGTGCTTCGACGATCGAGCAAGCGTTTCAGACGATCGTCGACAGGCACGAGATCTTGCGCACGAGCTTCGCCGAAAAAGATGGCGACCCAATGCAAAAAGTTGCCGATCGTTATACCTTCAGACTGTCCGTGGTCGACCTCACGATCATTCCTGAGACGGAGCGGCTCGATCAGGCCGTCGCGCTAGGTAGACTTGAAGCGCGCAAGCCGTTCGATCTTAGGCAATTGCCGTTGCTCCGCGTGACTTTGCTGCGCCTATCCGCCGATCACGCTATCTTGCTGGTCACCGTGCATCAGATCGCATTCGATGGCTGGTCAATTCGCAATCTCGCCCATGAGTTCGGCACGATCGCGGCGGCTCTCGACGCTAACCGTCCTCACGGCCTTCCAGAGCTGTTGTTGCAATATGGCGATTATTGCCTTTGGCAAAAAGAATATCTCGCCAGCGCCGGCTTCGATGCGGAGAGTACCTATTGGAAAAACAAGCTGGCGGGCGCGCCCTATTTCGAAATTCGTCCAGATCATGAGCGACCCGCGCAACCCGGCAATGGAGGCGAGATCCTCGCACTCATGATGCCTCCGGCGCTTGGCGACAAATTGGATGAGGCCGCGCGACATCACAATATCACTTTGTTCAGTTTCGGCTGCGCCGCGGCCGCGGCAATGCTGCACCGCTACAGCGGCTGCACCGATATCATTTTCGGGACCCAGATCGCCGGACGCGACGATCCGGATCTCGAGACCATGATCGGCGTATTCCTCAACAATCTGGTGATGAGGTTCGATGCGTCGGGGGACCCGTCTTTCGAGGAATTCCTCGCCAGGGTGAACGGAACGATTCAGGAGGCAGTGATCCATCAGCGGATGCCTTTCCATAGATTGGTCGAACTTCTCAATCCCCCGCGCGACCCCAAACGCACGCCGCTCATCTGTATTGATTTCAATGTATTGCGCGATGTCATGGACCACAGAAGGTATGGCGGTTTCGAGCTAACGGGACAACCGTCGCTGTCGGCTGGTTCACTCTATGATCTCAATTTTTTCTTGGTCCATTGGCCAAGCGGCTGGCGGCTGGCGGTGGAATTCAATACGGACCTCTACGAAAGACGCACGGTCGAAGGAATGCTTGAATTCCTGATGAGCGCCTTCGAACTCGCCATTTCCAATCCCAAGGCAAAATTGTCTACCTTGATCCCGCCTGTGCGAGATAAAATTGCGCCATCCAAAACTGGCGACGATGTGGCCGCGACCAGGTTCTCCCAGCCGGCGCCACGCGTACCGTCTCGCGTTGAGCCAAACGATACCGAAACAAAGATGATGGAGATTTGGCGAGAGATCCTTCAAGTTCCGGACATCGGCCCTATGTCGAATTTTTTCGAGCTCGGAGGACATTCCCTCTTGGCCATGCGGCTTGTGAACAAGGTTGCGAGCATCTTTGACGTTAAAATCAATGTCATGACCCTTTTTCAAGCGCCGACCATGCGGGAGTTCGCTGCCCGCGTGTCGAAGACCGAAACGCCGCTCGAAACTTGGAATATCGTGCAGATTCAGCCACTGGGCGAGAAGACGCCAATCATCGCCATCAACAATACGATGATTTACTATAATCTCGCCCGGACGATCGGAACGGACCGGCGGTTTCTCGGCGTTCAGCTGTTTGATCCCAGCAATCCTCGACAATTGCCCAGCCGCGGCCTGGAAGAGATCGCAACCGATTACGTCCGCCTCATCCGCGAGGCGCAACCGCATGGCCCCTATATTCTATTTGGATTATGTACCGCGGGAATCATCGCCTATGAAGCCGCCCGCCAATTGCGGCAGGCCGGAGAGCCGGTTGCGCTTGTCGTGATGGCCGACGCCTGGCTGCCCAATTATTTGAAGCGCCTTCCCTTTGGCTGGCGTGTTCTCTTCCGCCTACGTTACGGGCTTCATGTCCTCAAGCACCGGTTGGCGCTCATTCGAAGCGGCAAACTCACGATTGCAGAGGCTCTTGCAGCGTATCGCATCGTGCGTGGGAGTAAGATACTCAACCTGCTATCCGCGCTGCGCCTCATTGAAGACCCAGCGAAACTGGGCAAGGAAGACTGGGCAAACCGGTGGTTTTTGCCGGCTGTTGAGGAAGCGCGAGACAACTACGAGGCATCCATGTCCACTGGCGACGTGGTGCTCCTCCAGAGCGAGGAAATGGTCACCAGCTTCGTCGACCCCAAGATGGGCTGGTCCAATTTCGTCAAGGGCCAGATCTTGCTTTACCGGATTCCCGGTTGGCACACGGATATGTTCCAGGATGAAGGCGCGTCCCTGATCGCTGAATATCTCAGGCCTCTGCTCGAACGGGTGGATGCAGCGCGTGGTCGCGCGGTTACGGCTGAAACCTCACCCATTTGAGCCATGCTGATGCCCGCGTGCCCAGCTCCATCACGCCCGCAATATTCTTAGAGCATGTCCCGAAAAAGTTGCTGCTTTTTCGATTCCTACATGCTCCAACTTTTTGATTTTGAGCACATCTCGGTCAAAGGATTCCATTTGATCTGAACGTGCTCTAGCATTACGCGGACATGCCGGAATGCGGCTCCCGGCCTCTTTCCGGGCTACCCTCATCCGGCACACGCAATGAGCGGATACGAGGATTCGAGAAATGCTTTTCGAGCAGTGGCGTGATCGTTTCGGCTGGATAATCGGGGCGCTGCTCATCATGACGGTTGTTGCCGTCATGATCGTACAATATCAGTATCGCGCGACGCGGCCACCGCGGATTTTTTCTCTCGTTGGATTGGCTGTTGGGATTTCGATCGGCGGCCTGCTTTTCCTCCCAGCCGTACCCCGTATCGTCACAGCCTTGTGGCAATTGGTGATCGCGCAAGCACCCATGGATACGTCGGGTCCGTTTCCTGTTGCGACCATTGATGTCACGCTCCCCTCCGCTGCAGGTGACCCTGCGATCCTTGTCCAAATTTGGTATCCCACGGCGGGTAATCCTTCGGCGGTAACCTCACTGTCCGAATCCACGCCGCCGCCCTGTTCGAAAGCCTTGGACCATCGACAGCTGGCTGGTTCCGAGCAGCAATTTCCCATTATTCTGTACGCACCAGGTAGCGGGGGCGTAAAGGATGACAGTGCCTCGACCACGGCGGAGCTTGCGAGCCACGGCTATATCATTCTGGCCATTGACGACATAGAGCGAGATCCCCATCCACCGGTTGCCGAGGGTGAAATATTGCCCCCCTTGATTTTCGACTATTCGTCCGACGCGGCATTTAGCGCCCTCCTTCAAACAGGGGCTCGCAAAGCACGCCTTCAGGCGGAATGGGCCATGACGGCGCTCGACCGGTTTGAGGCCTGCGCCAATGCCGACTGGCACGCGCGGGTCCATTTCGACCGTGTGGGATTCTTCGGCTTTTCCTTTGGCGGCGCCACGGCGGCGGAGGCCGGCACCTTTGATCCGCGCGTCGTTGCCGTGGCAAATCTTGACGGCTCCTTGATGGGCCACGCGGCCTTTGGCGCGCTCGAAAAGCCTTATATGGCTATCCTCACCAGGGATGATCTCTTTCCAAGCCCGAGACAGCTCTGGTCTTCCCACCCTTACACGCGAAATCTCGCCACACTCATCGAGCGCGATTTGCGTGAGGAAGTGCGGTTAGTCAACCGGCCGGGGAGCTTTGGTATCCGCATTCGCAATGCCTATCATGAAAAGCTTTCCGATCAGTTCTTCAGCCGCCGCTTTTTCAAGACGTGGTTGATCACGAACCCCTATCGCGTGAAGTCGATACGCGATGCCTATCTGCTCGCTTTTTTCGACACTCGTCTGCGTGGCATACGCTCACCTCTGCTCACTCAGTACCCCCCACCCTTTCACGAAGTCGAAATCTTGAACGCAGACCCCTATTGGCTCAGGGAAGCGGCCAAGAGTATTCAAGCCGCCTCCAGCCCGAATTGATCCGGCACAGCTTTCCCTTTTACGCCTTACACAAGCAGCCGCCGCAAGCTTGATTGGCTTGCGGCGGAGGCAGGGCGGCATCTGGCAGTTTGACAGACGACAGGTATTTTTAGACGTGATCCTCGGCACGAGGTCTCCCCGGCTCCGCGCCTGTCCTCACCAGTCATGCCTTAATGGGTAATAGCGCCAGGGGTGTCTTCTTCGGAGGAGAGTGGAGCCAGCGGCTTCGCTTCCTCTTCCCAGACGATCGGCACCGGCTGGCGAATCAGGGCATGGCTCAAGACTTCTTCCATGCGCGAGACCGGAACGATTTCGAGCGCGTTCTTGACCGCATCTGGAATTTCAGCCAGATCCTTGGCGTTTTCTTCAGGGATCAAAATCTTTTTTAGGCCTCCGCGCAACGCGGCAAGCAGTTTTTCTTTAAGCCCGCCGATCGGCAGAATCCTGCCCCGCAAGGTGATCTCGCCGGTCATCGCAATGTCGCGCCGGATCGGGATGCCGGTCATGATCGATACGATCGCGGTCGCCATGGCAACGCCGGCCGAGGGACCATCCTTGGGAGTAGCACCTTCCGGAACATGCACATGGATATCGCGCCGGTCGAACACCGGCGGCTCAATGCCGAAATCGACCGCGCGCGAGCGGACGTAGGACGCCGCCGCCGAAATCGACTCCTTCATGACCTCGCGCAGATTTCCGGTCACGGTCATGCGTCCCTTGCCGGGCATCATCACGCCTTCGATCGTCAGCAATTCGCCGCCAACCTCGGTCCACGCAAGGCCGGTCACAACGCCGACCTGATCCTCGGTTTCTGCCTCGCCGTAGCGGAATTTTGGCACGCCGAGAAAATCCGGGATATTTTCGCCGGTAATCGCGACCTGTTTCGTCTTGCCAGTCAAAATCTGTTTGACGGCCTTGCGCTCAAGTTTTGCAAGCTCGCGTTCAAGATTTCGTACCCCGGCCTCGCGGGTATAGCGCCGGATCAACGTGATGAGGCCGCTATCGTCGATCGACCATTCCTTTTCCGCAAGACCGTGCTTCTTGAGCCCTGCCGGGATCAGATGACGGCGCGCGATCTCGACTTTTTCATCCTCCGTGTAGCCGGCGATCCGGATGATCTCCATGCGGTCCATGAGCGGCGCTGGAATGTTCAACGTATTGGCCGTCGTGACGAACATGACGTTGGACAAGTCATAGTCGACTTCGAGATAGTGATCATTGAAGCAATGATTCTGCTCAGGGTCAAGAACTTCGAGCAGCGCGGATGACGGATCGCCGCGGAAGTCCATTCCCATCTTGTCGATTTCGTCGAGCAAAAAGAGCGGGTTCGAACTCTTGGCCTTGCGCATCGACTGGATGATCTTGCCAGGCATGGAACCGATATAGGTGCGCCTATGGCCGCGGATTTCAGCTTCGTCGCGCACGCCGCCAAGCGACATGCGGACGAAATCGCGGCCCGTGGCCTTTGCGATCGATTTGCCAAGCGAGGTCTTGCCGACGCCAGGCGGGCCGACAAGGCATAGGATCGGCCCGGTCAATTTGTTGGCGCGGCTCTGGACCGCAAGATACTCGATGATGCGCTCCTTGACTTTTTCAAGACCGAAATGTTCGCTGTCGAGAACATTCTCGGCGACATTCAAGTCCTTCTTGATCTTGGAACGCTTGTTCCATGGAATCGATAAGAGCCAATCGAGATAATTGCGCACGACCGTTGCTTCCGCCGACATCGGTGACATCTGACGCAATTTCTTCAATTCGGCGGTCGCCTTGTCGCGCGCCTCCTTGGACAGTTTCGTTGTCTTGATGCGCTCGTCGATCTCGGCAAGATCGTCCTTTCCGTCTTCGTCGCCGAGTTCCTTCTGAATCGCTTTCATCTGCTCGTTCAGATAATATTCGCGCTGGGTCTTCTCCATTTGGCGCTTGACCCTGGTGCGGATGCGCTTTTCGACTTGCAGCACCGAGATCTCGCTCTCCATCAGGGTCAGGCACTTTTCGAATCGCTTGGCGATCGAGATGGTTTCGAGCAC
>Ga0116217_10002542_pt1 | contig 16960 bp, 14 predicted proteins | sample Sb_taG_6_FD_89697 | JGI IMG/M metagenome (GOLD analysis project Ga0116217, IMG submission 89697) | Peat soil microbial communities from Weissenstadt, Germany - Sb_50d_4_PS metaG | ecosystem: Environmental > Terrestrial > Soil > Wetlands > Peat | place: Germany: Weissenstadt | collected 2010-09-21 | reverse complement strand
GTCGAATTTTTCATCCGGGCAGACGCCCGAGTAGGGGCAAGCCGTCACGTTGCGCACGGAATTTCCGCAGGCCTCGCGCGTGGTGATGCTCGCTGCGCCGAGGCGGCGCATCACGCTGGGCGTGTCTTCGATGTGGACGTAATGGAGCTGGACGTCCTGACGAGTGGTGATGTGCGCGATGCCGTCGGAATACTCCTCGGCGAGGTCCGCCAAAGTCTCGAGCTGCGCCGCGTTCAGCCCACCCGCGGGAATTTTGATGCGCTGCATTCCCGGAGCATCCCACATCGTATTTGGGCCCTTGGTCAGTTCTCCGGAGGGATAGTCAAGCCGCTGAACCGTTTTGCCGTTGTGCCTCTGTCCGTTGTCATACCGCTGGCCGTAGGTTCCTCTGCGAAGGCGCGTTTCCGCAAAGAGGCGTTCGTCGATTTTGCCCTGCTTTCGCAGGGCAATTTCCGTTTCGAAGATATCTATTTCACGGGCCAAAGGCTCCGGAATTTTTCCGGCGAGTCGTTCGGCCCAGGAAGAGTTCGAGACCTTCATCTTAGCTTTGCCTCCATTGCAAGGCGGTCTCCCCAAAAAACAAAAAACCCACCTTCGGGTTGTGGTCACCGAGGTGGGCTGCCTGCGATTCGATCTGTCGAGTTCTTAGCTCGCGATCACCCCACACACCGGCACCTTGTTGTAACAACAACAGATGCAGGCGCCGATATGGCTTCTCTCGCTCACTGGATACTTCCAGCATGATACAGCAGAACGTGAAAAAGTCAATTCACGAAAGGTTATTTGGTGGAAGGAGCGGGCGGAGCCGTGGAATCCCTCTGGGGCCCGCACACGCAGCAATTTACTCTGCCGAACGCAGGAGAGGCGAAGGCTCGTGAAAACAGAGGTCCAGATCGAAAACTTCGGGTTGATGGAGAGCACACCCGGCTTGATCTAATCTCACGGGTGCCTGGCTGGCTTCTTATATAATTTCATTGTTGGGCTTGGTTCCTTGCAATTTCTGCTCGCCCCGCAATCGCCAATGATTTACCACAAGCACGAATCCGGTACAGAAGGCGGCATTCAACTCGACACCTGCGAGACGCCCGGAGAGTCCGGGAAGGCAGGTGACCTGCCGGACGCCGGAGAGCTGGCTTCATGGCGAGGGGGGCTCCCACGCGCCCCCAACGCCTGGGCGAACGCGATGGGAGCGGCAGGCGACGCGTGTCACTGGTTCATCCCTGCATTAGTAGCCCTGTATGCCAAATATGTGATTCTAATCCCTGGCCGAGGCCTCGAAATCGCTCAGCGCGCAATGCCTCAGACTTTGGCTCTCGGGGGTTCTGAGATCGACCGATGGCATGCGTTTTCCTTTTTCCGTATGGACCTGCTGGTCGGTTGCATCCTGGTGCCTGCAGCATACTTTCTTGTAGCGCTCTTCCTCCCGCGTAAATGGAGCTCCCGAATCTCCTGGTCATCCAGCGCGATCCTGGCCTTGATGATTTATATCCAGATCCAAGCCATGGAGACGACGGGGAGCTATATTTCGCTGCACACGTTGCGCGTCGCGGTGAGCTGGGGCCTGCACGAACCCTTGGCGAACACGTCTTTTCTAAGCTGGGGCATCGTCGTGGTGGTTTGCGTTTTGGCAGCGTCGTCTCCTCTGATTACCGGAGCGCTCAAAAAAAGGGTGCAAGGGAAAGATGCGGCCTCTTTTTCTGATCGTGCTGCGCTCCTATGGAAGAGATCCGGACTTGCCATAGCCTTTGGCGCGTTTGCCGTCACTGCGCTGGCATGGGCGCCCGCTAGCCCCGCCATAGTGTTTCATCGCAGCGCCATGATCGTCGCTTTGCGCGCCTATCTCGACGCAGGCCCTGTCGAGGCAGGAAAAGCCGGGGAATTTGCGCGTGAAATGTCGGCGCTGACGATCCCCCAGCTCGAAGAGCGCTATCGGGAATTGGTGCATGCCCCTTTGTCGGCGCGCGACGCCAACTATTGGGCCAAAGCACACGGATATAATGTGATTTTCTTCATTCTGGAGACCACTCCAACGCGATTTCTCTCCGTAACCGGCGACCTGGACGCATTCCCGAATCTGCGACAGCTTCGAGAGGAGTCATTTGTCCCAACGCAGCACTACACGACGTTTCCGGTGACTCACCGCGCCCTTTATTCGCTTTTTGGCTCACTTTATCCGTCGCCGGGCGACCTCAGCTTGCCGGAAAAGCACGCCAAAGTCGCGCTGCCGGGGATGTTCCGCGCGCTGGCCGCAAAGGGCTATCAGACCGCCGCCTACATGCCGTTCCGCTGGAACGGCGAATACGATGACCAGATGTTTGAGATGTTAGGGGTAAATCGGCTGATCTATCCGGACGCAGCAATTTTCAGCAATGTGGTCGAAGCATCGAACGCCGGGAAGAACTGGCGGGAGGCCCGCTTCGAGCGCGACCGTTCGGCGCTGGCGCTAATGGAAAAGGATTTGACCGATTGGCTTTCCCACGGCACGAATTTTGCCGCCGTGTTTCTTCCACAAGTCGGGCACGTGCCCTTGCCCCTGCCCGATGGAGATGCTCCACGCAGTGAAAGCCAAGTCCTGAGCCAGGAGAAAACAATTTTACAAACCGAGGACGCCTGGCTGGGGGATCTCGTTCAACTCCTCAAAAGTCGTCACGAACTTGCGCACACATTGATTATCATCACCGGCGATCACGGCATCCGCGTGGCCAACGAAGACCCGGTCTTCACGCCCGGATTAATCGACGACTACTCGTTCCAGGTTCCGTTCTTGCTCTACGCGCCCGGAGTTGTGGGGCAGACAAAATGGATTCCCTGGGTGACCTCGCACATCGATGTGCCGCCAACCGTCCTCGATCTACTGGGAATCGACGGAGAACGGGAACTGATGGAAGGAGCGCCCCTCTGGACCCCGGGCATTGCCGGACGTTCGACGTATTTCTTTGCATCGCGGATGCTGGGCGCCGACGGATACCACAGGGACGCAAAATTTTTCATGTGGAACGAACTCTCCGGCTTCGCCTACTCGAATCCGAATCTTCATTTCAATCTTCTCGATCCACTTCCTCAATATTCAGGGCGCGCTTCGAATATCGTGGAGTCGGTCAGTCAAATGTCCAGCCTTCAGCAAGCTCTGGAAGACAAACTTGCCGCCTCCTATCCCGCACACTGAACGTCGCAGAAGATGCGAGGGCCAAGGCACACCGAACTTCGGCGCCCATTCTTCAGGGCATCAAGAACGCGGCATTACGCAACCCGTACGCCGGCAGCACCTAGTGCTTGTCAGGATGGTCGTGGCGCCAGTTCCAGTAGTCCTTCTGTTCATCCTTGTTCAGTTTGTTGTAGTCGCGGTACGGTTCGTGACGTTCGCTCCAGTAACTCCGGTAGACGACGTCCTCGTTGCGATCCCAGCGATGGTAGTCGCTATGGTATTCATCGTAGACTCGCACGCGCCCGGCGCAACCTGAACTCGCAACGGCAATCAGGAAACTTGCGGCAAGGCATGTTGAACTTAGGATTCGCTTGATTCGGGACATTTTCACAGCCCTCCGTGGATTCGCATGAATTAGACCATTCGTCCGACCAGTTTCCCCTCTTAAGTTAAACACTGGACTTTGACCAAGGTTGCCATCCTGGCATCGCCTTCTCCCGAATTCGCAGAGTTGCAGGGCGGATTGTCTCTTGCCGCTGCGGGAACAGGCTGCCAAACATGTGTCATTCTCCATAAAGCACTTCCAACTAGCAAGTTACAACGAGAACGGGAATGTGATAATCGGTGCTTTGCTGTACTCTCGCATGTTTATTTCTGCACTTAGGGAAATCATGTTTGTTTTCATCGGCTTGGCGGGTCTATCTGGCGAGTGACCCTACGGGGGCTTTCGGCATCCGATTGGGTAACCAGCCATGCCCGCGGCCCGAAGCGGTTTCTTAACGCCGCGACTTCAACTTCAAATTCCTTTTCCGGAGGCGATTTACATGGCTCGAAGGCTCCTGATCCTGCTGGGACTGTTCTTCCTTTTTTCAATTTCCGCGAGGGCGCAGAGCGCAGATCTGTTTGGCGGTTATTCCTATGAACGGTTTGGCGGTTCGCCGGGAAGAAACCTCAACGGGGTGGAAATCACGGGGCAATATAAATTCAGGAGTTGGCTGGGCCTCGCGGCGGACATGGATGCCCACTTCGGCTTGCCCTCGAAACCCGACGCCCGAACCCTGGATTTCATGGCCGGGCCACAAATTTCCTTTCCGGCACGCATTTCCCCCTTCGTGCATGCTTTGGCGGGGATCGGACATGCCAGGATAAATGGAATTGCAGACACTTCTTTCGCGGGAACGATCGGGGCCGGGATCGACATGCACATTGTGCCGCTCGTTTCCTGGCGAATCATTCAAGCCGATGACCTCGTCACGCACCACTTCGGCGGGGTACAGCACAACGCGAGGGTATCGACGGGACTCGTGTTCCGATTTTAATTTAGATGGGATTTGCGGGATGTGGAGCTACTGTTTCGTTTCCCTGCCTGTCCCGGCTTTCGCGACCCGCTCAATTGCTTAGATGCCGGCGTACCAAGAGAAGCCGCGCTCCACGCCTCCTGCTCCGAATCCCCGACCGATGTCCTTTAAGGTGTCGGTCAGCGTGATGAGGGAAAGATACTTCGTGCTCTTGCCGCCAAGTTGCCGCGGTACGCGGAGACGCAGGGGAGCGCCGTGTGGGATGGGAAGTTCCTGGCCGTTCATCCCGTAGGCCAGCAAGGTTTGCGGATGCCAGGCGTCAGCCATGTCGATGCTGTTCCACTTGCCTCGGATGGTCTGTTTGTCTGCTGCGTCAAAATTGGTGTCGAAGCCAAAGAACACAACGTACTTCGCCTGCGGGAGGACTCCTACCAGATCTAAAACGTAGGAAAGAGGGATGCCAGTCCATTCGGCTATGAAGGACCAACCCTCTTCGCAGGCCTGATGGAAGACATGGTTTTCAGACGGGAACCGTCTGAGTTCCGCAAGAGAGAGAAACGTGGGGCGGGCGACCAAGCCGTCGATTTTGAGCCGCCAGTCCGCGAAACCACCCGCCAATAAGCGATGGTAGGTTTCGTCCTCCGGAGGTGGGCCCTTTACAGGCGCGATCTTTGAGATGTCGCTGCGGTTATACTCACGGGCCAGTGAATGTCGGGAGGTCAGGAGTCGTTGTGTGGCGTAGGTCATGGTTTCGCCGACCCCGTAGACGCCGCCGTCGTCGGGCGGAATCAGGCCGTATCGATCCGCGATTCGTGCGGCAATACCCAAGCCGGTGGCGCCTGCAGCAGCCACCAAACCAGTTGTGATCAGTTTTCGCCGCGAAAGTCGTTCACTCATGAGCGCACCTTCCCGGAAGCGCCGTAGCCCGCAACCATGGCCCGCACGCGGTCCGTGAAGCCTGCCAGCCAGACCATGGCGATGTGCACGCAAAGAAAAAGAACCAGGGCCAGCGCCACGAAAAAGTGAATGGTGCGTGCCGACTGTTGTCCGCCGAAACCGCTCCGGAGAACCGGGACCACGGACGCGATGGCCGGAGACATGGCCAGACCGCTGAGAATGACTAGAGGGAACACCACGAAGACAACGGCGAGGTAGGCCAATCTCTGTAGGACGTTGTATGTCAGCGCCTCTTCTGCACTTGGCCGCTTCCACTGCAAATCGTGCCAAACCATGGGCCAGATACGGCCCCAAGCCAGATCGCCCTTGGCAGGCAGCAAATTCTTGCCGAAATGATGGCTGAGCAGGCCGTAAAGGGCATAGACCAGCCCAGTCAAGACGCAAACCCACGCGGAGAGAAAATGTAGATAGCGACCCCAGCCCGAATGGCCGATCATGAAAGGAATCGGAAGATCGATCAGCGAGGGAGTACCCAAGCCTCCTGTTTCACCCCAATAGAGGCGCGGATGGGCAATGAGAATTTGGATTCCGCTGTAAAGCAGACCAACAAAACTAAGCGCAGTAATCCAGTGGGTTATGCGAACGACCGCGGAGTGCCGCGGAGGATCTTGGCTTTCCGTGCCTTGGATGGCCAAGTCTGGGAGGTACGCTGTCCCCGCCATAACTCACCGCCGCGATGATAATTTCTGGAATTTCGATCTGAGCTTCTCTGCACAAAACGATATGCTCGGCGCCCGGTCGTGTCAACCTCGAATCGCTGTGCCCGCGGTTGCGGGATCAGCGCGGCTCGTTTCGCGGTTTGAGAAGTCAGGTGCGGGAGGTTACGTAGCGGTCCGGATGGCGGCTCTTGAGAAGATGCCGCAGGCGGTCGCAGGCTTGCTCGAGGGAATCGAAGAGTTCGTTGACTTCCTTGGTTTCGCGGGACATTTTTCCCGCGTCGATATCCGCGACGAGTTCGTGGCACAGGTTTGTGGCGCGGCGAACGCGGTCGGCCACGAGCATCGAAACGATTTCGCTGTCATCCCGGCCCTTGAGTTGCAATTCCCGCAGTTGTTGAACCGCCAGGGCAGTGGTGCGAAGGGTATCGACGGTGTCGCGGAATTCGTTCAGCAAACGGAAGTCGATGCCTTCGGCCTGAAGCGATTTTTCAAGCTTTTGGAGCTCGACACTGGTCTTTTTGACCTGAAGATTCACGCCCCAGAAGCTGTCGCTCGGAGTAATCAACTCCACAATAATACCGTGCGAAACGCCTTCCCTGGAATTCGGCGTGGCCAGGACGCGAGCTTCGGCCGATTCCGCGGAAAGAAAATTGGTGAGTGTAATCCGGCTGCCGACGGGAGGGTAGAGCGTCATTTCCAAAAAGCCGCCGTTGCCATTGACCTGTTTCGCGATGGCTTGTACTAAAACGGGGACGCCCTCTGGATTGCGCCAACTCGCTTCGATCGGCACCGCGACCAGAAAGCGGGAAGTCTTTCTTCGCTCGACCTTCGATCCGTCCGGGGTGGTTCCACGCCCGGACATAACCGCTGATTTCCTTCTATCCATCGTGCCTTCTCTTCCCCCCGCTGGGCTCGGCCGGCTTCAAAGGCAATTCATGCACACTACCGAAGCTTAATCACATGTCCTGAAAATTACTACTGTACGAAGGGACAGTAGTCGGGCCGTGAATTCCGGGAGTGACTGTCGCGCCGGCCAAGCGCGTATCGCATCCAAAGATCTATTGACCGGGGGCAGCGACGTCCATGTTGGCACGCGCTGGGATGGGGCGATAACCGCTGCGTGTGCGAATTCGGTACTTTTTATATTTCGGGTTGGTGAGTTTCACCGAAATGGTACGCCACCCGCGGTTGGGATTCGGCTGCGGGTAGTAGCTCATAAAATACAGATGCGCAAGGTCTTCCCGGATGGAGCTGAAGGCATCGCGCTGGTCTTTCCAACTCTTGGCGAAGTACGCCTCGCCACCCGTGCTGGCCGTCATGCGCTCAAAAACAGCCGCGGAGGCAGCGTCGAGTTTGGCTTCTCGGGTGCTAATCATGTAAATGGGGACGCCTTCGGACTGCGCCAATTCATCGACGTCTTCCGGGGAAACCATGCTGGAATTGTCCGGGCCATTGGAAAAGACGACGACGACTTTCCGGCCAGTATATTGGGCGGCATCCTTCAGGGTCATGAGCAAAGCATTGTAGAGGGCGGAATCATCGCCGTTGACGGTCTCGCGCACGCCGCGCAATACCCGGGAGCGGTCGGTTGTGAGCGAGGCTGCGCGGTAAAAGTCCCGGCTGTAGGAATAAAACGCCACTTGATAGGGATGGTCCAGAGTGCGCACGAATTCCGCGATGGAATCCTGGGCGAACACAAAGCCCCGGCCGCGGAACATATAATTGCTGGTGTCAAACAAGATGAAAACGTTGGAACCACTGACCGCCGAAGCGATTCCCTCGATGGTACCCGTTTGCGTGCCCCCGCGCGGGGGATCGCTTCGCCGGTGCTCGGCCGCCGGGTCGGCTACCGGGTCCTTCGGGAGGCTCGAATCCTGCGCGGCTTGGAGTAGATTCTGCGGGCCTTCGTTTCCTTCCTCAAATGTCGCCACCTTTTGGGGAATTTCGTCCTCGGTAATGTCAAAATCCGAGGGGCGCAGAGTGGTCACGTAGTTTCCCTTAGCGTCCGTGACCGCCACATTCAATTGCACCATGGAAACGACGACGCGAATGACGCTGCCGCCACTATCCTGGCCACCGTCCTGCGCCACCAGCCAAACTGCAAAACTGGAAAGGAGAATCAAAATCCCCAAGCACGGAAACAGATATCGTTTTGCCATGGTCCCCTCGTGATATCGCCCGGCGCATTTCTGCGAATCCGGTTTTCCACCCGAAATCCCCACCTGCAAATCCGAAATCCTTTAGAGTCCGGCCGACGGGCCGCTCTTCGGCAACCCCGCGATCTTGCCTTGCTTGAATTCTTCCCCGGTTTCCCGCATGGCGCGCAGCACCGCGGACCAATCCTCGAGATGCGAGGCGAAGGTTTGCTCCACCATACGCCGGGTCAATTGGGGAACCAGCACGTTGAGCATGACAGGCGAATAGCCCATTTCATCCGCCAAGCGGCCCCAGTACAAATTGCCCGAGTCCCAGGACTCGGCCATCAGGCGGCTGGAGTAATAGAGAAACGTGGGAATCGGCTTCATGCTCATCAGCTCCCGCCCATAATTCTGCGCCAGGGCCGGATGAGGGACGCCAAAATCGGCCGAGATTCGCTCTAGATTCGTCTCGATCGGGAAGCGCGCCAGCAGATCGTCCAATTCCTTCCCTGCCGGACCCCAGTGCTGCTTATCGGAGGCCAATCTGCGGCGATATTCAGCCGCCAGGTAGAAGCTCTCCGCGGGGGCGATCAGCGCCAGGGCGTCGTCCTCGTTCCCGTCGCGCAAAGCCGTCTCCACTTGCTCCAACCTTTGAGGGAGCAGGCAATCCGAGAGGATACTGACGACGGATTCTCGCAGCTTTTCATCTTTGGCGGCGCCGGTCAGAAGCTCCTCGCCTCCACGCTGATACAGCGCGACGGCATGCAACTCATTTCGGGACACACTCCACCAGCGAGGCAGAACCGCACTGGTGATCAGCCCCGGGACCAAATCTTCCCAAATGAGGGACTGAACGTTTTGCGGCACGATAAAGTCCTGCTCCACTCGTGCCAGGGCATAAGGCAAATCGGCCATGGAGCCGATCAGGTGAGCGCCGCCGCTGGCCGTCCATCCGCGCCCAAAAATGCGCGGCGAGCGCCAAATCTGGTCGCTGGCGGTGGCAGCCTCACCCGAGTAATCGCCTCCGGAGAAATCATGGGATCGAACAAAGAGCGGGTTGTTGTGAATCATTTGAGCGCCGGGCGGCTCGAAGTAGGCATAGTTGAAACCTACCAAAGTGTCCCTCAGAAAGGGAGTGAGCAAGGCATGCGCCTGGGTCAATTCGGCGGGGCTGCTGGGAGACTTGATGATTTTTATCAGATCGGTCCGCATCTGCAAGGCGGTGTGACGGTTACTGTAGAGCCCCGCGGCAAATTCAGTCCTCTCACTCTTTGTAAAGAGAGGCTTCGGCATCTCAAATTCACGCAACTCCCCGGCAAGAGGGAGCAGCGAGTCGGCAATTTCCTTCCCCTTGGCCATTTGGTCGAGGCCATCTCCCAGGGAAATCAGCGTGTCCAGAGAAACCAGACGCTGATCGTCGATCACTTGGCGCATCTTGCCGGCCATCTCGGATCGTAACTGCTGCCCCTCTTTGGTGTACTGTTCCGGACCGGCGAGCAAGGCGAAGATTTGATCTTGCGGCAAATAAGTTTTGCCGGTGGAAGCACGCAATAGTTCCGCGAGCGCTGTGCGCCCAGCCACATAGACCTGATCGGAAGTATGCAGGGCGGCGAACGCGGTGAGGATTTTTTGCCAGGAATCGTTCAGGCGGGCGTCCGGAATCTGGCCTTGCCGGGCCAGGATTTGCCAGAGGCCGAGATTGGCTTGCAACATCCCCAGGGCATCCGTCTTAGCGAGGCGATCGGGGATTTGATTCAGACTCTCGGCGACGGTAATAAATCGCGTAATGGATTCGTTGTTCAGCGTGTGGAATTCCGCAAACATCGGATACTGGTCGCCGAAGAGCGGGAACTTGTCGGCCAACAGGCGCGCCGTGGGCACATCGAGCTGCTCGTTTGGAGCGCGCTCGCGGTCAATCTCCGTCAGGACCAGGAAGTTATAGACCGGTCCCTCCGGCATCGCATAACGCGAGACGCCAATCATTCCTTCGACCACCTGCTCCGGATTGTTCCAGCCCGCGGCCTTCTGGCTCCATTCATGGATGAGCTTGGAATCCGTTTTGCGCCGCAGGACGTCCTTCCAGACATCGATATTGCCGGGGATGTGCGGCTGGCCTTTGGAATCGATTTGCAACCGCGCCTCGAGCAAGAAGAGACCCGGTTCTGGGCGGAAGGAATGCTTGGTCGGAATTGGGGTTACGTCGCGTCCACGAAGGGCATCGTAAAAACGGTCCAAGCGACGGGGCGCGGTGAAATAGGCCTGCTGCGTTTGGCTGACGCGGGAAAGAGTGTCGAAATAAGCAGCCAGCCAGCCGCTATCCTTGGTCAGAAGCCGGGAAATGAAATCAGCGGGAGAACGCGGACTGGCTCCCACCAGATCCTTCCAGGCGTTTTCCGCCCCCGGTCCACCCGGAACGAGAACTCTCCCGGACCGAACACTGATCTGGCTGCCGTAAAAATCCAGTACCGAGGCGCCCAACAGCAGCTTTTTCATTCCCAAGGATTGCCACAAGAACTGACCCGTTTCGGTATCCATGCGCGACATAGCCCAATACAGGCGGGCCAAGTCGGGATCACGCAAGATCGAGTCCACGACTCCGCGGTTGGCATTTTTCTTGTTCTGCACCCAATCCGATGACTTGTAGAGCACGGGGACTATTGTGGAAGCGTAGGGAGTATCGAAAGGCTTGCCCTCCCGCAGCGCCTCCTCAAGGTCGGCCAATGGGAACCCGGAATCGATAGTAAGAAATGCCCGGTTGGCGTCGGCGGTCTCGAGGGCTTCATCCGGCCCGCAAGACTGCTGGAGCCTGTATCCGAGAATGACCAGAAGCTGTTTCGCTTCGTCGCAATTTGAAACGTGAATCACTTGCCCTTTCCCTGCCAGGGCTTCCAATTCGCGAGCTTGATCCATATACCAATTCACAAGGACCAGGAATTCTGTCGGCTTGCCGCCTTGGTAACCGCTCATGACTACGTTGCGCGCCAGCAGCGGCAATAGCTCTTTGGGCGTGATTTTCTGGCTAATCGCGGCCATTCTCAGAAACGAACGCATCGGGCCGGGGATGGAAACTTCCTCCGCGGTCGAGGAACCATCCGAACCGGATGGTTGCGGCGCAGCGGAGGCTGTCCGGGAGGAACGTTGCGCCGGGGCTGGAGGGACAGCGCCCCAGGAACGTCCGTGGAACCCGGCAAGTAGGAACAGACAACCACCAAGGAGAAAAACGAACAGGATACGACGAGATTTCATGGCCCAAACCTCCACCGACCGTTGGAGACGATGACTTTTGAAACCCTGGGCGCCGTCGAGGACCGCAGTGAAACATTCCGCTTCACTCGGCCTCGTTCTGGCTCGTCTGGACTCGGCAATCTGCACTCACCGAAGCCCCTGGCCAAAATCTGAGTTATGGTTCTGTCTTGTGTCCCGGCGGGCCCCTCTTTCGTTCCGACCTAAGCGTTCTGTGGTTGCGAAGGATAGATCATCTTTCGGACCACAGTCAATCACCACGACTTCATGACAGGTATCGGCAAAAATCGCCGCAAGGTCAGTGCGAATCCCTCCGAGCCTTCGTATTCGCAGAAAAATTGCGCGCCAGTTTCCATCGGTATTTCACTTGAATTCTCTCCGGCTGATCAGCGACAAATCCAAGATTCTCATTCATCACAATAGAAAGCGCGCCGCAACCAAACGATTCAAAGCCGGGAAAGCGCGAAAAAAACTGTCTTCTTGGGGCGGGGGGTAAGGGAAATGTACAGGAGAAGACTTTTTTAATCAACTGTCACGGAACTGGCAGGCAAAAGCGGTATGGGAAGCAGGATCGGCCCGGACCAACGGAAGAAATCACAGCCGCACTGTCGAAATTCCTTCTTTCCAGAGGGTTATCACTCCGCTGTGCTGATGGTTTGGAGCTGCGATTCAAGCGTGGCGCGATACTCGCGTTCCGAGGCGAGATCGGCCTGAAGCTTTTTGACCAAGGACTCGAGGCGCTTTACTTCCATGCGCAATTTCTGAAGTTCCTGCGCGTTGGCTGCGGGAGGGCGCGGCGGCGCGGCAGGAGCGGGCGCTTGCGGCATTGGCCGCGGGACAGCGAACGCCGGCGCGGGTGGCGGAGAGGGCTTGGAAAAAGTTTCGGCGGCGCTTTCAAAAAACCGGGTGAGCGGGCTGGCTGTCGCCACATCAGCCGGCGGAGGCGCCTGACCTGGTTCAGGACGGCTCAATAGTTTTTTAACGCGAGCCACCAGGTCTTGAGGATGAAACGGCTTCCGAATCAATTCGTCCGCTTTCACTTCGTGGGCCCGTTCGGCAACCTCTTTGTTGACGACTCCTGACATCAAGAAAACGGGCGTCCCGCCTAACACCGGGTGCTGTTTAATGAATTCACAAAGCTGGTATCCATCCTTGTCCGGCATGATGACGTCGCTGATGACGGCATCGGGAACGGTCTCGTCGAATTGAGCCACGGCGGAAGCCATGTCGGAGCAAGTCACTACATTAAAATTTTCCCGGCGAAAGGCGATCTTGACCACCTCGCGCATGGTGGCGCTGTCGTCGATGAAATACACATTGGGTTTGGAACCCGGTTGGCGCAGCGTGACGTCGTTCATAGGACTTCCCTTTCCGCTGGATGCTGGTTGGCCTCGTCAAATTCGCGCAGAGCGTCGAGAAGCAAATCCATCGACCGCCGGTGCACGGTCCGCTGATTCGCGGTCGTGCCGACGACAAGCTTGTAGACGCCGATCCCCGACTGCTGGCAATCCTTAACGATCTGAATGACGGCTTGCTCGCCGATCAGTTTGCCGTATTCGGCATGATGAATTTCGCCGGACTCAAAGAACAGGACGGCGTCGGTCGCGCCCGCGTTCACGTGCAGAGCGCCGGTCTTCCGCGTCTGGTCCAGCATTTGAATGATGCCCGCCAAATCCAAATGCTCGAGGCTGCCGCTGAGCGATGCGTCCGTCGTCGAGAGCATTTCCGTCGGCTGGAATCCGTGCCGGGAGCTGTGCAGAAAAGAGCGAATGTGACTGGCAATGTCGGCGGGATTCCTTCGCCGGTCGATGTAATCGTCGCAGCCGGCGCGGTACGCCTCCAGCGGGCCTTTCTCCGCGCTGTTGCCGAGGGCCATCAGCGGTATGTTCGCTGTTTTCGGGTCGCTGCGCAGAACGGGAACAATCTCGAAGGCGCCCATTTCCCGAAGTTCGGTGGCGCAAAGAATGATGTCGGGCGGATTCCACTCGATCATCGTGAGCGCGTACGACGCTACGGGGTGATGAATTACCTGGAAGCCTTCTTTCATCAATGCGTCCGTCATGCGTTTGACAAAATAAACATTGCTGTCAATCAGCAGGACGCGCGGCGCTGTTCCAGCCTCGTTCACGACAACGCCTCCGCCGCAAGGACTGTTTCCTCTTCATTCCTGACGCCGGCCGCGATCGCTTTTTCGAGATCCAGCACGTCAATCCGTTCTTCGTTCAGTTCCAAGTGTCCGGCCACAAAATCTTCCCGACTCGCCGGAGAAAGCATGATTCCGGCAACGAGTTCGCATTCCCCTTGAACCGGGATCGCGCATCTTTCGGAACTATTCGAGATGCGCCGTTCCACGACCAGGAAAAATCGCGCCGGGGGAGAGGCTTCACCCAGCAGGCCCGGTCCCAAGTCCAGCACCGGAACGATTCGCCCTCGCCGCAAGGCCACACCGGTAATCAGCGGCGTGGTGTGCGGAAACGAAAACAGGATCGGAGACGCAATCAGCTCCGCCACACAATCACGAGACAACGCAACGCGCCGTTTTCCAACATGAAAAACGACGAACGAAGGCACGAGAGAGCTGTTGTCCGCGCTCATACCGGCTCTCTTTCGTGCCGCCCGGCTTCCGCGGTGTGCAGCAAGCCGGGATTCTGCTCTTCGAGCCGTTGCAGTTCCACGGCAGTCAGAAATCCCAGGGGATTGGCAACGGGCAGAACCTTGCGGTCCAGAACCGTAAGGCCTCGATACCAAGTGCGTTCTTCTCCGCGGAAGGATTGGGGCAGCGACAGGAGCACTCGCATCTCCGCCATCTCTTCGATTTTGTCCACCAACACGGCAACGGGGGCATTGCGCAAGATCAACACCGTGGTGGGACGCGACGGCGGCAGATGGAAATGCTCGCAGCCGCTGACCACGTAGTAATACCGGGAGTCGCGCTCCACGATGTGGCGAACTTTCCGCAACACGGGGCGGTCCAATTCCACGATCGTTCCGCCCAAACTGTCCGTACTGCGAATTTCCTGGATGGACGCGGCGGAAATGACGAAGCTGTATTGGGCAATCGAAAACACGGCGATTTGTTCCCGCCGTCGATCGTCTCGCGGCACGAGACCGGAGCTGACCGGCTGCGTCATCGGGAACCTATGGGCTGCATCAGCCGGCAAACGGATTCCAAATATTTTTCGATCGCAGGATACATTTCATCAATGCCAACGACTTGATTCACCGCGCCTGTTCGGATGGCCTCGGCCGGCATGCCGAAAATGACGGAAGTGGCTTCATCCTGCGCCAGCACGTATCCTCGGGCCGCTTTGAGGGCCTGAACCCCTTTTGCGCCGTCGTTGCCCATTCCGGTCAGCACGGCTCCCACGACGTTCGCGCCGCCGTAAGCCGCGGCCGATTCGAATGCGACGTCGGCGCAGGGGCGATAGCCGGAAATCCTCGGGCCATCATCCAGCTTGATCCGGCCAGTCATGGAGATTCGCAAGTGGTGAGATCCGGGGCAAACATAAAATGTTCCCGTCTGAAGCGCCTCATTTTGTTCCGCTTCCTTCACGCGAATCGAGGCAACCTCGGTAAGCTGCACGCTCAGCTGGGAAGTAAATGTCGCGGGCATGTGCTGCACGAGGACCACGGCTGCCGGAAAATCTTTCGGGAAGCGAGGCATCAATCGCATCAAGGTGGCCGGACCACCGGTGGAAGCTGCGATCATGACTAGAGGAATTCGCGCTTCGGAATTGCCGGCTTCTTTTGTGGGCTGCGGCTGGGATCTCGAAACCGCACCGGCCGAGAGATCGTGTAGCGCGGCGGTGCGGACTACGCGGACCTTTGCGGCCATCTTGAGTTTGCCCAGAAGTTCGTCGCGCACGGTTTTCATGTCCAGATCGATACCGCTGGAAGGTTTGGTGACAAAATCGATAGCGCCAAGTTCCAGGGCGCGCAGCGTGCTGGCGGCGCCCTGGCGCGATTCGGAGCTGACGATCAGGATGGGGCGCGGATTCTGGGTCATGATCTGCTGCGTCGCTTCCAGACCATCCATCCGAGGCATGTTGATATCCATGGTCAATACGTCCGGTTGGAGAGTCTGCGCCATGGTGACGGCTTCGCGGCCGTCCTTGGCTTGGCCGACCACTTCCAGTTTCGGATCGGTGCGAATGATTTCCTCGAGGACTTTCCGCATGAAGGCGGAATCGTCCACGATGAGCACTCGCGTTCTTTTTTCGGCAGCGGCCATAGCTAGACCAGATCCAATGCCGGCGCGGCGGGACGTCGCTGCCGCGTGGCGGAATTCATCAACTCTTCAACCACCGCGAGGAGCTGTTCCTCCTGCACGGGCTTGGTCAGGAACGATGCGGCGCCTTCTTTCATCGCGCGCTCGCGATGCTTGGCGCCGGCCCTCGAAGTGACCACCAAAACGGGGATGCGGCGCGTCGCGGGATCCTGCCGCAGGTGCGACATCAATTCGTAGCCGTTCATGCGCGGCATTTCGATATCGGTAATCACGAGGTGACAGCCCACCTGCGCAACCAGCTCCGCGGCCTCCAGCCCGTCCGAAGCGAGCTTCACGCAATACCCGGCCTTCTCGAGAATTCTGCCGACGAATTTGCGGACGCTGATCGAGTCGTCCGCAATGACCACGACCTTCTCTTCGGCGGGCTCGTCCACCGCGGCAGCGGGAATGCTGCCGGAAGCGACCGCCAATGCGCCGGGTCCGAAAATGCGAGCCGCGCTGGCGGAGGGAACGACAACGTCCAATTCGGCGGCGGACGCGCCGGCCAGGCGGTTCACATCGACCAGCAAGATCAAACTGCCGTCGGTGGAAATCGTGGCTCCGGGGAAGAGTTTCACCCGGCGCAGGTACTGGCCCAGGTTCTTGATAACCACTTCGTCCTTGCCGAGAACTTCTTCGACGACCACGCCCACCTGGCGTCCCGCGGCGCGCACGATCACCATATTCATGTAGCCGTTGGTCGGCTCGATGGGAGGAAGTGCCAGCGCGGAATCCAGCCGGACGACTTCCGTGACGACGCCTCGAACTTTCGTGAGCAACTTCCCGCCAACGTCTTCAATTTCCTCCGGGCGAAGCCTGCGGATTTCTTCCACGACCGCGAGGGGCATGGCCAGAACCGTGGCGCCCGAACGGACAAACAGGGCTTGCGAAATAATCAATGTGAGCGGAACTTTTACGCCGAAGCACGTGCCCTTGCCTGTTTCGCTGCGAATTTCAATTTCACCGTTTAAGGAGTGAACGTTGTTGCGGACCACGTCGAGTCCCACACCGCGCCCCGCGACTTCGGTCTTGGACTCCGCCGTGGTGAAACCGGGATGAAACAAGAAAGCCCGCAGCTCGTTTTCCGAGAGATGTTCGGCTTCCGCGGCGGAAACCAAACCGGCGTCGATGCCTTTTTGCCGAATCCGCGCGTAGTCGAGCCCGCTGCCATCATCCTGGACTTCGATAAACACGTGATTGCCGCGATGAAAAGCGCGAACCGTCACCTTGCCGCGCGCGGCTTTCCCCGCTCG
>Ga0116217_10002541_pt1 | contig 16967 bp, 16 predicted proteins | sample Sb_taG_6_FD_89697 | JGI IMG/M metagenome (GOLD analysis project Ga0116217, IMG submission 89697) | Peat soil microbial communities from Weissenstadt, Germany - Sb_50d_4_PS metaG | ecosystem: Environmental > Terrestrial > Soil > Wetlands > Peat | place: Germany: Weissenstadt | collected 2010-09-21 | reverse complement strand
TCGCATTCGCCGGACCAAGGAGGAGCTGGAGGAAGGCCAGCGTCGGCCCTGCTGCTGGCCAGGGTGCAATCACCGCGAGCGCAACGGCAGATAGCAGTCGGCCTCCTCACTTGCCTGGACGACGGACGGGTCGCGAAGCATATGGAGATGTCAGGCGACTTGGTCTTCGAGGACGTGACCCCGGTGATCCCGGTGCGAGATCTCGACGCTGCTCTCGAGCGGTACAGGACTCTCGGCTTTGCAGTGAGGGCCTACGGACACGGCACGGGATACGGATTCGCCGACCGAGGAAATGTTTCCCTCCATCTGAGCGAGTGGGACGATCACGATCCCAAGCGAACTGGGTCGGTCTTGTACCTCTATGTGTCCGACGCTGACGCTGTCCACACCGAATGAACAATGTCAGGGGTCGATGGACGTTTCAGCCCGGTCGAGGAGACCGACTACGGAATGAGGGAGTTTGGCTACGTCGACCCCGACGGGACCCTTCATCGAGTCGGATCGCGCGCCGAAACGACGTGACCCGTCCACGCATTCTTCGTGCCGATCTAGACAGTCCCCCAGGCGGCCTCGAACTCCGCCAAGCTCCCCGGGCGCTCCTCCCAGGCCGAGATACGTCCGTCTTCCAAATTCACGGCGTGAGCGGTTAGATAGTCGCGGCGCTCACCGTCCCGGTCGAATTCGTGGTGAAGCATCAAGATGCCGTGTTCGTCGTTGGCGAAGACATCGAGGACGTGCTCCTGAAACGTCCCGCCCGTTTGCCCTAGCACGCCAGTTATCCAGTCCACGAAGGTCGCCTTGGTGAACTTGCCACTGGCCGGAGTGTTGCCGGGAACTCTGAAGGTCACATCGTCGGTGCAGCCGTCCAGGAAGCCCTGAAGGTCACCCTTGGCGAACGTCGCGTATAGGGCGCGGAGACGATCTTCGTTCGGATGGGTCATCGGCACTTCCTCCCTTGAGACGCGTCCTAGAACTCCTGGTGTGCGAGGAGTTCGATCCAGGTGATCGTCGGTTGACCAGTGACTCCGCCCTCGTGCAGCGCTGCACCCAGGCGCTCTTGCATGAACTTCTCTTGTGTTGCCTTCGACTCCCAGACTTCGGCGACAATGAACGTACCGCGGTCGGAAGTTCCCGCCGAGTGAGTGATGAGCCCGTCCGGGAAGTCCCCGGTCTTCTTGTACATGTCGAGTCCGAGGGCGCTGTCTACGGCGTCGTATTCCGTCTTGCCGACGCCGGAGAACTCGAGAATCAGTCCGACTGCCATCGTGGTGCTCTCCTCCTTAGGTGTCTGCCGAATCGTCCGCGAGGAAAGGTAATCGAATCTCGGTCATCACGGGCGACTCGGGCTGCCGATGGCGCTTCTTCGGCGACGCGCCTTGGAAGCCCGGCCGTGCGGCTCGCTCCTTGCTATGGTCGCCGCAGTCCGAGCGAGGGGAAACAGAAATGTCACGCCTACGTACAATCCCGATGGCGATCGTTCTGGCCGCGGCCGCGGCCGGACTGGCGGCCTGCAGCAGCGGCAGCTCGAACAGCAATGCCTCGGGATCGGGCTCGGCGAGCACCAAGTCGGCCTTCTGCTCTGCAAACATCTCGATCGACATGGCCAGCGCCAGCGCCACGTCCGCGGCCGACTTCCTGTCCGTGCTGAAGGCACACCAGGCGGACCTCGACGCCATGGAGGCCAATGCTCCGACGGGCAAGGTGGGGCAGGAGGCGAAGCAGCTGGTGTCTGCGGCCAAGTCCGCCGTCTCTGCCAACAACCCGAACGACCTGAACTCGACCGGCAATGACGGCGCCGACGTGGACACCTACTGCGGGGTCGACGGGAGCGGGAATCCCCTTCCCTCCTACTTCGCGTCGGGCAACGGAAGTGCCTTCTGCTCCGTCAACGCCTCCATCAGCGCGGGGACGAACGCCGCCACAGATGCGGCAGGAGTGCTCGCCTTCCTGGCGTCCCACCAGAGCTTGATCACCCAGTTCGCGTCCGACATCTCGAGCCTCCCCAGCTCCCTACAGGCCGAGGCCCAGACTCTGGTGAGCACTGCTCAGTCTGCGATCGCCAGCAACGACAGCAGCACGCTCGGGACCCAGGCGGTCTCGCAGGACAGCCAGGACATGGACCTCTACTGCGGACAGAACTCCTAGATCTGCGAAGGACCTGAAACACACTGGGCGAAGTGCGTGCCGCGAGCCGGAGCCGAGCCGTCTGAAGGCTCACGCGATCTCGGCAAGTGCCTCGAGGTCTGTGTCACATTCTTCTTCCTGGCCTAACGCTGCCGCGTCATGTTCCGCATTCACTTCTACAGGGGACGACGCGACGCGTCGCCACATCAGGAGGAGTCCGCGCACTGTGAGGATCATCAGCAGTACAAGGATCAAGAAGATGAGGATCAAGTCCACTGCAGTGGAGTCGGGTGGGTAGCCTCCTACGAGGAGGGTGCGGACTCCCCAAACACCTAGGACCACGACTCCTACCGTGGCGATGACCTCCTTGAATGCCCTGGTGACCACGCTGTAGACGCTGGCTATCGCGATGAACAAGATGATGAAGATCGTGAGCGCCTGGAGATAGAGGGGTCTCGAGAGATCCACTGTGGCCGCCAGGGCCACGGCTGCACCTGTGAACTTGTAGTTGCCTATCACCGCCTTAGGGGTCGCGAGATCGAACCTGGGCAGCTGCTCGTCGAGGCTCATGTCCAGCTGGTTGCGTGCGACCGAAGCGGGGACGGAGATCACCTGGCCGTTCGGGGTCGTGTCGGCAAGAGCGAGTCCCAGAACCAAGTGGTAGTTGTCGAACGGGTAGGACCCGAGACCGCCTGAAACGGGGAGATCTACCGACCCGTTGAATTCTCCGTCCGCCGGGACGGAGACATCCTGGGATGGAGGGGCTCCGTCGGATCCCTGTGGATCGGCACGAAGCGAGAAGAACTGGATTACTTGACTCGTTCCACAAGCTGTGGTGCAGCGTCGATCACCCGTGACTTGGAGCGTGACCTTCTGTGAAGTCTCGTCGATTGCGACGAGGCGGACATTGATTGCAGTCGTCGAATCCTGACTCGCGGCGGGGAAAGCAATGTGAAAGGCGTCCGCGGCGACCGGATGCCTCAGGCTGCTCGCCAGAGAGATGAGGGCGAACGGCAACACCAGGATCGCCGCCCCCACCGCGAGGAGGAGAAGGACGAATCCGGCGCGGTCGAGAACGTTGCGCCTCCACACCGTCGCAGCCAGGTTCCTCATGGGCGGTCAATGCCATGGGCTGTCATGGGTCGATTTATCGTCGCTTGGCCACGCGCAATTGAGTGCGGTATGCAAGGTTCCGGCCGCCGCCGAGGTCCACCAGCCGCCGCCGAACGTCAGCTTTCCTGGCGACCTGTCGGCTCACCCACCCTCTGGGCCGACTACCCCTGGGTGACGACGGTTTGCGTTTTGGAGGTGCTGTTCCTACGCGCTCGTCGCGTCTGAGTAGAACTCGGGCGATCCGGCGATCGCGGCGAGCACCTGCTCGTCGGTGGCACCGGAGTCGAGAGCTCCCACCCAGGTAGAAAGCCCACCTGGGTCGGCCGGGCGATTCAGAAGCGTCTGGTAGAAGAACTGCACAGTGTCTGTGCGCGATTCGTTCGAGGTGTCGATGTAGAAAGCGACCTGCGTGCGGCTTAATCCGTCAGCGAGAGCTTGGTTCCACGTGGCGAGCCCGGTGGAGTCAGCCGGTCTGCCGAGCAGGTCCTGGTACACGCTGTTTATGAAGCCGCTGTTGACGCCGCCTGCATCGGAGAAGAACTCAGCCGAGCCGAGTATGCCTGCGTCCACCTGCTCGTCGGTGGCCCCCAAGTTGAAAGCAGAGTGCCAAGTGGAGAGCCCACCAGGGTCGGCCGCTCTTCCGAGGAACGCCTCGTAGTCAGCTTCGATGAAGTCGGTCTGGTACTCGGTGGAGGTGGCCATGCCGTAGGCGATCTGAGTCGGACTCGCCCCAGAGGACATCGCCGCCTGCCAGGAGAGCAGGCCCGCCTGATCCGCGACACGGCCGAGGATGTCCTGGTAGAGCGCACAGATGAAGGCAGCGTTGCCGGTTGCCCCCGAGCACGAAGAAGAGGGAGGCGGAGGCGCCGCCGCGGAAGTGGGGGTGATCGAAACCACGTTCGATGGTGGTGAGGACCCGTAGATGTTCAGCGCCTCGACGTAATAGGAATAGGTGACGCCGGGGATCACGTTCGAGTCCACATATGTCGTCGTCGGCGCAGCGACGGTGGCTACCAGGGCCGCCGACGTGTTCGAGGTGAAACGGAACAATTCGTAGGAGGTGACCGGCGCGGTCCCGGAAGATACCGGAGGGTCCCAGTTCAACGTGATCGGTCCATCTGCGCCAACCAGGTCGACAGGTGCCGAAGGAGTCGCCTGGCCCCCTGTGCCAGCCGAACACGGCGAATAGTTGGCGAAGACGTAGGCGGACCCTGCTCGCGAATTGTGGTTTGGCGCGCCGATAAGAGCGGTACATCCGCCGGCATCGCCTATTGAGGTTGAATTACCAAAGAAGTCCCCGCTCGCCCCGTCGCCGGGCGTGAGCTCCTGCTGTTGGGTCCAGGTGGAGCCAGTGAGTGCAAATACATAGACCACCCCGGTGAGTGAGTTCTTACCGAGAGCGCTGATGAGGGCGGTCGTGCCGTCGGCGTTCAGCGACCCGCCACCGGCACCAAAGAAGTCCCCGCCCGCCCCGTCGTTTGCCATCAGTTCCTGCTGCTGGGTCCAGGTGGTGCCGCTTCGCGTGAACACGTAGGCCACCCCTGTCATCGAGTTCTTACCGGGCGCGCCGATGAGTGCCTGATTGCCGTCTCCGCTTAGCGACCCGAATCCGAAGAGGTCCCCGCTTGCCCCGTCGCTGGCGGTGAGCTTCTGCTGCTGGGTCCATGTGGTGCCGCTTCGCGTGAACACGTAGGCAGCCCCGATGTTCGAGCTCGGGTTTGGATAAGCGCCAACGAGGGCGGTGTTGCCATCGGCGCTCAGCGACACCGAACGTCCGAACGCAAGACCGATTGCACCGTCGCTGGGGTTGAGTTCGACCTGCTGGGTCCAGATGCTGCCGATTCGGATGAACACGAAGGCAGCCTGGAAGCCAGAAGCGGAGCCGACGAGAGCGGTGTTGCCATCGGCGCTCAGTGAGACTGATTCCCCGAACGACAAGTCGATGCCGCCGGGAGTCGGAGTGAGCTCAGCTTGCTGGGTCCAGGTGGTGCCATTTCGTGTGAAAACGTAGGCGGCCCCGTTGAAAGGATTAACCCCGACTGTCTTGTTGAATGCCCCTACCAGAACGGTGTTGCCGTCCTCACTGACGGCCACAGAGCGTCCGAAAGCGTCGTTGGCGGCCCCGTCGCTGGCCGTCAGCTCCTGTTGCTGAATCCAGGAGTTGCCGCTCTTTATGAAGATGTAGACCGCGCCTTGGGTACCAGTGCAGACGCCCGGGGGCGGGGCCCCGCAGGACCCGACGACCGCTGTGCTGCCGTTCCCGCTCAGTGCAACGGATGCTCCGAGCTGCTTCCCAGGCGCTGCATCGCCGGCCGTAAGTTCCTGTTGCTGAGTGCTTGCCGCGCGTTCCGAGGCAGCAGCATGAGGAAGGGGACCCGTCACGACGGCGGTCAACGGTCCAAGAAGGCAAGCCAACCCAGATCCGATTGCCGCTATTGACCGAGTGAAGGGTGCTCTCATGCCCTCGGGACGGACGGTCCGCGGCGGAGCCACCTCGACAGGATAGTCACCCAAGTTCCGACGAACTGGTCTGGTCCGCAACATCCGGCGCAGCGCGCGATGCACAACCGACACGACCTTTTAGTGTGAGGTGATCGGGTCGAGTTGCGGGATCGACTCCCCGGCGAACTTGGAAGCGGTGTCACGTGTCTTGCGCGCCACTGATGTGCTGCCTCCGTTGGCGGTAACCAAAGCCTGGTAAGTGGCGCTCAGCGTTGCGTCGATCGCCGACTGGAGCCCTCGAACCCGCCTCCGTAGGCGACGGTCGTGCGACGGAGCTTCTGGGCCGGACGCGCAGGGCCTGCCTCACACCCTGGTCAGCGGCGATTTCGACACTGATTGTCAATCAACAATCGGTGGTGTTACCTTCCCCGCCGTGAAGTCGGTCGAGGAGCTCACGGTGCTGTTCCGGGACCAAGGCCGCAAGGTCACACCCCAGCGCCAGTGCATCTTCCGTGTGCTGCAGGGCGACGCCAGTCACCCCACCGCGGAGTCGGTGCACGATGCGGCTCGGGCGGTGATGGAGACGATCTCGTTGAAGACGGTGTACCAGACACTGAACGAGCTGGCATCGATGGGTGAGGTGGCGGCGCTCGACCTGGGGACGGGGACGACGAGGTTCGACCCGAACGTCGAGAGCGCGCACCACCACCTCGTTTGCCGAACCTGCGGGAAGGTGCGGGATCTGCACGCCGACTACACCTCGGTCACCGTGCCGGCGGGCTCCGACGAGGGTTTCGATGTCGGAGAAGCCGAAGTTGTGTTCCGGGGAACCTGCGGTGATTGTCGCCGCAGTTCGACGAGCAGCGTTCGATAGAGACAGCGTTCGATAGAGCCAGCGTTCGAGGAAACAGAGAAAGAGAAGGAAGGGAAAGACACGTGCCTGCACTGAAGGGATCCCAGACCGAGGCCAACCTGAAGACAGCGTTCGCCGGCGAGAGCCAGGCGAACCGCCGCTACCTCTACTTCGCTCAGAAGGCGGATGTCGAGGGCTACCCGGACGTGGCCGCCCTCTTCCGCTCAGTCGCCGAGGGTGAGACCGGCCACGCTTTCGGGCATTTCGACTTCCTGCGTGAGGTCGGCGACCCCGTCACCGGAGTGCCGGTGGGCCCCACCACCGACAATCTGAAGTCCGCGATCGAGGGCGAGACGTACGAGTACACCGAGATGTACCCGGGCTTCGCCCGCACTGCGCGTGACGAGGGCTTCGTGGAGGTCGCCGAGTGGCTCGAGACCCTCGCGAGGGCCGAGAAGAGCCACGCCGGGAGGTTCACCGAGGGCCTCAAGTCTGTCTCCTGAGCGTGACCCAGTAAGCAGGGGCGCTGCTTCGAGGCGCCACCTGAGGCTCGAGGACATCGAGGGTCTGCGCGCCTACGAACGCGGACGCGTCGCATTTCGCGACGAGATCATCGAGCTGAAGCGCAAGCGGCGCGTCCCCGTCGGGCCGCTCGTCACGGTTCTGTTCGAGAACCGAGAGACGATCCGCTTCCAGGTCCAGGAGATGGTCCGGGTCGAGAAGATGCTCAGCGACGAGCAGGTGCAAGGGGAGCTCGACGTCTACAACCCCTTGATCCCCGAGCCAGGGGAGCTGTCGGCGACCCTCTTCATAGAGCTCACGAGTGAGGCGGCGCTTCGTGAGTGGCTCGGAAAGCTCGTCGGCATCGAGCGGGCGGCCGAGCTGAGACTGGGCGGTTCCACCCCCACAGGAACCTTTGACGTCGTCCACAGCGTGCCCGAGTCGGCCCACGAGGAGGCCCTGACCCGCGAGGCGATCACGTCGTCGGTGCACTACGTGAGGTTCAGCCTGACCCCGGAGCAAGTCGAGCTGTTCGCAAACGGACCGGTGCGCCTCGCGATCGCGCACCGCTCCTACGACGAGGAGACCACTCTCTCCGAGGAGACCAGACAGGAGCTGCTAGGCGACCTCCGGCCCTGAGACGGCCGCCCGCAGCCAATCCCGGTGGAGGCGGTCTTTACAGGGGTCGCACCCTGAGCCATACTGTTCCTTCCGCTGTTTTTCCTTTGGGGGGGACCATTGTCCCTGCTCACAGGGTTTAACCAGCGGAAATGACTACAAGAGACTAGGTACGACAGCGCACAGAATGCTTGAGGAAGTGACTCCGATGACCGCCCTTACGACGACCGCCAGCTGGCGCAAGCGAGCCGCCTGCCGGGGTATCGACCCCGAGGTCTTCTTCCCGGTGACCGACGAGGAAGCCGAAGAGGCCAAGGCGATCTGCGCTATTTGCCCGGTACGCCAGGCTTGCCTCGAGCACGCCCTGGCCAACCGCGAGCGGGAAGGGGTATGGGGCGGAGCCACGGAGCGCGAGCGCCGTCGCATCGTCCGCCAGCGCCGCAAGTCGGCCTGACGAGAGAGCTCGTCAGGCGCTCGACTCCCCGGCGGTCGTGACGCCGGGGTTGTGTGTGGCTTCGGCCGCCGAGTCCAGATCGGACCCGGCGATCCAGGCTCCGAACATCTCGGCGTAGCGTCCCTGCCTCGAGAGCAGCTCGGCGTGCGAGCCGGTCTCGACGACGCGGCCGTCGTCGATCACGACGATTCGGTCCGCCTTCATCGCCGTGGACAGCCTGTGGGCGATGAGGACCGCGGTGCGCGCCTCGAGCAGCGCGTCCAGAGCGGCTTCGACGCGGGTCTCCGACTGAAGGTCGAGGTTCGACGTGGCTTCGTCGAGGACCAGCACGCGCGGATGTGCCAGGAACGCCCGGCCGAGCGCGATCAACTGCCGTTCTCCCGACGACAGCGACTGCCCGCGCTCGTGGACGACTGTATCGACGCCGTCGGGGAAGCGGTCGATCAGCTCGCCGAGCCCGACCACCCGGACGGCCTCGGCGACGTCCTCGTCCGAGGCGGACGGGCGGGCGAACGCGAGGTTGTCGCGGATCGTGCCGGCGAACAGGAAGGGCTCTTGGGGCACAACGCCGAGCTGGCGGCGAAGCGACTCGAGCGTGACGTCCTGTATGTCGTGTCCGTCGACGAGCACGTGCCCCGAGGTGGGGTCGTAGAAGCGGATGATGAGCTTCGCGATCGTGGACTTCCCGGCGCCGGTCGGCCCGACGAAGGCGACCGTCTCCCCGGGGGCTATCGCCAAGTCGACGTGGTGGAGGACCGGCGCGCCCGGCTCGTAGCCGAACGTGACGTCGTCGAAGACGATCTCACCTTCTATGGGAGGGAGCTCGTGGGCGTCGAGCGCCTCGGTGACGCTCGGCTCGGTCTCGAGCAAGGTTCGGAGCTTGAAAATCGAGGCCTGGCCCTGCTGGAACCCGTTGTACTGCTGCACCAGGAGCTGGATCGGAGCGAAGAAGCGGTTCAGGTACAAGAAGAACGCGACGAGCGCGCCGATCGAGAGCGAATGGCGCACGACCATGTCGCCTCCGATGGCGAGCAGCGCGGCCTGGCCGAGCCAGCCGACGAGCTGCGTTCCCGGGCCGTAGACGGCGTTTATCTTGGCCGTGTAGAGGTTCGCGTCGCGATAGCTCCCCACGACGTTGCGGTGATGGACGATGTTGTGCTGCTGGCGGTTGTGCGAGGTCACGACACGGACTCCGTGCAGGCTCTCGGAGAGGTCCGACATCACGTCGGCGATTCCGTCGCGCACACGGTCGTATCCGCGTTCGGAGGCGACCCTGAACCACAGCGACATGACGAAGAGCACGGGGACGACCAAGAGCACGGTGACGAGCGCAAGGAAGACGTTGGTCGTGAAGAGGATCACCGTGATGATGATCATCGTGAGTGCCTGGACGGCGAACTGGGCCAAGCCGTCCTGGAGGAGCTGTTGGAGGTTCTCGATGTCGCTCGTCATGCGCGTCATCACCACGCCCGCCTTCTCGGCCGTGAAGTAGTCGAGCGACAGACGCTGGAGGTGGGAGAACACCTCGACCCTCAGGTCGTTCATCACCCAGGCAGCGAGCCTGCCGGTCACCCGTACCAACGCCCGCTGCGTGACCGACGAGAACGCGACGAACGCGAGGAAGATGCCTGCGACCAAGAGCACGACACCCAGGTGGTGATGCCCGGGGAGCATGCCGTCGTTGATGGCGATCTCGGTCAGCTTCGGGCCCGCCTGGAGGGAGGCACTCGTGACCACGACGAGGACCGCGGAAGCGACCAGCATCCACGGGTACTCGAGCAGCAACCGCCACAAGCTCAGACGGCTGCGCTCTCTGGCGCTGCGGTGCTGGGAGAAGGCGGCCTTCGGCTCGCCGTGGTCGGGCTCCCCCGCCAGGAGCGAGTCCACGCCGTCCTGGAGCTCGGGAGGGATGCCGCCGAACGGGAGCCCCGGTGCCGCGGGCGAGCCGGGACGGACCCCGCCGCCGAAGATCGGCCCGCCCCAGCCGCCACCGAAGCCCATCAGAGGTCCCCGATCTCGGTTCGCTCAGGCGAGGTGAGCCCCTCACCGTCGTCTCGAGCACCGACGAGGTTGTCGGACTCCTGCATGGATGCCGCGACCGCAGCCATCGCGTCGCGCTCGACCTGGGCGAGGACCTCTGCGTACTGCGGAGTGCTCTCGAGGAGCTCGGCGTGGGTGCCGTCCGCCACGATGCGCCCGTCCTCGAGGAGCACGACCCGGTCCGCCAGAGCGATCGTCGAAAGGCGATGCGCCACGATGAGCGTCGTGCGGCCCTCCATCAGCACCCGAAGCGCATCGTGGATCTGCTGTTCGACTTGAACGTCGATGGCGCTGGTTGCGTCGTCGAGCACGAGGATCGGCGGGTTCACGAGAAGGGTGCGGGCGATCGAGATGCGCTGGCGCTGTCCGCCCGAGAGGGTGTAGCCGCGCTCGCCGACGACGGTGTCGTAGCCCTCGGGCAGCTGGCGGATGAACTCGTCCGCGCCTGCAGCACGTGCCGCAGCTTCTATGTCGGCGAGATCGGCATCGGGACGGCCATAGGCGATGTTGTCCCTGATCGACACAGAGAACAGGAACGCCTCGTCGAGCACGACCCCGACGTGCTCACGAAGGCTCTCGAGGGTGAGGTCGCGCACGTCGTGTCCGTCCACGAGAAAGCGTCCTTCGGTCACGTCGTAGAAGCGGGGGATGAGCCGGGCGACCGACGACTTGCCCGATCCGGTGCGCCCGACCAGGGCGACCGTATCTCCGGGGCGCAGATGCAGGTCGAAGTGCGACAGAACCACCGGAAGTCCGGGACCGTAGGCGAAGGAGACGTCCTCGAACCGCACGTCGCCCCGGCAATCTGGGAGCTCCGTGGCGCCGGGGCGGTCTTCCACGGCGGGCGGGGTGTCGAGGATCTCGTAGATCCGCTCGGCCGAGGCAGCCGCGCGCTGGCCCATCATGATGATCATCCCGAGCATCATGAAGGGCGCCTGGAGCATCAGAAGGTACGCGTTGAACGCGAGGATCGAGCCGACCCCGAGGTGACCCTGGATCACCATGTAGCCGCCGAACCCGAGCACGAGAGCAAGGCCGACCTGAGGCAGGTTCTGCACCGCGGGAGTCCACCGGGCGCGCAGGTCCGCGTCCTTCACGTAACCCCACTGCAGCTTCTGGGCGGCCTTGGAGAGGGAGCGCAGCTGCGTGCCCTCGGCGGCGAAGGACTTCACGACCCTCACCCCGTTCACGTTCTCGTCGACGATCGTCGCCACATCCGCTAGGCGGGCCTGGATCAGCCAGGAGACCGGGAACATGGACTTGCGCATGCGGTGACCGACGACGAACACGAACGGCATGGTCACCATCGCCACGAAAGCGAGGGGTACGTCGATCGAGAGCATGTAGCCGAACGCGACCACGGCGATCGAGCACTGCACGAGGATCATCGGCGCGAACGTCATATACATCTGGACCGACCGGATGTCGGAATTGGCTCGCGAGATGAGTTGTCCCGATTGGACCCGGTCGTAGAAGGAGAACGACATCTTCGTGAGGTGCTCGTAGATGATCGTCCGCAAGTCGAACTCGATCTCGTAGGCCGTCTGGAACAAGAACAGGCGCGAGATGTAGCCGGCGACGCCACCTGCAAGCCCGAGGCCGAGGACCCACCAGACGTATATGTGGAGCGGAACCTTGTGAGGCGGCAAGATCGAGTTGTCGATGGCGTGGTTCAGGACGTTGGGGATCTGGACCTGGAGGACGAGCCCGACGAAGGACAGGATCAGAGAGGTGAGGAAGATCCCGCGATGTGCGCGCAGGATGGGCATGGCGCGCCTAAGCCAGCTCTTCGAAGGGTCGGGATCGATCGACGCCCTCGCCGGCTGGTAGCGGGCGACCTCGCGCCCGGGTCCGGACCGAGCCTCGGTCCCGGCGCCGGATCCCGTGCCGGCTCCAGCCCCTGGGGCGCTGCCCGTCGCGGCCTCGCGGCCGCCCTCGGTTCCATCACCGGCTTCGGGATTCGCCCCCTCAGGCCCTGATCCGTCTGAGGCGGAACCCTGCTTCCGGCGCTGCGACGCGGTCGCGACCGGGTTGCGCGCACCTCCCCAGTTCACGGGGCGACACTACCGGTGGCGCACGCCTTCACCGGCACCGCATTACCGTTCTCAACGCTATGAGCGAGGCTGAAGATCACGCGTTCGATGCGCTGGGCGGCTGGCCGGGGATCCTCGGTCGGCTTCTGTCGGGTCAGGACCTGACGGGGGACGAGGCGGGTTGCGCGCTCGGCCAGGTGCTATCGGGCGCCGCCACCGATGCGCAGATCGCGGCGTTCGTCATGGGCCTGCGGATGAAGGGTGAGACGGTCGAGGAGATGGCGGGACTCGTCCGCTCGATGCTCGCTCACGCTGAGCCCTTACGGGTGCCGGGGGACCTCGTGGACACGTGCGGCACCGGAGGCGACCGCAGCGGCTCGGTGAACGTCTCGACCATGGCCGCCTTCGTGGTCGCCGGCGCCGGCGCAAGGGTTTGCAAGCACGGCGGGAGGGCCGCCACGTCCTCGGCGGGCTCTGCGGACGTGCTCGAGGCTCTCGGGGTAGTGATCGACCTCGGCCCCGAGGGGGTCGCACGCTGCATAGAAGAGGTGGGGATGGGCTTCTGCTTCGCGCCCCGGTACCACCCGGCGATGCGCCACGCCGCGAGGGTGCGACCGGAGCTCGGTGTGGCCACCGTCTTCAACTTCCTGGGCCCGCTGGCCAACCCCGCAAGGGCGCGCCACCAGGTCGTCGGGGTGAGCGACCCTGCGATGGCCGAGAAGATGGTCGGTGTGCTCGTGGCGAACGGGACGCGAAGGGCGATGGTGGTCCACGGCGCCGACGGCCTCGACGAGCTGTCGACGACGGCGCCCACCAAGGTGATTGAGGTGTCCGTCGGAGACGAAGGTCCCGGCGAGTCGACGCAGATAAAGCGCTACACCGTCGATTCGGGCGACCTGGGGCTCGCGCACGCCAGTCTCGACGACCTGCGGGGGGGCGACGCAGCCGAGAACGCGAAGGTCGTGAAGAGCGTGCTCGAAGGCGCCGCCGGCGCGCACCGTGACGTGGTCGTGCTCAACGCAGCAGCCGGGCTCGTCGTCGCGGGGATAGCACAGGACCTGGCCCAAGGAGTGGAGAAGGCGCTCTCGGTGATCGACGAAGGCAGCGCCGCTGCCGTCCTCGACGGGCTGGTGCGCGTCTCACAGGAAGCGTCCGGACCGGCAAGCCAGGATTGAGATCAAGTCGGCATTGAGATGCAATCGGAGCGGGAATTCGGGCGGATCGTCGTCGACCCGGACGGTCCGGCGCCCGAAGCGCTTCCACTGTGGGACAGGGTCTTCGTCGGCCGTGAGTGTCCCGGTGTCGACGACTCGCGCCGCATAGTCCTCGCGGACGATGTCGCTGTCTCTCGAAATCACCTCGAGATCCGCGTGGACCCCGAGACGGCGGCGGCAGTCTTGGTCGACACCTCGAGCAACGGGACGCGGCTCAACGGAGTGCGCGTCGAACGCTCGCTCGAAGTTCCACTGAGGACGGGGGATCGGATCCAGGTGGGAAGCCACGTGCTCGAGTACCTCGGCTCCGGTAAGCGTCTGCTTCCCCCCGATCGATTCCGGCCTCGTCCCACTCCTACCCTCTCGGTGACCGCACCGACGCTTGCGGCCATCGTGGTTGGAGACGTCGTCGACTTCTCGTCGGTATCGGAGCGAGCCGATCAGAGGCTTCTCGCCCGCGACATCGGGATCCTCTTCGATACGTGTCGTGACGTGGTGGGCAGGCACCGGGGCACCCTGATGAACTACATGGGCGACGCATTCTTCGCCAGCTGGGAAACGGATGCTCACCAATCGGCGGCGGACAACGCTCTCGCGTTCGCCATCGAGGGATCAAGGTGTGCAGCCGAGTGTGCGAAAGGGCTCGACCTTCGATACGGGACGGCTCACCACTGAGGATGGGATGGGCGGTCGCTCTCGGCCGGGTCGTCATACGCTTGATGCCCGGGTCGCTCGTCACCGCTCTGGGCGACGTCGTCAACGTGGGTTTCCGCATCGCGGGGCTCGCCGGGCGCGACGGTCGCGCCGAGATCCTCGCGACACGCGCGGTGCGAGAGGTGGCAAAAGGCTCCTATGCATTCGGAGATCTCCAGACCGTGTTCGTGAAGGGACGAGTGGGAGCCGAGACCGTCTACGGCTTGACTACTGCAACGGCTCGCTAGGTCAGGCGTGGTTCACGAGGGACCGATGTCCCAGATGGCTTCGAGGTCGTGCCGGCTGTACGCCTGGAACGCGACAAGAGTCGTCGTGGACTCGACTCCTGGCATCAAGTCGATTCGTTTCGTCACGACCTCGGCGAGATCCTCCTGACGGCGAACGCGGACGATGGCGACGAGATCGCAGACCCCACCTGCGACCGAGAAGACCTCGGTGATGCCGTCGGTGTCTGCGAGGGTCTCTGCCAATGTGGCGATACGGGCGGGCTCGGCGTCGATGAGGACGAAGGCGTGGAGCACGCTCCGAGCCTATGAGGTCGCGCGCTGGAGGTAGGGAAGAGCGCCTTTGGTCGACGGTAACGTCGCGCACGATGCCGCCCACGCGCTACCGCTGCAAAGCCTGCGGCAACTTGACCCGTTTCGACGTGGTGACCGACCGTCGCACCAAGGCGTTCCACCACTACAGCGTCGGCGGGGAGTTGTCGGTCGACGAAGAGGAGTTGCTCTCCGAGTCCGTCGTCGAAGTGAGCTGCCGTTGGTGCGGCCACGGCAACGCGGTCGAGACGCTCGTCGACACCCCCGGGAGTGAGAGCGTCGTCGACGGATAGAGAGCGTCGTCGACGGATAGAAGGTCCTCTGCGCAAGGGTCAACAACAGGAGGGTCGGCCGGCTGGAGGCCTGACCGGACGGTGCGACAACATCGCTCTGTCGCACTGAATCCCACGCACGTCGAAGCATCCGCGATGTGCATCTGTTGTGTAAATAGAGTTTTTTTATCGATTTTTTCCTGAAGTCGCCCACGGGTCTGCCGATGGTTTCCACAGCCCCATGGCACAACGCGAAGGGCGTAGTGCCTGGATTCAGAGGAAGAACCATCGTGCGGAACTGGCCGGAGAAGCTCACGATCACCATCAAGCGCCTCGTGGCGCTCGTGGTCGCGTGCGTCACCGCAGTCGGCGCGCTGAGCCTGGTCGCACCCGAAGCGGCGCATGCGACAACCAGCGGCACGACCCTCTTCGACCACACCTTCACGCAGAACTCTCTGTCCGACGACGGACCGGGCGGGACCGCCGGAGTCGGAGCTGCCGCCCTCCCGCAGACCCCGAGCGGAAGCGGTTTGACCAACTCGGCTTGCTTCACGGTCCCCGGCGGTACCGGGGCCCCCGCGAGCTGCTCCTCGGGTGCGACAGACAGCGCCGGAAACGGCGTGCTGCGTCTCACCCCCGCGTCGACCACGAAGGAGGGGGCGCTCTTCTCGGCGACGTCGGTCCCGACCTCCCAGGGTCTGGATGTGACATTCGACTCCTACCAGTGGGGAGGAACCAGCGCCGACGGGATCGCCTTCGTCCTCGCCGCCGTCGACCCCGCGAACCCGGCGTCCCCCGCGCACATGGGTCAGTCGGGTGGCGCCCTGGGGTACTCGGGGTACAGCGGCAACAGCGGACTCGACGACGGGTACCTCGGTATCGGCCTCGACGTCTACGGCAACTACTCGAACTCGAATTACCAGGGGTCGGGTTGCGGCACCAACCCCCCCTACATAAGCAGTGGCGGAACCGTCCCGGGACAGGTCGTCGTGCGCGGTCCGGGGACCGGCACCACGGGCTACTGCGCCCTGGCGAGCACCGCGACCAACACCTCGTCGCCTCCCATCGCCTTGCACGGCCTAACTCGGCTCCTGTCGAAGGTTCCGGTCGAGGTCGTCGTGAACCCGACGGCCTCTTCCGTCACGACCGACTCGGGGCTGTCGGTTCCCGCGGGCGACTGGGAGGTCGCCTTCACCCCGATCGGCGGATCGCGGACGACGCTCGAGGGCGCTCTCCCGTCTGCATCCGGGGTGGGAATCCCTTCCGGATGGCTCGGCACCGGAGGGATCCCGAAGCAGCTCGCGTTCGGATGGGTCGCATCCACCGGCGGATCGACCGACAACCACGAGGTTCAGAACTCACAGGTGGCGAGCCTCGACCCCGTCCCGATCCTCGACGAGTCCTCCACCGAGTACGGCTCGCCCACCCAGGGCACTCCGGTCACGTACGTGGACACGACGACTGTCGACTCGAGCGGTGCGACCGAGACCCAGCCGGTGACCGTCACCGACACCCTCCCCGCCGGCGTGACGCCAACCGGGGGAGGAGGCACGGGCTGGACCTGCGCAGCGCCTGTCGGGCAGAGCATCACGTGTACCGACTCGAATGCTCCTTGGTCACCTGGGACCTCGCTCCCACCGCTCTACATAAACGGCACCGTGACGAGCGGCACCGTCACGCAAGGGGAGCTGAACAACAACAACACCGCTGTCGCGTCGTCCTCGGATGCCGATCCCTCGTCCACGAACGACTCGCCGCAGCAGAGCGAGCCGGCCGCCCCAACGGTCACCTCGGTCTCACCTCCGGAGGGACCGCTCGCGGGCGGCAACTCGGTCACGGTGTCGGGAACGAACCTGAGCGATGCGACACAGGTCGAGATCGGCAGCGCCTCGCAGATCGCCAACGGCACCTCGACCGTCCTGCCCCTGTGCTCCGGCAGCCCCGCTGCCGGTTGCTTCACGGTGTCGGCCGGTCAGGTCCTCATCTCCTCGATGCCCGCTGAGCCCTCGGGCGGCTACGAGCTGGACGTGATCACCGAAGGCGAGGCGGCCTC
>Ga0116217_10002538_pt1 | contig 16975 bp, 17 predicted proteins | sample Sb_taG_6_FD_89697 | JGI IMG/M metagenome (GOLD analysis project Ga0116217, IMG submission 89697) | Peat soil microbial communities from Weissenstadt, Germany - Sb_50d_4_PS metaG | ecosystem: Environmental > Terrestrial > Soil > Wetlands > Peat | place: Germany: Weissenstadt | collected 2010-09-21 | reverse complement strand
TGAAACCAGCCCGATTTGCGTTCACTGTGAGTAGACTTTGAGCTCGAATTCGCCGGTTTTCATGTTAGCGTCGACTTCGAGGCGACTCTTAGTCCCATTCAGCCAAGATAGCTTCGGAGACTTAGTCATGTAGGCAAATTCCCCTTCAGCCCATAAGCTCGTTGGACCTGTAACTTTGCCATTTCCTCTACCATTTATAGCGACAAAATCTCCTTCGACAGTAGTCTCAATAGCTTTTGATTCCCATTCTAAAGTTCCATCAACTTTTTGGAACATGTTGACGGTTTCCAAGTGGGTCGCAGTATACTTGCCTCCCACGAATTGAGCCTCGTTGATTAGTTCGAGTCTCACGCCAAGGGGTGTAATGTCCTTGATTGACCTTGATACTATGTGGCCACGGATTTCTCCCATCAGTTCGCCAGTTTTTTGTGTTTGAGTTTGCATTTTTTCTCAGCTGCTACAGTGGTCAAGTTGCTTATACGCCTATGTCGAGAATCTAGACCAAATCCCAAGATCGGCTGAAAGTTAGCAAGTTGACCAATTATTCCCTACCCAACTCTCTTCAAACGAGTCCTTATCGCGATTAGCAGTAAGATGCAGCTAATCTAGTGGCTCCAATGCAACTGCATGATATATAGGATGGTAAATCATAATGTACCAGTTTAGTGCCATCACAGACTGTTGCTATAGACGGTGTTGAATCAATATTGAAATCACAAATTTTGGATGAAAGTAACGATTCCGAAGGATCATCTGCCTTCCACATGAATCCAGAGATGAAGCTTGGTGCCCCAACTCTGCGGGTCAGAGATCTAGCTAGAGAACTGGCATTCTACCAAGCTGAGTTTGGTCTACACATTTTGCGAAGTTACAAAGACATGGGCCTCGAAGTTGTCGAGCTCGGGTTTGAGAACCAAAAAGATCCGTTGCTTAAACTGAGACACGACCCTTCTGCAAAGTCTCCAGCCCACGATTTTGCCGGGCTGTATCATTATGCAGTGCTTGTGCCTGATAGGAAGAGCCTCGCGTGCACATATCTCGCAGTCGGAAACTCTGGCGCTCCATATGACGGCTTTGCAGACCACACGGTAAGCGAATCCCTCTATCTGCCGGATGCGGAGGCCAACGGCATCGAGATCTATGCTGATCGTCCGAGGGAAACTTGGGCTAAATTCAAGGATGCGATGAATAGCGAAAACAGAGAGAATTTTTCCAGACTGAACCGACCGCTCGACTTTAACTCTCTTCTAAAGGAGCTCTCAAGCGAGGAGCGAAAAAATCCATCACCATTCCCTAGCGGCGCCAGGATCGGTCATATGCATCTTCGAGTAACAAATCTCGAAAGGTCCGTTCACTTTTACAACGAAAAGCTGGGCCTCGATATAATCGGCAACTTGTCCGAGATCGGTGCTGCATTTCTCTCGACCGGCGGATATCACCATCATGTCGGTCTAAACACCTGGCACAGTCTCGACGGAACTCCAAGGCAGGACAACGACGTTGGTCTCGATGAATTCAAGATCATCGTACCGGAAAAGACAATTGCCGAGCTTGAAAGAGAATTTCCGAATTCTAGAAGTGGCGATCGGAAACTTTCAATCAGAGATCCTGACGGCATCAGAATTTTCATCGAAGCGGCGTAAGATCTCAACTTCGGAGAAATGCTTTACTAAAGTACACTCCGCATAATCACTCTCATGCAGTACATGAACTTCGGGCAGAGCGGCATCAAAGCTTCGAAGATTGGCATCGGCGTCTGGCAGGCCAGCGACGAGTGGCACGGGGACGACGAGCAGGTAATCAAGGCGATCGAAACCGCCGGCGAAATGGGAGTTAACCTGATCGACACTGCGGAAGGCTACGGCGGCGGCAGGAGCGAGAAGGTACTCGGACGGGCACTAGCTCAGCTCGGCCGCGAAAGGTTTGTGATCGCGACCAAGGTCTGGGGTCTTCACCTGAGGTACGACGAATTGCAAAAAGCAGCGGCAGCAAGTATGCGGAGACTGGGAGTCAACGTGATAGATCTCTACCAAGTGCACTGGCCAGATCCATGGGAACAGATTCCACTGCGGGAGACGATGAAAGCTCTTGAGAAATTGTACCTAGAGGGAAAGATCAGGGCGATCGGCGTAAGCAACTTTGCGGTAAGAGATCTCGAGGAAGCTAGGTCGTATCTTTCTAGAACTGACATCGTGTCAAACCAGCTTAGGTACAACCTGCTCCAGCGGAATATCGAGGAAGAGGTTGTACCGTACTGCAAGAGAGAAAACATCGCGATTCTTGCTTGGAGCCCGCTCGCTCAGGGGGCCCTCTCTGGAAAGTACAGTTCAAAAAATATTCCAAAGGGAGACGTTCGAGTGGAGAACGTGATTTTCGTCGAAAAGAACATGCTTCAGGTCGAGAAAATAGTTTCCGTACTTTCTAACATTGCAAAATCCCACGTGTGCACGGTCTCACAGGTCGCATTGAACTGGCTTGCCTCAAATCCGCTCGTAATCCCGATACCAGGAGTGAAGAACCCCGCTCAGGCGAAAGAAAACCTTGGCTCGCTCGATTTTCAACTCTCGATGCAAGAGCTCAACGAGATAGAGAAAGTCTGCCGCGAGATAAAGATCGATTACTATCCGTCAGTTGAAGGCGAGCAGATAAAAATGGCGAACTAACTCCTAGAGTTTTCCATCGCGTTGCTCAAGTTGACCGCGGCGGTGATGAAACCCATGTGTGTAAATGCCTGGGGAAAATTTCCAAGCATGTCACCTGTTTCTGGATCGATCTCTTCAGAATAAAGTCCCAAGTGGTTGGAATAGCCAACTACTGAATCCATCAGCTGTTCTGCTTCTTTGATCCTGCCCGCCTTCGTCAAACAGTCCACAAGCCAGAAGGTGCAGATGAGGAAAGCGCCTTCTTTGCCAGGTAAGCCGTCTTCTGCAAGGTAACGGTACACGAATTTTCCGCTAGTGAGTAGCTTACTGATTGTGGCGTCGATTGTAGAGATCATTTTAGGATCGTTCGCAGAAATGAATCGAACCTGCGGCATTAGCAGATTTGCAGCGTCGAGCTCCTTTGAGCCATAAGCTCGGACGAAGGAGCTTAAGCTTTCATCGAAGCCTTTTGTGTAGATCTCGGTTCTTATCTTCTCACGAAGAGCCGACCACTTTTCGATATCTTCAGAATATCCGAGTTCATCCGCGATTTTGAACGCCCTGTCGACTCCTACCCATGCCCACATCTTTGAATAGACAAAGTGCTCGTTCTGCGAACGAACTTCCCAGATGCCGCAATCGGGCTTTGTCCACAAATCTTCGAGCGCTGATATCATCGGGCAAATCAGGTAGTCGAACACCTTGCGGTTTATGCCGCGGCCGTGTTTGTGGGAGAAATAGAGCGCGTCGATGAATATTCCATAGAGGTCGAGCTGGAACTGCGTCCACGCGTCATTTCCGGTTCTCACCGGGGCCGATCCTTTGTAGCCAGAGAGATTGTCCAAGGATCGCTCAACCAAATTTCGCTCGCCGGCAATTCCGAACATCGGCTGGAGGGAGTCGATTGTTAGGCAGAATGCGCTCAAGAGCCAGTCGACGTAGCTGTCCGCTTCTTCATCAAAACCCAGAGAGTGGAAGGCCCAGATGACAAAGGACGAATCCCTGATCCAGGAAAATCGATAGTCCCAGTTTCTCGTGCCTCCAATTTCTTCTGGTAGGGATGTTGTGGGTGCGGCGATGATCGCGCCGGTCGGAGAGTATACTAGTAGTTTCAGGACAAGTGCGGATCTTAAAACTTGATCCTTCCACTTTCCCGAGAAGTTGCACCTTTCCGCCCATTTCTTCCAGAATTCGCGAGTCTCGTTGAGCTTGATGTCCGTACGTGTGTCTTCGGCATGATGAAATCTTGTTCCGCCGTACCTTACGATGAAATCGATTTTATCTCCAGCTTTCATTTCAAATTTGGAGAAAATCGTACCCTTGGCAATCTCCTGAAACTCCATGTTTGTCAGTAGAGCGACGTCCTGATCTGATGCGGGAAAGGAAAATGAGTAGCCCGATCCTTTCTCCCAATATTTTTCCGGGGTAATTGCGCCGTATGCGAAGCGGGGTTCAAAACGCGCCTCAATTTCCATTGTCCCATCTGTACACTGCACTCGCCGATGAATTTCGCCTAATGAAACGGTAGTCTCGCCAACCTTGAAGCAGGGCATGAAATCGGTCAGTGTTACTTGCGAAGAATCGAAAGAAAAATTCGTTGCGAGAACATTTGTCAACGGTTCGTACGATTGGATAGTTTCAAAGGTGTCCGCGGAAGGGCATATTTGAAACCTGCCGCCCTTTTGCGAGTCCAGGATCGCACCGAAGACACTCGGAGAATCAAACCTCGGGACGCAAAACCAGTCAATGGAGCCGTCTATACCGACGAGAGCACAACTCTTCATATCGCCAATTATTCCATAGTCTGAAATTGGTTTGTAAGTAAAAAGTTCGGAGCGTTTAATCATCCGAGAACCAGAGTCCAATTTTGATCGATTGCCAGCAACCGAGCTTTATTTTGGTTAATAATTCCTTCCAGCAACATTTTGTCAAAAACCAATTCAGAAGCAGCCATCCTAGAAAATTTCTCGCGAAACTTCAAATGGAGAGAAGGTTCCAGATATCACTCGATAGAACCTTTGGAAGTGGAATACTTCATACGAAGGACTGGCAGCCCAAAGGATGCAGATATCTTCCAATCTGGAAAATTAGTTGCCCGCCTTGAAAAAGAGAATGTTCTGGAAACCGTCCTGCGAACGGAGGATGGTTCTAAGATCTTTCATTTCGATCCCAAAGTTGACGGAACGATCTCCCCGTTTTCCTCGACTGTTTATGACGGTGCTCGGAAGGCGATCTTGAAAATCAAGACCAATTGTTTTTGCCATGATAACCAGATTTACATGTTCAAGAGTCTTCCAGAAGGGAAATCGATGCAACATCATCTCAGCGGATCGAAGTACATCTGCAGACTCCTAAATTTCCCATATCATGGTCTCAATGAAATTGATCCAGAAACGAGGGAGAGACTCTCTAGACACAGAGGAGTCGATGTCGGTACACTCTCGGGTCTAGGAAAATTAAAGCATGAAGTAAAGATTGGTGACGAGCTTTCAGACATCGGCCTTCCACTATCGGCAGCTTCGTACTTGCTGTATTCAACAGGATGAATTTAGAAAAAATTTGAGGGTAGACGAAAAAAATTGAGCACCCAGGTAAATCCGAACAGGGTTGGACCGTTTCCTTTTCCAAAGTCAGATCGGAATGAGCGAAAGAATGATTTTTCAGAGGTCGAGCAGTCGTACAATTTAGAGCAGGCTATCGAGGAAGCGAAGCGTTGTCTTCTTTGCGGCACTCCCGTCTGCATCGATGCGTGCCCCGTTCAGATGGACGTGAGGGGAATGTGCGAAGCAGTTTCCAGAGGCGACCTGAAAACTGCATTCGTCAGGATATCGGACACCAATGACTTGCTCGGAGTCACCGCTAGGTGCTGTCCTCAACTTCAGGGGCTGTGTGAAGATGCGTGTGTGATGCACTGGGAGGGGCAGCCGATTTCCATCGGGATGCTGCAGAGATTTGTTTCCGACTGGGAGCAAACCGAATCCCGGCAGCCTGATTCTCCCGGAGGTGCCAAGACCGGAAAGCGCGTTGCGATAGTCGGGTCGGGACCGGCAGGTCTCGCAGCCGCATCGCTCTTGCAACGCTACGGACATATGGTAACAATCTATGAGGAGCTTGGAGCTTCCGGTGGGACTGCCTGGTACGGAATACCAGACTACCACCTGCCCAAAAATGTGATCGAGTACGAAATAGATCGGATCAAAGGCCGCGGGGTCGAGATAAAAACTGGCATCAAGATCGGGAAGGATTTATCCCTATCACAATTGCTCTCGGAAAGTGCCGACGCTGTTCTCATAACTACGGGAGCGAAAGATCCAATCCAGATAGATACGCCCGGCACGGATCTGAATGGCGTGTTCGACGGGTACAAGTTCTTGGAAGATGTTTTCGTAAACGGCGTCCAGTCGTACCTGAAGAATCCGACTTATGATCTGGGAAATGATGTTTTGGTGATCGGAGGAGGAGACTCTGCGCTTGACGACGCGAGGACTGCTCTGAGACTCACTAAAGGAAATGTCACGATCGTCTATCGAAGAACGGAAAATGAGATGCCGGCCGATCCGATAATGCTCGACGAAGCGAGGGAAGAGGGAGTGCAATTCAGGTATCTTGCCGATCCGAAAGCATACCTCGGCGACCAGGGGAAACTTTCTTCAGTTTTGATGAATACTATGAAACTCGGGGAGCCTGATTCTACCGGCAGAAGAAGTCCCGAGCCTGTACGCGGACAGGAATACACGTTAAAGTGTTCAGCGGTGCTACTCGCAGTTGGAAGAGGACCAAACTCCTTCCTCCAAAAACAGGCTGGGCTCAAGACCGGAAGGAAAGATTCGATCTTGATAGATGATCATTACAAGACTTCACTCTCCGGGGTGTTTGCTGCGGGCGATGTTACAACTGGAGAGACGCTCGTCGTCAAAGCCATGGGGTCGGGTCGAGAAGCGGCACAACGAGTTCATGAGTACCTGATGCAGATGGAAGACCAGCATGTTTCGTTCTACGAACGATATTATGTCGAAAGGTCGTACGAAAAAACGATCCAAGGGGAGGCCGACATTGAGCCTCCTCCGTCTTAAGTTTCGCAGACCGGAATGAAAGCGAGAAAAATTAGGACGATAAGCCAGCAATACGATCAAAAAATTGTCGAAGAACATAACGCGGAACAGTATCGACAGGTGGTATCGACCCAAGGCCCTCAGGTCGGTTCAAATATAAGTTCTCATTGTTTTAATAAGAAAATTTACTTTTTTTTCATACTACCTATAGGTCGATTGGAGATGACATCGATGACTTCGGCCTCTTTTCAATGATTGATCGATAGCAGAAATTAAAACAGCTTTTGAAGTAACAGCGCGATGGCGAAAACAAAGATCATGAGCGTCAGCGCCTTGAGGGACTTTTCCGCTGGCGAGATCAGATCTTTTCCTGTCACATTGATTTCCTCCCCGTTTTCTAGCTTCAACTTTTGTATTGGAGACTTGATGTTTCTCCTTATAGATCTCGCTTGGAGGCTGAGAGTTCGCTGGACATATGTCAGTAACCCAATGCCGACCGAAGCAGCCAGCACTCCGATGCTCAAAGAAAGTGAGTTGATGAAATATCCAGTGAAGAATGGCAAGACTCCCCACGATAGCGCGAAAACGAAAGTGTTGTGAAACCTTTTGTCAAAAGCCTCCAAGTTGTAAGCCAGTGCGAAAAAAACTTCAGCCAGTATGATCGGCAGAATTAGTAGTGATACCGTGAAAACGTAGTATAGCCCGATTGAGATCGCGGCGGTAAGTGAGGAGAATCCGATCAGGTAAAGTCTGCCCTTTGATAATTTTGTCTGAAGTGGATTACCCATGGTCTCGTCCAGCGCATGAGCGCCGATCCCAAGGCCCAGAAAATAGGAAACGAGGACCGCTATCGAACGATCCGCATGAATCACCGGGGATAACGCGATTCCGATTACGATGTAAGACAGGTGCCACAACGTGTAGGGCGGATGTATCAGATTCACTATGTCTGATAGCGTTCCCCGTCCATCCAGTGAATACCACGAGGGTTTTTGAGCTGTCATGCTTTTAGCTGCTCAATTCAATTGATTTTGTAGCCCGTAACCAGGGCAGTCACTCCATGGGTCATCCTCTTAACTTCAACGTTCTCCAGTCCAGCTCGTTTCATGATCTGGGATAGTTGCTCGGGAGTCTTTGATCTGTCGATCGAACCGGCAAGATAGGAGAAGATCCCATTCCAGTGTCTTGAGATCACCATCCCCAGTGCTGGTAACACTCGATGCGTGTAAAAATTGTAAAACGCCCCAAAAACCCTTCCTCCAGGTCTGGTAAAGTCCATTGAGATCACAGGGCCGCCTCTCTTGATGCATCTTCCCATTTCCTGAAATGTCGACGAAACATTTGAGACGTTTCTGGTCGCGAGGCTGATCGTGGCGCAGTCAAAGACGTTGGATCTGAGCGGCAGATTTTCAGCTCTCGCCTGGATTAGATCTACATCCTGTTTTGCGTTGCTTTCTCGTAAGTTGAGAGCTCTTCTGAGCATCTCCCTTGTGACATCTATCCCGACAACCGAATTCCCGCGGGAAGCAAACTGATACGAGACGAGCCCCGTTCCGCAGGCGATGTCCAGCACCCTCCCTCCCTGAGGTACTCGTGCCTTTTCGACCATCGAGTTTCTCCAGTAGGTATCGCGACCCATGCTCAATATCTTGAGAAGAAAATCGTATTCCCTAGGGCCCTCCGAGAAAAGGTACATCACAAATTTTGCCTTTCGGTCAGTAGAGCTAAGTTCCTTTTGCAACTCCAGGTATTTCTTTGGAGTCTTCCTGACATCCTTCGTCGTTGTAACTTGCAATTTCGGTTAGAGGGAACTAACCACTCAGATTTATGTTTGACCTACGATTTGACGTTCAGGTTCCAGTCCGCAAATAAAGAGAATTCTAAAGATCAGTTTCCATTTGTTCCTAAAACGTTTCGTTTCACTTAATAGAGACTCATGTAACAATCGAAAGTAATGTCCAATATTGAGACTTTCTTTCGAAGATGTCCTAACTGTGGAAAGAGATTTGAAATTAGGCTTGTGAGCAAGGAACTCATAGAGACTGAAAGTATCAAGGAAGAGCGACCGATTACCGGAGGTTATTTCGGTGGATACCCAGGATCGTACGTCCAAGTCGGAGAAACCGAGCCTGTCTATGTCGATGTTGAAAAATTCAAGTATTCTTACAAGTGCAAACACTGCGGGCATCAGTGGGTAGAGATCAGAGAAAAAGAAGACGAACGAAAGGAAGGCTGATCGCTCTAACGGAAAACTCGTGAAAATCGGACCTTAATTTGGACTCTCTGGAGCTTTCACTGAAAAGCTTCGTCGAACCGTGGTACGCTTCCCTCAAAGATCCAGGCAAAGCACAGGGCGAAGCATTCGGTTATCTGATGGAGCGATACGCCCAGACCGAGTATGGAAAGAAGTACAGCGCGGGTTCTGTTAGCTCAGTGGGTGAGTTTCAAGCCAAGTTTCCCGTGTCAAATTACGAGAGTCTAAAGCCGTACTTTGACGACATCCAAAGCGGGAAACGAGGATACGAATGCCTGTTCCCCGAACCGGTTGCAACTTGGGTGATGACTCGCGGTACAACGGGGCGACCCAAAGTCATCCCGACAAATGAGACACATCTCTCGCAGATACTCTTTGCGGGAGCAAGGGCGATAGTCAATTTTGCTCTAACAGCCGACACAGGAATTATCAAAAGGAACGTACTCAACCTGAACTTTCCGTCAGATGTCTCGATCATTTCTACTCCTTCCGGAAAGCAAAGTTACGGTTACAGTTCCGGCACGTATGCGAGACTTCATCCGTCGCTTGATGCGGCAAATCTGGTACCCAGGCAGGAGGAGATCGACTCGCTGGGCCCGGGGATAACAAGGAAAGACTGGGAGAGGAGGTTTGATCTGGTCTACAAGAGTGCGAGCGGTGCGGACGTTGGCTGCGTGATGGGAGTAACTCCGGTATTACTCCAGTTCGCCCGATTTGTCAGGAAAAAATACCACGTGCTTCCGAGGGATGTCTGGAAGATGGATGCACTGTTTTGCACAAGCGTCGCGAAGATTCAGACCAGGTACGCTCCCGAGCTGAAGCATTTCTTCGGGGCTGCACCCGTGGTCGAGATGTATACCGCGACCGAGGGCGTGTTTGCGCAGCAGCTGGATGAAAACCCGTACGTTTGTCCTAATTACGACATCTACCTGTTCGAGGTAAGAGTGGGGAACAAGATCAAACTGTTACACGAACTGCGAAGGAACGAATGGGGGAGGCTCGTCGTGTCGTCCGTTCTCTTCCCTCGGTATGAAATAGGAGACCTCGTCGAATCACTCGGCAAAGGTTACTTTCGCGTGTTCGGCAGGGACAGTTTCCAAACTATTTTGGAACATTCACTTTACAACGCGTTCACGGGACGGGGTTTGGCGTCCGTCTCCTCGCGGTGACCGCCGAGGCCAGCACTGCAATTCCAACAACGACGAGTATCAGCGGCCATATATTGCCCAGTGAGTTGTAAAGAAAGGACAGCCCGATAACCACGAGAACTCCACCGCCGATGAAGGGTCCGATGATTGGTCTTTTGTGCCGTGAGTAGAGGAGGAGGCCCTGAACGATCAAAATCAGTCCAATGCCGACGATAAAAACCGCCCACCAGTTGCCGGTAAAGTACCCAATCTGCTGCAGATAGAAGGAAATGCCCAGCCAGATCAGAATTCCTCCGCCGATTATCGGCCCAATGATCCCGCCGCCGCCCTTCTCTCCCTTTTCTCCCTTCTCCTGTTTCTCATACTTCTCCTGTTTTTCATGTCTTCTTCGCTCCCGCCTGTAATCTCGCCGATCGTAATAGGTCGGGGGTTGCGATGGAGGCGGTGCACCGGAGGACGATGGAGGTGGCGTAGTAGTGGATGATGGAGGGGAAACAAATACTGGGGTGCCGCATTTGGGGCAGAAAGTCGAGCCAGGGGGCAGCTCCGATCCGCAGTTATGGCAAAACTTACTGGGGTTCGACACGAGAATTGCTTCTATGGGCTATGATTTAAAGCATGTAACCGATCTTCACGCGTGGGAATCGTATCCTCCACATTAATAGGATAGTAGTGATTTCACAATAAACCAATAAGTGACGTCATGACTTCTGAATCTGCGACTGGACCGTCTTTTCCTCTGCTCCGGCTCTTCGCCGGGTTTGCCTTCATTGCGGCCGGCTTTCTAGTTTACTTCAAGGTGAACCTGGGATTTTCATTCGCTCTGGTCTTCATTGTTGCCGGTGCCGCGGTGGCCTTGATCGGACTTTTGGGGCATAGAGCAAGGGCCGCGGATATCGCACTGTTTGTCATCGCCCTCGTAGTTCTTGCAGGTGTCGCAAGCAGCTACAATTTTACCACTGGGGCGGAACATACATACTCTGCGACCAAGGCTCAGGTTGCTGTCTCGCACATCGCTATTGATGCAACCACGAACTTCGGGAGCATTGCACTGAGATTTTCAAACAACGCAGACCTCGCCTATCAGGTAGTTTTCGGAAAGGCAATCGCATTTCCATTCTCAATACCATTTGTAAACCAGTCCATCTCCTTCTCCAATGTTACGAGCAACGGTGTGTTATTCCTGAACGCCAACTCCTCCGCAGACATCACGATAACGCTAGGTTCAGGATACCTCGTGGATATGAATGCGAGTGCCGGTACCGGAAGCGTGAATGTAGATTCTACTTCTTTAGGGCAAAAGTTTGGAGAGGTTTCAATTTCAACTGGAACGGGGAGCATCAACGCGCAGCTCGACACCTCCAGCATTTCCTATCTCAACCTCCAGGGAGGCACTGGAAGCGTGAATTTCAACTCGAATTATCTTTCAACCAATGGGGCGCACGTTCCAATTACACTATCTACTGGAACAGGCAGCGTCAACTTTAATGCAATGATACCGAACACTGTTGGCGTCCATCTGAGTGCTTCGAACGGCTTTGGATCAATATCGAAAAATCTTCAGGGATTTACGATCTCTCAGTCGACAAATGGGCAGCTCACAGCTTCGGCGGACGAAAGCTCGGTCGCTTCATTTGAAGTTAGTCTGTCTGTTGGGACCGGATCAATGAGTGTGGATGCGTCTATCGTCTCTCCTAAATGATGGTCAATCTATCTGTTTCGATGACGGCCACCAGTCTGAATACATCAAGCTGACGTGAAGCTAGTATTTTCTACTGGCGAGATCATTACAAAATCGAAGAGCGCAGCGATTCTAGTTCGGGAGATCAGTAATTCTGCCGAAGTGACTTTATCGTCTCCCAGGAGAATATCCCCACCGCTAAGATATTGACAAAAAGCGCGAAGACATATCCTCCGGAAATTACCTGCGCCCTAAATAAAGTAAGTAGCAGGAAGAGCGACGAGAGAAAAAGCGCGAGATAGGTCGTCTGAAGTGGAATTATTGACTTTCTGATCCTTATCATGTTTTCAAACAAGTGTTTGTCTACGACGTAACCCGCTGCGTCTTCTCTTGCAAGTCCTTCATCCACCAGCTTCCTTATGTGATAGTGCGCGACCGAGGGAGAGCTCAAGCCTAGTCCGCTCTGAACGTCGTGGACGCCAATCGGCTTTCCCCCTTGCCTGTAGAGATACCGATAAACACGCAGTGTTGTACCGTTCAATGAACCAGCGGAAGCGAGCACTTTTCCAACCTCTCTATTGCAACGGCGTAGAGGAATGTTATATTGTACGCAGATCCAAAGCCGCGAGTGATGATTTCATAGCGCAGTCGGATGTTTCGAGTTAAGGCATACTCTTTGCGTTCTAAAATTAGAATCGAGTTTCTCATTGATTCTAAAGAGTAGAACCAAATGTAACTCCGCGTACTGCCACTGTTCGTTAAGAGATGCAGGTTATAGCGGAATACAAGAAAAAGATCTTGCTCGGCGTTATACTGGCAGTGATAATAGCTACCGGGCTTGCGGCCTCGGCGAATTGGGTCACGCCAAAGAGTCCAACCCAAAGTTCGAGCACAACGATCCCCACTAGTGCTCAGTTAATTGTGCAACTAACCGATCCGCCGGTTGTGCCTCAAGGTACTACCTCTCTAAATTTGACCTATTCGGAAATTGATCTCCTCGTTGCCGAATCCGAAACTTCGCAGAGCATCCCAATAGTTCCAAGTGGAGACTCTGCAACTGTGGATCTAATGAAGCTCCAAAATATCTCCCAGACTCTTGCATCAGCGGACCTGCCTAATGGTTCTGAGATACTATCCGTCACGTTTGTCGTCTCGAGCATCGAAATAGAGATCAACGGTACGAGTTCACCAGTCACTCTTGCAACAGAGGGAAATACTCTGCTCATTACTTTGACAGAGCCAGCGGACGTGCAGGGAACAAACGCACTGCTTCTAGAACTGAATCCCACGATTATCAATGCATCGACTGGGTATCAAATGGTTCCTTCGTCCTTGGGAGTTTTGAAGCCCCAATCTGAGATCACGTTGAATGACAACAAAGTTGGATACACACAGAAGCTGAGCGATCAGGATCAAAACGAGTTGCATCATGATAGGGGGAGCATCTCTGCAAACCTAGTCGCACTTTCAGTCTCTGGGACCACGACGATGATGAGCATTCAAGTAATCAATACAGGGAGTGGTCCCGCTAGGCTCGTATTATTTGGAATCCACGGGAATTTCACCTGGACATGCCCGACTATAGTATCATCGGATAGCTCTGGAGAGCAAAAGGGCAACGATTGCGATGGTGGAGTTCATGAAGTAGTGTTCATCCCTGGTGCACCCCAGACCACTACTGTTGCTGTAACCACAACAGTTACAGGCTGTGCGCCGCGTCACATGACCCTTGTAAATGGACTGGACGTAAGAAGCGATCTAATCAATCCGATTGTAATGAATCCCGGTCAGTGCCTCATGTTCAGTTTCTCGGGCGCGATTTCATTCGGCGACACTGGGAACCATGTCCTTGTTCCTTCGACGGAGCCCGGGCAGAAGTATATCGTTCACGTGGTTGCGACAAACGGGGCGGAGATAAAGATCAGATGCACGCTGCAGGAATCCTCGTCTGCAAGCTGTGCGATTGATCATGACGACAACGGAGAGGATTGACTTCATTTTTTCTGCTCAAGAACTCATCGGTCAAAACTCCTGAGTCCGCTCCGACATCAGATCTGTTAGCTATTTTTGGTGTTGTGTCGGTAGATGCTTTATGAGCGATAGAATTTCTAGCCCGAGCAAAAACATAATGAAACCGACGAGGGTGAACTCCCAATCAATTGTCAGAATATATGTACTTGCAAATTGACACGTTTTGGTTCAGCGCGGCCATCTTCATCGTCTCTTTACTGGTTTCGCTTTTCGGAAGAGAGGTGATAGGGAAAAGAACTTCGAAAACGTTCGATGCAAAGGCGTGGGAAGTACTTCCTCTAGATTGAGGAATATTTGGGATCTTTGCCATTTGCAGAAGTCCAATGCAATTGTCAGTTCAACGCCACTAATTCAAGTCGCTTCGATGTTTGCGTTGATTTGCACTAGAATGCAATGAAGATGTACTTTCTCAGGAATCGTTCTATTGTGTTGGTTTAAGGCGTTTAGACTTGATCTCAACGAATTACAAAATGAACGGAGAGGTGGGCAAATGGCGAGTCGAATTAGGTCCCAGCGAAGAGCGGAGACGCAAGTTATCAGAGAAGTCGATGCCCAATCCATGTGTGAAAAACTTCTTGCCCGGGACTCGAGAATACTCTACTCAAGTTATTTGGACTCTGATGGTCAAAGGGTTGGTGAGGCAACAAGAAGTCTGATAGGAATCTATGATGAACTTACGATAGTAATGTTGCCACTTCTCCCCGGCGAGGGCGAGTTAGTTTTGGCTGTCCCGGTCGAGTCAGACTTGATCGAGATTGTTGCGAAGGCAAAGAGCCTAATTTCTGAATCGTAATTTCCTCAGTCAACTATCGCTTCAATTGCCGATAAGCTTGCGCTACGGGTCGGTAAGCCTTTGCCTTTTCAGTCGAGATGAAATTTCAGATGTTCAGATGGTAATGCGAAGTTACGATGTCGTCGATTCCTATTTTCTCTAGAGCATTGAGCGGCGCCTGGATGGAAACCTGAACCATTCCGGGCAACCTTCCTATCTCGACTGCGCCGCTAATTGTCACGCGATTTCGGACCTCTTCGACCGTCATGCCCAGCAACAATGCCGTCCTCTCGAATCCATTGTAAGCTGCTTCATTGATCATTGGACCTGCGCCTATGACTTGGATCGGTGCCAGTGGCTCGGGCTTTATGCCGTACTGCCGCGCAAGAGCGAGTACTCCATCCCATTCGTCTTTCCTCCACGGCTTTGCCAGGGGCGGGAGATCTTCCTCAAGTGGAAGTAGAATGGGGCCGGCAAGTTTCAAACCCTTCTTTACCGAAACACTGACAGTACTTTCCGCGGTCACGTCGGTCGTGTGCCCCGCGACCTCACCGTCACCTTCCATAGCGTGGGCATCTCCGGCGTAGACACCTGCGCCCTTTATCAGGACCGGTGCTATGATTTTCGCACCTGCTCTAACAGAATCGATGTCCATGTGCCCGTCGGTTAGTTCAGTTTCCCACTGCTCCCGTGTCAGGCTGTATGGATGTTGCGCTCCAATTAGAGCGAATCCAAAGTCTCTCGCGTTGTGAGAATCTGGAACGTTGACCGATGGCGTCGTTCCAAGCTGGCCGAGAAAGGGACGGATCCGAGATGGCAGTCCAACGATATCCGCCTTTCCAAAAATCAAGATTGGAACCTGCTTCGAGTTCTTCGGAAGCGAATGCCACGTCCATGCATCCCTCGCGATTGACTCTGCATTTTTTTGATCAACGGTAATACCAAAGCGTCGCGATTCATCGAATACCATAGTGTATCCGTTAATCATCTTAAACGGAGAGATTGGGCTTCCACACTTGGAACATCGAATTGCATCCTGTCCGATACCTTCCACCCGGAACTCGGGCCACATCGTGTCGCAGGTGGGGCATCGCTTCGCCACGTAGGGGTCTTCAATGAAGCATCCCTCCCTTGATTTGTCGACTCCGACGGATGCTGCCCTCGATTTTATTTGAATCTCATCGACACTGATCACAATCGAATCGCCTACTTCGGCGTTACTGATCGCCACCGGCACGCTTACTTCGTGCCCGCCCCTGATGGTGGGCGTTATCATCGGACCCCAGCAACCGGGAGCTGTCAGGAAGGTGATAGATCCACCGTCACGAAGCGGACCCAGCAACTTCGTACTCGGACCAATTATGCCATTTGTGAAAACATCAACGAATATTTGATCTTCGGACTGTGACCCTATCGGTTCCTCTAGTTTCATGATAAGACCGAACCAACAACTGTGTATTAATTTTATTCTAATTAATTTCCTCTCAAATTCCAGTTATGCTCTAACGTTACGAGTGACATTGACAACTTCTTCAGTGGCCCAGCAGGTTCTTTCAAAAGAACGCGATCCCTTGATGATCAACTCTGGAATCATGGTCTTTTTCCTCGAAGTGGAATTTCAGGGAAGAGGAATATTCTGCAAATGATGACTTTCGTTATGCCGAGTATCTCTCAAAGCTGCAATGCTAGCCTGCCCAGATAATGGCTGCCGAGTGCAAGGTGCGCTTCGTCTACTTTCTCGATGTGGAACGTCCGGTCAATGTGCACCTCGAATGGATCCAGGTCGATAAGCTCGTTCAGTTTGTCCATCGTCTCTCGGTTGAAGTTAGCGCCGAAATTCTGCACTTGCAAGCCCGATCGCCCTACAGGTTCGGGGCGGACTCCGTATGGGTAAGCTACACGACCACCGTCGCGCATTGATGTCAGAGCTTTTTCGGCTGTCTTACCGCCGGCTGTGATAAGCGCAGCATCGATACCGTTCGGGGCAAATTCGCGCGCCGAAGCCTCCACATCACCAGCATGCCCTTCCACTACAGCGTCAGCACCGAGTCGCTTAGTTAAGGCGACACCATCTGTTCCTGAAGCAACCGCGAAGACCCGCGCACCCATGCGTTTCCCGAGCTGCAACGCCAGATGTCCCATTCCGCCGCTTGCCCCGAAGATCATGAGAGTTTCGCCGCGTTTCAACGCAAGCGTGTCTCTGAGGCCTCGAAGAGCGGTTCCACCGTCAATCGGCAGTGCGCCTGCCTTCTGGGTTGTTAGTTTTTCCGGAACTGCCCAGACCTGATCGCTGTTCACGGCGGTGTACTCGGCGTAGAATCCGCTTTTCGGATTTCTCGCACCTACGAGACCGTACACCAAGTCCCCCACATAGAGATGCCTAACTTTTTCGCCG
>Ga0116217_10002527_pt1 | contig 17010 bp, 10 predicted proteins | sample Sb_taG_6_FD_89697 | JGI IMG/M metagenome (GOLD analysis project Ga0116217, IMG submission 89697) | Peat soil microbial communities from Weissenstadt, Germany - Sb_50d_4_PS metaG | ecosystem: Environmental > Terrestrial > Soil > Wetlands > Peat | place: Germany: Weissenstadt | collected 2010-09-21 | reverse complement strand
CGGAACCGGCAAATCCACCAGTTCCATCACTTCCGGCCCACCTGTTTGCTTAATCTGTATGGCTTTCATATCCGCTTTCGATGAATCCGGAATCGCAAAAGATTCGACGGCCGAAGGAGAGTGCACGTCAAGTCGTTCCCACAACGCGAGATCGGTTCCAGTGATCGCATTACCTCCTGCAGGAGGGCTACACAGTTCCCGTCGGAGGCATTGCCGCGTAGCCCCCCTGTACAAATTCCAGGAGATTGATCTGCGGCTGAGATTGTGAATCGGCCCAATTTCACAGGTATCTTCTTACATTCGCGCAGGCCGACGAGTATGGCATCGGGCCTTGCGTCTCGGGTCTGCACAATTACATGTGGTCGGCAGCCACTGCCTCTCGACCGAACCGCGCTGGCGAAGAAAGCGGGATCGGAATCCCGGGTTCCTGGCCAGGATTTCCAAATCGCTCGCAAGGATTCAAGTTCGCGCAGATCTCGAATTGTCCGGAACTCGGGTTGACCGATTTTCACATTTGGTTTCATGCGAAGAGAGTCTTGGATCCGAGGAAAAACGCGGAGATGATTTCGGGCTCATTCTGCCGGAGATGCTGCTCTTGGCATTGTCGTAATGTCCTATGCTTTCGACCGGCGGGAACAGAATGGGTCGAACGTTTAGTGAAGATGGACTCAAGGCTCTGCGCCGCTAAGTTCTTTAGAATGATGGTGGCCAGGGACGGAGTTGAACCGCCGCCAGCCTTTTTAGAACTCGGATTTCCAGTGTTTCTAACAACTTAAATGGTTTCCGTGGGACTGCCAAACACTGGAAAATACGCATAAGACACGAGATCGTGGGTGATTAACGTGGGTGATTCTACGAAGCAAGTAAAGAAAGATTCGATCTGAAGACCTGCGAAATCTCGCTCCTGCCACACCACTGAATCCGTGTTTAATCCAGTGATGGACGCCACCAGTCACAGAGGGTCACGTTCCACGAGCCGACTTCTCGTTGCTAATCCGGTCAACTGCCTCGAAGCCCGTTTCTGGATAACTTCCTGTTGGCCGACCATACGTTCGGATTGGGGAGTCGCGGCACGTGAGCAGTGAATGCGAGAGTTCCTGTCTCGATCAAGACTCATATTTCCAGCTTCCGCCGACCATGGTTCGCTCCACCTGAATCTTCAGCAGTTCGGATGGATCGGTCTTGAACGGATCCTGAGCAAGCACCACCAGGTCCGCAAGTTGCTCCGGCTGAATTGAGCCCTTCAGATCTTCCTCAAAAGCCGCGTAGGCACCGTTGATCGTGCCGCAACGTATCGCTTCTTGCAGGGTAATCCTTTGATTCGGGCCCCAGACATTGCCCTTCATGTCCGTGCGGGTGAGCTGCGACTGCAGCCACATCATGGGATCTGCCGGGCTGGCGGTGTAGTCGGACGAATCGGTGGGACGCAATCCGGCGTCGAGGAAGCTGCGCATCGGGAACATATGTCGAGTTCGCTCCTGACCGTAAAAGTGCATGACGTCTCCATGAAAGTAGACGTAACAAGAGAACGGCGCTGGAATTACCTGCAGAGCGCTCATGCGCTTGATCAGAATGTCAGTGAGCAGAGTGCAATGCTCGATGCGGAAGCGGGGGTCCTTTTTGGGCAGTTCCTTCTGGATCTGCTCGTAGACTCCGAGAATGCGGTCGATCGCAGGTCGCCATTGGCGTGAGTTGCCAGTTGCCAACCCGCCGCGTGCGCCTTGCGCCCAGTCTCGTAGAGCTGCTCGCGGCTCGAAAGCTGCAATCCGACATAGTTATTTGGGATCCCGACGTAGGGTTGCGAGAGCCAAGCCGTTCGTTCCGAGATCGAGCCGTCCGCGTACTGCTTTACGCCGCCGATGCGCACCCATTCGTCGCCGAAACCAGTATGAATCCCCGCGTCCATAAAATGATCGAGCGAAGCGGCGGAGACGTGACAATACACCCGCATCGTCAGTTCGCCAGCATCGCGCGCATCCTGATAGCCTTGCACGTCTTCGGGCGAGGCGTCGGCATCGCACGCCGAGGTGACTCCCTTGCTGGCAAAGAGCTTGGAGATTAATGTCGCGCCTTGGCGATAGTCCTCGCGCGTATCTTTATTCGGAATGAGTTTGAGAAAGGCTTGCATGCCGACATCGCCCACGAAACCCGCGAGGTGACCTTCGGCGTCGTGCTCGAAGCGGCCGCCCAACGGGTCGGGTGTCTGGGCGTTGACCTTTGCCAATTGCAGCGCCAGGGAGTTCACAAAGGCCGTGTGGCCCCCGCGGTGGTGCACGAACACCGGGTGATCGGGTACTGCCTCATCCAGATCATGCCGGTTGATGGGGCGCGGAGTTTTCCCGTCATCATACAAGAATCCGAGCACCCATTCTCCGGGCGGCGTCTTCAGCGCGCGCTCGTGTAAAGCAGCTTTTATTTTGTCGATGGAGTCCGTGTCGCAGGCCACTTTGCGCAGATGTTCGACGCCTGACTCCACCGGATGGGCGTGAGCGTCGTTGAAGCCCGGAAGCATGGTCTTAGGGGAAAGATCAATCTTTCGCGTGCGCGCGCTAGCCAAACGCAGCACCTCAGCGTTCGAGCCCACGGCAACAAATCGCGCGCCACTTATGGCCGCCGCCTGAGCCCGCGGATGGGCGTCATCCAGCGTCCAGATGTTTCCGTTATACAAAATGGTTTCCGGCCGCTTGATTCGCAAGAGCGGCAGCGCCAGAAGGTTGCTCATACCTTGCATGAAATTCCGCCGCGAGAGTGGTCGCACTACAGCGCCTCCAGAAAAGCCCAAGCAGCAAGAGTTTCCAGAATGCTAACGAGAACATTATTGCTCAAAGAACCGAATTCTTGCGATTTCGAAGCTTAATTTCGCGTGCCAACCTTTCACGTCATTCGTAGGGCTCAGAAGATCCGACGACCGGCTTCGCCACGAGTGCCAAGAGGTTTGCGAGCGGATGACGGGCAACCCAGAAGTAAAGTGAGCTTTGCGCCGAGAGGAATCACCAGGAGCTCATTCCCTTTTACGCACGTGAGCACCTTGTGAACAGCTCGACAGGAATTTCAACGCACGTCGCTACGAAGTCTTTGTTGTCGGGACAAGACTGCTTAGCAGCTTTTCTGCGAGATAAACCTGTTTGTCGTTTACAAGTTGGAAGAATCCTCTTTCGACATCAACCGGACGAACCTTGATCTGAAGACGTGAACCAAGAGCCAAGCAGCTATCCACCCACCATTTGTACGCTCGCTCATTGTATGCAGTGATCGGGATATAGGTCTTCTCGCGCTTGAGCCGAATCGCGAGCGGCGCAAGACTGGCAATCTTCTTGTCCAGTACACAGTAGTGGTCGGGGTCAAGGTATAGTGTTGCCGGAAGCCGTTCCTGCCCAATCTCCGCGAAGCCCGTTTCTGGACAATGTTCGGTTTGCCCAACGCGCAGCAAACTACCGGTGCACTTCCAATTGCACGGGGCGCGCCGCGGATGCCACCTCCGGATCGTAGTATTCGTACACGCGCGATTGGAAGGTTCGGACTCGGATCGGATACTTAGCACGCAAACGGAATTTCACCATCACGGTGTCGCCGGGAGCAAACGCGTCAAAATAAAGAATCGCTTGCGTGGCGGTGAGACTGAACTTGGAAAGATGCCCGCTGTTCATTTTGGCGCTCTTTCCTTGATAATCCTGCAGATCCTCACTCAATAAGTCGAAGCCCGGCGGGATACCCAAATCTACCATCACCATCTTGGCAGTCTTGCTGAGATTGTTTTTGATCGTTGCAGTTGCCGTCGCCAAGTCATCCTGCGCAAGGCGCGTGCGGTCGTAGGCCACATCGATCGAAAGCGGCTCCGGAGCAGGCTTTTCGTCCCAGGGCAAGAAATACTGGCCAACCACCTGATAGCCAAGCGTTCCCTTCCCTTCAAACCGGAGTTCCACCGTGCTCGGCGCGTGCTGCTCGACGTCCTTGAAAACGAACTGATGCAATAGATCGTTATTTTCCGGGGCCAGTTCCAGCTTTTCCGCGGGCTTCCCGTTGACCAGCACTATCACTGTGCCTTGCACATCTGCGGCAGATTTTTCTGTAGCCGTTAGCAGCGCGCGCAACGCCATGATCGTGGCCTGCGTCGTTCCCCATGTTCCGTTCGCGTCCTTTTTCGATGCAAGGTAGTTGAGGGCCTTGCGAGCCGTACCCGCGGCTTCGGCCGACTGCAGCAAAGCCTGCACCGCCAAACCTGTCGTTTCCACGCTGGCGCTTTCGCCTCTTCCATAGACTCCGGTCTCTTCGGCCGTCCACCGAACCTTTTCATCTTTCTCGGTGCGCGCGTCCAGCAGAAGCTGGATCGCATGTCGGGTGAATTCGCGGTCCGATCCGTAACTCGCGGCAAAGTTGGCGATGACCGCCAGCGTGTAGGTGTCGGCCTTTTCCCCCATATGCGCTTCCACAAAGCGCTTGGCACGCTCCACAGTCTCGCCCTGATACCCGGTGTTCTTGAGCGACCAGGCAATGTAGGCGGTGATGCGGAGCTCGTCCGCGTTGTAGCGGTTCGTCGCGCCTTCGTTGATGAATTGCGTGTCTGGCTTCCAGCTTCCATCCTTCTGCTGTTCTCCAGCTAGCCACTGTTGGGTTCGTGCGATGAGTCGCGGGTCTACGTCGTAGACCTTCGACATGTCGTAAAACTCCATCAATCCGTATGCGGTAAGAATCTTGTTCGCGGGCACGTTTCCAAACCACGAGAATCCTCCGCCCGGCACTTCGAACGTAAGCAGCCTCTGATACCCGTTCGCGATGTACCCTTCCGCTTTAGCATGGACTTCCGGGGTCAGTTTCTTGGTCCGCTTCATGTAGTCGAGGGCTAGGACGTTCGGATATGTACTCGAAGACGTTTGCTCAAAACATCCATTGGGCATGCGCAGAATGCTGTCCATGCCTTCCACCACCTGGCTCATCGGACCGGGATAGAGGCGGACGAAAATTTTGCTCGCTTCTGCAATCGAAGTTTGCGGGAAATTCAGTTCGTGCTGCGCCGAATTTTCCAAGTTACCGTTGAAAACCAGATTCTGCTCGCGCCCGTTTGGAATCACTTCTACTTCCCGCACGACGATGTCTGCCCGCTCTGTCGTTCCCTTCATCTGCGCCGCAAGCGTGAGCTTGAATTTGCCGATGCGCCGGGCTTCGAGCGTGAACTGCGCTCCGCCTACGCGGGACGATTCCACCGGCAATGTCTTTTCGGCCGCATCGTCCACCAGGGAAAACCAATCGTCGGACTGAAGTTGCAAAGCGACATCGCCCGCTGCGCCCGAATAGTTGTAGATGGCCACGGGGATGGAAACCCGGTCTCCCTGGGTCAGCGTCACCGGCAGATCGAGATCGACAAAGAAATCCTGAAACACTTTCAAGCTCGAAGTTGCAGTGCCGAGCGCTCCATGCTGCGTGGAAGCGATCATTGCCATCCGCCAGGTGGTGATCGAATCCGCCATCGGGATCACGATGCTGGCGCGTCCTTCGCGGTCGGTGATGATTTCGGGATTGATGTACAGGGCCTCTGGAAAATAGGAACGGACGCGCGCCGCCGGCGGACCGTTCGCATCCTTGGCCAGCACGCCGCTATTCAAGGCAGCCAAATCCGTAAAGTTGCGGCCATTTTGCGCCACGGCCTGTTGTCTAAACGCCCCTCCTCCTATTCCGCCACCGTGACCGCTGCCGACTCCGCCAGGAACACCGCCGGCCACTGCAAGGGCCATGGCAGGAGCGGCCACCATTGCATCCGTGGTTTCCACCATCGGGCTCGCGGCCGTTACCTCGACGGTAGTGGAGCTCTGTCCCACTGAAAGCGTCGCCGAGACGATTGCGCGGTCCCGCGCGCGGAGACTGCACGTACCCGCAGCCATCCGGAACCCGGCCATCGAGATTTCAATCTTGTAGTCGCCCGGTGAAACATCCGACAAGCTAAACTGCCCGGTGGCATCGGTTAAGGCAGTGAGGAGCTGATTTTTATTGCGCGCCTCAACCTTGGCGTCCGGAACAACGGCTCCGCTCGGATCCTTGACCGTGCCAACAATTTGAGCCTTGCCATTCATTGACCCGCGATCATGCTCGAGGTTGATGTCGAGCGCGGTCGCGCCCGGGCCCTCAGTGCGCGCAATCCGTGTGCGCTGGAACAGCAGGATCGCCTGAAACCCATCGCCCGCGTTGGGACGATGATCGGGACCAAAGCTCGTTACGACGTAGTAATTCTTAGGATCCCATGGGGCCGGTTCAAGCTGTAGTTGATTCCCCCAGGGATCAAAAAATTCCGCGCCTCCTGACTGCGTGAGCTGCTGGTAGACCTGAGTTGGAGTGCCGGCTTTCGGATTCTGCACGTAGGCGTTCGATATTTTCTTCGCCAGCTCGTTCGCTTGCGCCTGAAAGCGCGCCTGATAACGCTGACGGTATTCGCCATACTTGGTCATGGGCAGGTCTTTGCCAATCTCAGTCTCGAACTTGTTGCTGGCCACGATCTCTGTCGCCGAAAACAATGCTCTGGCGGCTCGATCGCGCTGTTCCACGCGCGACTGTTCCGCAGGTTCAACGATGTCGGGCATGCCAATGGAGTGGATCTCGAAGCGCGGTTTCATGACCTCCTGTTCGAGATAGAAGAAGACTTTGGCGAATCCAGGCTGCTTCTCTGCCAAGGCAAACACCGCTTCGTCCACCACCTGAAGACCCAGCGCCGCGTGTACCCCCTGGCCGTGCGAATTGGTCACGCGAAATTGAATGCGGGCGTCGCTGCCCGGTTTATAGCTTCTTGAGTCGGCCACACTTTCGATCTTCAGTTCGTCCGTGGGTTGCACGAAGATCAAGCGGTGATCGCCGATAGGGCGGGCATTACGCCCGAACAGATAGGCACTCAGATCGAGTGTTCCCGACATCTCGGATGTCGCTGGCACGGAAAGTTCCGCCCGCCCGTTTTCAACATCCAGATCGCGAGTAAGCACGGTCTGCCCGTCTTTCACAATGTCGACGTAAACGGCATCGTGAGCCTTCGTCGAATACACGTTCAAATGAATCACTTCGCCGGCGTGGTAAACGGCGCGTTCGGTTCGCAGGAGAATCTGTTCGTCTCCGTCGCGGGCATCGAGTTCCACTTTGTTAGATTCGTGGTTTCCATCCTGGTCCGTAGCCTCTATTTCCAGTGTCTGCTTACCCGCATCCGGCCTGACATACACGATGGCCACCCCTCCGTCGTCGGTTGAAGTGACTTGATCGGCGCTGCCGCCAGTACGAACCGTGATATTGCTCTTGGCCGGGCTTCCATCAGGATGGGAGGCAAGAATAAACACCTGGTTCTCCAGATGTGGAACCAGCGTTCCTGCTTCGGGGATTGCAGTCAGTAATATCGGGGAATCGCTGACGGTGATCGGCTCTCCACGTGTTTCGGCGTGGCCGGCGGAATCCTTGACCGTGGCTTCGATCAGCACGCGAGCGGCGCCATGGCTGGGAGGGCGTCCGGCAAAGTAGTCCGGCAGCCGAATATCGAAACTGTAAGCACCATCGGCGCCGGTCTTGCCATGTGCAGACGCGGCCTCGAATAATGTCACATCCATGGCCGAGGCCTTCAGATTGACCTCAGCGTTATCGACCGGCTTTCCGAAAAAGTAATTGGCTCGCACCTTGCCGATGACGTGATCGCCGGGCTGATAGCCGTGCTTCTGCTTTTTTCCTTCTTCCGCGAATTCCACGGCAACTTTGAACTTCGGCAGGACGTATCGCTCTACGTTGATGGCGATCTCGGCAGTATTCGTGGGAGCATCGGCGTTGCCCATCAATGCCCGCAGATGATAGGCGCCGAGATTGACCTCGTCGGCTAGAGCAAATTCGGCCGAGGCCACACCATATTCGTCGGTCTCGGTGGCTTTCTTGAAAACTTTATTGCCGCGCGAATCTTCGACTTCAAACGTCAGATTGCGTTTGCCCGCCGCCTCATGGTCGGCGCGATTCAATGCCAGCGCCCGCGCATGAATAGTCTGCCCTGGCTGATAGATCGGCTTTTCCGTCGTCAGAAGAATGGACACCTTATCTTCCAAACGCACGTTCTGCGAAAACTCGGTTGTCCCAATCGCCGTGTCCGCTACGTAATGCAGTTGATAAGTGCCAATCAATCCCACCGGAAGACGAAACTGCGCCTCGGTCGTTCCCCGGCGATTCAATCCGCCTTGAAAAAGGACTTGTGGCTTTTCATCGGGACCAAAAAGTTCGATTTGCACCGAGCCGCGCACGGCGATCGGTTGTTCCTCGGAATCCGTTACGATCATGCGCACCGCCGCCTGGCCGCCAGCAAAATATGACTGCTGTCCAAGAATGTGAATGACAGGTCGCCGCAGAATCTGCGAAAGAGATTCCGTGCCTTGCAGGGCGGCAATTTTTTTGTCGTCGTATTCAAAGCGATAGCGCAAGCGATGCCAGACCAAATCCTCCACGGGCAGCGGCTTTTCCAGCCGAATTTCATCTTTCCATCGTCCGGAGCTGGCATTTACCTCGATATTTCGCTCGGTCCGGCCAAGCACACGATCTTCCGGATCGAGCAGCTCTAGTGTGAGTTGACCGGCTCCCGTTTCGGCACCACGATACGGGATCGTCACGTGCAACAGGCCATGCGCATAGGTGGCGATGAGAGACGGAGCAGGCCCGCCGGCCTCTGATGTGCACAAACTGAAGATGGTCACGACCGCTACGAGACCAGCGAGAAGCAGAATAGTGAAACGGACTGCGGTTCCCTGCAACTTACGTTTAGCCATGGAGTCCTCCCCACAAATAGCCAGTGAAACAGCTGCGATCTATTCAATCCTTAGAACGCCCTCCAAATACTTCTTGCACGACACAGCGAATGAAGCGCCGCCGCCCCTCGAATTGTTCCCGACTCCGCGTTGCTAACGGCCCCTGCAAACAGCAGCGACAGTACTGCGAGAGCCTGAAACAGACGATGCGTGGCGCGTCTCCCTTGCGGCAAGCGGCGGAGGACCCCGCCGCGTTTGTTTGTTCAATCGGAGTTCGTGCCTGATTGGGAGTTTTGCAGAATATTTTTTGGGGAGTTTTGAAAAGTTACTGCTGGTGCCAGTGCGCCCCGTCTTTACTGGTCCAAACGGCGTCAGCGTCGGTGGTCAGCTGGAAGACGGCCACGGCGCTCGCCGGGCCCGAGGTTTCGTTCTTGTGCTTGGGCGGAACTTCACTCATGTACGCTGGCGTCAACTCGATGCCGACTGCCTTACCGGTCCATTGCGGTTTGATCTTTTTCCACTTCTTGCCCCCATTGTGACTCAGGAAGAGATTGCCCGCGCTATCGAGAGAAAGAAACCGCTTGCCGTGCGATACAGTCGCCGCAACCGGGAGGCCGGACGGTACCGCGCTGACCCGGCCCGCGCTGGACATTTCTGCAATGACCTGGCCACTCACGTTGGCCGATTCAGTTTGGACCGTTACGGCGGCACTCTGCGCTTCCACTGTGACCGCTTCTGACACCGTCCCCACGTCAAGTACCGGCTGCAGCATGGCAAGTTCGCTCGGTTTCAACTCGATCGACTGTTTCTTTGTCTCGAAGGCGTTTGCCGTCGCTGCCAACTCGTAGTTTCCAGGCGGTAGTTCTGTCAGATGAAAGCTGCCATCCGTGCCGGTCGTCGTTTGTCGCGTCTTGCCGCTCGCATCGCGCAGAGTTACCGTCGCCCCCGCGACAATAGCGCCACTCCGGTCCGTGATGCGGCCGGAGAGTCCGGCAAGCGTTGCGTTCTGCTCGCTGGCGCGCTCAACCCCCAATGGAGGCAGGTCTTTTTTCTCGGCTAAGCTATTTTGCGACGCCGCGGCCTGAGAGGCCTGCGTTCTGAACACCCCTCCTCCTACTCCGCTACCGATACCTCTGCCTACTTCGCCAGGAACACCGCCGACCACTCCGCCCTGGGCCACGGGAGCAGGAGCAGCCGCCCTTGTTTGTGGAGACTCGAGGTTCGCGGCGATTTGATGGTTCTTTGATTTGGGCAAATTCGAGCCAGGCTCGGCGTGGTTCTCTTGCCGAGAGAGGTTCGGGGCCGCCGCATTGCGCTCGAAGCTCTTCTTTGATCTTCCAGATCGCGCAACCGTCTCTGAGTTGATGGCTGGAGCAACCGTCGTTTCATGAAGCTGGATCTCCGACCGCCTTACGCTTGCATTCTGTTGCAGGACCTCAGGAGCGCTGCCACGTGGCCGAACATAGATCAACACGGCTATCAGTCCACACGCAAGCGCCGCGGCGGGGAGCCCCACGGGTAAGAGCCGCCGCCAGATCCATCCTTTCACCGGCGTTGCTGTAGCTGCTTGGGTCTCTTTGTGTGGTTGCATGAGAAATACAGCGTTCCGGCACTCCGCGCACTCGGCTAGGTGGGCCAACATCCGCTCGTGTTCCCGCGCGGTGGCTGCGCCCTCAACGAACACACTGAGCTGGTCAGCGTCAGGATGTGTTCCGGTTTGGAAATTCCCATTCACCTTTGTCCTTCCTTATCGGAGATCGGGTCGTCCTCCGATTTTTGCAGCAACTTACGCAGATTGATGTCCACATCCCTGGGATCTGTCCCAAGTGCTTCGTCTGCCGCGCGTCGGCTCAGGCCCCGTGCTATCAGAGTCCGCAGCAGCTGTTTGCGCAGGCGCTCCGTTGCACGCTTCAGTTTGCGGCTAACCGTCGCTACATGAACTCGCAAGACGCGGCTCATCTCATGGAGAGTATGCTGGTCCAGATAGTAGGCCGAGAGTAGGAAGCGCTCTTCCGCGGAGGCCGCGCTCAGCGTCATCTTGAGCGCTACCCGTAAATCCTCCAATCGTTCGGGCTTAAGCTGCTCGGAAGCTGGCGCCGCTGGTTCGATCTCACCAAGCGCAGTTTCCCGACCGATTTTCCGGTACTGGTTCACGCTGCGTTGCGCCAGGACTGCCCGCAGCCATCCCATCAGCGATCCTCGCCCCGAGTATCGAAGTAGCGGAGACCAGCGCTTGCCTTCTCGCTCCGTCATCCCGAACAGCTCGGAGTAAAGCGCGCTCGCCAAGTCTTCGCCCAACGCCGCCGATCCTGTCATCTCTACGGCAGCTCTTGTCATCTGTTCCCGATATTGCGCAAGAAAGCGTCGCCATGCAGACTCGCGCCCCAGCGCGCATCCGCGCGCGATGGCAAGCTCCTCCAGGTGGAGAGCCCGCCAGAACAGTTCTCGCTGCTTATCGTTGGCCTGCCTTCCTGGGTCGAGGCCGAAATTGTCCCTGGCGCCTATCGTTTCCAGAGCCTCGGCAAACTCGGCCTTGCTTAACTCAACTAACTCTGCACCGGCCACGCGCCAAAGCTCTTCGCCGAGCATTTCGGGCAAAAGTCGGCTCTCCGGCACGAGCTCGATCTCGGCCGCGATCTGCTTCGCCACCGATGCGGTGCAGTCCTCTGTCCCCGAAGGTTCTGTTTGCGTACTGTTCGCGGGCGGAATATCCACGACCGGCCATTAAATCATATCGTCCCGTCGTGGCCGATTCCTTGGTTCTGCCGACGGTCGAACCGTTACCGTTTGTGCTACGTTTCGCCTCCACGTATTGGTGCTTCGCGTTCCGGGCGATGCGGCGACGAGCCAGCAAGCCAATCTGCCCGGTTGGTCGGCGCGACGAATGACCCACAAGGAAGGAGTGACTCTTTTCATGGCCTAGGTCACGAAACAGTCGGATGAAACTCCGGCTCCGTTGGATGTGTATTGAGCCGAAATTCGATGCCGACTAGGACTACTCCTGGACCTTAGGATTCCGCAAGTGAAATCCGGAAGTGAACCGCGGAAGGATCGCGCGGGCCATAAGTCCTCTTCGAGGAAATTACTTCCCGGATCGCGGTTTCGGGCCCGCGAGCCGCTAGTTCCCCACATGCCAGCGTCAGATCTTTCGGGCTACCATCAGATACAGCTTGGATTCATCTCTGTACGTGATGACTTCGAACCCCACTGGCTCAAGGAGAGCCTCGAACTCCTCTCTGCTGGGAAATGGCTCAATAAACAGATCGCTCGCCGCTCTTAGCTGATCAACGAAGGCACGCCCTTCGGGATGGCTGACCACAAGACGCCCACCTGACCGAAGCATGCGAGCCGCATTTCGGCACGCGGCGGGTTTATCCGCAATATTCCCGTACATACCGTTCATAAAGATGGCGTCCAAGCTGCAGGGGGCCAAGTCCAGCGATGCGATATCAGCATGGAAAGTGCGGACGGGGTATTTGTTCTGCACCCGCTGCAGCATCTTTTCGGCCACGTCGCAAGCCAACACCGCAGCCGGCTGGTAGGACTGAATTAAGGGTATCAGGACCCCGACTCCTGTTCCGACATCCAGAACGACCTCGCCGGAGCGCAACCCGGCTAAAGAAACAATCTCTTGCAGGCGTGTCATCACTTCTAGTGGCTGTGGCCGGTCAAAGACATCCACCAGCTCGTTAAAACGGCGGCGCTGATGATCCGCTATCCTGGCTTCCTGAGGCAGCATAGAGATTTTAGGTTACTCCAGGTTTTCGAGTTTAAGGGCACCGACGGGCTCATGCTCACTTTTGATATGACCTCGACGCTCTGCATTATGACAATGCTCAAGCATAGCGCGGTGACCTCGGGATTACGCAGAAGAAAAACAGGACTGGAGGTCAGCCCAGAATTCGGCGATCGACTCAGGACGGTCGTTTTCCGAACGTGCCAGGGCACGATTGAAGAAGTCCTGCCAGGGGGGAGCGTGGCGGAGAAACAAGGAGACCGGGCGGAAGCTCCCTTGAGAATAGCATTCTGCAGAAACGGGAAATCTGAGCCGATAAAAGGCTGTACGCCGCACAATGTTTCAAACGCGATCACGGAGAGAGCCCATAAATCCCAACGAGGGGAAAGCGAACCGCCGCGCAATTGTTCGGGTGACATATAAGGAAGGCTTCCGATGAACACGTCGGTTAACGTGCTGCTGGTATCCTCGGAGACTTGTGGAAGGAACTTAGCGATCCCGAGGTCGGTGGTCTTTACAAACTCGGGGGTGCCGGCGCGAACTAGAAAAATGTTTTCAGGCTTCAGATTACGATGCACGAGACCCCTGAGGTGGGCTGCACCTACCCCCGCGCAAATAGCCTCGAACAGTTGCACTGTGCGTGAGGCAGATAATCTTTTTTGAGCGCGCAGTTCTTCACGGAGAGTGATGCCATCGGGAAGCTCCATCACACGAGGAAAGCACGCTGATTGGGATCCACGCCAAAATCGTGAACCGTGACGATATTCGGGTGCGAGAAGCTGCCGGCGACGCGGGATTCGCGCCGAAATCGCTCCAGCGCTTGCTGCTCGGAGAAAAACTCGTCACGGATCATTTCAACCGCGACGGTCCGGTCCTGGCCGAGACGCTTTTCGAGGCGGTAACGCTCAACGAGGAGTCGGGGGCTTGCCACCAAACTCAGCGTGGTACCTTCTACCTCGCACCTTGTTGTCCCTGTCTCGTAGCATGTTCCGCACCGTGGACACTCCTCGAAGGCCCGGCCGAGGAAGCTCGCAGGACCACCAACAAGAAGAAGCTCGATGGCGCCGGCGACATTTTCGAGTAGCGCCATGTCTTCCCGACTATAGGGTTCTTCCGAGAGCTTCATGCCCAGGACGAGCAGGGCTTCCGTGCGGCCTTCCGCCAGAGCCACCGGCACCAGCAGATCGATGTGCGCGTGGTGCAGGAAATCCTCCTTCATCCCCCAGACAGAATTTTGATCTTCCTATGCTTCGAGCTACGGAGTCTCAATTTCAAAGCGGCGCACTATGGCCAGGATTTCCGGTTCCTGCAGAATGCGGTTGGATTCTTTGGCGGCCAGCAGGACCGCCTGTATGAGTTCATGGCTCGCCACGATTCCCAGCTGCGATCGATAGAAGATAACGCCATAACGGACGCCACCTGGGCTTGCAGCTAAGGATCTTTCGCCAGACCGGCGTCGATTTTCTTCGATGCTTTGTCCTAGATTTCACACTCCGTAATGCTGTTGCCGCGCGCTTCGCTGGCGTATCCTGTCCGGGGCAGGAATTCAACCATGCGACACCGGTCGATGGTCTTGCTGTTTCTCGTCTTCGTTGCGCTGCCGTCCTTGAGTGCTGCCGCAAGTGCTCCAGACTTTACGCTCCGCAAAGTCGGCGATGGGAAGGACCAGCGGTGCGCCTCGGACGAGCACATCTATTGCCCCGCCGAGGCCGTGCCGTTCTGCGCCCATCCCAGTCCACGCCCGCTGCCGGGACGCCCGCGAAGATTCACCTTAGAAGGGCACAGTTTTGCCGCCGCCGCCAACATCACCGGGCGCGTGGCTCGGATCCTGGAAGAGAGGCACAGCACGAAGAAATCGTAGAATCTTTCATTGCGCAAGCAATGCCCCTGGAGGAAGCAGCCGCTCGTTTCGAAGCCTGAAACAAGGCTCAAATTGGGAGAGATGCATGGCGGAAGTGATCAGAGAACGCAGCTACGCCCATGGCACGGGAGACATCCCGCTGCTCGGCCGTTCTATCGGAGAGGTGCTCGATGTTTCCGCCCGCTCCTATCCCGACTGGGAGGCACTCGTGGTCCGACACCAAATGCGTCGCTACACCTACCAGCAGTTCCTGGAAGAAGTGGAACTGTTGGCGAGAGGCCTGCTGCGGCTGGGTATTCAGAAGGAAGACCGGATCGGGATCTGGATGACGAACTGTGCCGAATGGGTGGTCACGCAGTTTGCCACCGCCAAGATTGGCGCCATTCTCGTCAACATCAACCCTGCCAACCGCGCTTTCGAACTGGAGTACGTTTTACGCCAGTCCGAGTGCAGCACTCTCCTCCTGGGCCAGGGGTTCCGCGATGCCGACTACGTGGCTATTGTGCGTGGCCTCTGCCCGGAGCTGGCGTCAGCCGGACCGGGCGAACTACGCCCGGCCCTTTTGCCCCATCTCAAGAACCTTGTTTTTGTCGGGGAGGGTAGGCAGGTTGGAATGTTCGCTTGGAACGAGCTATGCGAAATGGGCCGCAGCGTGCCGGAGGAAGAACTGCGGCAGCGCGAGGCCTCGCTATCATTCGACGATGCGATCAACATCCAGTACACATCCGGCACCACAGGATTCCCAAAAGGCGCCACGCTCAGCCACCACAGTATCGTTAACAACGGGCTACTGATCGCTGCAGCCATGAAGTTCACCCACCGGGACCGGCTGTGCATCCCCGTGCCTTTCTACCACTGCTTCGGTATGGTGTTGGGCAATATGGGCTGCGTGGTGAGTGGCGCCACCATGGTCATTCCTGCGGCCTCCTTCGATCCGCTCGCGACGCTGGAGGCGGTCGCGGCCGAACGCTGTACCGCGCTGCACGGCGTGCCCACGATGTTCATTGCGGAACTGGACCATCCGCAGTTTGCGCGCTTCGACTTGAGCACGCTGCGCACGGGTATCATGGCCGGTTCACCATGCCCCATTGAGGTGATGAAGCGCGTGGTGCAGTTGATGCACCTGAAAGAAATGACCATTGCCTACGGGTTGACGGAGGCGTCTCCGGTGATCACGCAAACCACGGTGGACGACCCGCTGGAGCTGCGCGTAACCACCGTAGGAAAGCCTCTACCGCATACGGAAGTCAAGATCGTGGACCTCATCACTGGGGAGATCGTGCCCCGCGGGACTCCGGGCGAGCTGTGCACTCGTGGATATTTGGTGATGAAGGGGTACTACAAAAACCTGGAAGCGACCCAGAAGGCTATTGATCGCGACGGCTGGCTGCATAGCGGCGACCTCGCCACCATGGACGCTAATGGCTATTGCAAGATCACGGGCCGGGCCAAGGATGTGATCATCCGCGGCGGCGAGAACATCTACCCGCGCGAGATCGAAGAGTTTCTGTACACTTGTCCCGGTGTCAGCGATGTGCAGGTGATCGGCGTGCCCGACGGGAAGTATGGCGAGCAGGTTGTGGCGTGGGTAAGGTTGGAGGCCAGCGCAAAACTCTCCCCGGAGGACATCCGCAAGTACTGCGAGGGCAAGATCGCGGCCTACAAGATTCCCCGGTGTGTGAAGATCGTAGATTCGTTCCCGATGACGGTGACCGGGAAGATTCAGAAATTCAAGATGCGGCAGATATCCACGGAAGAAATGGGATTAGAGGCTGCGGCAAAGATCGAAACTGCGTGAGGCCTGGAGCGACCCGTACCTGGAACTGTACAGCAATTTCCGCTGGGATTTGCCGGAAGGCTTCGAGCCGGCCTGCAGAAAATGCGCCGGCTGGAAAGGCCTGTGAGGGTCCCGGAGAGGGCCGCCGATCGCACGCCGCCGAGTCTCGGTCAACACACGAGTGAGGTGCTCGCATCGCAATGATCGGAATCACCGGTTAGTCGGTTTACGTCCCCCGGCTCGAGTGCGGGAGGCCCGCGATCGTCGCCGCTGCCCTGAACACGATCGGCGCGGGAACCTCGGAGATCATGAAGGAGATCGTCGCCAAGGACGAAAGGGTCTGAAGATCCCGGAGAGGTGCCGCATGTTGTCAACGATGCCCGATTATCCGCTGACCATCGTGCGGATTTTTCAACATGGCGCGAAAATCCACGGCGCAAGCCAGGTGGCAACCTGGACAGGAGAGGGTGTCCACGGTACGAGCTTCCGCGAGTTGGCATCTCGAGCCGGAAAACTGGCGGGCCGCGCTTCGCCGCATCGGTGTCCGGCCCGGAGACCGCGTCGGAACTTTTTGCTGGAACACGCTGGAGCATCTGGAAGCGTGCTTGGCCGTGCCCTGCATTGGTGCAGTGCTGCACACGCTCAACGTCCGGCTGTTTGCCGATCAACTGGCTTACATCATCAATCACGCAGAGGACCGCGTGGTGATTGTCGATGAGTCTCTGGTGCCCGGGCTTGCTAAAGTGGCGAAGGGTCTGAGGTCAGTGGAGTGCTACATCGTGATCGGCGCCGGAGACGGGTTGCCCGGCGATGTTTTGAGATATGAGGATTTGCTGGCGGCGGAGCGTCCCAGCTATGAATGGCCGGAAATCGACGAGCGGTCGGCGGCGGGCAT
>Ga0116217_10002522_pt1 | contig 17043 bp, 18 predicted proteins | sample Sb_taG_6_FD_89697 | JGI IMG/M metagenome (GOLD analysis project Ga0116217, IMG submission 89697) | Peat soil microbial communities from Weissenstadt, Germany - Sb_50d_4_PS metaG | ecosystem: Environmental > Terrestrial > Soil > Wetlands > Peat | place: Germany: Weissenstadt | collected 2010-09-21 | reverse complement strand
TGCGGAAGGGGGGATTTGAACCCCCATGCCTTTCGGCGCCACCCCCTCAAGATGGTGTGTCTGCCAATTCCACCACTTCCGCAGCGATGGGAAGAGAGCGTTGAGGCAGGGCCATTATAACAAAGGGGAAGGTGACGCAGAGCAGCGCGGGCTGGTGGAGTTTGCCAATAAGGATGCGCGCCAAGACGTGCGATTTTGCTGCTTCGCAAAGAACGCGAAGCATTCGCACGGCGCGCCCAGATCCTTCGCTGCGCAAGGGCAGCTTGCTCAGGATGACAATCTAGCAGTCAATACTTCACGATGGCGGCGAAGGATCTGGGATCGAGGCTGGCACCGCCGACCAGTGCGCCGTCGATTTCTTCTTCTGACATGAGGGCCGTGGCGTTCTCGGGCTTGACCGAGCCGCCGTAGAGGATGCGGAGATGGTCGGCAAATTCCTGGCCGAAAGCCTTGGCGGCTTCACCGCGGATCAAACTGTGCGCTTCGGAGGCAAGTTGTGGCGTAGCCGTTTTGCCGGTTCCGATCGCCCAGACCGGCTCGTATGCGACGGCAAGCTTTCCCGCTTTCTTAGTGGAAAGTTTGTGAAAGGCGCGAGTGCATTGGCGGCGAAGAACGTCTTCCGTCAACCCGGCCTCGCGCTCTTCCAGGACTTCGCCGACGCAAACGATTGGCGTAAGGCCAGCTTCCAATGCGGTTTTCAGGCGGAGATTCACGGTGTCGTCGGTCTCACCGAAGTACTGGCGGCGCTCGGAGTGTCCTATGATGGTGTGAGTACAGCCGATGGCCAGCAGCATGCCGGCGGAAATCTCGCCGGTGAAAGCGCCTTCTTTTTCCCAATGAACGTTTTGTGCACCGATGGTGACGCTCGAGCCTTTGGCGGATTCGAGGGCCGCGTGCAGGTCGATGTATGGTGGGCAGACGACGATCTCGTCGCGGTCATGATTGCTGATCAGAGGAAGAAAATCGCGGAAGAATTCGCGGGTCTGGTCGGGAGTCTTGTACATCTTCCAGTTCGCGGCGATTAGTTTCTTTCGGGGCATTTTGGTCCTTTCAGGCATTCTTTACCACAGAGGGCACAGAGGACACAGAGTAAGAAGATTTTGCGGAGAATTTTTTCCACCTTGATGCGGCCAGTGTTTTGCAGTTTTTCAGCAGCGGAGACACCGGGGTAGCGTCGACGAACGGCAAGACGGTTGAGTTCCACGGCCCTGCCGACATCACGAGAGACCACCGACGCCATCGTCAACGCCGCCACTACCTTTCATATAGGGTGCCCTCACTATTTGCCGATTTTCTTGGCCACGAACTCAACATAGGTGGCAAACTGGTCCGGCTTCCCCGGCGGAGCAATTTCGAATTTTTCGGTTACCGCATCTGGGCCAATTCGAGCGTAGGTCATACGGGTCCGAGTGCCGGAAGGGGCTGCATCGCTCAGAAACTGGATGGAATTCCCATCCGGCGCCGGAGTGACGGTGTAACGAATGATGTGATTTTCGTTGTCAAAGAAAATAGCGCGTAGGGACTTGTCGCTAGGATCGTGATACACGTACAAGAGATCGTCATGGGAAAATGCGGCGCGTTTTTCGCTCGCCGGATAATCCAGGTGGACTTTTCGAAGCAGCACGGTTCCGTTCAAAGCCGGTTCGAAGCTCGATGTACCTTTGCCTTGTCCGGGGTTGCCGCCACCCGACCACGTCCATTCCCCGAGCACGAAATCGAAGTCCTTCCAGGGGTTCGTGGGTAGGGCTTGCTGGGCTTGGAGTGAGGACGACATCAGCAGAAGTGCGACGAGCATCGCTTTCCAGGTCATTTCGCAGCTCCTAACCGCAGGGGGCTAACCTATTTCTTGTCACTCAGGGCCTCGACCCCCGGAAGCTTTTTGCCCTCCAGGAACTCGAGCGAGGCGCCGCCGCCAGTGGAAATGTGGGTGATCTTGTCGGCCACTCCGGCAGCGCGTACCGCGGAAACCGAATCTCCGCCGCCCACAATCGAGATGGCCCCGGCATTCTCCGCGACGGCATGAGCGATCTTGAATGTGCCTTTGGCAAAAGGCGAGACCTCGAACACTCCCATGGGGCCGTTCCATACGATGGTGCGGGCGCGGGAAATCTCCTCGGCAAACTCCTCGATGGTCTGAGGACCAATATCGAGCCCCATCATCCCGGCAGGAATCGAGTGGCCGCCATTCACGGTATGCAGGACCGCATTGAGGTCGATACGGTCGGCGACGATGTGGTCGATGGGTAAGAGGAACTTGACGTGACGGGTTTTCGCGTCGTGCAGGATCTGGCGGGCGAGGTCGAGCTTGTCGTCTTCGACTCGCGACTTTCCCACGTTCTGCCCCTGCGCCTTCAGAAATGTATAGGCCATGGCCCCGCCAACGATGAGAGCATCGACCTTGGTCAGCAGGTGCTCGATGACGGCGATCTTGTCGCTGACTTTGGCGCCGCCGAGAATGGCAACGAATGGCTTTTCGGGGTGCTGCAGCGCCTTGCCCAGATATTCGACTTCTTTTTGCATCAGCAGGCCGGCCGCCGACTTCTGCACGAACTTGGTGATGCCGACGGTGGAGGCGTGAGCGCGATGCGCGGTGCCGAAGGCATCGTTTACATAGAAGTCGGCCAGGCTGGCGAGTTGCTTGGAAAACTTTTCGTCGTTGGATTCTTCTTCCGTGTGAAAGCGGAGATTTTCCAGCAGCAGGCTTTGTCCTTTCTCCAGCTTGCCGGCCATCTCCTCGGCTTCGACTCCGACGCACTCCGGGCAAAATCCAACGTTTTCGCCGCGCGCCAGCTCCTTGTCCAACAACATGCGCAAGCGTTCGGCTACGGGCTTGAGGCTCAACTTGGAATTGGGCTTGCCATTGGGACGCCCCAGATGCGAGGCCAGAATCAGCCGGGCGCCGTGGCGCAGGGCGTATTCGATGGTGGGCAGGGTCTCGCGGATGCGAGTGTCGTCCATCACCCGGCCATCTTCGAGGGGGACGTTGAAATCTACCCGCATGAAGATGCGGCGGTCGTTGACATCAAGATCGCGAATGGAAAGCTTCGACATGGAGTATGCCTTAGTAACAAGGATGTTCGCGTCGCGCATTGTTGTCAGTCCGCTTGGCGGACTGACGCGCGGTCGCTCACCCAGATCCTTCGTGCGCAAAAGCAGCGTCCTCAGGATGACAATACTTGTGAGGGAGCGGTGGCTTCCTCAGATCCTGCGCTCGGCAAAGAACGCCTCACTCAGCATGACAATACTGGAAGGACGGGCGAACCCGCGTGTCCTCCATCATTCTTTATAGGCCTTTTTTGCCGATGTAGTCGATCAAATCACGGACACGGCAGGAGTATCCCCACTCGTTGTCGTACCACGAGATGACCTTCACCAGGTTTCCGCCTACGACCATGGTTGAGGGCGCATCCACAATCGAGGAACGGGGGTCGCCGCGGAAATCCGCCGAAACCAGTTCATGCTCTTCGTATCCGAGGTAGCCCTTCAGCGGGCCTTCCTCGGACGCCTTTTTCATCGCCGCATTCACTTCTTCCTTGGAAGTCTTCTCCTCGACATACACGACCAGGTCCACCACGGAAACGTTGGGGGTGGGCACGCGCATCGCGAACCCATCGAGTTTGCCCGCCATCTCCGGGATGACCAGCTTCAACGCCTTGGCCGCGCCGGTGGAAGTCGGAATCATGGAGAGCGCCGCGGCGCGCGCCCGGCGCAGGTCCTTGTGCGGGAAGTCAAGAATGACCTGGTCGTTGGTGTAGGAGTGGATGGTGGTCATGGTGCCGCAGACAATCTTGAAATTGTCATGCATTACCTTGGCAATCGGCGCCAGGCAGTTGGTGGTGCACGATGCGTTGGAGATGATGTGATGTTTGGCCGGGTCGTAAACCTGGTGATTGACGCCGAGCACGAGCGTGACATCTTCATTCTTCGCCGGCGCGGAGATGATAACTCTCTTGACCGGACCGCGCAGGTGCTTTTTCGCGTCTTCCGCGTTGGTAAAGCGGCCAGTGGATTCGAGGACCACTTGAGCGCCGACCGACTCCCACGGCAGTTTGGCCGGATCTTTTTCCGCGAAAACTTTGAACGTCTTATTGTCAACCGTAATCGAATCCGCGCCGGCCGTGATCTTGTGGGGCAGGTTGCCGAGGATCGAGTCGTACTTAAGAAGATGGGCGAGCGTTTTGGGATCAGTGAGATCGTTGACCGCGACGAATTCGATGTTGGGGTCGTTCAGCGAGGCGCGCATCACATTGCGTCCGATGCGCCCGAAGCCATTGATGCCTACTTTGATTGCCATTTTGCCTCCGAGATGATGATGGGGCTACAGAATTGGATAAATGATGGACCAGAACAAAAATGGTAGCAGGGAAAGCGGAGGGCAGCAAATAACGAAGGGCGACGGGTAGTGCCAGAATGGGAGTGAGGATAAAGATCGCGACGGGTGGGTACAACCCGGCCGGCGGTGAGTGCTAACGCCTGATTACTACAATTGACTGAATAGGGCCATTCGTCCGCATGTACAGCCACAGACTGTTGGAGTAAAATCCGCGAGCCAGACTGTAGTGGTAAGGGGAGCACCAGATGAAGATGATTGTTTCCGCCATATTGTTGATCGGGCTGGCGGTTGTCTCACCTGCGCAGACTTTCAGGACGTTCGTGGCTTTCAACGGAAACAATGGTGAACACCCCTATGCACCTGTCGTTCAAGGCTTTGACGGAAATCTCTATGGCACGACTGCGGGACCATCACCGCCAGGGATTGGCGGTACGGTTTTCAAGTTGACGATGCGTGGACTCGTAACGCTGCACACATTCACAGGGCCGGATGGCTCTGGACCGGTGGCAGGGCTAGTTCAAGCCAGCGACGGAAACTTCTACAGCACCACCTACCTTGGCGGTGCTGCGGGTTATGGCACAGTCTTCAGAATCACCCCGCTAGGTGTCGTAACGGTACTCCATAGCTTCTGCCAGACCGACTGCGCAGATGGTGCTAATCCAATCGCTGGATTAACGCAGGGAATCGATGGGGAACTTTACGGCACCACTTACGGAGGCGGGGCAAACGGCCAAGGTACGATTTTCAAAATCACGCGAAATGGACAACTCACCACCTTACATAGTTTCGACGGGATAGATGGGACGAATCCCGAGGGAGGCCTCCTGCAAGGCACGGATGGACACTTCTATGGCACGACATATAGCGGCGCTAATCAGAACTGTTTAGCAATGGGCTGTGGCACTATCTTCCGCATCACCTCGAATGGCGCGCTCACGACCCTCCATAACTTCTGTCCACACAGCTTCTGCAGCGACGGTGGAAACCCTATTGGAACACTGATCGAAGGTGCGGATGGACGTTTCTACGGGACGGCCAGCGCTGGTGGGGATTCTTATTACTGTGGAGGTGGATGTGGCACAATTTTTAACATCACCCCAGAGGGCGAGTTCAACACGATGTATCTCTTCTGCTCGAAATATGGCTGCGCTGATGGCTCATATCCAAGCGGGGGTCTGGTGCAGGGTACCGATGGAAATTTCTATGGAACTACTCTGATTGGAGGCAGCGGTGCCAATTGTTTTGATTCTTACGGCCAAGGATGCGGCACGGTCTTCGAAATAACCCCGGTGGGACAGCTAACAACCTTGCACAGTTTCGATTTCTCTGACGCAGGCAGCCCCTGGGCGGGGCTGATTCAGGACACAAACGGCAACTTCTACGGAACAAGCACAGGAGGAAGCGAAGGTCTTGGCACCGTTTTTGGCCTGTCCGTTGGCCTCGGGTCATTCGCGAGTTTCTCGCCTCATAGTTTCGGCAAGGATGGGCAGCTTGCGGGAATAATCGGCCAAGGATTCACGGGAGCAATGAATGTTTCCTTCAACGGAATCTCGGCTAGTTTTACTGTCAGAGCCGACACGTTCCTGACGGCCACAGTTCCATCCGGCGCAACAACGGGTTATGTCACCGTGACTACGCCCAGTGGCGTGTTGACCAGCAATGTGCCGTTTGTCGTGGTTCCGTAAGAACGGATGCGTTTTAATGGACCGGCAAGGCTCGTTGAAAAAGTCAATTCGTGTAACATCCCCATTACACTCATTGTCCTCTGAGAATCATGGAAGAGTGACCTCTATATACACGTTTTTTTTGCTCCACAGGAAAGGAATGCGGGCCAGCCAGTATTTTTGGTTGATCAGCTTTCGGGTGCGCGGCCAATCCTCCTGGGGAAGAATGCGGGCCCTGGCGGCGAACTCGGGGCCGGTGACTCTTCCGCGCATGGTGCAGGGCGCGATGCGCACCTGCGGATTGTTGCGTAGTCGCTTGTATTTTCCCGAATCGGAGCGCGTCATGACGTAGAGCTTGCCGCCTTGTTCTGCGAACCAAATCGGAGTGGGCACGGCAACGCCCGTCTTGCGGAAGGTGGTAAGGCTGATGTATTTCTGGCCGTGAATTTCGGGAGGAATGGGCATGGGGTGATTGTAAGGGAAGCCCGTCGCGGGCGAGGGCCGCTTCGACTTCGCTCAGGGCAGGTCCGCGCCACACCGGCCACCGGGCACCTTGCCGCACATTGCCGGATGGCCTCCGGGTGTGTTAAAAGCCAGACATGCGTAAATGGATGCGCGAGCGCTTGAAGCGCCGCAAAAAAGAGCCGGAAAAGGCCGGAACAGAGCCCGCACCGGCGCCGTTGCAACCGGCATTTTACGACACCGAGCCCGCAAAAGAAGCGGCTCCGGCTCCTGAGCCTGCCCAGGCACCCGCAGAAGTACAAGCGGCGCCGGACGCCCCGGCCGTCGAGCATAAACCAGGCCCTCAACAAGCTGGGAATGGCGGCGCACGCAAACGCCGGCGTCGCGGAAGAGGCGGACGGAATCGAAGCGGAAGCCGCGCGCGACCGGCTGCAGTTGCGGAGGCTGCCCAGGGAGTATCGGTTGCTCCCGAAGCAACTGTTCCTTTGACGACAGAGGCCGCCGGAGCTCCGGCGCAAATCCCCGCCGCTCCGCCGCGTCCGGCCAAGGGGACGGTCGTATTGGCGATTGGCCTGCCCGGATCAGGCAAGAGCGCATGGTTCAAGCGGCACAACATCACGCCGCTCTCGAGCGATCTGCTGCGGGCGTTATTGTTTGACGATGCCACCGAGCAGCGCTATCAGGACCTGATCTTTTCCAATCTGCGCTCGATGTTGAAGGCCCGGCTGATTGCCCGCCGGCCGATGAACTACGTGGATGCCACCAACCTCACTCCGCATGAGCGCCACAGCTGGATCAAGCTGGCGAAGGACTATGGATACGAAGTGCAGGCGGTGTTCTTCGATGTGCCGGTGGAGGTTTGCCTGGAACGGAACCGCAAACGTGAGCGCGTCGTGCCGGAGGACGTGATGCGGCGCATGGCAGGGAAGCTGAAGCCGCCTACATTTGAAGAAGGATTCGCCAAGATCACCGTGGTGAGAGTGAAGCAGAAGGAGTGAGTTTGTCGAGGCCAGCAGCGCCCAGTTCGTCACGCCGTGTGCGAGGCTAGTTTAATCTAGCCAGGACGTCGCCAGCTTTGGCGAGATCTCTGCCTTCCTCCTTCCACACTAATTGGTAGAACTCACAGTTCTTGCAATTCGCAAGTTTGGTGGCGAACACGCCTTGCGCCTTTCCACCGCACAAGGTACCGGCCACATACCAACAGGTCCGACCGGCGTTGTTGCCGTGATTGGTGCCGTCGACTCGTTTTTCCGTAGACGCCGGACACACTCCGAGTTCAGAGACTTTGGGGCCGCCGACCTGGCGGCCGCATTTCTTGAATTCCCAGCAATTTTCTTTTGCCATAGGTCACCCTTGCTCCTTTAGCCGAACACTACCTGCATCCATCGGCAGTATTGGCCCGGACCTTTAGGTTTACACAACAAGGGGCACGGTACTGTGAGTACCGGAAGGTCAATGTCCTGCTGCACCTTAGCTTCTGAGGTACGGCAGTAACTCCTTGAACGCGGGCGCGCCGGAGGAGCGCAGCAGTTCGTAGATCATCATTTCCGTCGAAGAGATGATTGCGCCGGCCGCCCGCATACGTTCCAGACCAATCTTCCAGTTCCACTCGGTGCGCGAGCTGACGGCGTCGGACGCGACGTGAACGATATAGCCGTCGCGCAACGCGGCCAGCGCGGTTTGCATCACGCAGATGTGGCTCTCCATTCCACACAGCAGCAGCGTGTTGCGGTTTCCCGGCTGACGCTTGAGCACGGAGCAGAAAACGTCGCTGCCGAAGCAGGAGAACATTTGCTTGTCGATGGCCTGGGTCTCGGGCAAGAGCGATGCGATCTCAGGCACGGTGTTGCCCAGTCCCTTGGGATACTGCACGGTCATGAGCCGCGGGATTTTTAGGATGCCGGCCAGGCGGATGAGCAGCTGCGCGTTCTTCACCATTTGCTCTTTCTGGAAAATGGGCGGCAGCAGTTTTTCCTGAATGTCGATGACGAGGAGAGCGCACTGATCGGCCTCGAGCGGACGGCGGGCGATCTCGGTGATGTCGCTGGTCAACTGAGTGACGCTGCCAAGAGTGGTGGCCATGAAAGTTCTCCTGTCCAAATCTTAACCGCTGGCGGGAATAGGGGCAAAGAACCGAGCCACAGGTAAGTTGACCGGGGCACGGTCAGTCCATAAAATCGAGACTGCGGCGGATTGCAATTTCCGCCGCGTGCTGCCCCCTCGTTCAACGGCAGGACAGCTGACTCTGGATCAGCATATCGGGGTTCGAATCCCTGGGGGGCAGCCAATATCCAAGCATGATGAGTGGTAAGAGTGCCCCTCGCTCTGCTCGGGATTTCGGCACCACAATCCCGCTACCGCTCCCACCCGCTAAACGCCTGGCATCTCCATTCCCACAACGGTGCAGGGAATCCACATCATCGCGCCACGATGTGACGGATGTCACAGAAAGTAACAGGCGGGTAACGTAGGTTGACCCAATATTCTGTCGGAAGAGTCGTCGTGTACCGATCACAGCGCACGGTTCCGCAGATCAGTTTCAGTAGCGAGGACAAGTTTATGCGGCGTTGCTCCTCCGTACTTGTGCCCACCCTTCTTGTCTTAGTCGTGCTTCTTTCCCCTTCATTCATCGCAGCGCAGAAAGATTACGGTGGTGCTTCGTTCGCGATGGATGTTCAAACTGCCGGTGGCGGGTCCAGCAGCACGGCAAAGACTGCCCCGTCGCCAGCGGATTCCAAATACGTAGGTTCCGACACTTGCAAGACGTGTCACGAAGAGCGCTATAACGATTGGGCGAAGACGCCGCACTGGAAGACGACGCTGGATACGAAAGCTGGCCCCTCCCACCAGGGCTGCGAAGGCTGCCACGGGCCCGGCGCCGATCACGTGACCGGCGGCGGAGACAAAAGCAAAATCTTCATTTTTGAGAACGCTTCGGCGAAGGAAGTGAACACGCACTGCTTGACCTGCCACGAGGGAGCGCATCCCAACTTCGACCGCTCGGCGCACGGCCACGCCAAGGTAAGCTGCATTGACTGTCACGGCGCGCATGCCTTTAAGAGCGAAGCCAATCTGCTCAAAGTCGCGCAACCTCAGCTCTGCTACTCCTGCCACAGCGACGTGAAACCGGCGTTCTCGCAACCGTTCCATCACAAAGTGAATGAGGGGTTGGTGACCTGCAGCGATTGTCACGATCCGCATGGCACCTTCAAAGGCAAGCAGTTGAAATCGACGGCTGATCAGAACGCGATCTGCACCAAGTGCCATGCCGAAACCGCAGGGCCATTCGTTTATGAGCATCCCGTGATCAAAGCCGAGGGCTGCATCGCGTGCCACACTCCGCACGGATCGCCGAACCCGCGCCTGCTGAACGTGAGCAATCTGAACATCCTGTGCCTGCAATGCCACTCGGCAGTCAACTTAAAAGCATTTCCCAATGCCGTGTCGGAGCAGGGCGGGCCGGTGCACAACCAGGCCGCACAGTACACACCCTGCACCAACTGCCACAGCCAGATTCACGGCTCAAATGCGACCTTCAACTTTTTCCGGTGACGGATCTTTTCGGATGTAGAGAGGTGAATTATGACGTGTTCTCGTCTTCATCGCGCAGCAGCCGGGCTGCTTCGATCGGCTGGTCATGTGGGGCTGGCGCTTGCGCCGTTTTTATTGGCCGCCGGCGCAGCGGCGCAAGACACTCCGCCGAAGGAAACGACCACGGGCGGTTATACGATTCACCAATCCATCGATTTCGGTGGACGGATCACTGATGCCTCGGGCAGCAGCGCCATGTATGACGCTTTGGTCAATCTGCAGAGTGGCCCGCGCCTTCTAGGCCAGACCGTGGACATACACGCCGTGCCAAACAGCTACCATCCTCTGTTCGACGACGTGTCGGAGAGCAGCACCGGCTATGGCGGCGACCCCTACGATGTCACCACGTTGCGCATGTCCAAAGACAAAATTTACAGGTTCCAGGGGCTCTTCCGCCGCGATCGCCAGTATTTCGATTACGATCTGCTCAACAACCCGCTGGTCCCGGCCGGCGTTATCTCGAACGGTTACACGTTTCCACAAGTTGAAAGTTCGCCCCACTTGTTCAACACTGTGCGCCGCATGACGGATGTCGGCCTGACGTTATTCCCGGTTTCGAAGCTCAGTTTCCGCACAGGTTACTCGCACAACACCGATGAAGGGCCGAGTTACAGCTCCCAACACAATGGAGCCGAGGCTCTCTATCTGCAGAACTGGCGGAACAGCACCGACACCTGGACGGGGCTGTCGACTGGAAGCCGATTTCGAAAACCATGCTTACCTTCGAAGAAACTGTGATGCACTACAAGGGCGACACCAACTGGGGGCTGGCCGGACTGGACCTGCAACTGGCGAATGGAATGCCAGTGACTCTGGGCTTTGACAATCAAAAGCCACCGAGTTGCGGTGACGGGAATCCGCCTATCGTCACCAGTTTGACCACTCCACCCACTGCCAACCCAACCTGCAGTGGATACCTTCAGTATTCGCGTTTTGCCCCAACTCGCACCCTTATGCCGACCGAGGAGTTCCGCTTCCAGAGCTCGAGTATCAAGAACCTTCAGATGAATGGCGATCTGCGCTACACGGGGGGCAATGTGAACCTCCCCGACTACAACGAATTTTTCAATGGCCTCGACAATATGGGGAAGCGCGTCTTTAACACGACCGGTTTTGCCAACGGGAAGAGAATCGACGTGTCGGCGGATTACGGCATCATCTGGCGGCTTTCGCAGAAAGTGAGTCTGGCCGACCAGTTCGACTTTTTGGACTTCCGCGAACCGGCCCTCAGCAATCTATCTGAAGTCGATTTCCTGGGTACTTCCATGCTGTTGCACCCCGGTCCGGCGCAACCGCCAGCCATCACCCTCGCTTCTACTTTTCTCGGTATGAAGACCGAAACCAACACCGTGACTGCGACCTGGGAGCCTGTTTCGATTGCCAGCATCTCGCTCGGTTATCGCTACCAGAACCGCGATATAAGTTGGGTCATGCCCTTGTCTACGGATGCGTTGCCGACCGGGACCTCATATATTTTCCCGATCCACGAGAATGCGGCCATACTCGGCTTCGCTTTGCGACCCACCCGCCAATGGAGGATCAACGCGAAACTCGAGGCTTCGTTCGACGACAAGGCCTATACCCAGATCAGCCCGCGGCAGCTTTATCACTATTACTTCCAGTCGCGCTACAAACCCAAGGAGTGGGCCACGATCACCGGAAGCTTCAACGATCTGGAACGAAGAGACAACATATTCCTGGTAAATCACCTGGACCACGTCCGAAACTTTGGTCTGGGAGCGTCTCTCATGCCCAATCCGCGGTATGGATTGGATCTTAACTACGGCTACGCGGACGTCTTCACGCAAACCACCTTGTGCTACGCCTCAACTCCGGCTCCAAACGGGCCGGGTGCGGGCGCTGCTCCCGCGGACTGCGGCACCAACACCAATCTCGGGACCGGCTACTATGACGCTCCCACCCAGTACGGATCATTCAGTCTCATGTTTGCCCCAGTGAAAACGCTGCGCTCCAACCTGGGTTATCAAATCAGCGCGGTCAACGGCACCACCGAGTTCCTGAATCCGCGCGAAGTTTCCGGCTCGCTCCAGTCCAAGTACCAGTCTCCCTTTTTCAACCTCGCCTGGACGATTCATCCGGGATGGACAGGAAAAGCAGGCTGGAACTATTACGGATATGGCGAAGACGGATCGGTCGGGCCCACGGCGCCGCGAAACTTCCACGCCAACGTCACTACGCTCGCTCTGCACTACGAGTTCTGATGGGGAGCGATGATCTCTTCCTAACTGTCATTCTGAGCGAAGTTCGGGCTGCGCAGATGCGCAGGGCGGATGGAGTCGAAGAATCCCTAATTCCATCAAAAAAGGTGTAAGGCAGGGATGCTTCAACTGCGGCCGTAGCGAGAATTCAGTGGATCGTCGTCACAATTAAGAGGCATGTCATCCTGAGCGAGTTTCAACTCGCGAAGGATCTTACGAAAGCTGCAAGTGAGCGTGGTGGGGACGGGATCGGCGCGGTCCTTTTCCACCGCCGAGAAGCCTTACGTTGTCGTACGGTCCTTCCGCGCTGAAGCCCGTCAGGATGACATGGGGTTTTGGCCGGGCCAGCCGGCCGACCCCTCTAGTTCGATCTGAAATCCGGCTCTGGCGGTGCGTTTCCCACAAAAGTAGTACGATGTGCTGCTAGGTTAAGTCCGGACTCCCAGCCCCGTTCCGCCAAACACCGAAGACGGGAAAGTCCAGCACTCCGGAGGGAAAAATCATGACTCGAAAACTCAGCCTGTTCTTGCTCACGAGCATCGCGATGGTTCTTGGTGCGAAGGTCTGTCAAGCCGAACCACAGTCCTTGTTGACGCGTCATGTGCGTGAAGTGGTTCTCAATGGGCAGGCGAAGTTGGTTGGCCGGCTGCCTGCAACTAAGATCATGCGCATCGACGTAGTTCTGCCGCTGCGCGACCAGGCTGGCTTGGAGAATGTTTTGCAGAAACTCTACGATCCTTCAAGCCCTTCCTGCCGGCACTATCTCACGGTGCAGGAGTTTAGCGAGAGGTTCGGTCCCAGTCAGGCGGACTATGATGCGCTGCTTCGTTTCGCAAAAGCCAATTCTTTTACCGTGGTTGGTGGCACGCGCGACGCGATGGACGTGCAACTTCGGGGCTCGGTGGCGACCATCGAGAAAGCCTTGCACCTAAGCATGGGTGTCTATCAGCATCCCACGGAGGACCGCACGTTCTATGCTCCGGACCGCGAGCCCACGGTGGACCTGCCTTTCCGCTTGTGGCACATCTCTGGTCTGGATAACTATTCGATCCCGCGTCCCGCGCTGGTGCGCAACCCTGGGAAACCCGAAGCCACTACGGGTTCGTGTCCTGAGGCCTCGTTCTGCGGCAGCGATATGCGGGCAGCCTACTACGAAGGAACGGTGCTCACCGGCTCCGGCCAGAATATTGGATTGCTGGAGTTCGCCGGATTTGATATCGCCGACGTGAACACCTATTACCAGAACGCCGGGCAGACCAGGACTGCCGCTGTTGTCGGCATTTCGACCGACGGGACTTCTGTGACCTGCCTTTTTTCGCAAGGCTGCGACGATACGGTGCAGACCATTGACATCACTCAGTCACTCGGCATGGCGCCGGGTGTAACTACGGCGTACCTGTACGTGGGTTCCACCGATACCGCGCTGCTGGGCGCCATGGCTTCGGATACTCCGTTGCCCTTGAACCTAAGCTCTTCGTGGTCCTGGACACCTGCAGACCCGCAGACGGACGATCCATTCTTCGAGAGGATGGCGGTGCAGGGGCAGATTTTTTTTCAATCGTCCGGCGACACAGGCGCGGGTAAAGCTACATGGCCGTCGAATTCCACTTATGTCATCGCGGTCGGCGGAACAGTGTTGGTGACCCAAGGCGCGGGCGGTCCATGGGCTTCGGAAACCGCCTTGGGCGACGCTGGCGCCGGCTGGGGAACCAACGTTCCGATTCCTTGGTGGCAGCAGCTTCCCGGCGTGATCACCACGGCTGACAAGGGATCCACGATTTATCGGAACGACTCTGACGTTTCGGCAAACGCGGATTTTAGTTTTTACGTTTGCGCAGACCAGGCTCCCTGCACAGCAAACGAATTCGGCGGGACTAGTTTTGGGGCGCCTATGTGGGCGGGTTATTTGGCTCTGGCGAATCAACAAGCGGCAATGACCGGCGATCCGCCGCCGGGCTGGATTGATCCGACGATCTATCCGTTGGGCTTGGGATCAGGTTACAACGCCGATTTCCACGACATCATCAGCGGCGGCGACGGTTTTCCTACAACCGTTGGCTACGATTTGCCAACCGGCTGGGGAACTCCGAACGGCGCCGGCCTGATCAACGCACTGTTGGCCCCGAACTTCGCCATCACTGCGTCTCCCAACATGGTGACCGTGAGCAGGGGTACATCCGGCAAGCTCACCACGATTACCTCGACGTTGGTGAACGGCTTCAACTCGGCGATAACGTTGTCGTCCACCATCAGAGGAATGACCTTCAGTCCTGACCCGATCCCGGCGCCGGGCTCAGGACAATCGACGGTGAGCGCCAGGGTGCCAGAGGATACGAAACTCGGGACCTACACCATCACCATAACGGGCACGGGCGGAGGCATAACGAATACGACGAAAGTCGTGGTGACGGTCGTGCAGTAAGCGGTTAGAACACGTTCATGCCCCCGGAGGCGTCGCATGAGTGACAGGAATCGCTTGACTCCGCAGCGAAGTTCCGCAGTAGGGGCAATAGACATCCGTCAGTGACACCGGGCGCTGGCACTGTGGACAATTTGGACTCAATTTGCAGTTGCACTGTGGGCAGAAATTGAATCCGGGCTGAACAAAATAGCCACATTGCGGGCAGGCGCTGCGCAGCGGCTGCCGCAGGACGAAGTAAAGAATGATGCCTAGAGCGTTGGGGATCAAAAGTGCGACACAAGTCCAGACCGCCGGGCTCATCCCGCGGCGTTTGGAATCGCGGTTCACGTAACCGACAAACAGGAGATAACAGCCCAGCGCAATGCCGGCCAACAGGCCAAGCAACACTCTCGCCCATGCCGGGGGCGCGTCTGCTTGCCGGGCCACCACCACGTGGAAGAGGAACTGAATGCCGATGAACGCAACTCCCCCGAGCACCCAGGCCCATTGCGGAACCAGTTGGATTTCCGACGTCAGTCCAGCTTGAGATTCGTTGTTCAATTGCATAAATTTCTCTGCCTTCTCAGCGCCATTGCGATCGCACACCGCTGTTGGTCAAATACGTGCCCCGGGCCAGCAACAGCACCCCGACCACCAGGGCCGGCGTGATACAGAAAAACATAAAAGCCGCTTGCCAAACGGGGCCCGAAACTCCGGCCCACTCCCCCATCCAGGCAAAGAGTCGCCACAACAGAGGCGCGGTCAGGGCTGAGGAAACGCCCACACCCATACAAGCCATGCCCACCATCCACATGCGCTCGCGCGTCTCCCGCAGCCTGCTGGCGTGGAAGCGCACCCGCATTTGTGTGGCTCGCACCAGGCGGGAGTCTGCGGCCAAAGGGAGAGAACGCAAAGTGCGAACCAATCTGCCGGCTGCGTCTGCGTAATCACGGCAAGCTTCGCACTGATGGAGATGGGCCCGAAGTCCGGACTGCTGCTCATCCGAGAGACCTTCACCCAGAGCGATCAGTTGCCGCGCCTCGTCATGTGCGTCCCGCGTCATGCCTGCGCTCCCTTTAATCGCGACATCAGCATATTCAGTCCGCGATACAGACGCGACTTCACCGTGCCCAGCCGCGCGCCGGTTACCGTGGCAATCTCATCCAAAGCCAATCCTTCCTGAAAACGAAGCACCACGGTCTCACGATATTCCGCCGGGATGCTGACCAAAGCCGCGCTAATGCGCTCCGCTTGCTCGCGCTGTGCCACAACTTCCCACGCCGCCGGACGCGTGTCGGCCGGTTCCAGCGGCGCGTGATCTTCGTCCTCCATCAGCCCATCCAGGCTGACCGGATTTTTCTTCCGCAAATAATCAATTGTCAGATTTCTCGCCACCGCGTAAAGCCAGGTGCTAAATTCGTGCTTGCCGTCGTACTGATGGCCGCGTTCCAGCACGCGAATCCAGGTTTCCTGGAAGAGATCCTCCGCGAGCTCACGATTTCCCGACAGGTAAACCAGATAACGCAGCAGTCGATGCTGGTACTGCTCGATGAGACGATCCAGCAGGTCCGGATCGCGCCGGCGAAGACCGCGAGCGATTGCGCTGGCTTCGGACTCCATCGTGTCGACGAAATAATAAGCTGCGGCGTTCATGCTATCGGATATACGGGTGAGGGAGGCAAAAAGATGCAAGCCAGGACACTGGCGTAAGTTGTGTAGATAGAGGCAGATAAAAGCATCGCAGAGGCCACAGAGGCTTTCCCGGTGTGCGTCCTCTCTGTTTGCGAATTTTAGAAGACGTTCTCAAGCGCCAGCGCCATGCCCATGCCGCCGCTCACGCAGAGAGTGGCCACTCCCCGCTTTGCTTTGCGCTTCAGCATCTCGTGGAGTAGAGTCACCGTGATCCGCGTCCCCGTGCAGCCAATCGAATGGCCCAGTGCAATGGCTCCGCCGTTCACGTTGAGTTTGTCACGATCGAAATGCAGTTCGCGGTCACAGGCGAGCACCTGCGCGGCGAAGGCTTCGTTCAGTTCGACGAGATCGAAATCAGTGAGGCGAAGCTGATATTTCTGCTCCATCTTTCGCAAAGCAGGGATCGGTCCAATCCCCATGATCTTCGGATCGACTCCAGCAGAAGTAACAGCCAGAATGCGAGCCAGCGGCTTGAGATGGTTTTTCTTCACGAACTCCTCGCCAGCCAGCACAACGGCCGCTGCGCCATCCGTGATCCCAGACGAATTTCCCGCAGTGATCGTCCCAGTTTTAGAGAATACCGGCGTTAGCTTCGCCATCTTTTCCAAAGTCGCTCCGATAAACGGATGCTCATCCCGGTCGAACATTTGCGGGCCTTTCTTACTTTCGAGTGTCACTGCA
>Ga0116217_10002514_pt1 | contig 17072 bp, 15 predicted proteins | sample Sb_taG_6_FD_89697 | JGI IMG/M metagenome (GOLD analysis project Ga0116217, IMG submission 89697) | Peat soil microbial communities from Weissenstadt, Germany - Sb_50d_4_PS metaG | ecosystem: Environmental > Terrestrial > Soil > Wetlands > Peat | place: Germany: Weissenstadt | collected 2010-09-21 | reverse complement strand
TTCAAGTGGTTCGTACCGGGCCTGTTCGGAGGTTCCTATTGTTTCGGCGGAGAGGAGAGTGCCGGAGCGAGTTTTCTGCGGCGCGACGGAACGGTCTGGACCACGGACAAGGACGGCCCCATCATGGATCTCCTTGCGGCGGAGGTTACGGCCCGCACCAGCAAGGATCCAGCTGAGCATTACCGCGAGTTGACAGCAGAATTCGGCCCTGCTTACTACACGCGCATCGACGCTCCGGCCTCCCCTGAGCAGAAAAGCAAATTGCAACAGCTCTCGCCAGATGCGGTCAAGGAATCGGGTCTCGCAGGCGAGCCGATCATAGCCAAGTTAACGCGGGCGCCGGGCAATAATGCCCCGATCGGAGGGCTAAAGGTCGTCACAAAAAGCGGCTGGTTCGCAGCCCGGCCCTCAGGGACAGAGAACATTTACAAAGTTTATGCGGAGAGCTTCAGGAGCGAGCAGCATCTGGACTCGATTGTGGCTGAAGCCCAGGAGATAGTGAACAACGCATTGCGTTCCTCCGCGGGGAGTCGGCAATGAGCGCCAGTGGCGAGGTGCCTATGCTTCCGCCGTTTCCGTCCGAATACCGCAGTTCTGGCATTCTGCTGCACGTTACCTCTTTGCCTTCGCCTTACGGTGTCGGCGACCTGGGACCATCAGCGTTTTCGTGGGTCGACCGCCTCCACGACAGTGGGCAGGGGTGGTGGCAGGCATTGCCGCTTGGGCCCACCGGTTATGGAAATTCGCCGTACCAGTCACTGTCTTCGTTTGCGGGCAATGGCCTGCTCATCAGCCCCGACTGCCTCATCTCGGATGGACTGCTCAACGCGAGTGACTGCGCATTCCAGTTTCCTTCCGATCTGGTCGACTACGATTCCGTTATTCCTTTCAAAGAGAAGCTGCTCGAAACGGCATGGGCGAGATTCACGTCCGGTGAGCGCAGCGACCTCCGCCCTGCTTATGAGGAATTCTGCGCAACACAGGAAACCTGGCTGGAGGACTTTGCGCTCTTTCGAGCGCTAAAGAACAAATTCGGCAGCTCCTATTATCTCGAGTGGCCCGAGGATTTGATCCAGCGAAAACGTGCTGCCTTGGCGGAAGCGCGCCGCGAGTTGGCCAGGGAAATCGATCGCTTTCGCTTTGAACAATTTCTGCTACTGCGCCAAGCAGATCAGCTGAAGGAATACGCCCATGCCAAGGGCGTGAGCCTGATTGGTGACCTGCCATTCTTTGTTTCACCGGATTCCAGCGATGTGTGGGCAAATCCCGAGTTGTTCCTGCTGGACGAGCAGCGGCGGCCCCGTGTCATTGCTGGAGTACCTCCCGACTATTTCAGCGCTGATGGACAGCTATGGGGTAATCCTGTCTACAACTGGGACGCGCTTCATTCCACGGGGTACCGATGGTGCATCGATAGGATTCGCACTTTGCTGAGTCACGTAGACGTGATTCGACTGGACCACTTCCGTGGTTTCGCGGCTGCATGGCATGTGCCAGCCGGCGCCAACACCGCGCAGTCCGGCGAATGGGTGCCAGGGCCAGGAGCCACCCTCTTTCAGGCGATCCGACAAGAACTAGGACATTTGCCATTTATCGCGGAGGATCTGGGCATCATCACTGCGGAGGTAGCATCACTGCGGGATCAATTTCAAATCCCCGGCACGCGAGTCCTACAGTTCGCGTTCGATGGTCACCCTGACAATCCGTATCTTCCGGGCAATTTTGTCAGCAACACGGTCGCGTACACCGGCACGCATGACAACCCGCCAACTGGCGAATGGTATGAACAGTTGCCCGATTCCCAGAAACAAACTTTGTGGAGCTATCTCAACCGCCGGCTGGTGAATAGTGCGGAAGCTGCACCAGCGCTGATCGAACTGGCATGGTCATCCGTGGCAGCTTTGACCGTTGCGCCCTTACAGGACGTTCTTGATCTCGGCACCGGGGCTCGGATGAACGTACCCGGTCGGGCGAACGGCAATTGGCGCTGGCGCTTCACCGATAAGATGGTATCGACAACCGCGTTCGAATGGCTGCGCGATTTGACCGAGAGCTCGAAGCGGTGCGCGAGCGCGACATCAAGCGCTCGTCTAGGCAAATCGCAAGGCGCCACGTTTTCGTGAGCGATTGATCGTGGACATAGTTCCGGACACGAACGGCGTAATGCATTTAGCAGAATACCGGAGTCAAAAAACGTGGACAAGCCGACCAAGATGCAGTCGCCAACACCCGCGGCTCCGGTGCAGCAGCGGCGGCAGTATCACCCGTGAAACGTCCCAGATGGGCGCAAACAGAAGGAACTCCGTTACCCCTGGGTGCCACGTGGATAGAAGAAGAGCAGGCCTTCAACTTTGCAGTCTATGCGGAACATGCGGAGAACGTCACTCTGTTGCTCTATTCCGCTGACGATCTAGCAAACCCGATCCTGACGTTCCAGTTCGATTTTCTCCGTAACAAGTCAGGACGAGTCTGGCACTGCAGGCTCCCGCTCAATCAAATGCGCGGTGCTCGTTATTATGCCTACTCGGTCTCTGGACAGGCCGTATCTGAGCTTCACAGGTTTTATCCGGAGAAGGTGTTGCTTGATCCCTATGCTAAATGTGTGTTCATTCCGCCCGGGTTTGACCGAAACCGCGCAATTGGGCCCGGCCCCAACGCAGGGAAAGCACCGTTAGGAGTCCTCACTGGCCATGATATCGCCTTCGATTGGTCAGGAGACGTTTCACGTCACCACGAATCCGATGTAATCATCTACGAACTTCATGTAAGGGGCTTTACGAAAAATCCAAATTCTGGCGTGCACCCTTCACGCGCGGGCACATACTCCGGGCTGGTGGAAAAGATCCCGTATTTAAAGGAGCTCGGAATCACCGTCGTCGAATTGATGCCCGTATTTCAGCGCGACCCTCAGGAGGGTGATTACTGGGGCTATATGCCTTTGAACTTCTTCGCACCCCATGCGCAGTATGCCTCCTCTCGTGAGGACGATGGGCAGTATGTTGAATTCAAACTTATGGTCAAGGCTCTCCACAAAGCAGGAATCGGCGTCGTGCTTGATGTCGTTTACAACCATACGTGTGAGGGCGACCATCGTGGCCCGACCTATAGTTTTAAGGGTGTCGATCCTGGTTACTACATGCCGTCTCCCGATCCGGGAAACCCTTACGCTAATTACTCGGGCACCGGCAATACCTTGAACTTCAGCCAGGCGCACGTGCGCAAAATCGTGCTGGATAGCCTGCGGTATTGGAAAGACGAAATGCACATTGATGGGTTCCGCTTCGATCTGGCGTCCGTGTTCAGCCGGAATGCCGACGGGACGCTCAATTGGGGATATGCTCCGATTTTCGGCGAAATCGCTGGTGATCCGGAGTTGGGCCAACTCTGGCGAGTGGCGTTAATCGCAGAACCGTGGGACGTCGGCGGCTATCAGCTCGGACGCGGATTCCCGGGAGTAACCTGGCTTCAATGGAACGCGCGGTTTCGGGACGACGTCCGCCGCTTTCTCAAAGGCGACCCAGGCATGGTGCCAGACCTGATGCGACGTCTCTACGGTAGCGATGACTTATTCCCCGACAGCCGCGCCGACGCCTACCATGCCTTCCAGTCCGTGAACTATATCAACTCCCACGACGGCTTCACCCTGTACGATCTCGTGTCTTACAACCAGAAAAATAACTGGAAGAACGGCCATAACAACCAAGATGGCACGGTCGAAAACTACAGTTGGAACTGTGGCCACGAAGGAGACGAGGGTGCGCCAGCAGCGGTCTTGGACCTTCGCCGGAAACAGACCAAAAACTTTTGCTGCCTGCTTCTTCTCTCCAACGGCGTCCCGATGTTCCGTGCTGGCGATGAGTTCCTGAACACGCACTTTGGGAACAACAATCCGTACAACCAGGACAATGAAATCAGCTGGCTGGACTGGAGCCTGCTGCAGACGAATCAGGACATATTCCGTTTCTTCAAAAGCATGATCACCTTCCGGAAGTCGCATCCTTCTCTGTGCCGCAGCAGATTTTGGCGTGAGGACGTCTCTTGGTATGGCACTGGTCCTGCAGTCGATTTGTCTCCGGATTCGCGCAGCTTGGCGTTCTGTCTGCATGGCGCGTCCCAGGCGGATGACGACATCTATGTAATGATCAATGCATACTGGGAAGAGCTGCAGTTCCGCATCCAGGAGGGTGCGCCGCAGGATTGGGTAAGAATTGTGGATACGTCTTTGCCAAGTCCCGATGATTTCCCGGAACCCGGTTTGCCGCTGCAGCAGTTGACATACCGCGTTTCTCCGAGATCCGTTGTTGTTTTGCTTCGAGCTAGAACGAATGGGCGTTCCGTTGAGAGCTCCGAGCGAATCACTGAGACGCGGCAAAGATCTCCTAAGTAGAGAGGCGTACATGGCAAAGAAGCGAATAGGCATAATGACTGGAGGTGGCGATGTCCCCGGACTGAACTCCGTGATCAAATTGGTGGTCTACCGCGGGGCAGAACTCGGATGCGAAGTGATTGGTATCCGCCGGGGCTGGGAAGGATTGACCCACGTCGATCTGAATGATCCGGCCAGTAAGGCACGGTACATCCTGCCCCTGAACCGCGAAAACACGCGCACCATCGATCGCACGGGCGGAACCTTCTTGCACAGCTCACGCACAAATCCCGCTAAGATGAAGAACCTGCCTTTCGCTCTGCAGGTGCAGAAGTTCGAAGCAAAGGAATCAACAAAGGACGGCGTGCATAGCACCATTTTCGATGTTACACCCGCGGTGCTGAAGAACATCGAGACGCTGGCTCTCGACTACCTGATCGCGATTGGCGGGGATGACACATTGAGCTATGCGTCCAAACTCGATCGCAAGGGCATAAAGGTCATCGCTGTGCCGAAAACAATGGACAACGACGTCCGCAACACTGAATACTGCATTGGTTTCTCGACGGCGATTACGCGCGCCATGGACGCCATCGAGCGCCAGCGCACCACGGTCGGCTCACACGAAGACATCGGCATCTTCCGCGTCTTTGGCCGCGATGCCGGCTACACAGCGCTCTACACGGCGTACGTAACCGGACTGCGTTGCTGCATTCCCGAGTACAAGGTCGATCTCCAGCACCTAATCGATTTGCTCGTGAGCGACAAGCGAGATAATCCGAGCAATTACTCACTCGTAATTCTTTCCGAAGGCGCCGAGTGGCAGGGCTACGCGGTGAAGGAATATGGCGAAGCTGACGCGTTCGGCCATCGCAAAAAGAAGAGCGTCGCGGAAGACCTGAGCGATGAGATCAAGCAGGCGACCGGCGAAGCGACCGTCGTTAGCGACCTGACATATGACCTGCGCTCGGGCAGTCCCGACTTTGTCGATCGCCTGGTGGCATTTACCTTTGCGGGCATGGCCATGGACGCGCTGGAAGAAGCCAAGTTCGGCTCGATGACCGCGATCAACGAGGGGCGCTACGCCATGGCGCCGATTCCCGATCCGAAGCTGGGCCCACGCAAGGTAGATATCGCATCGATGTATGATACGGAGCGCTATAGCCCGAAATACGATCGCAAGATCGGCCTCCCGATCTTCCTGACGCGGGCGTAGTGAACGGACAGATCTGATCGGTTTCGGTTGTGGGTCGCCGAGGTTCCTCCATTATGTGGCCTTTTCGTATAGCTTGCTCTGGTGAATATCCTACCGCCGTTGTATACCCAGGCCCTGAAGCTGCCTTTCCAGCTCTTCAAGGGCGTGTTGTTCCGGAAGGCCGGCAGGCTGATCGCCGTGACAATGTGAAATTCGGATTCGGATCACTGCTTCCGACCGGAAATTCTCACGAGCCTCGGAGAAGACGTTTGAAGGGAACGTAATAACCTCGATGAAGCATTCGCTAGCACGGTGCGCTACAGTGTCTGCAATTTCCTTTAACCGTGCGTAACCCGACGCGTAGTCGCCGGGAGGGGGTAGCTCCAGCTCATCTTTGTTGCTTAAGCCGCAAACGTCAACGTCGAAGCCAGCCTGAATGATATGGCGAGTCGCCGCAGGCGAGCCGTGCGCCTCCTCGATGAGTACCTGGTAAGGCCAGACCTCGTAGAATACGCGATACTTTTTGACCAACGCCTCAAGAATCTCAGTCATGGGACACCGTTACTGACGGCGCGCGGTGTGCCGACGTCCCGCTCCTGCCACGGCAGGTCGCGTGCCATTTCGTTGGACCGCGGTACGAACTGCAACCAGAGTGCCAAAGGAAATAGATGAGAAACACGAGCTTTCGAGAAGCTGCCGCGATTCCGGTGCCGGAATGCGGGCAGCGCTTGGAAGCGCGTCCCACCGATTTCTCGGAGTTGGTTTGCCAATATAGCAGTCGACATACCAAGTGGCCCGGCGATCCATGGTTGTCCTGGTTCGACCCAAAAGAACCGGCTAGACTACGTTTCGATCCTTTTCAATGTACCTGACAATCTGCTCAGGCTTTTTCGCCGCAGAATCGTAGTCCAGTCGGCTCCCCAAGCTCCTTGCCTGCCTACTGGCACGAACCGTCATCCACAAACTGATTCGATGACGCCGTCGACTCGAGCGAGTGCCAACACGTCAATAGTTTCTGTTCCAGAGGGTCGCTGCTGAGGGAGTCGGGCGCAATATAGTCCCTGCTTGCGGTGATTTTGAGGTATCTATCGGTCAATGCCCCCATGTTATTGAACTCGTTGACCAGCAGCGGAAGCGCCTTCCGATCCGCGTCCGTGCTCGCCACCGCTTCCGTATGCTTCAGGCTTGATTGAATCTGCCTCCGTAAGTTTCCGAACCATTCATCCGACAATGGATAGCCTCGCTCGATGGCAGTCTTTAACGCAGAGTGCCATTCAAGGATTTCCCTCATCATTTCGATTCCCGCGCCGAGGAACGGCCTAGAAAAACCGACCCGTGGCGCTGGCGCCGGCTGCACCGCCTGCGATGACGTATCGCCGCTCCCGGGCAATGTCAGAATGATCTGATTCCCTACGAAGCCTAGCGATCCGCCCGTGATCCGGGCTAATTCGTCCACTTCTACATAGTTTTTCCCTTGCACCTGTATCACTCTTGTGTGTCCCTGCGGCCCCTCGATTGGGAGCGGACTCGTCTCCTGAGCCACGAGGACCAGCAACGGCAGCAGCAGGATCGCCACCAGTATCACCGATGTTCGAATCGCGTTTCGACGCATATTTCATTTTCCTTTATGACGGCGCGCGATGTGCCGACGTCCCGCTACTAGCATGACAGGTCGCGTGCCATTTCGTTGGAACCGCGTTACGAAGTGCAACCAGAGTGCCAAAGGAAATAGATGAGACACACGAGCTTTCGAGACGCTGCCGCAATTCCGGTGCCCGAATGCGGGCAGCGCTTAACTCGAAAATCATCTATCGTGACCAGTACATCCTATAGCTATATTTCAAACCAATAATTTAGAAGCAACCCTTTCGCCTCCAAGTTTGGCCACCTCTATGCAAGGTAGGAAATGTGAAGGGTCTAGTCCGTGATATCATTCGACGTTTTTGTGATCGCGATTCTGGTCTTACTTCGCACTACTGGCGGAGCGGGACGGACGAGCGCGGGCCATGGGTAAGGAGTCCGAGCCGCGATGAGCGGGCACAACTCTGGTCGAACCACATCGGGCCAAGGAGCTGTTGGCAGGGGGTTTCGTGTCCAAATTCCGGTTCCTAATTCGGATCTCGCTTCGATTCTTAGCAGCCCTGGTGGGCCTTGGCTTGCTAGGCTACTTGGTTTTTCGAACCGGCCCGGCGATCGTTTGGAGACAAGTTCAGACGGTCGGCTGGGGCCTAGTTCTGATCATCATTCTGGGAGGGTTCTCTCAGTTCATCAAGACGTGCTCCTGGAGACAGGCGTTCAGGGGCGATATTAGTCGGCTGTCGTGGTCGCGCAGTTTTGGAGTGCAGGTGGCCTCTGATGCGGCCGGGCAACTGGGTCTTGCTGGGAAGCTGCTTGGGGAGGGGATCCGCGTATCTCTGGTGGGCTCTGTAGTGTCGCTGCCTGGAGCAATATCGGCCTGCGCCATTGATGGGGGACTGCATACCTTGACCGCCGCAGGCGTTACTGTATCGGGAATCGCGGCCACTTTACTGATTGCCCCTCTTTCTGGTGTGTGGCGAGTCTATGCATCGGTGCTCAGTGGCGTGCTTGTAGCAGTGGTGATCCTGGCGTCGGTGGCCGTCGCAAACCGTTGGCGGTTGATGGGGAACACGGCCAGAGCGATTGGGCGATTGCCTCGCCTTCAGAACTGGGTCGGTGGCAAACAGTCGATCATTGATTCAGCCGAACAAAACCTCCTCACCTTTTATCACGAAGCGCCTGCCGCATTCTGGGCAAGCCTTAGCCTTAATCTCCTATGGCACGGGCTGGCAATCTTGGAGGTCTTTCTCATCCTGGTGTTTATGGGAGCCAGGATCGCCGTGGTCGGCGCGTTTGTGTTCGAAGGCCTGACAAAGGTGATCAACCTCGTGGGCGCGCTTAATCCAGGTAACCTCGGGACCTACGAAGCTGGGAATATGCTCATCGCAAAGATGTTCGGTGTGGCGGGCACTGCTGGATTGACGTTGGCATTGTGCCGGCGTGCGCGTGCCATCTTCTGGGCAGGGGTAGGGGCCATGTGCATGATCGTGATGAAGAGGACAGGCAAAGCAGAATCGAGGTGAAGGCCCATGAGAAGGTTCTCGTTTTGCATCACTCTTCCAGTTGTATTGCTGCTGTTGCCTACTCTGATCCAGGCAGACACCCCGGACGAGCCGTATAAGTTTTTCCGCGAGTTCGCTAGATTGAATGAAGAGCAGATAGCTGCGATCCGCTCGGGGAAGGCCGTTGCCAAGGTCGTCGAGTCGCCTACCCCTGATGAAGTATACGTCTTTGGATCGGTGTACGTGGAGGCGACTCCAGAGAGCTACCTCAAGCTTGCTTCTGACATCGACGCGTTGCGCAAGCTCCCTAGCTATCTCGCAATCCAGAGTTTCAGCGATCCGCCGCAGCTTTCCGACCTAAAGGGCTTCACGCTGGAAGAGCAAGACGTTACGGAGCTGAAGAACTGCAAGACCGGGCATTGCCAGGTCCAACTGCCAACGGAGGCGATAGAAGAGTTTCAGCAGTCGATCAACTGGTCCGCGCCTGATGTTGCCGACCAGGTGAATCGCCTGGCCCGGCGATTGGCACTGCAGGCGCTCCTGGAGTATATGCAAGGGGGCAACACCGCCTTGGGGGCCTATCGTGACAAGAAGCACCCGGCGGCGGTGGCGGAAACCTTCGCTTCGTTGGTAGGACGATTCGAGGCGCTTCCGGTGTACCTGCCGGAACTCAACGAGTATCTGCTCGAATATCCGAAGGCGAAACCCGACAATGTACAGGCCGGTTTCTTTTGGGAGAAGGTTAATTTCGGATTGAAGCCGACTTTCCGGATCATACAGAAGATCGTCTATCGGGGAGCAATTGGGAAAGAGCCTGCCTACGCCGTGGCTGAGAAACAGATCTACGCAAGCCACTACTTCGAAACGGCGCTCGATCTAACGGTCTGCGTCAAAGATGCGCAACGGCCCGGCTTCTACATCATTACCGTCAAAGGGTCGACTCAGGCTGGGCTTACCGGATTGAAAGGGAGCATCGTGCGCAAGGTGGCCGTAGACAAGACCCGATCTTCACTCGAGCGGGTCCTCGTGACCATGAAACAAAAACTGGAATCTCAGCACTCGCAGAATAAGTGACGGGATTCCCTGATTGCCGGACCGCAGACGTTCTGTATAACGGAAGAACTCGAGCCGTAGTTGGCGCATGACAATTCGCAGCCGGTCATGATAAACAACGCGACCATGCGCTTAATGGTTCAGATCATCTCCTCGTCTCTTTCTCTTCCTCAGGCGGTAACGGTCTTCCTGCGGACCTCGAAGATTTCCACGAACTCCCGGTAGCGACGAGCAATCTCAGCTACTGCGGCATCCCGCGTTATTTTCTTCCCGCGCCAGTCAACCAGCGGATCCCAGAAACATGTCCGGCCGACGGCGAAGCCGATGAAGCCGGGGACCGCGGCCGCGGTCGTAAGCCACTCGCGCACTTTCCTGTCGTCCTCACCCCGGCCGAGAATGATGCAGCCCACTCGATTGCGGCCTCCCCGCCGAGCGGCGGCCAAAACCTTCTCGCAATCTTCGTGCCGGTCGAGCCCTTCGATCTTCCACACGTCCGGCTCGACCTCGCCATCCTGAAGTTGTTGGATGGCCTGAACCATCAGCTGTGGACGAAGCGCCAAGTCGTAGGCCTTTTTGGCTCCTTTGAGTCGGTCGAGCTGGGCCTTTTCCGCTGGGACCAGCAGTTCGAACATGAACCGGCTCCGACTCTCATTGCTGTGCAGATAGTTGGACAAACGCTTCAGGCGAGCCGACTGCCGCCGGTTTAGACTTTGATCTCCCTCCGGGTTGTAACGGACAAGGACCTTACAGAAGGTCGGGTGAAAGGCTTCAATGTGCTTTCCAAAATCATCACCGTATTCAAAATCGAACTCGTCCTGGCCGCTCTTCTCTGCCGGGTAAGCGGTTGTATAGCCTTCCGCGACCGCGTCGCGGAGAATCGCGGCGCCGAACTCTTCGTCCACCAGGATTCCAGCCTTCTCTTTGGGCACGCCGGCGTGGACGGCGGCCTGGAAAGCGTCGTAAATCACTCGCTTGGCAGCTGCGATCTCGGCTGTCTGTTGCGGGCTTAACTCCCCTTTCCACCCGAACATCTTCTTCTGGAACGAACCACGGTGGTCAAATGGCAGAATGTACGCTTGTTTGTCAAAGCCTAGAGTCTTCATACGGTCTACTTTGATTTCCTGTAATGCCTGATCAGGTTGTTTGTTGAGCTGTCGTGCGAGAGCTTCGGTTCTGCTTGGCCCTCCAGTTCAGGGATAATGCGCTGCGCCAGGACCTTGCCGAGCTCGACGCCCCACTGATCGAACGAATCGATGTTCCAAACTGCACCCTGAGTGAAAACGGAGTGCTCGTATAGCGCCACGAGTTTGCCCAAGGATTCCGGTGTCAATCGTTCCGCTAGGATTGTGTTCGACGGACGGTTTCCCTCGAACACCCGGTGGGGAATAAGCCACTCTGGCGTGCCTTCAGCCGCGACCTCCTCAGCAGTTTTCCCGAATGCCAGCGCCTCGGTCTGCGCACAGACGTTGGCAATCAGGATGTCGTGGTGTCGGCCGAGCGGATTGAGAGGTTGCTCAAAGGCGATGAAGTCACATGGGATGAGCCTGGTCCCCTGATGAATCAATTGGTAGAACGAGTGCTGACCGTTCGTTCCCGGTTCTCCCCAATAGATGGGAGATGTCTCGTGTGCCACTTTCTTTCCGTCGACCGTGACATGCTTGCCATTACTCTCCATAATCAGTTGCTGGAGATAGGCTGGAAACCTTTTCAGGTATTGCTCGTAGGGCAACACCGCTACGGTCTGCGCCCCAAAGAAATCGTTGTACCAGACCGCCAAAAGACCCAGGAGCACGGGCAAGTTGTGCTCGAAGGGAGTGGTGCGGAAGTGGACGTCCATCTGGTGGAATCCACCCAACATGGCGCGAAAATTATCCGGGCCGATGGCGACCATCGTCGAGAGGCCGATGGCGGAGGACATCGAGTAGCGGCCGCCGACCCAGTCCCAGAATTCGAACATGTTGGCGGTGTCGATACCAAACTTCGCCACCTCTGAACTATTTGTCGAAACAGCCACAAAATGCTTTGCGACTGACTTTTCATCACCGTGCAAACCGGCGAGTGACCAGGCACGAGCCGCGTGGGCATTCGTCATCGTCTCGAGCGTCGTAAATGTCTTCGAAGAGATAATGAACAGCGTTTCCGCCGGATCAAGATCACGGACGGCTTCCGCAAAATCGGTGCTGTCCACATTAGATACAAAGCGGAACGCCATCGATCTATCGGTGTAATACTTCAGAGCTTCGTAGGCCATTACCGGCCCAAGGTCGGAACCGCCGATGCCGACGTTGATCACATTGCGAATCCGCTTGCCGGTGTGCCCCTTCCACTCGCCACTACGCACCCGATCGGCGAAGCCCGCCATCCGGTCGAGCACAGCGTGCACCTTGGGCACCACGTTCTCACCATCCACTATAATGGAGAGTTCACGCGGTGCCCGCAAGGCCGTATGCAAAACCGCTCGCCTCTCCGTGACATTGATTTTTTCTCCACGAAACATTGCATCGATTCGTTCCCTCAGTCGAACTTCCTCGGCGAGTTGGATGAGCAGTTTGAGTGTTTCATCCGCGATTCGATTCTTCGAGTAATCAAGATAAAGGCCCACAGCCTCGGCCGTCAGGCGCTCGCCGCGCTTGGGATCATCTTTAAAAAGCTGTCGCAGGTGTAACTCCCGGATCTTCTTATAGTGAGCTTCGAGGTCCTTCCAAGCCTGGCTTCTCACCGGTGGCCGCCTGGAGATTGCTTGTGCGCGTGTTGCCATCTTGGTTGTCCTTTCCTCTGCACTGCTTTAGAATGAATCCTGTACGAGCCAAGTTGTTGGGCGCGTCTTGCTTCCTCCCACAAGCGAAAGCCTCCACGAAACGCGTTGCGATTGTCGCCGATTCGACATTTTGGTGGCAGCTCTTTCAATTCCTTCGCGTTGCCACCTCCCAGCACAACTTCGTCAGGTTCGAGAGCGGCGATCAGCCGCTCGACGACATCCGCAACGTGGCGGCGCCACTTCTTCTTGCCTTTTTTCACCAGCGCATGGTTTCCGACATAGCTCTCATAGGTTCCGTGCTTATAAAGGAGATGGCCTAATTCCATGGGCTCCACGATGCCTTCCACGATGAGTGTTGATCCAAGGCCGGTTCCCAATCCCAGGAACAGCATCTTTCCATGCCGATAGCTGCCCAAACTCTGCATCGCTGCATCATTGACAAGCTTCACGGGACGGCCGAACGCACCTTTGAAGTCAAAGCCAACCCATCCCCCTCCCAGATTGCATGGTTCCGCAACGGGTCGGTTTCGCAATACCGGCCCTGGGAAGCCGATCGAGACAACGTCGTATTTCCAGAATCCGATAATCTTCTTTACTCCGGCGACCATTTGCCTAGCCGTCAGCGTCGGGCCGGAGTCAAACTTCCGTGGCTCGCGCTCGCCGCTGACAAGAGCCTTTACGTGGGTACCACCCACATCAATGACCAGCACTTTCATAAGATCCTTCCATGCCAACAACCATTCGGCGTCGATAAACCGTCAAACCTGGAGCTGGGTTACTAATCGAGTTCGGAATCCGTAATAGAGTTCTCTAGCCCGCAGGCAGCCGCACCCGCTGGTCCAGCCGGGGTGACGGAACCGCAGTGGAGAACTACATCGTGAAGTGCATGATGATGTCCTTGCCCGGCGTTTCAGACTCCCTTACTTTGTCGCCGGCGTGCGTCGGAGTACATCAGCTGGCGATTGTGGGGAAAGTGCCTGACCTGTTCGCATCCGATGCTCCACTCCGAACAAGATGAAGATGCAGGCGCTCACATACGTCGAGTGAATAATAAGATGTTTGGGCAATGAACTCCGCCCCGAAACGGCCAAAAAACGACAGCACCCCTTCCCCCACAGAGTCTATAAACGTTACTTCTGTTAGATCGACGACCCGTCTCATTCCGGCGCGGCAGCGCGTCATGAGCGTGCGAGTATGATCGGCGTCATCGCCAGTGAATCGGCCTTCGAGTTTGAGACTCAAACTGCTCGCTGAATCGTGCATTTCGACGCGTAGCATCGCGCCTCCTTAGAATATCTAAGCAGCCACGAGCATCAGCTGGACGGCTTCCGAATCGTCGCAAACGTTGCAGGTCGTATGCCAGGTACCCGTCCGCGTAAGTTATTGAGATTAAATGAGTCTTGAAGGGTGTCTCGAGGCCACCAGTGCCCAGGAACGGGCAATGCCGAAATGTGGGCAGCGTTCCGCTAAGAGCGGGGGGCAGGTTTTCATTGGAAGTACAGAGTTTAGGCCAATGAGCCTTTGGCCCGGCGAGTGCACATCTCCAATCTCGGATGCAAAACGCCGAGCCTGTGCTTGTCGGGCACGTCCCGGAGCGGTTGCATCGACTGAGGCTGAACTCTTTCGGTGGCGACCCGGAGCAAAGAAGCGAGTTCTTAGAACGTGCACACCCCGAGCAGGAGGGCCGACATGGGCTCTCAACCGAAGAAAGAGATGCTGAGGTTCACGACTGCGGTGCCAGCTCTGGTCGTGTGCCCGGATCCGGAAACCCGCAATAGCCTCTTTGCTTTTATCGCCAAGTGCGGCCTTCCTTGTGTGTGTTGTTCGGATCTAGCCATCGCACGGACCTTGCTGGCTTCAAGACCTGTCGGCGTCGTCTTATGCAATGACGCCGTGCCAGACGGCAATTTCCGCGAGTTAATCACCGAGTTGAAGAGGTCAAGTTCAACGGTTCCCGTCATTGTCCTTTCGCGGTCCACTGAATGGAGTGATTGGTTGAGCGCTCTTGACGCAGGCGCATTCGATTATATCGCCTGTCCACCAGACCCCGTGGAGACCGGGCGCATCCTGCACGCCGCGATTAGTCTCTCCTCAAATCTTGATCGAAGTGGCGCAAGAGCCGCAACAGCCACGTAAATTATGCGATCGTGGAGGCAAACCCGTGTGAGCGGCACTGTAACAAGTCGGCCAGTGAAGGTCCTTTTGGTAGGCGAAAACGCCACCGGCTCTTGCTCTCTATTGCGCCATCTGGAAGATCGGGGATGTCACTGCCTGTTCGCTTCCTCCGGGAAGCAGGCTATTCGCCTGTACGGCGAACAGGCTCCGGATCTGGTGTTGTGCACTGACGAGGCAGAGGGGATCCGCCCGCTGATCGCTTTTCTCGTTGGATCATCTGCCAGCGTGTTCCGCTGCCACCCTGTCGAAACCGGCTGCTGGTGGCTGCCGGTGCTCGTGCGGGGTCGAGTACGTTTGCTGGCGCCAGCCCTTCGGCCAAGCGGGTTTGCACAACTCCTCGATCAGATGATTGAAGAAATCCAGTCGCAGGGCAACTTCCATGGAAGCTTGTGCGGGAGCGAGGTAGAAGCCTGCCATGCGAGGTTATTCCACATTAGCAGCACAGGTGTATCGGGTCTCAGTGAGAGGCGGGAAATGAAAGTTCTGATCTGTAACGCCGGCTCCAGCAGTTTCAAGTTCAGCCTGTTTGAGGCTGAAGGCGAGCAGCTGCTTGCCGAGGGAAGCATCGATTGGACCACGAAGCCCGCCCTGCTTGTTTACCGGCGCACCGGCCAGCAAGAAATCCGCGAGAGATTGACGCTGGACAAACACGTCGAAGCGAGCGCAAGGATCGTCGCAAACCTAGTGGCTCCCCCCAACCCAGTCCTGCGCTCGCTCGACGAGTTGGGAGCCGTAGCCCATCGTGTAGTTCATGGCGGGAGCCGTTATACCACCGCTGTACGCATCACGCCCGAAGTCAAGCAGGCAATCGGTGAATTGGCTGACTTGGCGCCGCTACACAATCCCGCGAGCCTGGATGGAATTCAGGCAGTGGAGGAGGTTCTGCCTGAGGTTCCGCAAGTGGCTGTGTTCGACACGGCCTTTCACGCAACGCTGCCGGAGGCTGCCAGGACCTACGCCGTGCCACGCCAGTGGACGCGCAATTGGGGTGTACGGCGGTACGGCTTTCACGGTCTGAGCCATTCGTATTGTGCCAGCCGCGCCGCAGAGATGATTGGCAGGAAAAATCTGCGGCTCATAACTGCTCATCTTGGGAACGGAGCATCGGTGTCCGCAGTGCGCGATGGGATCTGCGTAGATACGTCGATGGGTTTCACGCCGTTGGAAGGCTTAGTGATGGGCACGCGCAGCGGCACGGTCGACCCAGGCATCTTGATCTACCTGCTTCGGCATAAAGGCCTGGACGTTGAGAAGTTGGACCATGCACTGAACTCTGAGTCTGGTTTGCTCGGAATATCGGGCTTTTCGTCAGACATGCGCGAAATCCTGGCGGCATCCCGAGACAATCAAGACGCCCGGTTGGCAATCGAAGTATACGTCCACAGACTCAGACAGACCGTTGGCGCCATGGCAGCGATCCTGGGAGGAGTGGATGGTTTGGTGTTCGCCGGAGGTGTGGGAGAACACGCCGCGCAAATTCGCGAATGGACCTGCGAGAATTTGGGTTACCTCGGCTTGGAGCTCGACACTTGCGTCAATGCAACTTGTAAACCGGACGCCGATGTGGCCTCGGCGGTCTCGGCAGCAAGAATTCTGGTCATCGCTACAAACGAGGACCTGGCCATTTTGCGGGAGACGCGACGGTTGCTTTCAAACGTAGGCGAGCCAGCAGTGGCACCCGCAGCGAAGCCAGTAGCAGCACGCTGGAGTTGAACATTGGGTAGATTTTCAAAAACAGAAAAATAATCTCGCGAACGCCGGCCTTGCTGACATCGACCAGATGCCACGCTGGGGTAGCGTAAAGAAAAGTAAGGATGACAAAATGGCTTCAGTCACAAGAGCGCCTGAGGCAATTGCCACTGACGCGGAAATCTCTGCCTACGGAAAAGCACGCGCGACAGTTAAGGGAGCACCTCTCAGCCCGGAAGAGGTGAGCAAGATTGACGCGTACTGGCGCGCGAGCCTGTACCTGAGTTTGGGGATGCTCTACCTTAAGGATAATCCGCTGCTTCAAGAGCCGCTCAGGCTGGAACATGTCAAATCGCGGCTCCTAGGTCACTGGGGTTCGGATGCCGGCCAGTCCTTTACCTACATTCACTTCAACCGACTCATCAAAAAATACGACTTGAACGCCATCTTCATTTCCGGCCCTGGCCACGGGGCGCCGGATCAGACTGCCTCCGCCGCACCCCGTCCGGCCAACCCAGGCCGTCCTGGGCCCCGCGGCTCCGGCAGTCTAATCCCTGTTGAAGGCGAACTCAGCTCCGAAACTGTAGCTTACTCCTGCTCCCACTCCGCTCCCATTTCAGCTGAAGTCAGACACCCAACGTCGCGCCGATTTACATGGCATCGAACGGCGGAAGCGGCGCGCTGCCGAAACTCGACCGCGGGTTCGCATAATCAGCGACATCGGATCCGGCGATCGCAAACGCGTGTGCTGCACGT
>Ga0116217_10002513_pt1 | contig 17073 bp, 13 predicted proteins | sample Sb_taG_6_FD_89697 | JGI IMG/M metagenome (GOLD analysis project Ga0116217, IMG submission 89697) | Peat soil microbial communities from Weissenstadt, Germany - Sb_50d_4_PS metaG | ecosystem: Environmental > Terrestrial > Soil > Wetlands > Peat | place: Germany: Weissenstadt | collected 2010-09-21 | reverse complement strand
GCTCAACGACTTACGAACAACTGCAGAGATCCTTCGCTTCGCTCAGGATGACAAACGTCGATTTTTTCACAGCTCCTCACGCCGTGGGCTACTCGCTGCCGCCCGTCGGCCGACGGGCTGAGTTCTGCTTGCGTTTAAGGGCGTGCTGGCGCAGACTTCGCCTTCTGAAGTCTGCGATTTCGCGCAGCGGAACTCTTGGGCGCGATGGCCGACGCGCGACTAAGGTTCGCTGCCGCAAACCTCGCAGACATCAAGGACCGGATGCGCCGGCCCACCTTTTCTTCTTTTTCCCTTCAAGAGTCGGCATCTCCAGCTTGCCGTCGTATTAACGTTGGATGTACAATGTCAATATCTTTAAAACAAAGGTGAATGAGGCCGAGATGCCCAAGAAGAAATTGATTATTCCTAAATTCCCGTCGGAAGCGGAAGACGCCAAGTGGCACGAGCGCCACCGCCCGGCGCTCGAACGGGCCGCAGAACGCCGTATCCTGGAGGGATCCACGCTGACCTTGCGCGAAGCCGCAGCTCGCGCCAGGACGCGGCCGGTCACGCTGCGGTTGGCGGCCACCGACATTGACATGGCGCGTGCCATGGCCGCGCAAAAGGGCATCGGCTACCAAACCTACGTCAAGATGCTCTTGCACGAAGCCTTGCGCCGAGAGGCCGGGAATCAATAGGCCCGCCGTGATCGCCAGCGTCCTACTTCTTGTGAACGGTCACAAACGTCCCATAGACGACGCTCTTTGACTTGATGCTTGCAGAAGGATCTCCAGGCCAGTTCTGCGGATAAGCGTCATACACCACCAGCAGCTTGCCGGGCTCGAGCTCGACGAAGTCCGAGTAATGGGTGCACCAGTCGCCATGCTGATCTTTCTCAATAGTTACGGGGTGAGTCCATTCTTCTCCTTTTCCGTCCACGCTAAACCTCACTGCGACCGGGTCGGGCCGCCCGGTGGTCAGCGCCAGCAGACCGCTGCTCAGGCGGCGGACCCGAGGTGCAACTCCCCTGAAAGGGGCCGCAATGGGCGGCGTCCAGCTCTCGCCGTCATCGGACGACCAGGTCTCTCCCAGGTTCCCAAACACCCGCCCCGTGGGTCCACCCCCTCCGGTGCGGAAAACAGTCAGCAGACGCCCGTCAGCCAGTCGCACCAAGGCTGCTTCGTTGGGACCCTCCGGACCCGCCCAAGGCCACGGTTTGTCCTCGGGTTCAAAAGCCGCCACGACGGAACGCTGCTGCCACGTTCTACCTGCGTCGTGCGAGGAAATCAGCACATCCCGGCCATACTTCGGACGTTGCGCCGTGTTGCACTCCACCACGGCGAGCAGGTCGCCGTTCGATGCATGCACAATCGTCCCCCACGGTGACGCTGAGGGGGACTCTTTCAGATGTCCATCCGGCACATGTCGGTCAAAGGTATCGGTGGGGCTCATCAGGATAGGCTCTCGAAAGTGCAGGGGAACATCTCTCCATTGTTGAAATTCCAGCCCGCCTCGAGACCATTTGGTTAAGGTGAGGTGAAAGTCCTGATTCTGGCCCGGGGGATCGGGTTCAATAAAGCTGTAGAGTTGCCAGATTTTGCCGTCTTCCTCCGGCTCAGCGCTCCAGGCAGCGTCCATGTTCGCGCCTGAGCCCATCGTGTAACGTTGGCTCCACGTCACGCCTGCGTCTTTCGAAATGCAATAAGCGGAAAAGTCCCCTTCGGGATTACCCTCGTCGGGGCTCATGCGCATGGCCACCATGATTTCGCCGGTGGAAAATCGATGGATCGTGGGGAACCAGCAGAATCGATGCGAACTCGTGATTTCTACCGTCTTGCCAACTTCAACCTCGAGGCCGGCCACCTCGGTTTCCCGCGACGAAGTTCCCGACCCTGCGAGTAATGCCGGTGCTCCGAGTAATGCCAGGGCCAGGAGCAGTGCCACCGGGGCAACCACGGCAGCCCGGCTGGCCAACCCTGATCGAAAAGAATCATTGGAGTCCCGCGCGTGAACGATCATCAGCACCTCCTGTAGGGTCTACTTCTCTCCCGGCGTTTCATCGTCATTTCAGGACGAACGGAAGACATTCACCTGGATATTTTGGTACAAAGTACTTCCCTCCAATGTTAAATGCAAGCTGTCCCTCGGCACTCCGGTGGATTCGGTGGGCTGGCGCAGACTTCGCCTTGTGAGGTCTGCGATTTCGCGTAGCGAAACTCTTGGGGGATATGGCCGACGCACAACTGAGGTTCGCTGCCGCGAACCTCGCAGACCTCGGATGTCTGCGCCAGCCAGCCCCTCAGGTCAATCCGACATTAGGTCAATCTGAACTTGACGCGCCAGGGTTGCAGACATATTATGTGCAGGCAGGAATAAAGGCGACGCCGGAAAACCCGGCTGAGTGTTTCTCCCCCCTTTGGGCCAAATTCAATAACGGGCGGCCAATCTACTTTTGTGGAGGCTTCGGATGAGGCAAGTGAAGAGTATTGTGTGTCTTGGGGTCTTGTTTCTCTTCTTGGGAATCGCGACGAGTCCCGCCCTCGGGGATGACGGCAAGAATCAAGCCAACTGGGACAGGCTAAGACAACTGTCGGCAGGCCAGGAAATTCAAGTCGTACAGAACGGCGCCAAGTCCAGCCGAAGTAACTTCCGCAGCGTAACCGACGAGGCGATGGTGGTGAGTACGGCGGCCGGCGAACAAACTATAGCTCGGCAGACTGTCCTCCGGGTTTCGTCCAAAGGCAACGGGCACCGCATGAGGAATGCACTGATCGGCGCCGGCATCGGGGCGGGCGCTGGGGCAGGGATTGGGGCGGCAATCGCAGGCTGCACCTCAGGCTGCTATGGTTTCACCCGCGGTAACGTCACGGGGGCAGTTTCTGCGGTCGGTGGGATTGTGGGCGCCATAGTCGGAGCGGTGATCCCCACCGGCCGTTGGCACGTAATCTATCGTGCTCGCTAAAGAGGGGGAAAGGTGAATGAGGCACAATAGGCCCGCCGTGATCGTGAGGTGCGGGACCTCATCGTGCGGGGTGAGGCCATGCGGTCCGCGGACCCGCAACGGACGGAGGCCGCAGAGCTTCGCTCTGCGCCCGGGGCGATCGGCGATTTGAGATTGGAGATTTGAGAACCGTAGGAAGGCGCAGCAAAGCAAACCGCGGAGATTTGCCCTGCGCCCGGGGCGATCGGCGATTTGAGATTGGAGATTTGAGAACCGTAGGAAGGCGGAGCGAGGCAAACCGCGGAGATTTGCTCTGCGCCCGGGGCGATCGGCGATTTGAGATTGGAGATTTGAGAACCGTAGGAAGGCGGAGCGAGGCAAACCGCGGAGATTTGCTCTGCGCGCGGGGCGATCGGCGATTTGAGATTGGAGATTTGAGATTCAAGACTTGACGGACGCCTACTGAGTGATGCGAAGGGTCCACTTCGATTGGAGGGGCGGCGCATCGGCGCGAAGCTGGATGCGGTACAGGCGCTCTCCCCAGGATTGGCGCAAGCGCGAATCCTCGATCGGGATTTCCTCCACTCCGGCGCGGAGAGCGCCGCCATCGTAAGCCACTCGCAGCGGACTTCCGGAGGGCATCGGCAGCGTGATTTCGCCGGCGGCCTGAAGCTGCGCCGCGCAGGGCGTCATCAGAGTCAGGGTTATGGCTTGGGCAGTCTGCGTCAGCCGGTAATCGTCCACTACCTCAATCGAGTTGCTCACGCGGTCCAACCGCAGCGCGCGGTTCCACGCGGCCAGGTGCGCCGCCGCAGGATAAGCCTTGGCGATATTCAGGCGAAGTTCGGCTTGCCGGTCATCGGCTCGATAGCTGACCTCGGTGGCGGCGAACTCCCGGCCTGCCGATTGCATCACCCCATCGATGGTCGGGCAGTTGTGGTATGCGGACTGCATCGTCCAGATGTCGTATCGCTGCGGGCTGAAGGTTTTGGCAGTGTAGGTTTCCACGCCCACATCGATGATGGCCGGCGCCCCGTCGACATAGACGATGAAGTTTCCGACGTCGTTATGGTTGTGGCTTTTGCCGTTGTGGCCACCTTGGGCGGCCAGGTAAAGGCCCTGGGCTGAGCCTTCCTTGACGCGTGCTGTCATCACCTGAATGCCCGGCAGCCACGCATCCCGAAAGAGGGCTTGCGTGCGGGTGGCGCCACGCAATTCCGCCAGGTCAAACAAGGCGGGCAGTTGGCGTCCGAGGCTATCCCCGAAAGCCGGCTCTTCGTTTTTCGCGAAGGCGCAGAACGCGCCGTGGGCCTTTATGCGCTCGTCGCCCAGGCGCTTGCCAAAACGGTAAATCAGATCGCCATCTGGGAAGACGCGCGCCGGGGCATCGCCAAAGTTGGTGTACCACTCGTTGTAGATGTGCGCCCGGCAAATGTAAAGCGCCATGGCGTGGACGAGCGGGAAGCCGAAGCCGTCGCATTGGCCACCGGTGGCGGCATACAGCAACTCCAGGCAGTCAAAGAGCGAAGCCGCGGCGCGGCCCCAATACCCGGGCCCTTCGTCGCAACCTCCATCCTCAGCGTAGCCGTTCATGAAGGCGTCCAGGCAACGCAGGATTTTGGCCACCGCGGCGCGCCGCCGCTCTTCATCGGTTTCCATGAGCAGCGCCGAAGTGAGCCAGTTCGAGCAAATCCAGGGATTCCAGTTGTTCACGGGCGAGCCTGTGAGTCCCATCCACCAGAAATCGTCTCGTTTGAGGCAAGGGGTTAAGACCCGGCGATTGATTTCCAGGCGGATGCGCTCCGGCAAGAGTGGTGAGACGCGCGCCAGGCGGTCCTCCATCAGGTAGTTGACCCAGGCCAGCAGGCTGGAAGTCTCGGCAGCGAATAGCTCGACGATCGGCTCGCTTACGTCAGGAAGCCCCGGCCCGGCGTGCTGCATGTTGAGATGGGCCGGCACACCCCAGAACGTCTCTTCGCACGTCAGCCACACTCCGTTGGTAATTTCATCCACGAAGCGGCCGTTATCCTCCAGGCATTCGGCGATCACCAACTCAGACAGCTTTTCCCTGCGTCGATCGCGTACCGCTTCGTAATGGGAGCGGTTGCCCGTGCGGCGATATTCCAGGAAAAGTGTTGCGGGCGGAGTTTCCCAGGTGGTTCCGAGTTGGCGCTCGCCCGCCTCGAGCAGCGCCTTCCGCGTATCGGCAGGCAGACCTTCCCACTTCGAGCGCTCAGACACGGTTGGGAAAGGGTGGAAGCGCCCGCGCGGTGCGAGGACCTCCGCCAACTTGTCCGCCGGCCAGGTGGAGGATAATACGTCGCGTTTCCGGGTTTGCGGTTGCTGGCCCGAAAACACCAGTCGCGAAGCCAGTACGGCCTGGGTAGCTAGGAACTCTCGACGGTTGAGTTGAGCCATTAGATCTCCCTTCACTGTTTGCGCCGAAGCCGACATCTGGTTTGGCATGCGGCGCTGGCTGCCGAAGCCAACAGGGTCTTCCATTTTTAGCGCTTCGAGGTGGCATAATCAATGCGAAAACCAGAGAGGGGAGACGAACGCACATCGATGCCTTTCGGGTTTTTGGCATACAATACTCGCAGGGGTTTACAAGGAGGACTATGCAGAAGGTCGGCGTCATTCGCATGGTGGCGAGGTATCCTGTCAAGTCCATGCGAGGTGACGCATACGCATCCCTTCCTCTGACCCTTCAGGGCTTCGAGGAGGATCGCCGGTTTGCATTTGTGCAAGCTGAGTCGCGAAGCGATTTCCCATGGCTCACGGCGCGGCAGATGCCGGAACTTGTCCGCTGGCAGACTTCGGTCGAGAAGCCGGGTACGCCGGACGTCGCCGTGACGGTCACCACGCCAACCGGCGAACGGTGGCCGGTGGCGAGCAACGAGCTTCGGCAGGCCATCGAGAAACGTTTCGGAAAGCCGGTCTTTCTGCTGAGAGACAAACGTGGCTCGTTCGATGTCGCGAACGTCTCCCTCATCAGCGAGCAGACTGTCCAACGCATTGCCGAGGAATCGCAAACCGAGGCTAACCCATGGCGCTTTCGGCCAAACCTGCTGGTGAATCTCGAGGGCGGTTCGGCCTTCGATGAGTTGAAGTGGGTTGGCCGTGTTTTGGGCCTGGGCGACCAGGCGCGCATCGCCGTGATCAAGGTGGACCAGCGCTGCGTCACAGCCACGCTCGACCCCACCACCAGCGAACCGTCGCCCCAAATCCTGAAATGTATTGTCGAACAGCACAACAAGTGCGCGGGAGTTTACGCGACCGTGCTCACGCCCGGGGAAGTACGCACGGGTGACGGCGTCTATCTCGAAGACTGAATGGGATTATCGAATCGCCCTCGAAGCCGTTTGCCCAGGCCCTGTCACCCTGAGCGCCGCGAAGGGTCTTTGCAGTTGCCCCGTGGAACTGCGGGGATGCTTCGCTTCGCTCAGCATCACAGCTTAGGCTCGGCGCAGCCGCTGTTCACCATCAGCAGTAGGCCCTCGCTTCGGGGAGCGGCGCTTCGCGCGGGATGGTTTGCTCCGCAGGTTCTTTACGCCAGCAGGCCAGCAAAAGAACGGTTCCGGTGGGGCTCACATGAATGTAAAAGATATTGTCTCCGGCTTCCAGGTCATAGAAGTTCTTGCGGCGAGGGTCGGCAGCCGCGATCACCCCTGCCACCAGCGCGTTGCGTAGCGCTTCAACCATTTCAGACGGACAGCGCCGAAGATTATCAATCCGAAATGAATCGTTCATCCTGAGGATCATGGTTCCCTCCGTTTGCCGAATACGCCGCACTCTAAACATTATTACGTTGGGAGGGACGGAAATGTTGCACAACTTTGTAAGTGGTCTTACCAAGACGATGCCGGAGACGCCCCACAACCCGGCCCCATACGAACGGGTGCATCGTCGTAAGAATTCCCGCTCGTGGTGCGCGTATTGATTCTCGCTTTTGCCCGCCGCAAGGCGACGGGTGCGGGTTGCAGAATCAAAGGCAATCTCTGAGCCGTCCGCACGCGACAAACCATCGGCTCGGAATGCATACCCGTCAACTCGCCCACCTTGGGCTGGTTCGGATTCCGGGAAGGATGGGCGTTTTTGGGGCGCGCTATAGCTGGCGAGCGCAGCCCCACCCGCAACTAATCTTCGGATAGGTTTTCCCTGACGTTAGCACTCGATCGGAAGTGACCCGGGTGATTGGGGGCGTACGGGGCGCAAAAGTCCGTGTGGGGACTGGCTGACTGTGGCGCGGCGTTTCCATCGGGCTGCCAGGCCCCGGAGTTGCCGGACAGTTTGTCGGCGTGGCACGGTGTCCGTCTTGGCCGGCTCTGGGAGACGAGGGCTACAGCTCCTGTCCGAAAATGGAAGGTGGAATCCCAAAACCGGACACTCCGCACCCTACAATTCTCCTGGCAGGTCTTGTAACTCCTTCCTGTAGAGTGAATTCGACCCTGCTGCGATTGGTCCGCAGCTTGCTAAAACAGTGGCTAGCGGCTGGCGAGTTTGCAATGCGTCCAGCTACAAACCACACGCCTGGTGCGAGAGAACACGATGAACACCCTGCTCCAAGATGCGCGCTTTGGCTTTCGGATGCTGGCGAAGAACCCCGGCTTCACGGCGGTGGCGGTGATCACCCTGGCGCTGGGGATTGGCGCGAACAGTACGATCTTCAGTTGGATCAACTCGACAATGCTGGACCCCATTCCGGGGGCCGCAGATACCAGCAGGCTGGTCGCAGCCACGCGGGGCGAGTGGAGAGAGAATCCCATGCCCCCGTTTTCTTACCCCGACTACGTGGACCTGCGCTCGAGGACCGGGAGCTTTTCCGGCCTCATTGCGTACCAGCAGAATTTCATGACTCTCACAGGTAATGACAGGCCGGAGCGCCTATTCGGAGAGTTTGTTTCCGCGAATTATTTCGACGTGCTCGGTGTGCCACCCCTCCTTGGACGCAGCTTCTCGCTCGCGGAAGAAGAAAAAACCGGAACGACGCCCGCCGTGATCATCAGCTACGCCTTGTGGCAGAGCCAATACGGGGGCGACCGTTCCGTAGTCGGCAAATCCATTGAGATCTCGAAACACCTGTGCACGATTGTGGGTGTGGCTCCGCCGGGGTTCATCGGATGTGCGAAGGGGACCCTTTCGGATCTTTGGGTTCCCCTGGTCTATGGTAACGATCAGTTCCGCCAGCGCGGAAGCTTCTGGCTCGACGTGTTCGGACGGCTCAAGCATGGCGTCACCCGCCGCCAGGCGGAGGTGGAACTGGACCTTCAAATGCAACGGATCGTCAAGGAGTATCCCGATTCGCACCGGGGTCCCAACCAGATCACGCTCGATCCGCTCTATCGGTCACCTTTCGGCACCAACATTTTCATGTACAAGACGCTGCCCATGCTGCTGGCGCTGGCGGCGGTGCTGCTCTTGCTGGGTTGCGCCAACGTCGCGAATCTGTTGCTGGTTCGCTCCGTGGCTCGCCGGCGTGAGCTGGCGCTGCGCTTGTCGATGGGCGCCGGGCGCTGGCGGCTGCTCCGCCAACTTTTGGTGGAAAGCCTGCTGCTTGCGCTGGTGGGCGGCGGAGTCGCCATGCTACTGACAGGCTGGACGGCCGGTACCCTTGCGGCATTCATTCCCAACAACGCCAACTTACCGCTCGCCATCAATGGGTACGCTGACCGCCGGGTGCTCGCAGTGACGGTCGTCATTTCGATCCTCGCCGCCTTGATTTTCGGGGCTCTGCCGGCGCTGCGGTCTTCCAACCTGGCTCCCATCACCGTCCTGAAAGAAGAGGCGGGAAGCATGTCGGGCGGAGTTCACAAATCGCGTCTTTCCCGCGCCTTGGTGGTGGCGCAGATCTCCCTTTCGCTGCTTTTGCTGATTTCGGCCGGTCTCTTCACTCGCAGTCTGCGGAACGCCGAGCGGTTGGACCCTGGCTTTGACCCGAACCACGTGCTGGTGGCTTCCTATGATCTTGGAGCTCTCGGCTATTCGCGAGATCAAGGCATCGCCTTCCACCGGCAATTGCTCTCGAAGATCTCGGCCCTGCCCGGGGTTGAGTCGGCGACTTTGGCGGATTTTTCGCCTCTCAGTTTTACCATCCATTCCGAATATATCCAGCCCGATGGTTATCTGCCACGGACCGGTGAATCGATGTTAGTCTGCGCCGCTACCGTCAGCCCGAACTACCTTCGCACAATGCGCATTCCTATCGTAGACGGGCGCGAATTCAGCGAACAGGACACGGAAAAGTCGCAGCTTGTGGCCATCGTCAATGAGGAATTCGTTAACCGGTACTGGCCGCGGCAGGACGCGATCGGGAAGCGTTTCAGCCGAGGCGCGCAGTCGTTTAACGTCGTGGGCGTGGCTCGAAATGGCAAGTACCGCCAATTGATTTATCCCCCAGAGCCGGTCTTTTACGTGCCCCTTTTCCAGAGTTACCGCGACCTGGTGATGGTTCACGCTCGCGTCTCCGGCGATCCTCGGAGCTACGCCGCAGCGGTGGAGAAATCCGTTCACGAACTGAATGCCGATTTGCCGGTCTTTGGTGTGACCACGCTCAAGGCCAGCATGCAGTTTGGAAGTATCTTTGAGCGGCTCGCCGGGACGTTCGCCAGCGCGTTTGGATTATTGGCGCTGGCCCTCGCCGCCGTGGGCATCTACGGGGTGATCGGCTACACCACGCGCCAGCGCACGCACGAGATTGCAATTCGCATCGCGCTCGGAGCACGGCCCGCCGAGGTGTTGCGGTTGGTGCTAGGGCAGGGAATGCTCTTGACTCTCGCGGGGCTGGCAGTGGGCATCGGCATGTCGCTGGCGCTTACACGTTACCTTAAGAGCGTGCTCTTCGGCATCAACACGAGCGACCTGTGGACCTATGCGGGGGTGACGTTCCTGCTTTGCTTGGTGTCGCTCATTGCCTGCTATATCCCCGCGCGCCGGGCGACGAAGGTCGATCCTATGGAGGCGCTGCGATACCAATAGCGACTGCAAGCCTCCGCCGCTTCCGAGAGTGTGAGCGCCACGAAGAAAAGCAGATCCTTCGCTTCGCTCAGGATGACATGTCATTCTGAGCGAAGCGAAGAATCTGCTTTTGCTTGCGGCTTTGCCGCGCCGTACTGACTCGATTAAACATCCAGTAGCAGGCTGCGGCCTAACACTCCCGTCGCCTGATCCTGCGCGGCCAACGCCGAATCACGCGCCACCCCGGCCAGACAGCGAAGCTGATCGGCGAAATCCCAAGCCAGATCGCGGGCGGCTCGGACATTCCATATAGCCAGAAGCCTGCCAATCTTCCCAGTGTCCTGGGCCAGCTCACCCAGGATTCCTGTGGCGAGGAACTGCAGAGCTTGGGGAAGGACGGCTTCCAGGATCCCGTTCACGTGCTCATAATCTACGTGTTGCGGGCTCGCCTTCCCGGGGCTCAGGTTCAGTTCGGCGCCGGTCTGAACCAGCGCCAAAGCCAGATCATGATTGATGTGCGCATTCATTCCAGCCAGCGCAAACTGGATGCGTTCAATGCCAGGGCGACAGCGCGCTTCGAATAGGGCCTGCCAGGAGGTGGGAACGTGCGCGGGGCTATTCAGCCAGTTCAAGATTGCTGAGAAATAGAATTGAGCAAAGACGACGTCGAGGCGGGTAAGCCAAGCCGGATCGTCCCAGCCTCCTTGGGGCGGACTGCTGTCTACCTTTTGAGTGACCATCATGTAGAGAAGGTTAAACCACTTGAGCCCGTCGCCGCTCGGCAACAGGCTGTCGATCCTCCGCATCAACGTGAGAACGTCGCCGATTGTCGCGGGCGGAGGGCCGCTGGTGATTTCGATAAGTTGGTCATCGATGGCAGTGCTGTTCATAGACCATTCCTGTGCTTGGCTATGCGTCCCTGCTTTGAAAATCGTGGCGCGGGCGTCCCGCCCGCTGTCGCGCGGGCATCCTGCCCGCGCGCGGGAGCGGGACGCTCCCGCGACCGCGGGCGAGACGCCCGCCCCACATCCGTCCACTGTCGGCCCATTTTCATGGGTTCCCGGTGTTCGTCGGCTGACGAACATGAGCGACTGTCATGAAGCCCTGGAAAGGTTCAGCGGCGAGGGGTGCTTAGGCTGGTAAAGCCAGAGTTCGCTGCCGCCCGGGAGTTTCAGGGCGGTGAGCCGGCCCCAGCCGGTGTCGTTGACCGGCTGCGTAAACTCAACACCCTTGCCTTTCAACTCGCGAACCGTCGACTCCACGTCGTCGCACATCAAGTAGAGCTGGTGATGTCCCTTCAACACGTCGCTGCCCGGCCACGACTTCTCCTCTGTCGGGTGAATGCCGAGCTCGGCCGGAGGTAACGCGAATATCAGCCAGCCTTCACCGGCATCCACCGATGCCAGCCCGAGCACGTCCCGGAAGAAAGCGCGATCCGCCTCGGCATCACGTGTGTAGATCACCACGTGGGCTGCATTGATCATCGTCCTTCTCCTTCCAGATAAAACCTGGCCTGCGGGAGGCCGCTCCAGTTTTCCGCTTCGGCAGGCCGGTGAATGGAGATTCCCTTCACAGCGTTGGTTTTGGTGCTTAAATGTCCGTTTCCTACTTTAGTACGTCGTAGAATGGCAGGCAAGGCCGAACTTACAACCCTAATCCGTCGGTAACGATGGGCCAGACCGGGGCGGGGCGCATGGTCGTGGCCACCCGACGCGTCATCCGCTCCAACTCTTCCAACATCTCGTACTTCATCGCCTCTACCCTCGACGGACTACGACGCCGATGGGCGGCGTTTCAGGGATTCAGCTCAACAGATCCGACAGATCAGCCAGAAAGACTTGCCGATATCCTTTCGGACAGGCATTGAACGTGACGCGCGTCGAAGAGCGATCCCAAGCCGGATGAGGATCAACGCGTAGCCCGTTCATCGGCCCGACATAGGTTGGCTCTGTGCCAATGCGGATGATCGCTTCAGCCCGATTGTGCTCGAGGTCGATCCAACGGATGGGAGTGGTTCCGTCTCCGAAGGCGAGAGGCTCCCAGGTGTATGCATCCGTTATCAAGAACCGCCCATTCACATGCAGCGACGGATGGCCGCTTCCGGGAATATCCGCTGATACGGCCCGGAGGTCCGATCCATCGTAACGATACTGCACGAAGAGCAATCCCTTTCCGTGCAGGTTGAAATTCATCGTGATGTGGATTCCGTCGGGGGCCCAGTTTGGATGATTCCCACCGGCACGCCAGAGCTTGCCGGGGAAAGCCAGGCAAATATCGCCTCCGTCAGGTGAAAGCGTGCAGACATTCGTTGTCCCTTCGGTCTGCGTGTTCACACCGCCCCGCATGGGACGGTAGCGCAAAATAAACATCAGGCGGTTTCCCTGTGAGTTCCACTTGGCGTGGAATCCGTAGAACGCTCCGCCGGTATACACGGGCCCACCCAGTGCTTCGGGGAGCGCCGATAGGATTTTACGAAACGACAGCAGGAGCCTCGATTGGCCGGTCTCGACGTCGGTCAAATAAACCCCATCGTTGTCGTCAGCGTGAGAGTTGAGTGGCAGGTGAGTGGCGGGCGCCACTACGCCATAGCCCGATTGCGTGAGTTCGGTTCGGAGGAGGCAGGGAGAGATGATCTGCTTCCCGTTCGGCGAAACCATATACAACGGGCCGTTCAGAGTTCGTTTAGCCCGGGTCAACGGATTCATATGAACCGTGAAGACGTGCCATTTCTCTGTATCAACATCGGAGTAAAACAAATCTTGATCCGTAGCTCCCCACTGTACCTGTGCACCAACCTGCGTTCCGAAGCCCCTGGTCTGTGCGACGACCTCCGTATCTCCCGTTGTCAGATCCACGACGACGATATCCGCTGCATCGCCGAACGCGGGCATTCGGGTCTCATCCCGCAGCCGCGTAACTCCCAGATAACGCCCACTCGGACTCACTGGACTGCTGTCAAAGAACCGGTGAAGACACCCTTGGAGTTTCGGTGTAACGCACCACACAGGAACCTTCGGGCGGAATTGGGAGTACATCGGGAATCCCGACCAGATTCGGGGTGTGACGGCTGCCGCAGGGCTCAGTCGAGTTGCGGCGGCGAGCCCGACGGACTGGTAGAGAAATTCTCTGCGTGTAGGTTCGAAAGACATCTCAGTGCCTGTGGTTTCCACGTTTCCTTCGGAATTTCCATTGTGGACCCCGACGACGTGCGCAGCATAAATCCAATCGGCACCAAATGCAACTGTCAGTCGGGTCAAGACGCAAGCAAGCAGGCCAAGACCCGCTTCATACCGAGGCCACCGCTGTCCAGGAAGCCGACATCGCCTAGGCGGGTCGATCGGAGACCATTTAGCGGCAGCCAGTCGATCCAGCAGTTCCCGAACACTCGAGATTGGCTGCTGCCGTTTACAACCGGTGTGCAGCATAGTGGCTATTCCTTTAAGAGCTTCGTCCCCTACGCCGATAAAGCGTATGAGACAGGCTGCACTCTCGCGGGCCGGCGCGTTGGCCGTTTGGCGGTGCGCGCAGGTGTTTTCTGTCCCGTTGAGGGAAGCGCGCAGATTGGGCGAGCGATGCCGGTCAGCAGGCACCTTGCAGGCGACGGCCACAGAGACGAGATGGATGGGGCGCTACCTTCGACAAACTGGCGATGGAATGGCGGTGCCTGCACGAGTGGGGCGACCCTTGGTATGGGCAAGAGTGTGAGAGTGCTGCTCTGCTTGCTTATCGGCGCCGTCGCTGCTTCGGGCCGAATGCTCACAGCAGCGAACTTGCCAACCCTCACCCGAGTAGAACAGATTCGACGGCTGACACCCGCGGACGCGGCGCGTGCCTATCCCACCCGAATCCGTGGGGTGGTGACCTATTACAACTTGCCTGAGGGAGACCTTTTCATCCAGGATTCCACGGCAGGAATATGGGTTGATTCCGATTATGCCAAGCCCCATCTGCACGTCGGTGAATTCTTGGAAGTCGGGGGCGTAAGCGGAGTTGGCGACTTCTCTCCTGAGATGGAGCGTTCACGCTTCCGAAGCCTTGGCGAGGCGCCGATGCCCAAGCCCGCGAGGCCCAGCAGCGACGAACTGGTCTCCGGCAGGCAGGACAGCCAGCGGATCGAAGTGCAAGGCGTGGTGCGCTCGGCGGCGGAACGCGACGGCGGACTGGTGCTGAATTTCTCCGCCGGGGCCTTCGAGTGCGAGGTGTTCGTCCTCAAGTTTCCATCGCCTCGACCTGAGATTATTGACGCGCACGTCCTCATCCACGGCGTCTTCTCCGGCCTTGATGAGTCACTTTCTAACCGGTTTATCCGTTTCCAGATTCTCACCCCGAGCTGGAACAACCTTCTGGTTCTGAACCGGCCACCCCAAGCTCAGTTCTCCCTGCCGGTCCGCCCCGTCCCACTGTTTCTGCGCCTGACCCCGGAGGGGGCATTTGCACATCGAGTGCGCGTGCGAGGCACGGTACTTTTCCACCAAGCCGGACTCGTCAGTGTGCGCGACCACGGACAAACCCTTTGGGTCAGGACGGCTCAGTCAAACACGCTCAAGGCAGGAGACTTGATTGACGCGATGGGTTTCCCGGCGATCGGAGATTACGCACCGGTCATGCGCGACGCGATCGTTCAAAAGATCGGCTCCGGTCCTGCCCCCGAACCCATTATGGCGACTGCCGAGCAGCTCCAAGCTGGGGTCGACAGCGGAGACTTGGTCCGGCTCTCGGCGAGGCTGCTGAATCGCACCGCCCGCCCTGGGGCTGGAGTCATGGAGCTCCAAGCGGGAGAGCTCAACTTCCGGGCGGAGCTCAGCACGAGAGCACAGACGGTGACACTCAACTCGATCCGCAACGGCAGCCTTGTGCAGGTAACGGGGATTTCTCTGGTTGAGGCGGACGAAAACCGCGATTCGAAGGGCTTCAGAATTCTCCTGCGCACTGCGAACGATGTCGTTTTGCTGCAAAGCCCCTCTTGGTGGACCAGAGGCCGAATCGCCGGGCTGGTGATGATGCTGGCTGGAATGATCCTCCTGAGCGCCCTCTGGGTCACAATTCTGCGCAGGAGAGTTGAAGAGCAGACGAAAACCCTGCGGGCCTCGGAAGAACGCTATCGCGAACTATTTGAGAATGCCAGCGATCTTGTCTACACGACTGACCTCGATCTTCGCTTCACTTCCCTAAACCGCGTAGCGGAGCAGACCCTCGGGTACACCCAGGCGGAAGCCATCCAGATGAGCGCCCAGCAACTGGTGTCGCCCCAACACCGGCAGCAAGTCGATCGGCATTTTCAGAGGGCGGTGGCGGGAGAAGCGATCTCCAAGCTTGAGCTGGAGGTCACGGCTAAGGATGGCCGCCGAGTAATGTTGGAGGTAAATCCCCGTCTGATTTACAGGGACGGGAAACCTGTGGGGGTGCAAGGCATTGCTCGTGACATCACCGGTCGGAAGGAGGCAGAGATGGAGCTGCGGCAGGCCCAGAAGCTGGAAAGCGTGGGCCGCCTCGCATCCGGGATCGCCCACGAGATCAATACACCGATCCAGTTCGTCGGTGACCATATTCGTTTTCTGCAGGATTCTATGGGCTGCCTGCAGGCCACTCTGTTGAAGTACCAGAAACTCCGCGACGCTGCGGCCTCGGGGACTGTCACTGCCGGTCTACTCGCGGAGGTGCGCCGAGCAGAGGGTGAGGCGGACTGCGCTTTCTTACTCGAGGAGATTCCCAAGGCCCTCAGCCAATCGCTGGAGGGTGTGACGCGGGTAGCTACCATTGTGCGCGCCATGAAGGAATTTGCCCATCCCGAGAACAAGGACATGGGCGCGGCCGATCTCAACAAGGCCCTGCTGAGCACGCTGACGGTGGCGCGTAACGAATTGAAATACGTTGCCGAGGTGGAAATCGACTCTGGTGATTTGCCCCTGGTGGTTTGCAATGTCGGCGATATGAACCAGGTGTTTCTGAACCTTCTGCTGAACGCTGCCTATGCCGTCGGGGACGTAATGAAGGAAACAGGAAAGAAAGGCAAGATCTCTGTGCATACGCGGGTGGACGGTTCCATGGCTCTGATTGCCATCGCGGACACGGGAGCAGGCATTCCGGAGGGAATCCGCAACCGGATCTTCGATCCCTTCTTCACCACCAAAGAGGTGGGGCGCGGGACAGGACAGGGCCTGGCCATTGCGCGCTCCGTGGTGGTTGACCGTCACAAAGGGACCTTGACCTACAAGAGCGACGTCGGCAAAGGAACAACCTTCTATGTCCGCTTGCCCCTCGAGTCCGCAGATCTTCCCAAGGCGGCGAAGCCTGCGATGGCCTTCGGATAATTGGCTGAAAGATCATACCCCAGCGTCGGCTCCAGATCCTCATCCCGCGAACTGGTCACTGATGGCCTTCATCCAAAGTACCAACCGTATTACTTAAACCTATAGAGGTTGTAAACAGAAAACCGTGCTGGTGTCGGTGGAATTCGGGCGCCCAGAAACGCGCGAACGGCCGTGGCAAGCTGCAACGGGCCTAAAGGAAATTCGTGGGCTAAGTTGGCAGGCGTGGAGGGACTCGAACCCCCGACCCACGGATTAGAAATTCTGTGTAAGCAGTTTTCAACAGCCTAAATCATTGAATTTACAGGACCGCTGAACCCAACTTGTAGCCCGAATAAGACCCTTTTTGCGCTTAAGTGTGACGCTAAGTGTGACGCCGTTTTCCCCTCCCAGGCCCTCAATTCTGACCGAAAACCACCGCAGTAATTCATCCCGCCAAGCTTCTACCCCGTAGGTCGTATTACATCATATCTTCTCCCGCGCGAGGCCCGTCGCAGATCCAAAAACCTGTCGAAATTGTCACCCATTCCAGAAAGCCTTGATCGTCCCTGCAGCGGGGATGGTTTCGGGCGCGAGGCCGGAAATCCGCCAGGCGGATATGCACCTGGTCACGATACGGATGGGGGGCCCCATCCAAATCGTTTCGAGCCCACGGGGGTCTCCGCGAACATCGCAGTCGAGAGACCCTCCGGGCTTGTCCAGGAGGACACATGGATTCGAATACAATCTTCACGAGCTTGTTCGGCGGATGCCTGAAAGCAGCCGATAAGGCTGCTGCGGCCACAATCAATTACACCCAATCAACCGTCATACCTGGCGTCTGCAATCTGTCACGGAAAGCTACGCTGACAACAGGGCATACCCTGGTTTACGTCGGCTCTAAGCTGACGG